>Ga0207706_10002633_pt1 | contig 17482 bp, 15 predicted proteins | sample KBSC53metaG_FD_184318 | JGI IMG/M metagenome (GOLD analysis project Ga0207706, IMG submission 184318) | Corn rhizosphere microbial communities from Kellogg Biological Station, Michigan, USA - KBS C5-3 metaG (SPAdes) (version 2) | ecosystem: Host-associated > Plants > Roots > Rhizosphere > Soil ... | reverse complement strand
TGTGAACACGAGCGCGAGCAGATCTAACGGTGCAGATTCAACCACACGTCGTCCGTCTGAGGTCGCGCGGCGAATCTGTTCGGGGGCGATGTCCACCAGATCTGCCTTGCCAAGTTCAAGAGCAATAAGTTGGTCGCGCGGATTTGCACCCAGTTCGATTTCAACGGAGTCGAGATACGGCCGCGCGTTCCAATAATCATCGTTCGCGGCGAGGGCCAACTTTCTGGCGGACTGGAAGTGTGAAACGCGGAACGGTCCTGTCCCGACAGGTTTTGCTGCAACATCGTGGCGGGAGATCGCGTTGCGAGGCAAGGACAACTCCGCCGGAAGAGTATTAAGGGCAGCATCTGACACGATGAGAACAGAATCATCGGACGCACTTACTTGCCAACTCGGGTTCGCCGCCCGAAGTGCGGAAGCCACTGCATCGGGCGTCAACGGAACTCCGTCGTGGAAAGTCACACCGCTACGGATCGCAAATTGCCAGCGGCGATTTCCCTGTTCAGCGTGCCAACTTGTGGCGAGCTGAGCTATGGAACGGCCTTGAGAATCGAGAATGATGAGTTTGTCGAAGAGCAGCTCGGTTAGCTCGGGCGCCACCGCCGACAGGGATTGAACAGGCTCGAGCGAGGTCGGGGCAGCGCGCAGGGCAACATGCAGCGTACGCCCATAGCGTGGGCGCGTCGCGGCATGCGAGAGCATTGCGCAGAACAAACTACTGACCGCAAGAAATAGATAACCTGTACGCCTCATATCGCCCCGAATCCAGAATGCGTGTGACTGCAACTGCGGTTGAAGAATTGTTGTCTGTCCACAACGAAGTGATTGGACCGGCAAAGTCGAGCACCGGGCTGACCGGCACCGGTTCACGATCCGGAAATTCAAAGGCGCGAACCGCGTCGGCTGCGTTATCCGAGTTCGAGGTTGCCAGAACCTGCCAGCCAGACCCGCAGGTTGAGCGCACACCGGCTAAATCGCTCCCGAACCCGAGCCCTGTAAGCGACTGCTTACTCACGCCATCAACGAGCTGAAGGGAACCGTCGATCGATGCAAAAACCCAAAGGGTGTAATTCGACTTCGGGATTGGAGCCGCCGAGTAAAAGGGCGCGACGGAGTTTTCCTGGCTAACGCCAGGAACCAACGCGCCGGTGAAGTAGTTGCGGTTAGGGGTGAAGAACCCGTTGAGCTCGCTAGTGAGTGGCCAGGGATCATCGCCCTCGCGGCAGAGCAGTGTGAGTGAAGCGCCGCCGGTGCTTGAGCAGACCACGCCCGGGAGATAAGCGTCGAATAAATGATCTTTACGGAGCACCAGTCGTCCGCGAAGGTCGCGAGGCCACGTTTTCGCATGCTGGATCGGGAGCATCTGTTCGGCCCTCCACTGTCCGTTGTCGAAGCGCGAGATACGTATCCCTTCACCGTCGAGAACCAGAAGATACGCAGGTGTGCCCATGACTTCGACAACGGCAACGTCAAGGATGCGGGATTCCTGTGACCAAAGCAGCGTCCGCGAGATGGTAAGGGCCGGCGCGCGTGGCGGTGCTACAACGGCTGCGCCCGAGCGGGTGACCGGGATCATCTGAATTGTTGGAGCGCCGTTTCCTTGGCGGATTTCCGCAACCCATACATAGTCTTGCAGGTTTTGGGTTAGCGAAACTTGAACTGTGGCGACAGCCTGATCAGGCTTTACGACTTGAACGCCTTGGCTTGATAGCTGAGCTGTCAGACCGCGACGAATTGTTTCGACATCGGTCTTCGTGAACGAAGCGCGGTTGATTAACTCGAGAGATATCGCGCCGGGGCCAGTTATGCTCGCTATTTTGGCGGCGAGTTGGCGCTCAGGTTCCGTCCAGTCGACGGCCCGGGCTAGTAGTGGTACGAGAATGAACAATAGAAGAAGAACGGAGCACAGACGACGCGACGAGGCGTGCGTTCGAGTCATGGAAGAGACGAAGGAATTATAAATTGCACTGCCAAGGTCTGCGGCACACCTGAGTGAAGTCGGAATCCGTAGTGCAATGACCAAGGTCGAGACGCGACGGAGATGCGGTGCTTTCGGTTCCTGTCCGATCTGGGTGAACAAGGGCAACCCGAGAAGCGCGGACGCAAGCGTCCGCGCTGGGGGAGTCTGGCCGTCGCGACTCGTATCAGATTCCGGGTTGCTCCATACGATCGACATGGTCGCGCTCTTTCACTCGGGCTATTTCTGCGAATCGTCTTCGCCTTGAGTTACGTGGTTGACAGTGTTCATGCTGCGCATCACGTCGTTAGCGAAGAAGAATTTCCCATCGGCCGGGACCATCATGATTTGCAGCTTGTCCGATAGGCGCTCCGCCACGATCTTGTTAATGAGCAGCGGATTTTGTTTCAGGATGACGGCTTCCTTCTGCATGCGCTCGGCGTCTGCTATGGCAGTCACGCGAATGCGATCGGCCTCAGCCTCGGAGAGCATTTTGCGGCGCTCCATTTCCGCTTTACTGTCGATCACCTTCGCCGCGGCCGCGGCCTCCGCATTCTTGACAGTCGCTTCTTTTCGAGCTTCCGCTTCTAGCCGCGACTGTTCGATCTGCTTCTGTTTCAACGGAAGCAAGTACTGCATCGCATCCGCCTCACCTTTGGCTTGGAGTACGCGGACAGCAGCCTGGCCTTCTGCCTGTTTCACTTCCTGCGCTTTGGTGGCTTCGGCTTCGAGTTCCGAGATCCGGACTTGCTTCTGCTGAATCTCCGTTTGCACTCCCATCTGATCGTTCTGCTGCTCTTTGAGGAGGAGCGTCTCTAGCCCCTTGGCGTATTCGGGAGGAAGTTGAATATCACGCAACATGACTTCTTTGACGATGATGCCGTCCGCGCCAAGTTTGCGAGTGATTGCATCGGCAGCGCGTTTGCGCACTTCTTCCCTCTTTGTTGCGAAGACTTCGCGCACTGTGTAGTTGGGTACGAGTTCGCGCCAGGTACTGGCCACCACCGCTGGAACAATTTCCTTTTCCACCGGTTGCGGTAGGTTGCCCTGGATGTAGTCGAGACGGGAAGGATCGAGCCGGTAGCGTACGGTGATGGCGAGCCCGAGATTGAGGCCTTCCTTCGCCTGCACACGCAGCCCGTCTTCCTGTGTCGGAGCCTCGTCCTTCCGAGGCGAGGAAGGCTTCTTCCCTGAGTCCTCGAGCGAAGCGGTGGTGAACAATTGGTCCCGAGTGTCAAACAGCACTACTCTTTCAGACACCGGCTGAACGAAATGCACTCCGGGATAAAGGCTACCTGCGCGCGTACCTGAAGTCTGACTGACGCGAACGCCTGCCATTCCGCTTGGGACGACTACGATCCCGAGGGCAATGAGAATCGGCGCCCAGGCTATCAGCGCAAACGCGGCGGCCGTGCGCCATCGTACTGGCGGCGGTACCGGCGCTGGCGTCAATCCGACGGTACTGAGCGCACGTCGGTATACGAGTTCCAAGTACAAGTCGCGGGCGAGGATTGCCGCAGCGGTCAGCAGCATCCCAATCCCACCCCATGTAAGCAAATATTTGAGTAGCAGCATGTGGGCTCCTTCACTAACGCTTGAATTCAGCTTTCACAGGTTGGGGCTGGGGCGTGAAAAAAAGTCGGAAGACTCTCCCGAAGATCAGTTCTTCTACCAGAAGGGCGATGGCAATGGAGAAGACCAGTCCAGCAATGGCGGCAATGGCGGTGATTACGAGTTGCATAGCGCTCTCCTTAATGACTGCGATCGAATAGGGCAGGAGAGTAGCCATCCGTAAGTGCTTTATTTATAGCCATTTAAATCGACTGCAGTGTGTCTGTGAGTGGTCGACGTGTCAAACCGTACACACACTGCGCGAGCCCGTTCGGGCCACTAGCCGCGCTCACCCTTTTTGCTAGGTCTGCAGTGCGAAGCGCTTCGCAGCCCTAAAATTTGCTGGGATGAAAAAACGAAGTCTGCGACCACTCGCGGGACCTTGGAATCTAAGTCGATGCGGAAATCCTCTGACCGGCTGTTGAACGAACTCGCAGTTTTATCCAAACAAAGTTTCAAACTTGATTTTTCTCAGGACCGTCTCGATGCGAGGCGATTCTTCAATCCCACTCTCAACTTTTCTTGGAGAACTGAAACATGGCGCGCATGAAGGCTGTGCAGGTGACAAAAGGCAAAGGTCCGTTCGAAATAGTCGAGCGAGACATTCCTGAGCCTGGCAATGGAGAAGTTCGCATCAAGGTAGAAGCTTGTGGCGTCTGCCACAGCGATGTGCTCACGAAAGAAGGCCTTTGGCCGGGCATCAAATATCCACGAATTCCCGGACATGAAATTGCGGGGCGAATCGACTCGGTGGGCGCGAACGTGAAGAACTGGAAAGTGGGACAGCGCGCGGGCGTGGGTTGGCATGGGGGTCACTGTTTCGTGTGCGAACCCTGTCGGCGCGGAGATTTCATCGTTTGCGATTTCGAAAAAGTTTGTGGAATCAGCTATGACGGTGGATATGCGGAATACATCGTAGTGCCGCAAGAAGCGGTGGTTAGCATCCCGGAAGGCATCTCTGCCGAGGAGGCTGCTCCGCTGCTATGCGCGGGCATCACGACGTTCAACTCGCTGCGAAATTCGGGAGCACGTGCCGGAGATCTGGTCGCGGTTCAGGGCCTGGGAGGTCTTGGGCATCTTGGGGTCCAGTTCGCGCGCAAGATGGGCTTCCACACTGTGGCCATAGGCCGCGGGCAGGACAAAATTCCACTCGCGAAGCAACTGGGCGCGCATGAGTTTATCGACTACGGAGAAACAGATCCGGCGAAGGAACTCACGAAAATGGGCGGCGCCAAGGTGATCCTTGCGACCGCTCCTGACGCCAAGGCGATGTCTCAACTGGTGGATGGCTTGTCGAAGAACGGCAAGCTGATGGTGGTCGGAGCGCCCGCCGAGCCGTTATCGATCAGCGTGCTGGCATTGATCCTGCCAAAGAGATCGATTCAAGGCTGGCCGTCGGGCACGGCTCCCGATTCGGAAGACACACTTCGATTCAGCGTGCGGGACGGAGTGCGTCCGATGATCGAGCGGTACCCGCTGGAAAAGGCTGCTGAAGCGTACGAACGGATGATGAGTGGTCAGGCACGGTTTCGAGTTGTGCTGACGGTCGGCAGTTCAAACTAGCTTGGCAAAAACGTCTGGAGTTACCTGACGAACAAGACGTTCGTCGGATAACTCCAGGCATTTGTGTGCGGACGCGGAAGATCGCGGTTACACAAAGCTCAGTATTGGGTTCGAAAAATTCGGCAAGTTGGGGAAGATGGACGGCAAGTCAGCGGAGGGAACTCCAAACCACTGAGCGAGCGTCGCTCCATATTGATCGAGTGATGTGGTCGGAATCCAGCGGCCTTCATCGCTCGCGTCATCGGGACCAGCCAATACCTGGGTTGGGAATGTGCCGTACATATCGCCGCCTTTGACCGCTCCTCCCACGATGAGGTGATGGCTGCCCCACGCATGGTCTGTTCCGGCCGTCGTGTCAGGCTCGAACGTACGTCCGAAATCCGACATCGTGAAGCTCGTGACTTGCGGGGCCACTCCCATTTCGACCGTTGCCTGATAGAAGGCATTCATCGATTGACTGATATCGCGAAATAGGTTGTCTTGCTGTGGAAGCTGATCGCTGTGCGTGTCGAAACCGCCAGTAGAGACGAAGAAAATTTGGCGCTGCAAGCCGAGTGCAGCACGCACCTGAATAATCTTGGCGACTTGCTTAAGTTGCCCGCCAAGATATGAATTCGGAAAAGCTGTGGCGAGCGCGCTACCCGAAGCCAGCGCATTGGCGAGAGTCTTTGTGTCCTGCAAAGCATTCGAAGTGACTGAACTCGCGGATTGAATCAGCGAGAGGCCGGTGTCGAATGTCAGAAGACTTTGCAACGCACCCATGCGGGCATTGTCTTCGCTCGAACCGCTGAAGCCACTCAACGCTTGTGTGGGATTTCCACTGGCTTCGATCGGGCGGGCGCTGAGGCCCTCTGCGAAGACTGAGGTACCGGAGAGCGAAATCGTGATTGGAAAGTTCCCACCATAAATCGACTGCATTTTGTCAGCAAGACGACCGCCCCAACCGATTTCTCCCATTCGATCGAGGGCAGCGGTCTGCATTTGTTGCTGCTGGTCAGAGTGCGAGAAGAGATTGGAGGGTAGCGCGACTTGCCTGGCCCTGAATTGCGCACGCGTCGTTGGGCGAACGAGTGTGCCTACATTGGCCAAAACGGCAGCCTGTTTATTGTTGAACAGCGCGCGCAGTTCCGATAGGCGCGGATGAAGACCGAACGGCAAGCCTACGCTTGGCGGGGTCACCGGAAGCAAGCTGCCTTGAGCAATAGCAAGGTTGGCTCGAATTTTTGCGTAGTTCGCGTAGTCGGGGGCGTTCAAGGGAACAACAAGATTATTCGCGTCATTGCCGCCAAACAGAAAAACACACACCAAGGCCTTGTAGTCGGAAGAGCTCTGGGCCATCGCGTTGATGAGGCCAAGCCGGCTGAAATTCGCAGCGGCCATTCCGGCGGCTGCTGTGCAGCAGGTGTTTCTCAGAAAATCACGTCGTGACATTTTGCGCATTTCAGTTCTCCTCCTGCTTGCCTTTCCCTGCCGTCGTTCTAGTGCTGCACCTGTGCTTGCGACGCGCTTCCGATGAGATAGATCGCTGCCTTCGCTCGACGTGTGTTGTCGGGTATTGCAGATAAGGCACTGACGAGCGTATTCCGAGCGTCAGCTGACAACTGGCCGTGAACAAGAACCCCGGCAACAGCGTCGATCAGTGCGTTTACATCCCCTGCAACAGCGACATAGCCTGAAATATCTGTTTTGGTGTTGGCGCCTACGTTGCCGTAGACCAAGCTGTTCACGAAGTTAATGCGAGATGTTGTCGTGGTCTGGTTGAAGATCTTGAACTCGGGACCCCGAAGCGTAGTGCCCGGAATTACGTTATCTGGAGGAAAGAAGTTGAAAACGCTCGGAGGGTTGAACGGCTCCTGGCGCATATCCGCGGCGTAGTACATCAACTGATCGCCATCGGTAGTTGCCTTGAGGGCACGAAGCATCGACAAGATGTGCAACACGGGATCTTTGAGTTTCCCGTCCGATGCCTGCACCTGCGCGGAATCATCGCCTCGACGAGCTTCCGGATCCAGCAGGATCGCGGAAATCACCGCTTTCAAATCGCCACGAATGCCTTGCCCGTTGTCGTTGAAAACCTGCGTCACTCGGCCGACATACTCAGGGCTGGGATTGCTCGTGATCAGCTTTTGAATCAGCTGCGACGAAATGAATGGTCCGACGTTGGGATGATTGAAAATGCTCTGCATCGCGGCGTCCAAATCGGCTTGGGCGGTACCGCCCGCAGCAACGATCGTTCCGTTCAGTAACTGCTTGGAACCTTTGTCATGATGGTTTTCGAAAGAAACCATTGGACCGCTGAAATACGGCTCCGAATAGAATGACGCGGATTTCCCCGGCTTCGGCGGGTAAGACCAGCCAGTAAAGGTATGCGCAAAACCTTCGATCGTGTCTTGATCATATGACGGCAGCGGCACTCCGGATCCGTCTACTTGGGGCGTGCCATCGGGATTGAGCTGAACCAGTCCGATGGAGAAAAGTTGCAGAACTTCGCGGGCGTAGTTTTCGTTCGGCGCACATCCGGTGCAGCCGTCATTGTTCGCCATGTCTAAATAGTTGCCCATGGCTGGACTCAGCGTCACATCTTTGAGAAGTGTAGAAAAATTCCCAAAGGCGTCATTCTGCATCATGTTCATCCACAGTGTGTGGGCGCTTGGATCGCCGATCTTTCCGGCGGAGATCACCATGATCTGAGCGAGTGCGAATGCAACGCGCTGCCGGAGTTGATCCGGTCCTTGTGCCGCGTGCACGAAGAACTGCTTTTGTGCAAAGCGAATGTCGTCGCTCGCTCCAGGTGCGGTGTACTTGGAAATGGGAGCGGCAAATTGCTCATTTAAGAAGCCCTGAAAGCCAACCTGCTGCACGTGCAAGATGGTGCCTTGCGTTGGTCCCCAAGTGGACTGCTCGAGGAATCGAGCGGCTGTTGCGGGCGGCACCTGGAGTGCAGGGTTCAGAACAAGCAAGCTGATCGGCTTCGAAGAAGTTCCGCCGGGATTGGGGTTCTGAACGACGATCGATTGGGTACCCGCCAAAGCTGTGGTTGCCGTTCCGGTCGCACTCAATTGGTTCGCGTTGACATAGGTTGTGGTGAGGAATTGACCGGCCAGTACCACCACCGCGCCAGGCGCGAATTTGCCTCCAGTGACTGAGATCGAGAAGTCCCCGACGTTGATCGAACCTGGGGAGACTGTAAGAGCAACCGGGATCGGATTCGACAACGCGACATTGGAAATTGCGATTGCCCGACTGTCGGCTGAACTCTTCGCAGTTACCTTCACCGAGGCCGGATTGGGGACTTTTCCGGGCGGCGTGTACATTCCTTTCGCATCGATCGTGCCGACAATGCCGTTACCGCCAACTATGTCGTTCACGGCCCACGTGACGGCGGTATTGCTGCTACCTGTGACGCTCGCGGTGAACTGTTGTTTGGTATCTACCCGCAGAGTCACGCTCGCAGGTACCACGGCAACTTTAATGTTCGATGGCTGCGCAATCTGTACTGAGAACGCGGGTGCAGATGCCGCCGCGCCCGGATCTGGGTTTTTGACTACCAGATCCGCCTTACCAACCTGGGACTGTGTTGCAGTACCTTTTGCAGTCAGTTGAGTTGCGGATACAAAGGTCGTAGTTAGCGCACTGCTACCCAGTTGCACCTGCGCGCCTTTTACAAACTTCGTTCCTGTAACGGTGATCGTGAAGTCGCCGACGGAAATTGGGGAGGGCTGCACTGCTGAAACTGTCGGGACAGGGTTCTGGAGCGAGACCATCGCTTCGCTAGTCAGCGTTGCGTCGGTAGTGCTCGTGGCTGTGACGTGAATGCTTGGGGGATTGGGGAGGACTGTGGGCGCTTTGTAAACTCCTGCTTCGCTAATGGTGCCGACGGTTGCGTTTCCGCCAGCTTTGCCTTCAACGAACCATTTGACGGTGCCACCGGTCACGCCTTTTGAATCTGTGACGATCGCCGAAAATTGTTCAGTATCGCCAACACGCACGTCAGCAGTTACAGGCGTAATAACGACACCGGGTTGTGGTGGATGCGAACCATCCCCAGTCAAGCCACCACAGCCTGAGAGCACCAAGCTAAAGGCAAACAGCAAAAGAGTGTTAATAGCCCGAGCTCGCGAAACCGATGCCGTCCTAGCCATGAAGCCACCCCGCGCCTGATGGAATCTGGTCCCGGGAGCCGGCAAGGTGGGGGAGTAGCTGAAAGTTACTTTGCCGAGTAAATCCCGAAATCCAATTACTGCTCAAACTGCCATGCGTGTGCAAAGCGTACGGGATAGGTCGTTTGGGCGACAGGTCTCCGGAGTCCTACACGCAAGTACAGCGTACGGTCAGTGTGAGAAGGGACGGATCAGCGCTCAGGGTCAGTGTCCAATTGGACAGAATAAATTGAACGGTTGTGACTAGATATGCAGCGACTTACTGCTTCGCGAGCCAGGTTTCGTGACTTGCTACACAGAGCCACTTACCACTTAAGTTGACCCATGTATCTGTAAATCGACCGTTGTGAACGAACGGTTTTCCATCGGCCGTTCCGCGCGTGCGATAAGCGCTAGTAACAATAGCGGTCGTCTCGTAAACAAAAACGCGTGTGTCGTGGTTTGAAATCTGTTCGGGCTTGTACGATTCATCTTTGAGGCCGGCTAGATATTGGGCGCGGTTTGAGACGTTGCCGTTGTGATCCACGCTCACAAAGGTGTCTGCCATCATTGACGCTGCCGCCTTCGAATCATGATGCAGCTCTGCCTGGTTCCATGCGCTCTCGAGAGCAAGGATCATTTTCTCGTCAGAACTTGACTGGGATTTCGCTTTGCCCTGCACTGACAAACAGAGGGCCGCGATAAAAAGTGGTATCACATACCCGATAAAACGCCGCATAACGACCCCTTGAACGACACTTCGTCGCCTCCGCAAACAACACCCCGATTAACAGATTGTGGTGTGGAGAAAGTAAAGGGACAAGTGACAAGGGTCGTGCGACTTTCAGCGGCCTTACAAGCAATCGCACATTGACGGCTAACCGCTTTGACTACTGTAGAGAACTACCCACCTGCGAAAAGATGTTCCCGGCATTAGCCCCGATTACCCGGACCGTCCCAAGAACAATGACGAGCACGACCGCCAGCATCACTGCGTACTCAGCGACGTCCTGTCCTTCCTGATCAGTCCACAGACGATACACAAACTGCGTCATTGCGAATCTCCAATAAGTTTTTAGTGGGGGAACTGCTCTTCAGCCACCGGGCGGTTTGGGGCAACCGGTCCACTCGCGACTTCTCGAATCGGCGACGGAACAAGTTTCCGATATTTGTCGGTCCTCGACAATGGCTCGTTCGTGGGAGTACGCCCGATAGGGGTAAATGTGACCACCGGGATCTAACGTCTCACCCAGTAGTAACTTGCACTCCATGACGTTCGGAGTGAACATCGCAATATTGTGCGATTTCGGGCCATTCTGATTAGCCACGATGCGGCCGCAGTCACCCTTCTGACGCGGGTCCTGCGAGACTTGGGGGTAGAGGTCGAACACATTCCCAAGCCAGCGGATGCGCTGGTTCGCATGCAGCGGTCTGTGGACGCAATCATCGTGGACGCTGACGATCGAGAACCCGCACTGGATTTACTCGAGACTGCCAAGGGACTGGCGAGCTGCAAGCGCGCGCTTGGAATCGTGCTTAGTAGAAGCGGCGGCTCCCACAAGACTCCGACCGGCGCACACATCGTGCTGTACAAGCCGATCTCGGTCGAACGAGTCGTTCATGGACTGCGTGCGATCAGAAATCTGATGGCGCGAGAACGTCGGTCCGGTTCTTATCGAGTACCAGTAGAGATTCAGGCCTCCGTTAAGAGTGAGAGGATCGGGACCGTAGAGGTCGTGCTAGTCGACCTGAGTGAAGGCGGCGCGGCAATTCGATCCGCAAAGTCGCTTCCGCCAAATGGTCTGCTTACGCTTGAGTGCCAGCTTCCGGAGACCAGCGCGCTAATCAGTGCAACCGCGGAAGTTGTTTGGAGCGATTCGAAAAGCCAGTTCGGCGTCAGGTTTGTTGATATCCCAACAGGATCGCGAGGCACACTCGCGAATTGGCTGAAAGGCAATGCGCACCTAGGGCGCAGTGCCGCTCGAGGCCGTGCCGCCGGCGGTTAGCACACTCATTTCCCACTCATCTGCCTTCGTCAGCAGCCATCCTGCTAACGTAGCCCAATTCCTCAGAATATTTACTCTTTCCGTACTTTTGACCGACCTCGCGTCGGAATTCCGGAGGATGTTTAAGTGAAGAAATTGGTGATCGCCGCTTTGCTACTTGTTGCAACAACCTATGCTTTGGCCGCAACGACCAAGGAAGACGCCACCGAACGATTGAAGAACGCTGGTGACGTTCTCCACGAAATTATGAATGCAAGCGAAAAAGGCTGCGTAGTAAGGATAGCTTGAAAGTGTGAGGCTGGAGCGCATCTCCAGTCTCGTTTTTGGACCACGACTACCCATAATTGACCCGAGCCTGCCGTCGCGGACGGCTTGCGCTCCCTACAGCAAAGTGTTCTATCCTGATCCCTCATGCTTGCAGCAAACGGGCACCAAACTCCAACACCGGCGACCGCGCCAACGGTCTCGTCAGACCGTTCTGCGCGCATCATGCGAACGCTACTCATTGCGGGCTTCGGTGGATTGCTCGGAATCATGCTGCTCGCAGGGTTTGCCGCTCTACGAACGCTGCGAGACCTGCACTTCGCGGAAGAATCAGCTCGCCAAGATTACTTGCTGCGAAACCAGGCGCTCACCACCGTGAACTTTTCCGTTCACATTTACGGTGACCAGGTGGAGCAGTACATCCTGAGAACCGGGTCCTCTCAAACCGATCCAGGGTTTGCAAACCAGGTCTCGCAACTCATCGCGGACGCTCATTCAGCACTCGGCCGCTATCCGGAAACCGTAGACCCTGCGGAGCAACGCCTGTTGGCTCAAATGGAGTCGCAGCTTCGCGAGCAAGATCAGATTGTCCGTTCTATGCTCGTATGGGGACCTGAGGACAGGCGCCGCCGCGGGCCGGAATTATTAAACCGCGATTTGATCCCTGGTCGCTTACAACTCTTACAAGCGTCGCAGCAAGTGGCATTTATTAATCGCCAGCGACTGAGCGCTGCCGACGCGCGGTTATTCGCTCAGTTCGGCGTTCTGCGAAATCGACTCACCTGGATGACCGTGTTGGGTCTGTCGGCAGGCCTACTGCTCTCAATTCTGTGCGCATTCTATATTTTGCGGCTTGAGCGACAAGCTCGCCTGCGATATCAGGAAATCGCCCACAGCCAGCGTGACCTGGAACAACTATCAGCACGCCTGGTTGATGCACAAGAAGAAGAACGGCGCTCGCTGTCCCGAGAGCTTCACGATGAAGTGGGCCAGTCCCTCGGAGCGCTGCTGGTGGACGTCGCACGCCTCAAAAGCCAGTTTCCGCAAAGCGATGCCGCGGTGCAAAACCAACTTAGCCACATTAAGGGCGTGGCCGAAAAAACCGTCAATACCGTTCGGAATATGGCGCTGTTGCTCAGACCCTCCATGCTCGATGACTTAGGGCTGGTGCCCGCACTCGAGTGGCAAGGCCGCGAAGTGTCGCGGCAAGGTCAGATGGAGGTTGACGTCCACGCCGCAAACATCCCCGAGGATCTCCCCGACGATTACCGGATCTGCATCTATCGGGTCGTGCAAGAAGCGTTGAACAATGCAGCTCGTCACGCTACCGCTCGAAGCGCCAAAGTGGACCTCTCCCTGCAAGCCGAGCAAATCATCGTGTCGATATCCGATGATGGCCGCGGGTTTGATTCGTCCCGCACCCGGGGACTTGGACTGCTCGGAATGGAGGAGCGAGTGCGGAGACTTGGAGGAAAGCTCACTATCCACTCTCAATCGGGACAAGGAACGCACATTCGGGTAGAGTTGCCACTTCCCTTTTCGAACGTAATCAAGAGGCATGAGGAAACTTCGCATACTGCTCGCTGATGACCACAAATTGATGCGGTCAGGACTGCGTCTTCTGCTTGAGCGACAACCAGACATGACCGTAGTGGCGGAAGCGGACGACGGACGCGAGGCGGTCGAGAAAACCGCGTCCCTAAAGCCTGACGTCGCCGTTCTCGACATCGCGATGCCAAATCTGAATGGGATCGAGGCATGTCTTCAAATTACGCAGTCGAATCCGGCAATCGCCATCGTCATGTTGAGCATGCATTCGGATGAGAGCTACGTTTTGCGCGCGTTGAAGGCGGGAGCCAGGGCGTACCTCTTGAAAGATTCGGCGGAATCGGACCTGGTGCGCGCAATTCACGCGGTCGCCGAAGGAAAATCGTTTTTTAGCCCTGCCGTGAGTAAAGTTCTACTCGAAGACTACGTACGCAAATTGCAACGCGCCGGCGGTGAAGATTCTTTCGACCTATTGACGCCGCGCGAACGCGAAATCTTGCAGCTCATCGCTGAGGGAAAATCCAACAAAGATGTGGCAAACTTGTTAAACCTGAGCGTATACACGGTGGAAACGCACCGCGCAAATCTGATGCAAAAACTAAACTTGCGCAGCGTCCCAGAGCTGATCTTGTACGCCGTCCGCAAAGGCATTATTTCTTAACGGTCTGGTTTACCGCTCGAACGCTATCAAGCGTTGCGGTAAAACGGCTCACTACCCCATCGCGGGTATCCGAAATACCGACCAACCGGGACGGCCCCCGTTTTCTCACCTGCTTCTTATCCGATGACACCGGTATTTGCCGGCAAACGCAGGGAGGAAGACATGAGTAAAGAAAGAGTGTGGTCGAAGCCCAGAGCTCTGATGCTGGGCTTGGCACTCGCGTTGGGCGTCACGGGTTTGGGCGTGGCTCGCGCGAGTCAAAAACTATTTGGTGGAAACCCACCAGCATCTTTGAAACTGGCCGATCCCAACCAGGGACCGAGCAAAATCGGCTTCGCCCCGGTCGTGAAATCTGTAGTTCCAGCAGTGGTCAACATCTCCTCGTCTAAGGTCGTGCGTACTCCGAACCAATTCTCAGGAGGACAGATGGATCCTTTCTTCCGCCAGTTCTTCGGAGAGGAAGGCGAGGGGCGCTTTAACATACCGCGCGAGCGCCGAGAGCAGAGCCTTGGCTCGGGCGTGATCATCAGCCCCGAAGGATACATTCTCACCAACAATCACGTTGTGGATGGCGCGACCAATGTGAAGGTCATGCTTTCAGACAAACGGGAATTCAAGGCAGCCGTAGTCGGAACAGATCCGAAAACTGATATTGCCGTCCTCAAAATTGATGGATCGAGTTTCCCATCTGTGACGATCGGCGATTCTTCCAAAGTGCAAGTCGGTGATTACGCTCTGGCGATCGGCGATCCATTCGGAGTAGGTCAGACAGTCACGATGGGTATCGTAAGCGCCACGGGCCGAACCAATCTCGGTATCGAAGACTATGAAGACTTCATCCAGACCGACGCTCCGATCAATCCTGGAAACTCAGGCGGGGCACTGGTCAATGATCGCGGTGAGTTGGTTGGAATCAATACTGCCATCTTGTCGCATGGTTCCGGCGGAAACCAGGGTATCGGGTTTGCCGTTCCAGTGAACCTTGCACGCAACGTTATGGACCAGATCCTCGCGCATGGAAAAGTGACGCGAGCGTACATGGGTATTGTTCCGCAAGATGTGACGCCTGCCCTGGCTAAGCAATTCGGCTCAAACGAAACCAAGGGTGCACTCGTTGGCGACGTGAGCGCGGATAGTCCGGCAGCAAAAGCTGGTCTTAAACGCGGTGACATCATCCTCGAACTGAACGGTAAGCAGATCAACGGCAGCAATGATTTGCGCATGAGCATCTCGATGATGCAGCCCGACACCACTGTGACGCTCAAGGTTCAGCGGGAAGGCAGCCAGAAGGAAATGGCTGTGAAACTTGCCGAATTGCCGACTCCGCAAGAGGAGTCTAGTAATGAAAAAGGCAGCTCCGATGGCGCGCTGGAAGGCGTCGAAGTGCAAAGCCTGGATGCTCAAACCGCTAAGCAACTCGGACTGCCTTCGGAATCGAAGGGCGTTGTTGTAACCGACATCAGCCCGTCGAGCCCTGTTGCCGAGACTGGATTGCGAAGGGGAGACGTGATCCAGGAAGTCAATCACCAGCCTGTGAAGAACGTCGCTGAGTTTGAACAAGCGATGAAGAAAGCAGGCAAGGATTCCCTGCTCCTGGTCAATCGGCGCGGCAATACACTGTTCCTTGCCGCGTAGTGGTTGCGGGAACGTCCCTGCGGGCAGGGACAAGAAGCCGGCACCAGTCGGGGCGGACTGGGCCGGCTTTTGTATTTTAAGAGACACGGTAGCTTATTCAGGGCGATGAGGTGGTCGACCAGAGGTTGGGATTGCCTCTCTGACAACATCTTCCAGATCAATAATTTTTTCGCCGATCACATTCAGTTTGCGCGCCAGCCCTTGGATTTCAGCGGCCGCACGTCGATTCACGTCAAAATCCAGTTCGCTGCGCAGGCGATCCTTCGTGTCCTGGCGGTTTTGACTCATCATGATGATTGGCGCCTGGAGAGCTGCCAGCATTGAGAGAAACAGGTTCAAGAGGATGAACGGGTAAGGATCCCATGCGATTTGCCTAAGCAGGAATGTGTTTAGGCTGGCGTAAACGACGAGCACAATTCCAAAGGTAATGATAAACGTCCACGAGCCGCCGAAGCGGGCAACCGAGTCCGCGATGCGTTCGCCGAAGGTTGCCTCCTCTTCGATCAAGTCGTTTGCATTGCGCGCAGCACGAAGGCGCACAAGTTGCTGCGACGCATGAAATTGACGTCCCAATACGGTAAGCATATCCATGCCCGCGAGGGGCTTGCGTTGCAACAGAACTGCGATGTCATGACGATCGACCTCCAGGCAATCGGTCTCTTCGACAGCGATCGCGGTTGTCTGATGTGGCGTCTGCTCCAACATTGACGCAAACCCAAAAAATTCGCCGTGTGATGGTTCGTCGACCACAACCTCTTGCTGGTCCTCATCCACCGTCGTAACGCGGACGCGGCCCGAAACCATGACGTAGGCCTTGTCGCTGGGATCGCCGATCTTGTAGATCCGCTGCCGGGCGGCGAAGGTGCGAAGTTCCACCTGCCCTGCCAAGACCTCGGTTTCTTCGTCATCCAAGAGGGCGAAAAGCGGTACGTGTCTAAGAACCTCCGGCCTACACGCCATGGATCACCTCAGTTGAGTTGAAACTCTGTAAACTTTTTTACACGGGCCCTCGAATGGTCCGCAAGAAAATGGACGAGAACGGTTTTGATTGTGCTGATCGTGGATGGGGGTATCTATATTTGATAGTCGATGTCGTCCATAATTCTTTGCAGGGAGGCTGAAAGCGATTCTTGTCCAGTTGCGCCCTCTAACTGGCGAACTCTTTCTTGTAATTTGCTGACTTCCGTAGCGACGGCTGCTAAAGCTTCGGACAACGGATCATTGATCTGTTTGGGATCGGTGATGACGACGCGTTTGCCCTCGCGGAAGATAATGTGACCTGGAACTCCCACAACAGTGGAATCAGGCGGGACATTCCGCAAGACGACCGATCCAGCGCCGATCCGACAGTTCTCTCCGACCGTGATATTGCCGAGGATCTTGGCTCCGCCCCCGATCACGACTTTATCTTCGATGGTGGGATGCCGCTTGCCTTGCTCTTTTCCGGTTCCTCCGAGCGTGACGCCCTGATACATCGTAACGTCGTTGCCCACAATTGCGGTCTCGCCTATTACGACACCCAAGCCGTGATCGATAAAAAGCCGCCGACCTATCGTAGCGCCTGGATGGATTTCGATCCCCGTGAGAAACCGTGCTACCTCAGACCACCAGCGCGCAATGAGGAAACAGCCGTGATTCCACAGCCAATGGTTCACACGATGAAACCAGACAGCATGCAGCCCCGGATAGCACAGATAAATCTCCATACGCGACCGTGCAGCCGGATCGTGTTCCAAGACTGTCCGAACATCCTCACGCATTTGTGAAAAAAAATCGGACATTATCTAAACCGTGGACGTCGGAATTGCCAGCGCGTCGTTACGGAGAGTCTCGAACAGAATGCTCGTCAAGTATCGCTCGCCAAACGAGGGCAGAACGGTCACGATCAGCTTTCCCGCGTTCTCAGCGCGCGACGCAACTTTCAAAGCGGCGACGACCGCGGCTCCTGATGAAATCCCGACGAGCAGTCCTTCTTCGAGTGGGAGCCTTCGCGCCATCGATATGGCTTCGTCGTTTGTCACCGTGATGACTTCGTCGATGTAGTCAGTTTTCAGGATTGATGGAATAAATCCAGCGCCGATACCCTGAATTTTGTGCG
>Ga0207706_10002627_pt1 | contig 17502 bp, 20 predicted proteins | sample KBSC53metaG_FD_184318 | JGI IMG/M metagenome (GOLD analysis project Ga0207706, IMG submission 184318) | Corn rhizosphere microbial communities from Kellogg Biological Station, Michigan, USA - KBS C5-3 metaG (SPAdes) (version 2) | ecosystem: Host-associated > Plants > Roots > Rhizosphere > Soil ... | reverse complement strand
TGATCTCGGCGCAGCAGCGTGAAACCGTGCTGCGCTACCTGCGCCTCGCGCACGACAGCGGGCTTGCGATCGCCGCGCAGGGGCAGCTCGCCGGTGTGCCCGAAGGCGGTTTCTACGTCGCCCCCACGCTGGTGGCCGATGTGCCGCCCGAGCATGCGCTGGCACAGGAGGAGATCTTCGGCCCGGTGCAGGTGGTGATCCCGTTCGACGACGAGGCCGATGCGCTGCGCATTGCCAACGGCACCCCGTATGGCCTGGTCGCCGGCGTGTGGACGCGCGACGGCGCACGCCAGCTGCGCATGGCCCGTGCGCTGAAGTGCGGCCAGGTGTTCATCAACAACTACGGCGCGGGCGGCGGCATCGAGCTGCCCTTCGGCGGCGTCAAGCATTCAGGGCATGGGCGCGAGAAAGGCTTCGAGGCGCTGTACGGCTTCTCAACCTTGAAGACCATCGCGATCCACCACGGCTGAAGGAGGCATGGCATGAGGTTGAAGGACAAGGTCGCGATCGTCACCGGCGGCGCTTCGGGCTTCGGCGCCGGCATCGCGCGCAAGTTCGTCGCCGAAGGCGCGCAGGTGCTGGTGGCCGACCAGAACCTCGAAGCGGCGCTCGACGTGGCCGCCTCGCTGGGCACCGCGGCGCGCGCGCTGCGCGTCGATGTGAGCCGCGCGGCGGATGTGACCACGATGATGGAAGCGGCCGAGGCGCACTTCGGCGGCCTGCACATCCTCGTCAACAACGCCGGCGTCGGCCACCTGCCGCAGCCGCTCGAGGGCCTGCCCGAAGACGAGTTCGACCGCATCGTCGCGGTCAACATGAAGGCGATCTACCTCGCCGCACGCGAGGTGGTGCCGCGCTTCAAGGAACAGAAGGAGCGCACGGGCCAGGCCGGTGTGATCCTCAACATCGCCTCCACCGCCGGCGTGAGCCCGCGGCCGCGGCTCACCTGGTACAACGCGAGCAAGGGCTGGGTCATCACCGCGACGCGCTCGATGGCGGTGGAGCTGGCGCCCCTGGGCATCCGCGTCGTCGCGCTCAACCCGGTCGCCGGCGAAACGCCGCTGCTGAAGACCTTCATGGGCGAGGACACGCCGGAAATGCGCGCGAAGTTCCTCGCCACCATCCCGATCGGCCGCTTCTCGACGCCCGAGGACCTGGGCAACGCGGCGTGCTTCCTCTGCAGCGACGAGGCCTCGATGATCACCGGCGTCGCGCTCGAGATCGACGGCGGGCGCTGCATCTGACCGCCAGCGTCAGTCGCGGATCGCGCTGAACAGGTCTTCGGAGATCCACTGGTGCAACGCGGTGGCCGCTGCCGCCGCGGCCTGTGCCTCGTCGTCGAGCAAGCGCGCCGCGTGCTCGCACAGCGCGCCGAAGCTCGCGCCGCCCGTGGCCATCGGCAGCAGCTCGGCCTCGAGCGGCTGCAGCGAGCGCCAGCGTGTCTCGAGCCCTTGACGCCAGACCGCGAGGCCGTGGCGGTGCGCCTGGGGTTCAGGCAACTCGGGCTCGTCGGCTCCCGATGCGGGATCGTGCTCGCGCAGTGCGCGCCACGCGGGTTCGATGTTCCAGTCGAGCGTCAGCAGCCGCAGGCTGGGATGCGGCTGCAGGCGCAGGCCGCTCCAAGCCTCTGCAGGAAGGCTCGCCAAGGCACCGAGCGCCAGTGCCGGCGCATCGGCCGCATCGAAGGCATCGCGCAGCGCCCAGTCCATGCGCGCGATGTCGATCAGTGCCGGATGCGGCACGAGGTCGTCGCGCGCGGCCATGAACTCCGCGAGCCGGTGGCCGAACCAGCGGATCGATGGCTGCTGCGACGGATGGGTCGACAGATAAGCGAGGCCCAGCGCCTCGAAGGTCTCGTCACCGAGCGCGCGCTGCAGCACCGTGTAGTTGTCGGCGAGCGCCCCGATGAGGCGGGCGCGATAGGCGTGGCGATAGATCGCGAGCCGGGCCGGCCCGCCGTCGGGCCGCGCGCGCAGCAGCGGCAGGGATGCCGCCTCGCCCTCGGCGCAGAGTGCCTGCAGGAATGCGCGCTGCTGGGCGGGCAGGTTCATGCGGACAGCTCCGGCGTGAGCGCGGCAGCCGCGATCGACCGCGCCTGCGCCAACTCGGCGAGCAGTTCATCGAGCGGCGGGATGTGGTCGTCGCGCTCGATCATCGTCGGCACGGCGCCCAGGCACTGCACGGTGTAGCGATACAGCGACCACACCGCCTCGCACACCGGCGCGTCGTGCGTGTCGATCAGGTGGTCGCCATGGTTCTGGTGGCCGGCGAGGTGGATCTGCACCACGCGGTCGGCCGGCATCGCGTCGATGAAGGCGCGTGCGTCGAAGCCGTGGTTCACGCTGCTGACGTAGACGTTGTTCACGTCGAGCAGCAGCTGGCAGTCGGCCCGTTTCAGCAACTCGACGATGAACTCGGCCTCGCTCATCTCGTCGGCCGCGAAGCTCACATAGCTGGAGACGTTCTCGAGCACGAGCCGGCGGCCGAGCGTGTCCTGCACCTGCGACACGCGGTCGCCCAGGTGCCGCAGCGCCGCCTCGGTGTAGGGCAGCGGCAGCAGGTCGTGCAGGTTCTGGTGGTCGACCCCGGTCCAGCACAGGTGGTCGGAGATCCAGCCGGGCTGGATGCGATCGGCCAGTGCCTTCAGCTCGCGCAGGTAGCCCAGATCCAGCGGGTCGGTGCCGCCGATCGAGAGCGACACGCCGTGCATCACCATCGGGTAGTCGCGCCGGATCGCGTCGAGGTGGTGCAGCGGCTTGCCGCCGGGCACCAGGTAGTTCTCGGAGATGACCTCCAGCCAGTCGACGGCAGGGCGCCGGTCGATGAAGTCGCGGTAGTGCTCGGGGCGCAGGCCCAGGCCGAAGCCCTGGATCGAAGGACGTGGCATGGCGGGAGGGCGGGGGGAAGAAAAAGCGCCCGGTGGCGGTTGGCGCATTGGCGTTCCACCACCGGGGCTAACACGAGGCGGCCGCTCGCTCTGGCGCGCCTCGTCGCTCCTGGAGATCAGCGTATCACTCGACGACCTTGCCGCCCGCCTTTTTGCATTCGGCGGCCGACTTCTTGGTCACCCAGCCCTGGCCCTTGCAGCTGTTGTGGCCCTTGCATTCGTTCGAGGCGGTCTTGCACTCGGAGGTTCCCTTGCAGCTGTTGACGCCCGAGCATTTGACGGCGCCGTCGTCGGCGGCCTGCACGGAGGTCGAGAGCATGCCCATCGAGAACAGGGCGGCGGCAGCGGTGGCGATCGCCACACCGGTCTTGATATTTGCCATGTCAGTTCCTCTTTCGGTTGAGTTTGAAACGCTCGCCGTCGCGGCTTCTACGTTGAAGGTCTCGCATCGGGCGGCAGGGGTCAGTCGGTGCGCTCGCGCTTTCCTTACACCGCCTGTGCCTGCAGATACGGCGCCGTCGCGAAAGTGGATGCAGCAAAACAAAAGGCGCTCCGGAGAGCGCCTTTCGGATCAGGGGAAACCCCGGGGATGTCAGGCCATCACGGCGGCCATCGCCGTCGCGGCGGCCTCGACGTTGTGGCTGTTCAGGCCGGCCACGCAGATGCGGCCCGAGCGCACCAGGTACACGCCGAACTCCTCGCGCAGGCGGTCGACCTGCGCGGCGCTGAGGCCGGTGTAGCTGAACATGCCGCGCTGCGTGAGGAAATAGTCGAAGCTGCGGCCCGGCACCTTTTGCGTCAGCACCGCGTGCAGGCGCTTGCGCATCGCGAGGATGCGCTCGCGCATCGCGGCCAGCTCCTGCTCCCACAGGCCGCGCAGCTCGGGATCGCTCAACACCAGCGCCACCAGCTGGCCGCCGTGGATCGGCGGGCTGGAGTAGTTGCGGCGCACGGTGAACTTCAGCTGGCCCAGCACGTTCTCGGCCTGCTGCGCATCGGGGCACACCACGCTGAGCGCGCCGCAGCGCTCGCCGTACACGCTCATGCTCTTGGAGAACGAGTTGGCGATGAAGAAGCTCAAGCCCGCGGAGGCGAGGGCGCGCACCGCATAGGCGTCTTCTGCGATGCCGTCGCCGAAGCCCTGGTAGGCCAGGTCGAGGTAGGGCAGCAACTGGCGCTCCTTGAGCACCGGGATCAGCTCGTCCCATTGCGCGTGCGTCAGGTCCACGCCGGTGGGGTTGTGGCAGCAGGCGTGCAGCAGCACCACGGTCTTGGCCGGCAGGCCCCGCAGCGTGGCGAGCATGTCGGCGAAGCGCAAGCCGCCGGTGGCCGCGTCGTAGTACGGATAGGTGCGCACCGTGATGCCCGCGCCCTCGAACATCGAGCGGTGGTTGTCCCAGGTGGGGTCGCTGACCCAGACCTCGCTGTCGGGGAAGTAGCGCTTGATGAAGTCGGCGCCGACCTTCAGGCCGCCGCTGGAACCCACCGACTGGATGGTCGCGATGCGCTTCGAGGTCACGGCCTCGTGATCGGCGCCGAACAGCAGATGCTGCACCGCGCTGCGGAAGTTCGCGGCGCCTTCGATCGGCAGGTAGGGCTTGGGGCCGCTGGCGGTCAGCAGCTTGGCTTCGGCGCGGCGCACCGCCTCCAGCACCGGGATGCGACCGGCATCGTCGAAGTAGATGCCGATCGACAGGTTGATCTTGTTGGGGCGGGGGTCTTTCTGGAAATCCTCGTTGAGCGACAGGATCGGGTCGCCGGCAAAGGGCTCGACGTGCTGGAACATGGGGTCTCCTCGATGGAGCGCCGATTATCCGGCGCCCCGCGCGGCGCTCAGGCGGCCAGGGCCTTCGCGATGTCGCGCTCGATCGATTCCGGCGCATCCTGCGGCGCGTAGCGCTTGAGCACCGTGCCATCCCGGCCCACCAGAAACTTGGTGAAGTTCCACTTGATCGACTTGGTGCCCAGCAGGCCCGGCGCTTGCTCCGTCAGGAAGCGATAGAGCGGGTGAGCCTCGGTGCCGTTGACCTCGATCTTGGCCATCATCGGGAAGCTGACGCCATAGTTCACCTGGCAGAACGAGGCGATCTCCTCATTGCTGCCCGGGTCTTGCCCGCCGAACTCGTTGCTCGGAAAACCAAGAACCACCAGGCCTTCGTCACGATGCTTTTCCCAGAGTGCTTCCAACCCTTTGAACTGCGGGGTGAAGCCGCATTCGCTGGCGGTGTTGACGATCAGCAGCACCTTGCCCTTGTACTGGCTGAGCTTGCAGGTCTGGCCGTCGATCGTGCGGGCCTCGAAATCGTAAACACTGGTTGCTGCCATGGCGGGCCTCCATCGGTGAAGCGCGGAACCCCCGGCCCGAGACCGACTCAGAAAGAAAACCGGGGGGTGTGGCCGGGCATGTTAGCCCGCCGCCGTCCCCCACGTTTTGAGGGGCCTCGATGCGTTGACACCATGACGCCGGCCCCCGAACATCCCCTCCATACTTTTAGGGAGATTTCATGACGACCGCCGCCAACGGCACGCGCTTTCGCGTGGCCCTGCAGGGCTTCAGCGAGTTCGAACGCAGTGCGCTGGCTTCGTATTTCCGCCTCGCGGCCGACCGCTGCCCGTCCTATGAACAGACCGGCGCGTTGGACGAGGCCCATTTCATCGTCGCCGATGCCGACGATGCAGCGGTCGTGCAGGCCGTGGTGGCCGCCGATCGCGCCGGCGACACTGTCTTCATCGGCGCCCAGGCGCCCGAAGGCGCGATGGCCTGGATGATGCGGCCGATCGACCCGATGCACGTGCTGCGCGAGCTCGATGCGCGCGTCGCGCTGCACGAGCGCTCCTCCACCGGCAGCACGCTCACGCCGCCCACCGTGCCGCTGGTCGTCTCGCGCGAGGCGGCCAACAGCGCACCCTCGCCGGGTCGCCGGGCCAGCGACGTGCCGATGCGCCGCCCCGAGGCGGCCGCCACCCGGCGCTAGCTAGCGCTTCACGGTCGCGAGCAGCGCGGCCGCCAGGATCAACGCGCCGCCCAGCGCCACCTTCGGCGTCAGCGCCCCACCGCCGAGCGCGAGCGCCGAGGCCGAAGCGAACAGCACCTCCGTCAGCATCACGACCGCGGTCACGTTGGCGGGCAGGCGCGCCGCACCGTACTGCAGTGCCAGATTGCTGAGCAGGAAGACGCTGCCCAGCAGTGTGGCTCCAACGATCCACAGCCCCGGTGCCGGCGGCCGCGGGATGCCGCCCGCCGCCCCCATCGACAGCGCGATGGTGGCGGCCACCAGTGCGCCGCCGCAGAACATCGCCAGCGCCCGGGCCTCTTCCGGGCGGCCGGCCTCGCGCCGCAGCATCACGTTGTTCAGCGCGAACGAGAAGCCGCCGGCCAGCGCCAGCAGGTCAGGCAGGCTGCGCGGCAGCGGCCAGCCACCTTCGGCGGGCCACAGCACCACCAGCGCGCCGGCCAGCGCCAGGCCGACCCTGAGCGCGGCCGGCAACCGCAGGCGCTCGCCGAGCAGCGGCTGCGCGAGCAGCACCGCCCACAGCGGCATCAGGTAGAACAGCAGCACCACGCGCACGACGTCGCCGGTGGTCACCGCCCAGTTGAACGATGCATTGGTGAAACCGGAGGCCAGCGCCACCACCCACAGGCTCGGCGCCGCCAGCATCTCGCGCCAAGCGCGCGGGCGGGTGGTGCCGATCAGCACGACCGCCATCGCATAGACCAGCGCAGTGCACCACAGCGGGTGCAGCCCGGCTTGCTGCAGCTGGCGGAAGGGCCACCAGGAAACACCCCAGACGAAGGCGTTGAAGCACAGGGCCAGCGCGGCCTGCCAGCTCCGGCCCGCTGCAGGCATCAGTGGCGGTCGGAGCGCGCGATCGCGAGCAGGCGCTCGAGCTCGTCGCGGTGCTCGATCTTGTTGCGGCCATGCCAGCGGCCGATCATCCACATCGTCAGCGCCACGACCAAGCCGAACACCGTGATGGCGCCGAAGGCCGAGAGGCCGAGGCGGGTCATCCCGGTGTAGAAGGCGCCGAAGCCCAGGACAGCGGCCTGCTCGTTGAAGTTCTGCACGGCGATGGAGCGGCCGGCGCCCATCAGGTTGTGGCCGCGATGCTGCAGCAGTGCGTTCATAGGCACGGCGAGGAAACCGCCCATGCCGCCCAGCATGATGAGGAACGGGGCGGCGATCCAGACATTGGAGATCGCATTCATCGTGATCACCAGGACACCCATGCGCACGCCCAACGGCAGCACGCCGGTGGCGCGATCGAGCTTCATCAGCCCCGAAGCCAGCACCGCGCCGACGGCCGTGCCGACGGCCACCACGCCGACGAGTGACGATGCATGCGTGGTGTCGTAGTGCAGCGCCACCGCCGCCCAGGCGAGCACGATGTAGCGCAGGTTGCTGGAGGCGCCCCAGAACACGGTGGTCGTGGCCAGCGAGATCTGGCCGAGCCGGTCGTTCCACAGCCGGGCGTTGCAGTGCGAGAAGTCGCGCACCAGCGCGATCAGGCTGTGCGCGATCGGCTGCAGCGGCGCCTCGGTGCGGGGGATGCGCAGGTTGAAGACCGCCGCGATCATGTACAGCACGATCATCGAGGCGATCGCGGCCTCGGGCGGCGTGTCGATGCCCGTGTCGAGCCAGGGGAAGTCGATCTGCAGCAGGTGAGCCGAGATCGTCCTGCCGACGAGCTGGCCGCCCAGCAGCACGCCGAGGATGATCGACCCGATGGTCAGGCCCTCGATCCAGCCATTGGCCTTGACCAGCTGCGAGGGCGGCAGCAGCTCGGTGAGGATGCCGTACTTGGCCGGCGAATAGGCCGCGGCGCCCAGCCCCACCACCGCGTAGGCCAGCAGCGGGTGGGTGCCGAACAGCATCATCAGACACCCGACGACCTTGATGGCGTTCGAGATGAACATCACCTTGCCCTTCGGGATCGCGTCGGCAAACGCTCCCACAAAAGGCGCCAGCACCACATAGAACAGCGCGAACATCGGCACCAACGCCGCGCGCTGCCATTCGCCGGCGCCCGAGGTCTTGAGCAGTTCAACCGCCGCGACAAACAATGCGTTGTCTGCCAGCGAGCTGAAGAACTGCGCTGACATGATCGTGTAGAAGCCTTTTTTCATGCGCTCGGGCGGCGTGCGACGGTGTTGTGAGGGCGAGAACCGTCGTCAGCGGATGCGGCCTGGGATTTCGTCTCCTTGCGGCGGGGTTTATAGCATGCGGCGGTGACGGCCCCGGACCGTGAAAGATGCGGCGGGGGCGCTGGCAGAATCCTTCGACCATGCCCCGCCCGATCGAAGCGCTGATCCACATCGAAGCCCTGGCCCACAACCTGAGGCGTGCGCGAGCGTCGGCGCCCGATGCCCGCGTATGGGCCGTGGTGAAGGCCAATGCCTATGGGCACGGCATCGAGCGCGCCTTCGAGGGCCTGCGCGGTGCGGATGGTTTCGCGCTGATCGACCTGGCCGAGGCCGAGCGCGTCCGGGCCCTCGGGTGGCGCGGCCCGATCCTGCTGCTCGAAGGCGTGTTCGAGGCGCGCGACCTCGAGTTGTGTTCGCGGCTCGACCTGTGGCACGTGGTGCACTGCGAGGCGCAGATCGACTGGCTCGCAGCGCACAAGACCACCCGCCCGCACCGCGTGTTCCTCAAGATGAACAGCGGCATGAACCGCCTCGGCTTCAGGCCGCAGGCCTTCCGCAGCGCGTGGACCCGCCTCAACGCGCTGCCGCAGGTCGATGAGATCTCGCTGATGACGCACTTCTCCGATGCCGACGGCGCGCGCGGCATCGCGTATCAGATGGAGGTCTTCTCGGAAGCGACGCGCGATCTGCCGGGCGAGCGTTGCGTCAGCAACAGTGCCGCCACGCTGCGGCATGCCGCGGCCGCCGATGTGCGGGCCGACTGGGTGCGCGCCGGCATCATGAGCTATGGCTCCGCGCCCGACTACCCGGAGCACGACATCGCCCACTGGGACCTGCGGCCTACGATGACGCTGCGCGCCAGGCTGATCGGCGTTCAGGCGCTGCAGCCGGGCGACACGGTGGGCTATGGCAGCGCCTTCCGCGCCGAGCAGGCGATGCGCATCGGCATCGTGGCCTGCGGTTATGCCGACGGCTATCCGCGCCACTGCGCCACGGGCACGCCGGTGCTGGTCGATGGCGTGCGCAGCCGCACGCTCGGCCGGGTGTCGATGGACATGATCGCGGTCGACCTCGCACCGGTGCCCCAGGCCGACTTCGGCACCGAGGTCACGCTGTGGGGCCGCGGCCCGAATGGCAGCGTGCTGGCGATCGACGAGGTCGCGCGCGCGGCCGGCACCATCGGCTACGAGCTGATGTGCGCGCTGGCGCAGCGTGTGCCGGTGACCGTGACCGACTGAGCCGCGCGTTCAGGCGGCGCGCGCCATCGCCACCGGCGCTTCGGCCAGCTTCGCGACGATCTGCCCCAGCCGCTTCATCGCCGCCTCCATCCGGGGCGACCAGGGGTCGCCGTACTGCAGCCGTATGAAGTGGTCGAAGCGGCGGCTCATGCTGAAGGCGGCGCCCGGCGCCACGCCGATGTGCTCCAGCCGCGCGAGCGCGAACACCGCGCGCGAGTCCACATGCCGCGGCAGCTCGATCCACATCATCAGCCCGCCCTGCGGCAGGCTGAGCCGGCAGCCGATCGGGAAATGACGAGCCACCGCGTCGGCCATCTGGTGCGCCTGCTGCTTCAGGGCCGCGCGCAGCTTGCGCAGGTGATGGTCGTAGCCGCCGTCGGCCATGAACTGAGCGAGCACCTCCTGCTGCAGCATCGGGCAGGCCACCGAGGTGCGCAGCTTCAGGGCCTGTGTCTTCAGCAGGTGGCGGCCCGGCGCGACCCAGCCGATGCGGTAGCCCGGCGCCACCGTCTTCGTGAAGGCCGAGCAGAGGATCACGTCGTTGTGTTCGTCGAAGCTCTTCAGCACCGGTGGGCGCTGGTCGCCGAAGTACAGCTCGCCGTAGATATCGCTTTCCACCAGCGTGATGCCGCGCTCGGCGCACAGCTTCACGAGCTGGCGCTTGTGCTCCACGGGCATCAGGCTGCCGCCCGGGTTGGGAAAGTGCGGCAGCAGCACGCAGGCCTTCACCGCGCCGGGTGTCTGCGTCGCGAAGTCCAGCGCCTCGAGCGAAATGCCCACGCGCGGGTGGCTCGGGATCTCGAGCGCCCGCATCCCCAGGCTCTCGACCGACTGCAGCAGGTGGAAGTAGGTGGGCGATTCGAGCGCGATCGTGTCGCCCGGCCCGGCCACCGATTTCAGCGCGAGGTAGATCGCCTCCATGCCGCCGTTGGTGATGACGATCTCGTCGGGCCGCAGCTGCACGCCGGAGCTGATGGCGCGGCGCGCGATCTGCTGCCGCAGCGCCAGGCTCCCGGCCATGTGGTAGGTGGTCGCGTATTCCGGGTGGCGGCGGTTGACGCTCGCCAGGATGTGCTGCAGCTTGGCCTCGGGCAGCAGCGCGCGCGCCGGCGCGGCATGGAAGGCCGGCAGCGCCTCGGGATCGTCGACCGTCAGCAGGAACTCGTGCAGCACATGGTCCATGCTGACGAAGCTGGCGCCGTCGACCCGCAGGTCGAACTGCGGCTCGGGCAGCGCCGGGGCGCGCGGCATCACGAAGTAGCCTGACTTCGGCCGCGCCTGCACGATGCCCTGGTTCTCGAGATGGCGCAGCGCCTGCAACGCCGTGGTGATGCTCACGCCGTGCTGCTGGCTCAGCGCCCGCACCGACGGCAGGCGGCCGCCGGCGCGCAAGGCGCCGCTGGCAATGCCGCGTTCGATCTGACTCGCGATGCGCTGGTACAGGGACTGGGGCGAAGGCGAGTCGGCGGAATCGTCCATGCGGCCTATTGTGGACAGATCGCCGCCGCCTGTACCAACACAGAAGTGCACATCAAATCCCGACACAGATGCGGATTTCGCACTTTCTGTGCTGCATTGCTTTGGCCAGCGCTGGCTCTGTCGCCAAAGAGCCCGGCTGCCGACACTGCTCTGCCGATTGCAGGAGAAGTGCCATGTCCGAGACCGATTTCCCCCTCACACGCCGGATGCAGCCGGGCGAACTGCTGCATGGGCCCGATACCGGCGATGCCTGGCTCAGCGTCGTGCGCGGCCGTGTCTGGGTCACGCAGGCGGGAGACCCGACTGATCATTTCCTCGACAGCGGCCAGTCGATCCGCCTGCGTGCCGGCGCCCAGGCGCTGGTGGGCGCCGAGGGGCCGGCAGAGGTCGTGCTGACGGCAGGGCCGGCTTCGACGCGCGTGTCCCCTGGAACCGGGGGTGTCCTGCGCGGGCAATTCGTCGGATAAACCGGTGGTTACATCAGGCCCCGCCGGGTCGTCTGGAGGAATCCGATGCAAGCGATGACTCGTGCGGCCGCCCTGGCGGCCGGAATGATCGGTGCCATGTCGGGCGCCTCGGCCACCTCGGCCACGGCGATCAACCTCGATGCGCAGGATCCGGCCGGGGTCACGCTTGCGCTGGAGGCCGGCAGCTACGAGTTGCGCTACATCGGCCGCGCTGAGGGCGGCCTTTACGACAGCTGGAATTCCTGGGGCTTCGTCAGCGGATGCGGCACCACGCCGGGCGACTGCGCCGCCGGCTGGGTCAACTTCGTCGGCATCGAGGGGGCGAGCCTGCCCTTCACCTACCGATGGGATTTCATGCGCTATGCCACGCCGGAGGCGGCGCTGGATGCAGCGCAGGGCTACTTCAATCCCTTCACGTTGACGCTGGCCTCGCCGGCCACCGTCCGCTTCTTCGTGCCCGACTTCTATTACAGCGACAACACCGGCGGCATCTCGTTGAGCCTGGTCCCGCAGATTCCCGAGCCCGGCACCGTGCTGCTGATGGCGGCCGGCCTCGGCGCGTTGGCGCTGCGCGGCCGGCGCCGTTGACGCCGCCTGCGCCGGCAGGGCGTGTGGCAGCATCACGCCTTCACGACACGAGAGCCCTGAGATGACCCTGCCCGCGCACCAGCTGACGATGACGGTGCTGATGACGCCCGACACCGCCAATTTCTCGGGCAACGTGCATGGCGGCACCATCCTCAAGCTGCTGGACCAGGTCGCCTACGCCTGCGCCAGCCGCTATGCGGGGCGCTACGTGGTCACGCTGTCGGTCGACCAGGTGATGTTCCGCTCGCCGATCAACGTCGGCGAGCTGGTGACCTTTCTGGCCAGCGTCAACCTGACCGGCACCTCGTCGATGGAGGTCGGCATCAAGGTGATCGCCGAGAACATCCGCACCCAGGAGGTCCGGCACGTCAACAGCTGCTTCTTCACGATGGTGGCGGTCGACGACGAGCGCAAGCCCGTGCCCGTGCCGCCGCTGCGGCCCTTCACGCCCGAAGAGAAGCGGCGCTTCGAGGCAGCCCAGCTGCGCAAGCAGCTGCGCCAGGAGCTGGAGCAGCGCTATAACCAGATCCGCACCGACGGCACCACGCCCTGACCGAGCGATGGCACGCTACCTCGTACCCGAGCACGAGGTCGAATGGACGGCCGTGCGTTCGCAGGGCGCCGGCGGGCAGAACGTCAACAAGGTCTCGAGCGCGGTGCAGCTGCGCTTCGACGCCCATGCCTCGGCGATGCCCGAGGCGCACCGGCAGCGCCTGCTGGCGCTGAACGACCAGCGCATCACGCAGGAAGGCGTGGTGATCATCAAGGCGCAGACGCACCGCAGCCAGCCGATGAACCGTACCGAGGCGATGGCGCGGCTGCAGGAGCTGCTCGACAGCGTGGCTGCGCCGCCGAAGCGCCGCGTGCCGACGAAGCCGACGCTGGGCTCGAAGCGGCGCCGCCTGGAGGCGAAGGACAAGCGCGGGTCGATCAAGGCCCTGCGCGGCAAGCCCGTCGAGTGAGAGTCAGGCCACGCGCTTGAAGGTCGCGAGGAACACGCCGGCCGCGACGAACAGGCTGCCGAACATCCGGTTCATCGCCTTCAGCTGGCGCGGCGAGCGCAGCAACCGCAGCACGCGTGCGGCCAGCACCGTGTAGCCGGCCATCACGACCAGGTCGGTGAAGGCCAGCGTGGCGCCGATGGTCGCGTACTGCGGCGCGAGCGGGTGTGCGAGGTCGAGGAACTGCGGCACCACGGCGAGCAGGAAGACGGTGCCCTTGGGGTTGAACGCGTTGACCATCCAGCCCTTCAGCACCAGCTCGCGGCGGCGCACGGTGGCCGGCGCATCGGCAGTATCGGCGGTCACCAGCGGCGCACCCGGTGCGCGCCATTGCCGGATGCCCAAGTACACGAGGTAGGCCACGCCGACCCACTTGACCAGCGCGAAACCGAAGCTCGAGGCGGCGATCAGCGCGCCCAGACCGAGCCCGACCACCACGACCTGGCTCAGGATGCCCAGCACCAGACCGAAGGTCATGAAGTAGCCGCGCGCGAAGCCATGGTTCAGGCCGGCGCTCATCGCCGCGACGGCGCCGGCACCCGGCGAAAGGCTGATCGCCCAGGAGGCCAGAAAGAAGGTGAGCCAGACGGAGAGTTCCATCGCTCGAGCGTAGCACCGCGGCGACAATCGTCCGCATGGCCAAGGAAAAGACCGTCTACACCTGCACGCAGTGCGGCAGCACCAGCCCCAAGTGGCTCGGCAAATGCCCAGACTGCGGCGCCTGGAACACGCTGGAGGAGACCGTCGCCGAGAGCACTTCGGCGTCCAAGAACCGCTACCAGTCGCTCGCCAAGTCGCAGCCGGTCGCCACGCTGGCCGACATCGAGGCATCGGATGTCGACCGCTCGCCGACCGGCATCGAGGAGCTGGACCGCGTGCTCGGCGGCGGCATCGTCGCCGGCGGCGTAGTGCTGATCGGCGGCGACCCGGGCATCGGCAAGTCGACGCTGCTGCTGCAGGCGGTCGATGCGCTGTCGGCGGCGATGCCGGTGCTCTACGTCACCGGCGAGGAGAGTGCGGCCCAGGTCGCGCTGCGTGCGCGCCGGCTCGGCCTCGAGGGCGCCAAGGTGCGGGTGCTGGCCGAGATCCAGCTCGAGAAGATCCTCGCGACGGTGGCGCACGAGCGGCCGGCGTTCTGCGTGATCGATTCGATCCAGACGCTGTATTCCGAGCAGCTCAGCTCCGCCCCCGGCTCGGTGGCGCAGGTGCGTGAGTGCGCCGCGCAGCTCACGCGCACCGCCAAGGCGACCGGCACGGCGATGGTGTTGGTCGGCCATGTGACGAAGGAAGGCGCGCTGGCCGGCCCGCGCGTGCTCGAGCACATCGTCGACACGGTGCTGTATTTCGAGGGCGACACGCATTCGAGCTTCCGTCTCGTGCGGGCCTTCAAGAACCGCTTCGGCGCGGTCAACGAGATCGGCGTGTTCGCGATGACCGAGCGTGGGCTCAAGGGCGTGGCCAATCCGAGCGCGATCTTCCTGTCGACGCACGGCGAGCCGGTGCCGGGCTCCTGCGTGCTGGTCACGCTGGAAGGCACGCGGCCGATGCTGGTGGAGATCCAGGCGCTGGTCGATTCGGGCGGCCCCAGCCCGCGGCGCCTGTCGGTCGGCCTGGAGCGCGACCGCCTCGCGATGCTGCTGGCGGTGCTGCACCGCCACGCCGGCATCGCCTGCATGGACCAGGATGTTTTCGTCAATGCGGTGGGTGGCGTGCGCATCAGCGAGCCGGCGGCAGACCTGGCGGTGCTGCTCGCGATCCAGGGCTCGCTGCGCGGCAAGCCGCTGCCGCGCGGTTTTCTCGCGTTCGGCGAAGTGGGCCTGGCGGGCGAGGTGCGGCCTGCGCCGCGCGGCCAGGAGCGCCTGAAAGAGGCGGCGAAGCTGGGCTTCAGCGTCGCGCTGGTGCCCAAGGCCAATGCACCGCGCAAGCCGATCGAAGGGTTGACGATCCATGCGGTGGAGCGGGTCGAGCAGGCGATCGACCTGGTGCGGCAGCTCACCTGAAGGAGGGCGATCCATGCGCATCGCGGCGATCTCCGACATCCACGGCAACCTGCCGGCGCTGCGCGCCGTGCTGCAGGACATCGAGCACAGCGGGGCCGACCTGATCGTCAATCTCGGCGACATCCTCTCCGGCCCGCTGTGGCCGGCCGAGACGGCCGAGTTGCTGATGTCGATGGACCTTCCGACGATCGCCGGCAACCATGAGCGGCAGGTGCTGACGCAGCCGCCCGAGCGGATGGGCGCGACCGACGCCTACACCGCGCAATGCCTGGCGGAACCGCATCGCGCGTGGATGGCCGGCCTGCCGGCGACACGCTGGCTCGACGACCGGGTGTTCTGCTGCCACGGCACGCCCGATAGCGATCTGCAGTACTTCCTCGAGACGGTGACCCTCGATTTCCGCCGGAGCGGCTCTCCCGGCATGCGGCAGGCCACCGAGGGCGAGGTGCGCGAGCGGCTGGGCGACTGCGCTGCATCGCTGGTGCTGTGCGGCCACACCCACATGCCGCGTGTGTTCGCGGCCGGCGGGACGCTGGTCGTCAACCCGGGCAGCGTCGGGCTGCAGGCCTATGACGACGCACATCCGCATCCCCATGTGCTGGAGGTCGGCAGCCCGCACGCCCGTTGGGCGCTGCTCGAGGGGGGAGAGAAGGCCTGGTCGGTGCAGTCGCGCTGCGTGCCCTACGACTGGGAGGCCGCGGCTCGCCGGGCAGAGCGCCACGGCCGGAGTGATTGGGCGCATGCTTTGCGCACAGGGCGCGTTGGCCGCTGGGGAGCCGTGGCGTGAACGGTGCGGCCTGGTTGGGCTGGGCCCTGGCTGCCATCGCGATTGCGCTGGGTTATGCGCGCTTCGGCTGGCAGGGGGCGGTGCTGGGTATCACGATTGTCGTGTTCTGGCTGCTGCTGCAATTCAGCCGTGCGATGCGCGTGATGCGGATCGCAGGGCAATCGCCGGTGGGGCAGGTTGACAACGCTGTGATGCTGAACGCCCGGTTGAAGCCCGGGTTGCGGCTGATCGACATCCTGAAGCTGACGCGCAGCCTTGGCGAACGGGTCGCGATGGACGAAGGAGCCGACACCGAGCAATGGCGCTGGGCCGACAGCGGCGGCGCGCAGTTGATCGTCACGTTTCGCCGGGGGCGCTGCGTTGCCCACGAAGTGCGGCGCTGAAAGAACGAAGCCCCGCGGAGGCGGGGCTTCGAGTACGCAGGCAGAGCCGCGATCAGCCTTGGCGGCGGCGGCGCGCCACGAAGCCGACGGCGCCGAGGCCGGCCAGCAGCATGGCGTAGGTCTCGGGCTCAGGAACGGCCGGGATGTTCATCGAGAGCAGGCTGCCGGTCTTGCGTGTGTCGTTCGGGCCGCTCAGGAACTCGACCTTCAGATGCGGGTTGTCGAAGTGGAGGCTGGTGCCCGTGAAATGGATGACGAAGCTCATCGAATCCGTCAGGGCCAGAGCGGGCGTGTGGGTGAAGCAGGCGCCGCCAGAGTTGCCCGTCCGGCAACCGTTCGCGCTCAGTTCCTTGCTGTTTTCCGTCCAACCCGCGAGGGAGGCACCGGTGATCGTGCCGACGTCCTTGATGCTGAAGGCCTTGATGTAGCCGATGCCGGCCCAGTCGCCGGTAGCGTGCGTGGCGTTCAGGATGTCGAGTTCGAGCGTGTTGGCGTCCAGCGCCAGCGTTTCGAAGGTGACGCCCTGGAAGGTCAGGCTGTTGGCTTGGGCGGGAGCAGCAGCGAGAGCGGCTGCTGCGATCGCCAAAGCGGAGAAGGAACGGATGAGGGTCATGAAAACCTCTTGCGGAATTTGGTTGCTGGATTCTGGTGGGCAAGCGTGTAACACGCATCCCCCTGTTCGCGGGACTGTGCAAGAAACACATACGTATCCTGCCGCCTCACTCCCGGTGTGGGAGGGGCGGGGATCCCGCCGCTTAGAATCCGGGCCCTGACAAGTTGCATTTGGAGACCCGCGATGTCGATGGCTGATCGCGACGGCAAGATCTGGATGGACGGTGAGCTGGTGGACTGGCGCGATGCCAAGATTCACGTGCTGACCCACACGCTGCACTACGGTTGCGGCGCCTTCGAGGGCGTGCGCGCCTACAACACGGTCAACGGCACCGCGATCTTCCGGCTGCGCGAGCACACCGAGCGGCTGTTCAACAGCGGCAAGATCCTGCGCATGAAGATCCCGTTCAGCATCGAGCAGGTGATGGACGCGCAGCGCGAGGTGGTCCGGGCCAACAAGCTCGAGAGCTGCTACATCCGCCCGCTGATCTGGATCGGCGACGAGAAACTGGGCGTCAGCCCCAAGGGCAACCGGATCCACCTGATGGTCGCGGCCTGGGCCTGGGGCGCCTACCTGGGCGAAGAGGGTCTGAAGCGCGGCATCCGCGTCAAGACCTCGAGCTACACCCGCCACCACGTCAACATCACGATGACGCAGGCCAAGACGGTGAGCAACTACACCAATTCGATCCTGGCCAACATGGAAGCCACCGACGACGGCTACGACGAAGCGCTGCTGCTCGACGCGTCGGGTTTCGTCTCCGAGGGCGCGGGCGAGAACCTCTTCGTGATCAAGAACGGCGTCGTCTACACCCCCGACCTGTCGGCCGGTGCGCTCAACGGCATCACCCGCAACACCATCTTCGCGATCTGCCAGGATCTCGGCCTGAAGCTGGTGGAAAAGCGCATCACGCGCG
>Ga0207706_10002624_pt1 | contig 17506 bp, 17 predicted proteins | sample KBSC53metaG_FD_184318 | JGI IMG/M metagenome (GOLD analysis project Ga0207706, IMG submission 184318) | Corn rhizosphere microbial communities from Kellogg Biological Station, Michigan, USA - KBS C5-3 metaG (SPAdes) (version 2) | ecosystem: Host-associated > Plants > Roots > Rhizosphere > Soil ... | reverse complement strand
CGCAGCATCACCCGCGCGAAGCCGCTGCGCACGAAGAACTCGATCAGCATCAGGTCGACCACGGTCATGTAGCGGCCGTTGTTCATGTGGCCGTTGATGTCGAGGTCGTTCGGCAGCACGCGCAGGCTGCGCTCGAGCACATCGCCAAAGGCGATGGGCGGCAGGCGCCAAGAGCGCAGCAGGGTCCACAGCAGGCGGAGGTAGAGATTCATGGCGCCGTAGAATTGGTTCGCTTCCGAACATTATGGTTCGTTTTCGAACCAATTTCCAGCCCATGGGCACAGACGATCCCGACGCGAACACCGTGCGCTCCTGGCTCTCGGTGGTGCGCGCCTACCACCTCTGCGACGCGGCGATGGTCACGCGCCTCACCGCGATGGGTGTCAAGCTCGCCGAGCACGAGGTGCTGGCCAACCTGGCGAGCAAGCCGGGCATCACCCAGCAGGCGCTGGCCGCGCGTTGCTTCAGCGCCAAGAGCCACATCAGCGCGCTGCTGGCGCAGATGGAGGCGCGCGGCTGGGTGCGGCGCGAACCCGACCCCACCGATGCCCGCGCGAAGCAGCTCTTCCTCACGCGCAGCGGCGAGGCGCTGGCCAAGCGGACGGGCAAGGTGCAGGCCGCGGTGGTGGAGGCGATGGCCTCGGCCGTCAGCCCCGAGGACATGGCCCGCACCGAGCGGGTGATGAACGCGGTGAGCGTCGAGCTGGAGAAGCTGCTGGCGGAGAAGCCGCGCTGAGAGTGGGAATTTTCACGTCCGAAACGGGCCGGGTTTCGTATGTCCGGATGAGGCTTCGCGCGGGCATGTCAGCCAAATTCGTACACGACGGACCATCGTTATCCGACATGCGGCATCGGCGGTCTCCCATGGCGCCACCCCCGAGGTGACGCCTACGCTTGTAGCAAGTGAACGTCACGACGCAAAAGGAGTACGCATCATGAACGCTTCGCAACAGATGCAGAGCCAGGCACAGCCCCAGGGCCAGTACGTGCTGCGCTTCCAGTCGCTGTTCAACGAGGGTCGGGCCTACGCCTTCCCCTGCGACGCCTCCGGCAATGTCGACATGGACTCGCTGAGCGAGCGGGCGCGCGACAACTACCTCTACGCCCGTGCGGTGATCGGCCGCGAAGTCTCGGTGCCGGCGGTCCACGCCGCCCACTGAAAGCTAGCGGCGCCCGCGGCCCGGCCAGCCGAGCAGGCTGCGCATCAGGCCAGGTTCCTCGCGTGCCGCAGGGTGCGTGCGAGTGACCATCAGGCTTGAACAGAGGTACAGGCCGTTGAGCAGGCGGCTCGCCCGCTCGGTGCTCAAGCCCGGCCAGGCGGCGATCTCGCGCAGCGAGGCCGATTCGCGCTGCAGGCGCTGCAGCGCCGGCCCCAGGGCCCCCGGCGCCGTGGGCCGCTCGCCGGTCGTGCGGTTGGGAATCAGGCGATAGGCCGCCCGGCCGCCGATTTCGCTGAGCAGCGTGTTGCGCGGCCCCTGCATCGCCAGCGCCCACAGCAGCGGCTCCAATGGCCGGTATTGCTGCGCCAGCCCCACGCGCTCGTGCATCCAGTGCCCCGGCGGACGCAGGCCCGGCGGCTCGGTGGAAATGACGCTCAGCGTCGCGAGCCCGGCGGTGGTGGCCTCGGAAAAGTCGCGCGGCGAGTGGTAGAGCATCTGCGCCGGAAACAAGGTCACCGGCCAGACCAGCTGCTCGTGCTGCAGGCACAGGAGCGCCGGTTCACGGTGGCGCATGCAGGCCGCCACCACCTCGAGCACATCGTCGGTGGCGGCATCGCGCCTCAGCCGGCGCAGGTCGGCCAGCAGCGTGGTCGGCAGCTCGGTGGCCCGGTCGAGGCGGGCGAAGCCGCTGCTGCCGCTGTCGCTGCGATTGCGTTCGAAGGCGCTGATGCGCCAGAGCGTGGATTCTTCAAAGTCGCGCACGGCCCGATCATCACGGGCCGGCGCCGGCTCAGGGGTTGCGGCGATGTAAGTGGCTTGAGCCCCCGGTAACGCGGGCGGCGTTGCCGATGGCCTCGCGTGCCAACAGCTCGGCCGCCAGCGACGCCTCGAGCGACGATCGGCACAGGCCGGCGTGCTGGTAGTTGAGGTTCTCGTACAGCTGCGCGGTGTCGGGGAACAGCTGCAGCACCGCGCGCAGCCCGTCGTCCACCGGCGCCTCGCGCAGGGCCTGCACGAGGCGATCGACCACGACACGGTACTGGTCGGGCGAGACCGGCTCCGTGCTGCGCTCCAGCCTGTGCAACAGGCGAGCGAGCGCCAACACCACCGCGAGATGCTCAGGAATGCGAACGGCTTGGCTCGTGTTCATTGAATACTCCTTCACCGATCACTTGGGGCTGCCGCCGCGCAGTTCAAGCACATGAGCTCGATGGACTCTCCGCTGCGCTGGGGCCTGCTCGGCACCGGCGGCATCTGCAAATCCCTCGCCGAGGCGATCGCGCTGGTGCCGCAGGCCCGCCTGGTCGCGGTGGGCTCGCGCGATGCCGCGCGCGCCGGAGCCTTTGCCGCCGCGCACTCGGCGCACCACCCCCGGCTGCGCGCGCACGGCAGCTACGAGGCCCTGGTCGAAGACCCCGAGGTCGACGTGGTCTACGTCGGAACACCGCACAACGACCATGCCGCTTCGGCAGAGCTCGCGCTGCGCGCCGGCAAGGCGGTGCTGTGCGAGAAGCCGTTCACGCTGAACCGGCCGCAGGCCGAGGCGGTGGTCGCGCTGGCGCGCGAGCGGCGCTGCTTCCTGATGGAGGCGATGTGGACGCGCTTCGTGCCCGCGGTGGCCGAGGTGCGGCGACTGATCGCCGACGGCGCGATCGGCGAGCCGCTGTCGGTGCTCGCGGAGTTCGGCTTCGACGCCTCGGCGCTGCCGCCGGAGCACCGCGCGTTCAACCCGGCGCTGGGCGGTGGCGCCCTGCTCGACCTGGGCATCTACCCGCTGTCGCTCGCGAGCTTTCTGCTCGGCCCGATCGAGAGCGTGCAGACCCAGGCGCAGCGTGGCGCGACCGGCGTCGACGTGCACACCGCCTTCATGCTGCGCCACCAGCGCGGCGGCCTGAGCCAGGGCTTGTGCTCGCTGCGCGCGACCACGCCGTGGGCCGCCCAGGTGCTGGGCACGCACGGCCGCATCGAACTGCAGCCGCCCTTCTTCCACGCCGAGCACTTCACGCTGGTGCGCGCCGGGGCGTCGCCGCTGAACCACCACATGCCGCACCGCGGCAACGGCTACGCGCACCAAGTGGTCGAAGTGGACCGCTGCGTCCGCGCGGGCCTGCTCGAGAGCCCGGTGATGCCGCTGGACGAAAGCCTCGCGCTGATGGGCTGGCTGGATGTGATGCGCGGGCAGGTCGGCGTGCGCTACCCGGGCGAGCAGATCAGTGCTTGAACAGGTCGAGGATGCTCTTGCGCTCCTCTTCCGGTGATGCCGGGGCGGGCTTGTCGTCCAGCCCCAGCGTGCTGACGCCGTTGGCGAGCGTGTATTCGTCGTAGTACCACTCGCCGCGCACGTTGACCACGCCGTCGGGCGGCGGCACCTCGGCCACCGGCACGCCCTTGAGCGCGTGGCCCATGTAGTCCAGCCACACCGGCAGCGCCAGGCCGCCGCCGCTTTCGCGGTCGCCCAGCTTGCGCGGGCTGTCGTAGCCGATCCACACCACCGCCACCACGCTGGGCTGGAAGCCGGCGAACCAGGCGTCCATCGCGTCGTTGGTGGTGCCGGTCTTGCCGTAGAGGTCGGGGCGCTTCAGCCGCGCCTGCGCGCTGGCCGCGGTGCCGGAGCGGGTGACCTCCTGCAGCAGGCTGTCGATCATGAAGGCGTTGCGCGGCTCGATGCCGCGGGCGTCCTCCTCGAGCGCGGGCGGCTCGTAGGTGTTGAGCACGCGGCCGCGGCCATCGGTCAGCTTGGTGATCAGGAAGGGCGTGCGCCGATAGCCGCCGTTGGCCAGCGCGGCATACGCGGTGGCCATCTGCATCGGGGTGACGCTGCCGGCGCCCAGCGCCATCGTCAGGTTCTGCGGATGCTTGTCGACATCGAAGCCGAAGCGGCCCAGCCATTCCTGCGCATACGGCACGCCGATGGACTGCAGGATGCGGATCGACACCATGTTCTTCGACTTGGCCAGCGCGGCGCGCATCGACATCGGCCCGTCGTAGCGGCCGTCGGAGTTCTTGGGCTCCCACGGCAGGCCGCCGGTGGTCTCGGCATCGAAGCTCAGCGGCGCATCGTTGATCACTGTCGAAGGCGTGAAGCCTTTTTCCAGCGCGGCCGAGTAGATGAAAGGCTTCAGCGTCGAGCCGGGCTGGCGCCAGGCCTGGGTGACGTGGTTGAACTTGTTCTGCGAATAGTCGAAGCCGCCGACCAGCGCACGCACCGCGCCGGTCTTCGGGTCGAGCGACACGAAGGCGCCTTCGACCTGCGGCTGCTGCGTGATCGTCCAGTTGCCGTCTTCGCCCTGCACCAGGCGCACCACCGAGCCGGCGCGGATCTGCACCTTGGGGCCGGCGCGCTCGCCGAGCGCCGCCGCCACCGGCTTCAGCCCATCGCCGGTGATCGTGATCCAGTCGCCGTTCTGCAGCGCCGCCACCACCTTGCTGCGGCTGGCCTCGAGCACGACGCCGGCCTTCAGCTCGTCGTTGTCGGGATGCTCGACCAGCGCCTCGGCGATGGCCGAATCCCACTCGTCGCGCTCGGCCGGCAGGTCGACGTAGTCCTCCGGCCCGCGGTAGGGCTGCTTGCGCACGTAGTCGAGGATGCCCTTGCGCAGCGCCCGGTAGGCCACCTGCTGCTCGTCGGCCTTGACCGTGAGGTACACGTCGAGCCCGCGGCGATAGGCGTCGTCGCCGTACTGCGCGTAGATGAGCTGGCGCGCGAGCTCGGCCACGTATTCGGCATGCACCGGCACATCGGACGGTGCGCGGAACTTCAGCACCTGCTTGCGTGCCTCGTCGCGCTGCTCGGCCGTGATGACGCCGCGCCTGACCATGCGTTCGAGCACATGGTGCTGCCGCTCGTAGGCGCGCTTGGGATTGACGATCGGGTTGTGCGTGATCGGCGCCTGCGGCAGGCCGGCGAGCATCGCGGTCTCGGCGATGCTGAGGTCGGCCAGCGGCTTGCCGAAGTAGATCTCGCTGGCCGACGCGAACCCGTAGGCACGCTGACCGAGGAAGATCTGGTTCATGTAGACCTCGAGGATCTGCTCCTTGCTGAGCTGGCTCTCGATCTTGAAGGCCAGCAGCGCCTCGTAGATCTTGCGCACATAGCTCTTGCGGGTGGAGAGATAGAAGTTGCGCGCCACCTGCATCGTGATCGTGCCGCCGCCCTGGCTGCGCGAGCCGCGGAACAGGTTGGCCACCACCGCGCGCGCCACGCCCCTGAAATGCACGCCGCGGTGCTCATAGAACTGCGCGTCCTCGGTGGCCACCACCGCATCGCGCAGCAGCTTGGGCATCTGCCCGATCGGCGTGTAGTTGCGCCGCTCCTCGCCGAACTCACCGAGCAGCACGCCATCGGCCGAGTAGATGCGCATCGGCAGCTTGGGGCGGTAGTCGGTCAGTGCGCCGATCTCGGGCAGGTTCGGGTAGCCGAGGGCATAGACCACGCCCGCCACCAGGGCCAGGCTCAGCGCCGCGGCGGCCGCCAGGCCGAGCAGCACGGCGCTCAGGCGGACGAAGCGCCGGCGCAGCAGGGGATTGGAGAGCACGGAAGAAGTCGCGAGGAGTCCCGGGAATCAGCGGCGGAGCATAGCGTGCCCGCCAACCCGAGCTCCCCCCAGTGCAAGGGGCTTGAATTTCACGCCCGCAGGTCGAGCAGCGAGCCCAGCGTCTGCTGCTCGGTCTTGAGCACCAGCACGTTGGCCTGCAACACATAGCTGCTGACCCGCTGGCCGACCATGTCGTCGGCCAGCGACTCGCCCTCCTGCGGCGAGCGCAGCAGCGCGGCGCCTACACCACCGCCGGCCTGCTCGGCCTGCGCCACCTGCTGGCGGTGGAAGCCCGGCGTCTGCGCATTGGCGATGTTGTGCGCCGAAGCGCCCAGCGACAGCTGCGCAGCGTTGATGGCCGAGAGTGCGATGGAGGAGATGCTGTTCATGGCCGGCACAATCAGTATCGGCGCCGCTGCTTTCGTCGTGAACGGCGCGCCGGCGCACCTGCGGCCGCTGCCGAGAACAAGTTCACGCTCCATGGAAGCCGATTCCGACCACACTCTGCTGATCGAGCCCGCCGGCTGGCGTGTGGATGCACCGCCATCGCTGACGCTGCTGCAGGCGGCGCAGCAGGCCGGCATCCGCCTGCCCAGCTCATGCCGCAACGGCACCTGCCGCACCTGCATGTGCCGGCTGACACGGGGGCGGGTCAGCTACCGGATCGAATGGCCGGGCCTGAGCGCCGAGGAAAAGCAGGAAGGCTGGATCCTGCCCTGCGCCGCCTACCCTGAAGCCGACGTGGTGCTCGAGGTGCCCTGGGCCGAGCGGCTCGGTTGACGAGGCCGGCATCGACACAACGAGACGAACGAGGAGGTCCATCCCATGAGCAAGCTGCTCATCGTCGCCGCGAGCATCGTGGGCGCCTGGCTCGCGATGCAGCTGATCGTCCTGGTCAGCGTGCTCGTGCAGATCCTGCGGCTGCCGATCCGCCCGACACGGCTGCTGCGCGACCAGCCGGCGCCCCCGTTGCCGCCCGACCAGCAGGCCACGCTCGACGAGCTGCAGGCGTTGGGCTTCGATCTGCACTGGCTGGGCCTGCAGCAGGTGGGCGACGACCGCTCGTACACCGCCGCCCTGCTGCGCCACCGCGAACGCCCGGCCTTTGCCTCGGTGGGTTTCATCTCGTCGGCCTTTGGCGGCTACAACATCGCTTTCCACAGCTTCGACGCGCAGGGCCGCCGGCTGGTCACGACCAACCGGCTCGGATGGCTGTCGGCCCTCGACGAGGCCGACAACCACACGCTGCAGGCGGACCCCTGCGCCGACTCGCTGGCCGCCCATTGGCTGGCGCACGAAGCGCGGCTCGGCGCGGCCTGCCCGATCGAGCCCGAGGCCGCTTTCGAACGCATCGAGCGCGACACCGCGCAGGCCTTCGAGCGGTTGTGCCAAGCCGGCGCGCTGGTGCGGGAGGGCGACGCGTGGCACCCCCGCCTGCGCGTTGCGCTGCGCATCACGCGGCGCTGGTTCGCGCAGCGGCGCCGGCTGATGCGGCCCTTCAGCTGCGCGGCCACCTCGCCCGAGCACCGTGCGGCCTACCTCGCGCACTGCCATGCGCAGAACGAAGCCGAGCTGCAGCGCCGGCCGCCGCGCCACAACCTGAAGGCGACGCTGCTGATCGGCTCGCTCGTGCTCTCGCTCGCGGTATGGAGCGCCGTCTTCGACTGGCGGCAGGCGGTGGCGCTGGTCGGGGTGCTACTGGTCCACGAGATGGGGCACGCGGTGGCGATGCGCGCCTTCGGCTGGAAGGACATGAGCATGTTCTTCATCCCCTTCATGGGGGCGGTCGTCACCGGCCAGCCGCGCGAGACGGCCGCCTGGAAGCAGGTGGTGGCGCTGCTCGCGGGGCCGTTGCCGGGCCTGCTGGCCGGCGTCGCGGCGCTGGCCTGGGCGAGCCGGTCACCCGACCCGGAGTTCGTCAACAGCGTCGCGCTGATGGCGATCACGATCAACCTCTTCAATCTGCTACCGATCACGCCGCTCGATGGCGGACAGCTGATCGACATCGCGCTGTTCAGCCGCTGGCCGCGCCTGCGCATCGCCTTCGCGGCAGCCAGCGTGGTGGGCTTCGCCTTCCTGGCCTACTGGTTCGACAGCCCCAACCTGGTGGTGATCCTGCTCTTCATCGCGATCGCCGCGCACAGCCAGTGGCGCATCGCGCTGGTGCAGCAGCACGGGCAGCCGCCGCTCGAGCCGCGCGAGCAGCTGCAGCAGCTGTATGGGCAGGTCCAGCAGCGCTGGCCGCGGCTGGGGCAGGCCCGCCAGCTGGCGATCGGCCGCGCGGCGATGAAGCAGCGCCTGATGCAGTTGCCGCGCTGGTGGGAAAGCCTGATCGTGGTGGCCGTGCTCGCGGCGGTGTGGGGCACCGCGGCGCCCTATGCCATCGCCACATTCTGGCCCGGGAAGAGCACCGCCCGGGCGCATCGCGATGACCGCAGCGCCGTGCAGCGCGCGTTCGACGAAGCCTGGTCGGCTTACGAAGACAAGGAAGAGCCCGAGGAGCTGGAGGCGGCGCTGTCCGCCCTCGCGCAGCAGGCGGCCGCACTCGCGCCCGACGACCCGCGGCGCTTCGACCTCGAGGTGGTGCGGGCGCAGGGCGACGCCCTCGAAGAACGCAGGAACAAGATCGCCGCCCTGGTGAACGGCCCGCACGACGGCCTGCGCTGGCAGCGCACCGACGTGCTGGGCCACGAGCTGCGGCGCCTCGTCATCGACAGCTTCGACCTCGATGCGCCGGGCCGGATCGCGCGCTACACGAGCGGCATCGCCTGGAGCGAGCAGGTCGCGCCCACTGCACTGGCGCCGACGATCGGCCTGCGGCTGCGCCTGATCGAGGCGATCGACGACAGCGGCGACACCCCGAGGGCGCGCGCGATGCTCGCCGAGCTGCAGCAGCGGTCGCTGACCGCCGACGACTGCCGATGCGAGCTGCGGTCGGTGATCCGCGCCCGCACCTGGTTCCACCTGAGCCACGGCGAGAGCGCGCAGGCGCTGGCACTGCTGGAGCAGTCGGCCTTCGGCGGCAAGATCAGCGAAGGCAAGGACGCGCTCGCGCTCGACGAGGCCTGGGCCGTGGTGCTCGACGGGCAGGTGACACGGGGCGCCGCGCAGATGCGCCGGGCGCTCTCGTCGCCGCGCGGCAACGGCCCTGTGCGCGAGCCGCTGGACCTGGCCCATGCGCTGCTGCGCAACGGGCAGGCCGACGAGGCGCGCGCCCTGGTCGCCCGTTCGCCCTGGCAATGCCGCGCCGCGCTGGAGGGCTGGGGCCAGCACGAGCGCCAGGAGCCCTGGCAACGCCTGCGCGATCAGGCCCTGCAAGGCACCGCCCGCGCCGTCTGCCCGAAACCGGTCGCGAAGGCTGAGGCATGATGGCCGCCATGGACCTGATCGATTTCGAACTCCGCGGCGACCACATCACGCTCGATGCGCTGCTCAAGGCCACCGGCGTGGCCGACAGCGGCGGCGCGGCCAAGGCGATGGTGGCCGACGGCAAGGTGCAGGTCGACGGCCAGCAGGAGCTGCGCAAGACCTGCAAGATCCGAGCGGGCCAGGTCGTGGCGCTGGCCGGCATGCGCATCAAGGTGCGCGCGGCCACCTGAATCTCAGCCCGCCTTCAGGGCGCGCCTTCCTCCCGGAACAGCACTGCGCGGCTGCGGCTGGTCTCGATGGACCCGCGGCCGTGGCGCAGCTCCACCGCGTAGCGGCCGTCGGCGAGGCGGCGCGCGCAGGCCACGCCGTGCAGGTTGACGATCGCGTTGCGGTGCACCTGCACGAACACGCGGGGGTCGAGCTGCGGCAGCAGGTCGCGCAGCGGCGTGCGGATCAGCGCCTCGGCTTCGGCGGTGACCACCTGCGTGTAGCCGGGCACCGCCTTGAAGGCCAGCACATCGGCGACGTTGAGCAGCCGCACCGTGGCGCCCACCGTGGCCTTGATCCAGTCGAGCCGCGGTGCGCCCGCCGCCGGCGCGCCGCCGCGCATGGCCTGCGCCATCTCGTCGAGGCGCTGCGCCACCTGCTCACCCTGGCGGCGCTCGCGCAGCCGCTCGCGCAGGCGCGCTACCGTGTCGGCCAGGCGCTCGGCTTCCAGCGGCTTGAGCAGGTAGTCGGCCGCACGCTGCTCGAATGCGGCGACGGCGTACTGGTCGTAGGCGGTGAGGAACACGATCTCGACCTGTCCCTTCAGCTGCGCGGCGGCTTCGATGCCGGTCATGCGCGGCATCTGCACGTCGAGGAACACCACGTCCGGCGCGTGGCTGCGCACCGCCTGCACCGCCTCCTGGCCGTTGGCCGCCTCGGCCACGATGCGCAGCTCGGGCCAGCAGAGCGCGAGCTGCTCGCGCAGGTCGGCGCGCAGCCAGGGCTCATCGTCGGCGATGACGGCGGTGCAGGCCAGGGGGGTGTTCGTCATCGCAGGTCTCCTTCGCGCAAAGGCAGCACCAGCTGCGCACAACAGCCCCCGCCGGGGATCGAGAGCATGTCGAAGTGGGCGCGGTCGCCGTGCACTGCGCGCAGGCGCTGCACCAGCCATTGCAGGCCATGGCCGCTGCCGGGCTGCGGCGGCCGGGGCTTCAGGCCAGGGCCGTTGTCGGTCACGCGCAGCAACAGGTCGGTGCCTTCACGGCGCGCACTGATGCCCACGCGCGGCAGCGCGCCGTCCTCGGGCTCGGCATGCTTGAAGGCGTTTTCCAGCAGCGTCAGCAGCATGGCCGGCGGCAGCTGGGCACCGCGCAGATCCTCGGCCACATCGATCTCGAACAGCAGCCGCCCGTCGACCCGCACCGACTGGATCGCCGCGAAGGCCTCGCACAGCTCGAGCTCGTGCGCCAGGCTCACCTCGGGCTGGCGCAGGCTGGGCAGCGCGGCGCGGAAGTAGCGGATCAGCTGGTCGATCAGGTGCTGCGCCAGGTCGGCATCGCGCCGCACCAGATAGCGCAGGTTGGCGAGCGCGTTGTAGAGGAAATGCGGCTCCACCTGCGCCTGCAGCAGCTGCAGCGCGATGCGCGAGCGCTCCGCATCGGCCTGTGCGGCGCCGGCCTGGCTGCGCAGCGCTTCGGCCTGGTACTCGAACAGCCGGCGCTGCTGCTCGTGGTCGTGCTCGCGCAGCCGGCCCAGCCACCACAGCGTGACACCGAACAACCCGCCGAGCACCAGCCCGCCGGCGATGGAGCGCCAGCCCACGGGATGCGCCAGCATGCCCGCGAGCGAGCTGTGATAGCGCAACGTGGCGCTCAGCCCCAAGCCCAGCACGCCGCCGACACCGCCGCCCAGCATGCAGATCGCCGGGTAGGCCCAGGCGCGCGCCGCCCATGGGCGCGGCACCAGGGCCGCCGCGGCGAACACGCCGGCGAGCGAAACCGCCAGCACCGGCAGCAGCACACGCCAGAACATCGCCGGCGCACGCGGCCCCTCGAGCAGCACCACCGCACTGAGGCCCGCCGTCAGCACACCCACCGCCAGCATGTGCTGGCGCGACAGGGCATCGGGGGCTTCGGAGGGTCGGTCAGCGGGCGTCGTCACGGCGCGGATTATCGAGACACTCGCACGCCCGACTCCGTGCGCAATGCACCGGCCTGCCCCCGCCGCCCGGTGAACCGTCGATTGCCGCCGGTGAACGGCATGATCGCGCCGCTGAACGGCAGGGCCCGGGCCGATGCGCTTATGATCCGGCTCGGCCGCGCACCGCGGTCACGTCGCTCGGACGGTTCCGGGCGCTCACGTGAAAGACCATCATGTCCTCTGCATCGGGCAAGCGCCGCTTTGCGCGCATCGACCGCCTTCCCCCCTACGTCTTCAACATCACCGCCGAGCTCAAGCTCGCGGCCCGCCGGCGCGGCGAAGACATCATCGACATGAGCATGGGCAACCCCGACGGGGCCACGCCGGCGCACATCGTCGCCAAGCTCACCGAGGCGGCGCAGCGGCCCGACACGCACGGCTACTCGGCCTCCAAGGGCATCCCGCGGCTGCGCCGCGCGATCTCGCATTGGTACCAGGATCGCTACGGCGTCGGCATCGATCCCGACACCGAAGCGATCGTGACCATCGGCTCGAAGGAAGGCCTGGCGCACCTGATGCTCGCCACGCTCGACCGCGGCGACACGGTGCTGGTGCCCGACCCGAGCTACCCGATCCACATCTACGGCGCGGTGATCGCGGGCGCCGACATCCGCTCGGTGCCCAACACGCCCGAGGTCGACTTCTTCGCCGAGCTCGAGCGCGCGATCAAGGGCAGCTACCCGAAGCCGAAGATGATCGTGATCGGCTTCCCCTCCAACCCGACCGCGCAGTGCGTGGAGCTGGAGTTCTTCGAGCGCGTGATCGCGCTGGCCAAGCGGCACGACATCTTCGTGGTGCACGACCTGGCCTATGCCGACATCGTGTTCGACGGCTGGAAGGCGCCCAGCATCATGCAGGTGCCCGGCGCGAAGGACATCGCGGTCGAATTCTTCACGATGAGCAAGAGCTACAACATGGCCGGCTGGCGCGTCGGCTTCATGGTGGGCAACCCCGAGCTGGCGGCGGCGCTGGCGCGCATCAAGAGCTACCACGACTACGGCACCTTCACCCCGGTGCAGGTGGCGGCCATCGCGGCGCTCGAGGGCGACCAGCAATGCGTGAAGGAGATCGCCGCCAAGTACCAGAGCCGGCGCGACGTGCTGGTGAAAGGCCTGCGCGAGGCCGGCTGGGACGTCGACTGCCCGAAGGCCTCGATGTACATCTGGGCGCGCATTCCCGAGCCGTATCGCGAGCTCGGCTCGCTGGAGTTCGCGAAGCAGCTGCTGGCCAAGGCCAAGGTGTCGGTCTCGCCCGGCATCGGCTTCGGCGACTACGGCGACGGGCACGTGCGCTTCGCGCTGATCGAGAACGAATCGCGCATCCGGCAGGCGATCCGCGGGATCAAGGCGATGTTCAGGGCGGATGGGTTGTTGAAGGCCTGAGTCCGTCCTGCCTGGTGAGGAGCATCACAGGAAGCGCGCCTTCACCCGCTTGCCCTTGACCTTGCCCGCATTCAGCTTCGACAAGGCCTCGCGGGCGATCGCGCGATCCACGGCCACGTAGGTGGAGAACTCGGTGACGTTGATCCTGCCGATCTGCGCGGCCTGAAACCCGGCCTCGCCGGTCAATGCGCCCAGCACGTCGCCGGGGCGGATCTTCTCCTTGCGACCGCCCAGGATCTGCAGCGTCACCATCGGCGGCTGCAGCGGGCCGCTGCCGGTGGGCACCAGCTCGGCGAGCGGATGCCATTGCGTCTCGGCCCCCTGCAATTGCTCGATGCGGCCCACGCGGCCCATCTCGTCCATGCTGGCGAGGCTGAAGGCCCAGCCCTCCTGGTCGGCGCGGCCGGTGCGGCCGATGCGATGCACGTGCACCTCGACCTCGGCGGCGATGTCGACGTTGATCACCGCCTCGAGCTTGTCGATGTCGAGCCCGCGCGCGGCCACGTCGGTGGCCACCAGCACCGAGCAGCTGCGGTTGGCGAATTGGATCAGCACCTGGTCGCGGTCGCGCTGCTCCAGATCGCCATGCAGCGCCAGCGCCGAGAAGCCCTGCGCGACCAACACATCCACCAGATCGCGGCATTGCTGCTTGGTGTTGCAGAAGGCCAGCGTGCTCGCCGGCCGGTAATGCGCGAGCAGCAACGACACGGCATGCAGGCGCTCGTCGTCGCGCACCTCGTACCAGCGCTGCCGGATCTTGGCCGCCGCGTGCTGCTCCTGCAGCTTCACTTCCTTGGGCTGCCTCAGGAACTGCTGGCTCAGCTTGCCGATGCCCTCCGGATAGGTGGCCGAGAACAGCAGTGTCTGCCGGGCCTTGGGGCATTGCTTGGCCACCGCGGCGATGTCGTCGAAGAAGCCCATGTCGAGCATGCGGTCGGCCTCGTCGAGCACCAGTGTGTTCAGCGCGTCGAGCTGCAGGCTGCCGCGCTCCAGGTGGTCGAGGATGCGGCCCGGCGTGCCGACGACGATGTGCGCGCCGTGCTCGAGGCTGGCGAGCTGCGGGCGCATCGTGGCGCCGCCGCACAGCGTCAGCGTCTTGATGTTCTCGTCGGCGCGCGCGAGGCGGCGGATCTCCTGCGTGACCTGGTCGGCCAGCTCGCGGGTGGGGCACAGCACCAGCGCCTGCACCGCAAAGCGCTTCGGGTCGAGCCGGTGCAGCAGCGCGAGCGCAAAGGCGGCCGTCTTGCCGCTGCCGGTCTTGGCCTGCGCGATCAGGTCGTCGCCGGCCAGCGCGATCGGCAGCGCCGCGGCCTGGATCGGCGTCATGCCGAGGTAGCCCAGTTGTTCGAGGGTGGCCAGCCGCTGCGCGGAAAGCGGCAGGCGGCTGAAAGGCTGGGCGGGGGTGTCGTTCATCGGCGGATTATCGGCACCTGCCTGGCGGCGCCGGATCGGTGCCGCGATCAGTCCGCCAGCGCGTCGTGCAGGGCCACGAACTCCTGCGTCAGCTTGTGCCGCGCATCGAGGTGGATCATCGGCTTGGCCTGGTCGTGCGATTCCTTGATCTTGACCGAGGCGCTGAGGTAGGGCTCCAGCACCGGCAGGCCTTCGTCGACCAGCTCCTGCACCAGGCGCTGCGGCAGGTTGGCGCGCGGCTGGTACTGGTTGACGACGATGCCGCTGACCTTCAGCGCCTTGTTGTGGTCGGCCTGGATCTCCTGCACGTTCTCGAGCAGCGAGTAGAGCGCGCGGCGCGAGAAATCGTCGCAGTCGAACGGGATCAGGCAGCCCTGCGCCGCGATCAGCGCCGAGCGGGTGTAGAAGTTCAGTGCCGGCGGGGTGTCGATGTAGATGCGGTCGTAGCGGTCGGCCAGCTCGAGCAGCGCATCGCGCAGCTTGTAGATCTTGTAGCGCGACTCGAGCTTGCTCTGCAGCTCCTCGAGCAGCGGGTGCGAGGGCATCAGGTGCAGGTTCTCCCACGGCGTCTCGACGATGAACTCCTGCGTGGCCTTGGCGCGCAGCGTGAACTTCAGCGTCTGGTCGAAGAAGTCGGCCAGCGTGTCCATCGGCGCTTCGGCCGCATCGCCGAGCAGGTAGCGCGTGGTGTTGCCCTGGGGGTCGAGGTCCACGACCAGCGTGCTCAGGCCCTGGTGGGCGCTGATCGCCGCGAGGTTGCAGGTGATGGTGGACTTGCCGACTCCACCTTTCTGGTTGAACACGACATGGCGCATGGCGCGGGGTTCCTTCACTGCAGGTTGACGTTGGATCCAGGCCCATTGTGCAACGCAGCAAAGACGAAGAAAACAGCGCTATGCCGCCAGCGCCTCCGCCAGCCCCGGCCGCAGCGGCACACGGCCCAGCCAGCCGCGCTGGGTGCCGCTGAGCACGCGCAGCATGTGGCCGCGCCCCATCGGCAGGCGGCCCAGCGGCAGGAAGCTCCAGTCGCGCAGCGCCGCGATGCGGTCGTGCTCCGACTGGAACAGCGGCGTCAGCCAGCGGCTCCAGAAGTGGTAGATGCCGACATGCGCGCGCCGCGCACGCTCGTAGCCCGCCAGCGCCTGCGCCACGCTGCCATGCGAGCGCAGCGCCTCGCGCAAGGCCCACGCATCGAGCAGCGCCATGTTGACGCCCTGCCCCAGCTGCGGGCTCATCGAATGCGCCGCATCGCCGATCGCGACCAGCCGGCCGCGATGCCAGCGCTCGAGCACCGCATCGCGGTAGCTGGCGCGCGCAAAGCCCGACGGCTGCGTGGGCAGCCGCGCGAACACGCCGGCCGCCTCGGGCCACAGTGCCCGCAGCTCGCGCTGGAAGGCGGCAAAGCCCTCCGGCGTGTCCCACGCATCGAACTGCGCCACCGGCAGGCTCCAGAAGAAGCTCAGCCGCGGCACCGGGTCGCCCGGCCGGGTGCCCACCGGCAGCAGGCCGATCATGCGGCGCGCGGCGCGGTAGCGCTGGCGCAGCTCGGCGCCGTGCGGCCAGTCGCCGGCCGGCACCAGGCACCAGCGGGCGCCCCACGGATAGGGCCGGTCGAGCGCCGGCGCACCCAGTTGCGCGCGCAGCGCCGAGGCCGAGCCATCGGCGGCGATCACGAGGTCGAACGGGCCGTGCACGCGGCCATCGGCGGTGTGCACGCGGCCGGTGTCCGGGTCGACGGTGGCCACCGGCTGGCCGGTGTGCAGCAGGCCCTGGTTGCCCCAGGCCTCGCGCAGCACCTCGAACAGCGCGCCGCGCTGCAGGCCCAGGCCGTGCAGGCGCGGGTCGAGGTCGGCGTAGCCCATTTCCATCACCGGGCGGCGGGCGGCGTTTTCGCCTTCCAGGCGATGCACCGGCGCGCCGTGCGCCCGCACCGCGGGCAGCAGGCCCAGCTCGTGCAGCACGCCCAGCCCGGTGGGCTGCAGCAGGAAACCGGCGCCCACCGGGCCGGGGGCGGCGGCACGCTCGAACACTTCGACGCGGTGGCCATCGGCCGAGAGCATCAGCGCGGCGGCCTGGCCGGCGCTGCCGTAGCCGGCGATCGCGATGTGGAGAGGGGTTTTCGACACGGGCGCGATTATCTGCACGCCCCTACACTGCCGCCCACCCTCGAGATGCAGGAGTGCACGATGCGCCCGACGGCCTGGATTCCCCTCGTGTTCGCGCTGGCTTCGGCCCAGGCGCCCGCCGCGCCCGCACGCACCGCGGCTCAGGTGCTCGAAGCCTCGCGCCCGGCCGACTGGCGCCCGCTGGACCCCGACAACACGCTGCTGATGACGCTGCCGCAGGGCGAGGTGATCATCGAGCTGGCGCCGCGCTTCGCCCCGCGCCATGTGGCCAACCTCCGCACGCTGGCGCACGAAGGCTATTTCGATGGCCTGGCGATCCTGCGCGCCCAGGACAACTACGTCGTGCAATGGGGCGACCCGGACGCCGAGTCACCCGAACGCGCCAGGCCGCTGGGCAGCGCCGCGCGCAAGCTGCCGGCGGAGTTTTCGGTGCCGCTGAAAGGCCTGCCGTTGCAGAAGCTGCCCGACGCGGACGGCTGGGCGCCGCTCACCGGCTTCGTCGACGGGATGCCGGTGGCCGCCGATCCGCGCAGCGGCCGCGCCTGGCTGGCGCATTGCTACGGCATGGTCGGCGCCGGCCGCGACATGGCGCCCGACAGCAGCAACGGCACCGAGCTCTATGCGGTGATCGGACAGGCGCCGCGCGGGCTGGACCTGAACATCACGCTCGTGGGCCGTGTGCTCCAGGGCATGCAATGGCTCTCGGCGATGCCGCGCGGCACGGCCGAGATGGGCTTCTATGCCGAGCCGGGCCAGCGCAGCCCGATCCGCAACGTGAAGCTGCTCGCCGATGTGCCGCCCGCCGAGCGGCCGGCGCTCGAGGTGCTGCGCACCGACACGCCCACTTGGGCCGCGCTGCTGGAGGCGCGCCGCGTGCGGCGCGAGGAGTGGTTCGTGCACAGCCCGCGGCACATCAACCTGTGCAACGCGGTGGTGCCCACGCGGCCGGCCAGGGCCGCCGCCGCGGTCAAGCCTTAGGGCGCCGGCGCCGGCATGCCAGGCCGCCCAGCCCCACCGCCAGGCTGAGCCAGGTGGCCGGCTCGGGCACGGCCACCACGACGACGCTCACCGGGCTCACCGGGGGCAGGAAGTTGGTGCTCCCCGGCGCCAGCGGCATCAGCCCCTCGGTGTAGAAGAAGTTCAGGTCGTCCGCCGTCAGACTGATCGCCGCCGGCCCGGCGGCCGTACCCTGCAGCCGCAAGGTGCCCAGCAGCAGGTTGGTGCCCGACACCGGTGGCCCCATCAGCAGGTCGCCGCCGGAGGCGCCGCGGATGCCGTCGGCATCGCTCAGCGGCGCCAGGTAGGTCGGGTCGTCGGCGAAGCCCGGCCCGGCG
>Ga0207706_10002623_pt1 | contig 17507 bp, 6 predicted proteins | sample KBSC53metaG_FD_184318 | JGI IMG/M metagenome (GOLD analysis project Ga0207706, IMG submission 184318) | Corn rhizosphere microbial communities from Kellogg Biological Station, Michigan, USA - KBS C5-3 metaG (SPAdes) (version 2) | ecosystem: Host-associated > Plants > Roots > Rhizosphere > Soil ... | reverse complement strand
CAGTACGAGACCAGCTAAATTTTATGCAGCATAAAGACCTTGGTATTAAATCACAGCAACTGATAACTATTATAAATGGAGCTTCTCTTGACAATAAGTTACAGGTGTTCCGGCAGGAATTGCTTAAGAATCCTGCAATTGCATCTGTTACTAACTCCTCACTCATATTTGCTGCAGGAGTACCTGAATCCGTATATACGTACGAAAATCAAACGAACGCTGACCCGATGCATGCTGCTTACCTTGACGTTGATGAATATTTTGTTCCAACATTAGGTATAGAAATGAAAGAAGGCCGTTTTTTTGATGCTTCGATGCCTACCGATAGCAGTGCCGTAGTGATCAACGAAACGTCAGCAAGAGATTTTGCTCCTGATATAAAATCGATACTTGGTCATCATATTACGATGCTTTCCAATGATTCTGTACCAAGAGTTTACCGCATCATTGGTGTAACAAAAGACTTCAATTTTGAATCGTTGCACCAGGTGGTAAAGCCACTGGTGTTACATCTTAATAAAGTACAGCAGGCATCCACTTACATCACCATCAAATACAAGGGTAACGATGCCGCAAATGCCCGCAAATATGTTGAAGCAACATGGAACCGCTTGCTGTCGGTTGAAAAATGCAACTTTAGTTACCTCAACGATAGAATCGATAATTTATACAGTAGCGAAAGAAAAGTGAGTGCGTTATCAACTTTGTTATCAGCATTGGGTGTGCTGGTGGCTTGTCTTGGTTTACTCGGACTTGCCATGTTTGTTACAGAACAGCGCAGGAAAGAAATAGGCATCCGGAAAGTGTTAGGTGCAAGTGTAACAGAAGTAATTGCAACCATTTCGAGTCAATTTGTTTTCTGGATATTGATCGCTAACCTTATTGCATGGCCTGTTGCTTACATTGTATTATATCGCTGGCTGCAAAACTTTGCATATCATGTAGGCCCAGCATGGTGGATGTTTGGCGTAGCCGGTATGATAACACTTTTAATTGCATTGATAACAATAGGCACACAATCAATAAAAGCAGCGATGGCAAATCCTGTAAAGAGTTTGCGAACAGAATGAAAATCGTGAATGGTGAATGATGAATAAAAAATCAGGTAAATCCTTTAATCATATAAATCCAGGTTCAGACAATGTTTAAAAATTATTTTAAAACCGCATTCAGAAGTTTAACCCGCAACAGGAATTATACTATTATCAACATCGCAGGATTGGCAGTTGGTATTGCCGTTTGTATGATGATCTTTATGATCATTCAATATCAAACAAGCTTCGATGAATTTCACTCAAAGAAAGATCGCATTTATCGGGTGTTGACTGAATCTCATCATGCAGATGCATCAACTATTTCCTATGCAAAAAATGTTCCGTTTCCAATGCCCGAAGGATTGAAAGCGGAGTTTCCCCAAATAGAACAAGTAGCACCTATTTATGCAAGTCACAATGATGAGTTGCAGACACTTGATGCTAATGGTGCTCCTGTAAAGAATTTTAAAGAACAGAGTGGTGTATTTTATACAGCGCCATCATTCTTTAAAATATTTGATTTCCCTTTGCTCGCAGGTTCGTATGCCTCATTAAAAGATCCGAACAATGTATTACTTACAAAAGAAATTGCAGAAACATATTTCGGCGACTGGAAAACTGCAATAGGTAAAACTATTAAGCTAACAGGATATTATAGCGTAGGTGTAGGATTATTTCAATTCCCGCCGGTAGTGCTGAAAGTTTCAGGTATTCTCGCAACCGTACCGGCAAATACAGACTTTCAGCTAAAACTAGTTATTGCCTGGGGAACAGATTTTACTGGCGATACGCAATACGGATTTGCACAACCCGAATGGAATCAATCATCACCTGATTTTGGTTGTTATGTTTTGTTGCCGCCCAATATTTCGGTTGACAATTTTAATCAGCAATTAAGAGCATATTCAAGAAAGGTACTGCCTTTGGACAATAACAATAGTCAAATCTTACAACCACTAAGTGCTGTGCATTACGATGCACAAGCAGGTAATTACAGCAACAAAACAATCAGTCATGAACTGATTAATGTATTGTGGTTGATTGCAGCATTCATCCTGTTAATTGCCTGCGTAAACTTTATCAATCTCTCCACTGCACAAGCTGTTAATCGTGCAAAAGAAATTGGCGTAAGAAAAGTTTTAGGGAGTAATAAATCTCAATTACAAATCCAATTCATCGTTGAAACATTTTTGATAGTTACAAGCGCCGTAACACTTGCAGCAGTTATTACACTTCTTTCATTGCCTTACGTAAATCAATTGTTAGAACTTTCGCTTTCATTCAATATATTCAACAATCCGGCAATTATTTTATTTCTTTTAATCGTAACAATCGTTGTAACCGTACTCGCCGGTTTTTATCCTTCTATTGTTTTATCACGGTTCAATCCTGTTAATGCTTTAAAGAGTAAACTCACAGCAAATACTGCAAAAGGAATTTCATTAAGAAGAGGTTTGGTAGTATTTCAATTCATCATCGCACAGGCGCTCATTATCGGAACACTCATCATTGTAAAGCAGATGAATTATTTTATGAACCAACCGTTAGGCTTCGATAAAGATGCCATTGTAAATGTTCCTTTCCGCCCGGATAGTACGGGCAGTAAACTGACGGATTATTTAAGGCAACAGTTATTGAGTGTAAACGGCGTGCAGGCAGTAAGTTTCAGCTCCAACACACCGGTTGAAGATGGTAATAATATGTTTACCACATTCAAATTTGATCATGCAATAAAAGATGAAGATTTCCAGGCTATCGTCAAATTCGCTGACAATGATTATGTGCCGACTTATAAACTACAACTGGTAGCAGGAAGAAATTTGCAACCTTCCGATCCTACAATAGAATTTTTGGTGAATGAAGCGATGGTAAAGAGCCTGGGATTGAAAAAACCGGAAGATATATTGAACAAAGAAATAAGCATGTGGGGTGATGTAATAAAATGTCCTGTTGTTGGTGTAGTGAAAGATTTTAATGACAGGTCTTTACGCAATAACCTGGCACCATTGATTATTGCCACAAACCAAACAATGTACCGCCAGGCTTCAATAAAACTTGCAACGACAAACATTTCTTCAACTATGCAATCCATTAAAAAGATATGGCTACAAACATTTCCCGATTATGTTTATGAATATAAATTCCTTGATGATAAAATTGCAAGTTTTTACAAACAGGAAAATCAATTGTCGCAGTTGTATAAAATTTTTGCAGCCATCGCTATATTCCTTAGCTGTCTTGGGTTGTATGGTTTAGCCTCATTTATGGCTGCACAAAGGATTAAAGAAGTTGGTATAAGAAAAGTATTGGGCGCAACGTCTGCAAATATTGTTTATCTCTTTTCAAAAGAATTTATCATACTTATTGCAATTGCATTTTTAATTGCCACACCGCTTGCATGGTATTTCATGAATAGATGGTTACAGGATTATGCGTATCGCATCAATGTTAGCTGGTGGGTATTTGCTGCAGGCGGAGGTGCTGCAATAATTATTGCACTTGCAACAATAAGTTTCCAGGCAATAAAAGCAGCGATGGCAAATCCGGTGAAGAGTTTAAGAACGGAATGAACCCCACCAAACCTCTCCTAAAGAGGAGGTTTAAAACAGCGTTTATTATATGAACAACTATAAATTATTCAACGTCTAAAAGGTCCTCCCTTTCAGAGAGGATTTAGGAGGGTTTTTAATGTTCAAAAATTATCTCATAACTGCATGGCGAAACATACAACGCAATAAAACAAACAGCTTTTTAAATATTGCCGGGTTATCTATTGCAATAGCTTGTGTTATTTTAATTGTTCTGTATGTGCAGAATGAATTGAGTTACGACAAATTTTTTAAGGATGCGAATCATATTTTCCAGGTAAATATGACTGCTACGGATAATGGTGTTGAATCAACAACCGGCGGCAATACTGCGCCTGCTGTGGGTCCAACACTTGTAAGCATGTATCCTGAAATAGAAAGCTATATTAGAATTTATCGCCCCGGCGATGTGATGGTGCGATATGAAGAAAACACAAAAACAGAAAATTATTTTACAGAGAAACGTGTAATGGGTGTTGATTCTGATTTTTTGCAGGTGTTTAATTATAATCTTTTGCAGGGTGATGCATCAACTTGTTTGCAAAAACCTAATTCAGTTGTTGTAACAGAATCAACCGCAAAAAAATATTTTGGCAACACCAATGCAATAGGAAAAGTATTGTTGTTTGATACCGACAGAAAGCCTTTTATTGTAACGGCTGTACTGAAAAATATTCCTGCACAATCTTCTTTCCAATTTGATATGCTTGCACCGATAACTGCTTACGCAGAAGTAAAGAAGAGAAGCTGGAACTGGTTTTGGTTACAGGTAAACACTTATGTAAAACTGAAAGATAATATTGCTGTTGATAAAGGAAGTATTGCAAAGCTCGAAGCAAAATTTCCTGTGATGGTAAAAGAGCATGCCTTCAATAAAGATTATGGGCAGTCGTTTGATGAATTTGTAAAAAAAGGTGGAAAGCTTGAGTATAGTTTAATGCCTTTCACTTCGGTTCATTTGTATGCAAATCCTATGAATGTACCGGCACGTTTAACTACACTCAGCGATATTAAATATGTGTATATTTTTTCTGCTATTGCATTCTTCATTATTGTTCTTGCATGTGTAAATTTTATGAATCTCTCTACAGCACAGTCTGCAACAAGAGCAAAAGAAATAGGTGTTCGAAAAGTTTTAGGCTCGGCAAAATTGCAACTGGTAAAACAATTTCTTACGGAAGCAATATTATACAGTTTTATTGCAACAATAATTGCACTTGTTTTGGTACTGCTTTTAATAAAACCGTTTAACCAAGTTGCAGGAACAGCGCTTGAATTCAATTTTATTTTTTACTGGAAGACTTTATTATTCATTGCAGCATTGTGCCTGCTCACAGGATTACTTGCGGGAATTTATCCTGCGTTTTATCTAACATCTTTCAATCCGATAACTGTGTTGAAAGGATTAACTCTTTTTAAAAATAACATCGGCAACCTTTTTATCCGAAATGGTTTGGTAGTTTTTCAATTTACTGTTTCCATTGCACTTATCATCTGCACCATTATTGTATTTCAGCAATTAAAATATACGCAGAACAAAGACCTTGGGCTGAATAAAGAAAACGTTGTTGTAATTGCAAATACAAAACGTTTGGGAAGCAATGAAGAAACTTTCCGGCAGGAAATCACCAAACAAACCGGCGTTATGAACGCATCCATATCAAGCAGCATTCCAACAAAAAATAATTTTGGTGATGGTTATGTTCCCGAACCAACCGAAACCGACAAGCCGTTGATGAAAGATATAGGGCTTTCATCTTTTATGGTGGATGAAAATTTTATTCCAACACTTAAGATGCATGTTTTACAGGGAAGAAATTTTTCTAAAGAATTTTCAGACTCTGCATCGGTAATATTAAATGAAACAGCAGCGAAAATGATAGGCTGGAAAATTGCTGTTGGTAAATATCTTTCTTATCCCGGCAACGACCAGCGGTTTAAAGTAATTGGTGTTGTAAAAGATTTTAATATAGCATCGTTGCGCGAAACAGTTGAGCCATTTGCATTATTTCATACATCGTCGCAAACTTATAATTTAAATACTTCATACATCTCAGTAAGATTACAAGCAGGAAACATCAGCAATTATTTGCAGCAATTAGAAGATAAATGGAAAAACTTTGCGCCTAACACACCATTTGATTATAGTTTTTTAGACAATGATTTTGATGCATTGTATCGTTCAGAACAACGCATGGGCACAGTGTTTGGAATTTTCACTTTCCTTTCCATTTTTGTCGCTTGCCTTGGTTTATTTGGGTTATCTGTTTTCACGGCAGAGCGCCGCAAAAAAGAAATTGGTGTAAGAAAAGTTTTAGGCGCATCGGTGCAAAGTGTTGTTGCATTGTTATCAAAAGATTTTTTAAAGCTCGTTTTATTATCGGCCGTTATTGCATTTCCTGTTGCATGGTTTAGTATGAATAAATGGCTTGAAGATTTTGCATATCGCATTTCAATCGGCTGGTCAGTATTTATTATTGCAGGTTTTGCAGCATTACTGATTGCATTGCTTACAATAAGTTTCCAGGCAATAAAAGCAGCTATAGCAAATCCGGTAAAAAGTTTGAGAACGGAATAAACCCCATCAATTCTCCCCTAAAGAGGAGCTTACAACAGTGTTTATATATGAGCAAGTTTAAATTATCAACGTCTAAGAAGTCCTCCCTTCAGGGAGGATTTAGGAGGGTTTTCTATGTTTAAAAATTATTTCAAGATCGCAGCAAGACATTTGGTAAAACAAAAAATGTATTCTGCTATAAAAATCGGCGGCTTCGCATTAAGCATTGCTGCATGTTTGCTAATCTCATTGTATATAAAAGATGAATTGAGCTATGATAAAAATTGGGCTTACGCTGATCGCATTTACAGGATAACAGGCGAATACAACAACAACGGAAAAATTGAAACCGGTAACGATTGGCCTGCACCAATGGCAAAGGCTTTAAAAGAAGATTTTCCCGAGGTGGAAAAGTCCGGTCGCTTTATGGATGCACCGCTTTTTTATGGCGCAGGCAGTAATCAAATAAGGCGCGCAGATGCAGAACAAAACACATTTGAACAAGGCTTTAGTTATGCAGACCAGGACATGCTCGACATACTGCAAGTGCCTATGGTGTATGGAGACAGAGCACATGCATTGAGTGAGCCAAACACAATGGTGATTTCAAAAAGCAAAGCCGACAAATATTTTCCCAATCAAAATCCTGTTGGGAAAATAATGTTCCTGAACAACGACACAAAGAACCCTTATAAAATTGGTGGCGTGATGCAGGACTTCCCGACCACTTCGCATATTCATTATGATTTTCTTTTAACAATGACAGGACACCAGCTTTGGGATGGCGAACAAACTACCTGGATGGCGAGTAATTATCCGACTTATGTTTTGCTGAAACCCGGTGCTGATCCTGCACAATTTCAAAATAAACTAAAAGAAATTCTTACCAAGTATTATGTTCCGGCTTTAAAACAGGAAGGAGATAAACAAGCTGATGAGCTTGCGAAAAAAGCAAAACTTCTTATACAGGCAATAACAGACATACATCTTTACTCAGCCAATATTGACGATCGTCTTGAAAAAGGAGATATAAAGTTTGTGTGGTTGTTTGGAGTAATTGCGGTATTTATTCTTGTAATTGCATGTATCAATTTCATAAATCTGTCAACTGCAAAATCTGCTAATCGTGCAAAAGAAGTTGGCTTAAGAAAGGTAGTTGGTTCGCATCGTATAAATCTTATAAAACAATTTCTCACTGAATCATTATTGTTTAGTGTTTTATCTTTTCTGTTGGGTTTGTTAATTGCTGTATTGTTGCTTCCATATTTCAATACGCTAGCCGCAAAACATTTAAGCATCCCGTGGACGGCATGGTGGTTACTTCCACTGATGCTTGTAGCAGCAATTTTTATCGGCGTTTTTGCGGGCTTGTATCCGTCATTTTATTTGTCTTCATTCAAACCCATTAATGTTTTGAAAGGACAGTTGAGCAGAGGTAGTAAAAATTCTGTTCTGAGAAACGGGTTAGTTGTTTTTCAATTCACCACTTCCATCATTCTTATTATCGGCACCATTGTTATTTACAATCAAACAAAATATATACTCAATAAAAAGATTGGTTTTGATAAAGACCAGGTGTTACTTATACAGGGAACAAATACGCTTGAAAATAAAAGAGATGCTTTTAAAGATGAGTTGCTGAAATCTTCTGAAATAAAAAGTGTTTCTGTAAGTGATTACCTGCCTATAGCAGGCACCAAACGTAACGGAAATACATTTTATAATGAAGGAAAAAAGAAAGAGGATATTGGCGTGTTTGGTCAGATATGGACGGTTGATTATGATTATCTCAAAACAATGGGCATGCATATTCTGCAGGGAAGATATTTTTCAAAGGAAATGGCTTCAGATTCTGCGGCAGTAGTTATCAATGAAGCGATGGCAGCCAAACTTGGCTTAAAGGATCCTGTTGGAAAACGCATAGAAAATGGCTGGCAGAAATTTAATGTGATTGGAGTGATGGAAGACTTCAATTTTGAATCGATGAAACAAAGTGTAACACCGCTTTGTTTTAGCCTTGGGAACTATAATTCTTCTATTATTTCTGTAAAAATCGAAGGTGCAGATGTAAGAAAAGTTATAAACTATGCATCATCAGTATGGAAGAATTTTTCGCCCAATCAACCTTTCCGCTACACGTTTCTTGATGAAAGTTTTGCGAATATGTATGCAGATGTAAAACGTACCGGAAACATCTTTACCAGTTTTGCAATACTCGCCATCATTATTGCATGTCTTGGTTTATTTGCATTGTCAGCTTTTATGGCAGAGCAACGCAATAAAGAAATCGGCATCCGTAAAGTGCTTGGTGCAAGTGTAAGCGGTATAACAACGATGCTCTCAAAAGATTTTCTGAAGCTGGTCATTCTTTCAATTGTTATCGCCTCTCCTTTTGCATATTGGGCAATGACAAAATGGTTACAGGATTATGCATATCGCATTTCAATAGCATGGTGGATGATTGCTGTTGCAGGTTTTGCTGCAATTGTAATTGCGTTGATAACGATAACCTTTCAAACTATAAAAGCAGCGATTGCAAATCCTGTGAAGAGTTTGAGAACGGAGTAAACCCCACCAAACCTCCCCTAAAGGGGAGGCTTAAAACAGCTTGAAAAAATGAAACAACTTAAATCATAAACGTTTTAAAAAGTCCTCCTTTTAGGGAGGGTTTAGGAGGTTCCATGTTTAAAACAAATCTCAAAATAGCATGGCGCAATCTTTTAAAAGATAAACAGTTTACGTTTTTAAATGTGTTGGGTTTATCTGCAGGGCTTGCGTGCACATTACTCATTTATCTATGGGTAACAGATGAATTGAGTTACGATAAATTTTTTGCTAATGACAGCAGGCTTTATCAGCTAATGGAACATAGAACAGGTGATGGACAATCCACTGTTTCAGACGAATCTTCAGGAATTGTAAGCGATCTTGTTAAAGCTGGTTATCCTGAAGTTGAGTATGCTGCTGCGTTGGCTCCGCCAGACTGGTTTCAGAAGTTTACGCTTTCTGTCGCCGACAGGAATATAAAAGCAACGGGACAGTATGCCGGCAAAGACTATTTCAATATTTTTTCTTTCAAGCTTCTTGAAGGAGATAAAAATAAAGTGCTTGCTGATAAAAACTCAATTGTTATCTCTGATGAGTTGGCAAAAAAATTATTTAGTACAACACGAAATTTAATTGGTAAGCCAATACAATTTCAACATGACACTACCTTTTTTGTATCGGGTGTTTTTCAAAAAGTTCCGGTTCATTCTTCGCAACAATTTGATTTTGTTTTGCCTTTTGAATATTATGCAAGTGTTCAATCGTGGGTAAAAGACTGGGGCAATACCGGTCCCCACAATTTTGTGTTGTTAAAAAAAGGAACAGATGTAAATGCCTTTAATAAAAAAATATCAACGCTTGCAATCACTAATTTTCATGATACTGCAAGAGTGTTATATGCGGCCAAATTTTCAAATAATTATTTATTGAATTCTTTTGATCATGGCGCGCAGGTTGGTGGAAGAATTGAATATGTTAGGTTGTTTTCGCTTATTGCCATTTTTATTTTATCAATTGCCTGTATCAACTTCATGAATCTATCTACAGCAAAGGCTGCAAGAAGGATGAAAGAAGTTGGCATAAAAAAAGTAGTGGGCGCGGGCAGAAAACAACTGATCTTTCAATTTCTTTCAGAATCTGTTTTGCTTACATTTTGTTCAATGCTTATTGCGGTTTTACTTGCTTATCTCTTGCTGCCACAGTTTAACCAGTTAACGGGAAAGCAAATGTCATTAAGCTTTGATACAAAAGTCATCGCTTCCTGTATAAGTATTGCTTTGATAACCGGATTATTAGCAGGAAGCTATCCTGCATGGTATTTATCTAAGTTTAAACCACTGACAGTCTTAAAAGGAAAACTAACTACATCATTTGCTGAAATTGTTTCAAGAAAAGGATTGGTAATATTTCAGTTCACACTTTCTGCCGTGCTCATTGTTGCTGTGCTTGTCATTTATCAGCAAATACAATTTATTCAATCAACAGACCCGGGTTATAATAAAGACAATGTTATAAGATTTGATTCGGAAGGAGCCCTGCAAGGCAATGAAGATAATTTTATTGAAGCACTCAAGAAAATTCCGGGTGTAGTGAATGCAAGCTTCACTTTTAATAATATGGTAGGACGAAATTATGGCAACTATGCTCTTTCGTGGGAAGGAAAAAACCCTAACGCCGATGTGTATTTCGAGGGTTTTGGTGCAGGATACAATTTCATTGAAACAATGGGCATGCATATAGATGCAGGCAGAAGTTTTTCAAAAGATTATGGGGATGACTATTCGAAAATTATTTTGAATGAAGCTGCCGTAAAAGTGATGCATTTAAAGAATCCTGTTGGTAAAAACATTATCTATTTTGATCAGCCCAGACAAATAATCGGTGTTGTAAAAGATTTTCATTTTGAGTCATTGCACGAACCTGTGAAACCGGCATATTTTACATTGCAAAGACCCGGCGTAAATCCATGGTATAAAATTATGGTGCGCATACAAGCAGCTAATCAAAAAGAAACAATCACTGCTATTCAACATTTTTATGAATCTTATAATCCCGGCTTTCCGTTCACATTTAATTTCCTTGACGAAGCTTATCAAAAACAATACGACACAGAAACGAGAGTATCACAGCTTTCAAAATATTTTGCGTCGCTTGCTATAATTATATCGTGTCTCGGATTGTTTGGTCTTGCTGCATTTACTGCACAAAAAAGGCAAAAAGAAATTGGTATAAGAAAAGTGATTGGCGCAACAACAAGCGATATAACAATGATGTTGTCAAAAGATTTTTTCAAGCTTGTTTTAACTGCATTGATTATTTCTTTTCCTCTATCGTGGTGGTTAATGAGCAATTGGTTGCAAAGCTTTGCATACCGCATCAACATTAGTGTTTACGTGTTTTTAATAGCAGGATTATCTGTCATTCTTATCACATTATTAACGATCAGCTTCCAGGCAATAAAAGCAGCTATAGCAAATCCTGTGAAGAGTTTGAGAACGGAGTGATGAACGTGAATGGAGAAAAGAACTTTTTATGAGCCAAGCAGAAGAATATGAATTAAGTTTCGTTGCGTCGCACTCTTGTACAGTTTGTTCATTGATGAGCTGAACGATGCAGTGTACCGCAAGCGGCATGAAACAAGATGACACAACGGAAGATGAGTAAAGAACCCCGCCTAACCACAAAAAAAATAAATGTCAGTCGGGCAGAAAAAAGTTCAAACAATAAAACAGATAAAACAAAGCATACTATGCTAAAGAATTATTTAACTATTGCAGTAAGACATTTTATCAGGCACAAATTATTTGCTGCAATAAATATTCTTTGTCTTGCAATAGGTATCACCTTCTCTATGGTTATTGGTGTGTACATTTTAAACCAGGAAAACATCAATAATAATTTAAGTGACGTAAAAAATCAATATTTTCTAAAAAGCATCTTCAAACAAAAAGATCTTGGGCTTGACCTGGTAAGTGTTTCACCACTTGCAAAGACCGTAAAAGAAGAATATCCAGGTCTTGTAGAAAATTATTACCGGTATAACCCTGTTACAAATGTTGTTTCATCAGGAGATAAACATTTCAAAGAAGATATTGCAATTGGCGACACAACTTTGGTTTCGATGTATGGTTTTCCGCTTATTTACGGCGATAAGAATAAAGCTTTCATTAATAACAACTCTGCTGTAATTACTGAAAGCTTCGCAATGAAATTGTATGGAACAAAAAATGCAATTGGAAAACCTCTGAGTATTCAAACAACAGTTGCAGGTGTGCAAGATGAATATATTGTTTCTGCTGTATTAAAAGATATTCCTTACAATACGGTAACAGGTATTATTAACGGCAAATACAGTGTTTACATACCAACAACTGGAAGCAGGTTTTTTAGTGTTGGCGATTTTTCTTTAAGCTGGGACAATTTGAATGAGTTGAGTTTTATAAAACTAAAAGCAGGAGTTGATCCACAATCTATGGTTCCGTTGTTAAACCGGATGATAAAAAAATATAGTTCTGACTTTATATGGAAAAACCTTTCTGCAAATATTGTTCCCGTTAAAGATTATTACTTGAATGATAATAATGGTGCGGTTAAAAAAATGATGCTCATTTTATCATTGATCGCAATATTTATTTTACTGATGGTCGTTATCAATTTTATAAACATACATATTGGAACATCAGCATCCCGTTTAAAAGAAATTGGTTTACGCAAAACTTTCGGCAGCGCCAGAAAACAAATAATGCGTCAATTTATTATTGAATCAATGATACTGACTTTTATTGCCGCAATTATTTCTATTGGATTATATCATTTGTTTATTCCTGTTTTTTCGGGCATATTAAATGCAACGTTGCCTTCAATTCTTCAATTTGATATTACGGAAATTGGATTGTTATTATTATTGATCTTAGTTATCGGATTGCTTGCCGGTATTTATCCCGCATTTGTACTAAGTAAAACCAACCTTATTAATGCAGTAAAAGGAAAAATTGATAGTTCAAAAGGAGGTTTAACTTTAAAACGTGCATTGCTGGTTGTGCAATTTTCATTAGCGGTATTTGTTTTTATCTGCACGCTGAATGTATCAAAACAGGTGTCTTATATTTTCAATAAGGATCTTGGTTACAGTAAAGATCAGTTGCTGGTTATAACTGCATTTCCGAAACAGTGGGATAGTGCAGGTGTTTTGAAAATGGAAACCATTAAGCAAAGTTTACTGAAATTGAAAAATGTAAAAGATGCATCTCTTGTTTTTGATCTTCCTGAAAGCACACCCTTTGGACGCATCATTGTTTATCCTCCAAAAAGTGTAAACAAAACCGATCAGCTTAATTTACCTGTTGCAACAGCAGATGAAGATTATGCCAAGACATTTGGCATACAAATGAAAGCAGGTTCATTCTTTGGAGACGATAAGAACGGAATCGTTTTGAATGAAACTGCAATTAAGCAACTTGGATTAAACAATGAAAATGCTATTGGCAAAATAATTACAACACCTGTTGCAGGCTCAGCCTTAACTATAACAGGTGTAATGAAAGATTTTAATTTTTCTTCTTTGCAGGATAAGATTGGACCCATTGGGTATGCGCATATAAGTACAAGTAATACATACAGGTATCTTGTTGTAAAACTTAACAGCAATAACATTGCGTCAACAATTCAAAATATAAAAGCAGAATGGAAATCATTTGCTCCATCTGCTCCTTTCGATTATACTTTCATGGATGAAAAATTTACATTGCTATATAAATCAGAATTGCAATTGCAAACTGCTGCAAACATTGCTACAATTCTAAACATCATAATTGTATTGCTTGGTATTATCGGTGTTGTTGCTTTTATGCTTACTAAAAGAAATAAGGAAATAGCTGTTCGTAAAGTACTTGGTGCAAATGCAGGCAATATTATTTTACTGTTCGTTAAAGAATATGCTGTACTGATAATTATTGCAAACATTGTTGCATGGCCGTTGGCTTATTTAATTACCGAAAGGCTTTTGCAAAATTTTGCTTACCGTATAGAGCAAAGCATTTTCCCGTATTTGATCGTGCTGGTTTTTATTACAGTTATAGCATTTGCCCTTATTGCAATGCAATGTTTTAAAGCAGCGGTTGCAAATCCTGTAAAGAGTTTGCGAACGGAATAAGAACGTGAATGGTCAATGGTGAATAGTGAATAAAACAGATCACACATTATTAAATCAGAAATCAACTTCAATGTTTAAAAATTATTTCAAAACAGCCTGGCGTAACATAACGCGCCATAAAGCGTATTCAGCAATTAATATTCTTGGACTGGCAATTGGCATTGCAGCATGTCTTCTGATTCTGCAATATGTTTCTTTTGAATTAGGGTATGAAGATTTCCAGGTAAATAAAGACAGAATTTATCGTGTGCAGCAAGACCGCTATGATAACGGAAAGTTAAGCACACAGTGGGCTGCAGGCGCTTACGCAGTTGGCAACTCTTTTAAAGCAGCAATTCCTGAAATAGAAGATTATGTAAAAGTTGTTGGCAACGGAAGAGTCACCGCCGAAGTGAATAACCAACCTTTAAAAATTGAAAAGGTTTATTTCACATCCAATTCATTCTTTAATGTATTTACATATCCGTTGCTTGCTGGCAATAAAAATGAATCGCTGAAAGAACCTTTTACTGCTGCACTTTCTGAAACAACCGCAAAAAAAATTTTTGGTACTGCAAATGTTGTTGGCAAAGCATTGCGCTTAAATGGCAGGGATAATTACACAATCAATGCGGTTTATAAAGATCCGCCTGTTAATACACAACTTAAACCTGATTTGCTTTTATCTTATGCCACTTTTGAAAAGTGGACAACAGATTCAAGCGGAAACGGTCCCGAAACTGCATGGCAGTGGGATGGTTGTCTTACTTATTTATTGTTGCATAAAGGAGCAGACCCAAATGTTGTAGAAAAAAAGTTTGTACCTGTTGTACAAAAATTTACAGCCGAAGACATGAAGAAATACAATGCGGGTGTTATTTATCACTTGCAGCCTTTAAAAGATATTCATTTGTATTCTCATTACATGATGGAACCAGGTGAAAACGGTGATGGCAAAACAGTTTATCTTTTATTGGGCATTGCGTTTTTTATTGTGGTGATTGCATGGGTTAATTATATCAATCTCGCAACGGCACGTGCCATTACAAGAGCAAGAGAAGTTGGTGTGCGCAAAGCAGTAGGCTCGCAGCGAAAGCAACTCGTCGTTCAATTTCTATCTGAATCTGCTGTGTTGAATGGTTTTGCCTTGGTGCTTGCAATTGCGATTGTCTTAATTGCGATTCCGGGATTCAATAAACTTTCGGGTCAGCAATTATCATTCTCCTTATTTTCTCAAAGTAATTTCTGGCTTGGACTAATTGCATTGTTTTTAGTTGGTGTTTTCTTCTCCGGTTTATATCCTGCATTTGTGTTATCGGGTTTTAAACCCATTGAAGTATTAAAAGGCAAAATGGGTGGCACAAAACAAAGCGCAGTGTTAAGAAAATCTTTGGTTGTGTTTCAATTTGCTGCCTCGTTGTTTTTGTTGATTGGTACGGTAACCGTTTATCAGCAGATACAATATATGCGCAAACAATCATTGGGGCTTAATATAGAGCAAACGTTGATTATTCCGCAGCCTATTGTTGGTATTGATTCTACTTTTTTACAAAAAATTACAGCTTTTAAACAGGAATTGCAGCGACAATCATCTATCAAAAACATAACTGTTTCTACGAGTATTCCCGGTGAGCCTGTTGGCTGGAATGCAGGTGGAATAAAGCTTGTAGGTCAGAATGAATCTAAGTCAAAACAGTATCGTGTGATTGGTGTTGATTATGATTATATAAATACTTATGGCTTGAAATTAATTGCAGGTCGTCCCTTCTCGAAAGAATTTGGTTCGGATAAACATTCTGTTATTTTCAACAAAAAAGGAATTGAACAATTGGGTTTTACAAAACCGGAAGATGCGCTTGGTAAAAAAATTGATTTTTGGGGCGACCAATATACCATCGAAGGTGTAGCAGAAAATTTTCATCAGCAATCATTGCGCGAAGCTTACGAGCCTCTCATACTTCGATTGATACCAGATGTCAATGGAAGTATATCCATTAAAACAACTGCGGCGAATGCAAGTAAAACAATCAGTGCGGTAAAAGCAGAGTGGAGTAAATTTTTTCCCGGCAATACATTCGAATATTTTTTCCTCGATGATCATTTTGATGAGCAGTACAAAGCGGATCAACGTTTTGGTCAGGTATTCACTTTGTTTACAAGTCTTGCAATATTGGTCGCATGTCTTGGATTGTTTGGTCTTGCATCGTTCACTACACTACAACGCACAAAAGAAATCGGCATACGCAAAGTATTGGGCGCTTCGGTTTCAAGTATTGTAAACTTACTCTTTAAAGAATTTGTGTTATTGCTCGTTATTGCTTTTGTAATAGCAGCACCCATCGCATGGTTCAGCACAAGCAATTGGTTGCAGGGTTATGCTTTCCGTATTGATTTGCATTGGACATATTTTGTATTGCCATTCATTACCATTATCGCAATTGCGTTAATAACAGTAAGCTTTCAATCAATAAAATCAGCGATTGCAAATCCGGTGAAAAGCCTTCGCACTGAATGAGCCAAGGCTCTAAAAAGAGTTTGAGAATAGAATAAATTGGGAAAGGTGAATTGGGTATTGGGGATTAGGAACCTGCAATTTCGAAATTCGCCAATTTCAAAATTTAAAAATTGAGTTATATGTTCAAGAATTATTTTAAAACTGCGTGGAGAAATATCATTCGTAACAAAGGTTTTTCTGCGATAAATATTATGGGTTTGGCCTTAGGCTTAGCTTGCAGTTTGATGATCATGCTTTGGGTAAACGATGAAAAAAGCGTGGATGCGTTTCATAAAAACAACAAGTATTTATACCAGGTTTACGAACGCAATTATTATGATGGAAAAGTTGATGCGGGTTATTCAACACAAGGTTTACTTGCCGGAGAATTAAAACGTGTGGTTCCTGAAATTCAATATGCAAGCGGGTTTGAAGGCGTTGCGCCTCCCGGCAGCAGCAGTACGTTTGAAGTCGGAGAAAAGATCGCGAAGATGAATGGCATGTTTGCAAGTGAAGATTTTTTTAAGATGTTCAGCTACCCTTTGCTGCAAGGCAATGCAGCAATTGCGTTAAATGAACCAGGCAGTGTCGCCATATCAAAACACATGGCCGAATATTTTTTTGGTACCGGTGCGAATGCTATTAATAAAATCATAAGGTTTGAGAATAAGGAAAATTTAAAAGTAACTGCGGTGTTTGATAATGTACCTACAAATTCATCACAGCAATTTGATTTTTTAAGAACATGGAATGATTTTGTAAAACAAAATGACTGGGTGCATAACTGGGGCGACACAGACCCGCAAACATTTATACAATTAAAACCCGGTGCTGATGCAGCTAAAGTGCAGGCCCGGATCAAAGATTTTATTTATAATTACCGGCAAAAAGATAAAAGCTTTATTACGGAATTGGCGTTGCAACCTTATTCTGAAAAATATCTTCACTCAAACTTTAAAGATGGGTATATAGATGGCGGAAGGATTGAGTATGTAAATCTTTTCAGTATTATTGCTGTTTTCATTTTATTAATTGCATGCATCAATTTCATGAATCTTGCAACGGCGCGCTCTGCAAAACGCGCTAAAGAAGTAGGTATAAGAAAAGTGGTTGGTGCAATGCGTTCAACATTGATCGCTCAGTTTGTTGGAGAAGC
>Ga0207706_10002621_pt1 | contig 17511 bp, 15 predicted proteins | sample KBSC53metaG_FD_184318 | JGI IMG/M metagenome (GOLD analysis project Ga0207706, IMG submission 184318) | Corn rhizosphere microbial communities from Kellogg Biological Station, Michigan, USA - KBS C5-3 metaG (SPAdes) (version 2) | ecosystem: Host-associated > Plants > Roots > Rhizosphere > Soil ... | reverse complement strand
TATGCGCTCATTCCCGACTTTGCGGGATTCACGGTGAAGGCTGACTCGGAGGGGCAACCGGGACCCGCCAGCTTTGGCCGCACTCCGGCAGACGCGGCGAACACTCTTGCTGCTGCGCTTGAGCCGCACGGAGGAGTCGTGCTGTATCGCGCATTTGTCTACAACCACCACGCGGACTGGCGCGATCCGAAGGCGGACCGCGCGCGGGCAGCTTATGACATCTTTCATCCGCTTGATGGCAAGTTCGCGTCGAACGTGATTGTGCAGACGAAGGAAGGGCCTATCGACTTTCAGGCGCGGGAGCCGGTGTCGCCGCTGTTTGGCGGGCTCACGCAAACGAACCAGGCTATGGAAGTGCAGATCACGCAGGAGTACACAGGGCAGCAGCGCCACCTTGTCTATCTTGCGCCGATGTGGAAACAGGTGCTCGATTTCGACATGCGTACGAACGGCTCTGCGACGCCCGTGCGGGAGATCGTGGCGGGGACTGCGTTTCATCGCACAACTGGCGGGATGGTGGGTGTTGCAGGCATCGGTCAGGATGCATGGCTCGGCTCGCCGCTTGCACTCGCAAATCTGTACGCCTTTGGCCGCCTCGCGTGGGATCCAACTTTGAGCGCGAAACAGATTGCAGACGAGTGGACGCGACAAACGATCAGCACCGATCCAGCAGTGGTGAAAACGGTGGGCAAGATGTTGATGCAGTCGTGGCCGACGTATGAAAGCTATACCGGGCCGCTCGGCATGCAAACCCTCACGGACATTACGGGCAGTCATTACGGGCCGAACATTGAATCGAGTGAAAACAACGGATGGGGTCAGTGGCATCGCGCCGATCATGAAGGGGTCGGCATGGATCGGAGCGTTGCGACTGGCACCGGGTTTGCGGGACAGTATCCGCCTGAAGTGGCGAAGCTGTACGAGTCTGTTGCGACTACTCCGGATGAACTGTTGCTGTTCTTCCACCACGTGCCTTACGCGCACAAGCTCCATTCGGGGAAGAGTGTCATCCAGCATATTTACGACAGCCACTACGATGGCGCAGCGCAGGCGGCACAGTTCGTCGGCGAATGGGGCGCGCTCAAGGGGCGCATCGATGCGAAGTTGTATGAGGACATGCGGGCTCGTCTTGAATACCAGGCCGGGCACGCGATCGTGTGGCGCGACGCTATTGTGCAGTACTTCCTGAAGCTCAGCGGGATTCCCGATGAGCGCGGGCGCGCGGGGAATTATCGGGGCAGGTTCGAAGCGGAGAACGCGAGACTGACGGGATACAAGGTAATCGATGTGAACCCGTGGGAAGATGCGTCGGGCGGCAAAGCTGTCTCGTGTGGTGAGTCCAAATGCATCGCGGAGTGGACATATTCCGGAGCGGCTGGGCGGTTCGATGTGGCGGTTGAATACTTTGATCTGCCAGGGGGCGCTGCTAAGTTTGCTTTCACGGTCAATGGCCACGAGGCGAACGCCAATGCAAGCTGGGCTGCGGACGCGGCGTTGCCTTCGCGTCAACCGCACGGCGATAATTCAACCCGCCACATTGCGCGCGGCGTTGCTCTGAAGCCGGGCGACGTGATTCGCATCGAAGGCACGCCTGATGGTCTGGATTTAGCGGCGCTGGATTACATCGACGTACAGCCAGCGCGGTAAACGTTCGTTGACAGCAACTTCTCGCTTCGTATAATCGCTGCCTATGGTTCGCGTGAGCGTAACGTATCCCAGGAGTCCCGGATCGACGTTTGACTGGGATTACTATCTCGGCCCACACCTTGCGCTGGCGCATCGGCTTCTCGACCCAATGGGATTGATTCGCATTGAGGTCGATCGCGGCATCGGCGCCTTCCCGCCTGGAACTGCTTCACACGTCCACGCCGTTGGCCACTTGTTCTTCGCCTCGATTGAGGAGATGGAGAGTGCCATGGCTGCACATGCCGCCGAATTCGTGACCGACCAGGGCAAGTACTTCAATGGCGAAAGTATTGTGCAAGTAAACGAAGTTGTAGATGCTAAAGGCAGCGTTATCATTCCCTCGTGAACTATTACTGCGTGCGTCTGATTCTTAAGGCGGTCTTTCTCGTCGCTACTAGTGGCGTCTCTTCCGCGCAGTCCATTGACAGACAATCTGAAGCATCTCTCTACGCCAGTCTTGCCGCGGACTTTGCTCATCTTGCGCCGCAGACTATCCGGCCGGCGCAGGGATATATCCGCTATCCGTATCTCATCCCTGCGGGGTATTACACGCAGATGTGGGACTGGGATGGGTTTTTCATTGGCGTGCACTGGGCCAACCAGAATGCGGCGGACGCGAAGTACCTGCGCGACTGGGTGCTAGGGTTTGCGTCTTCTGCGGATGACGCGGGATACGTTGCGGGCTGCATAACGCCGGAGGGGCCGCGGCCGCTGTTCGGCAAGTTCGCGATGAAGCCGTTTCTGGCGCAGGGTGCGCTGATCGCGTCGGAGAGCCTGCACGATTATGAATGGGTGCGCCCAGTGTGGCCGGCGATGCAGCGCGTTCTGGGATACCGGGAACGCACGCAGTTCGATGCCACGTGGGGACTCTGGTTCTGGGACAACGCGATGCAGTCTGGCGCGGACAACAACGCAGCACTCAGCAATGATCCGAAAGACCCGAGCGCCATTCTTGCGGTGGATGCCTCAGTCTACGCGATGCGCGAATACCTCGCAATGGCTATGCTTGCGGAACATCTGTCTGATCCAATGGCGCGCAAGTATCGCGAGAAGGCTTCGGCAACGCGACGGGCAATTCTGAGGCAACTCTGGTCGGCAAAGGATGCGATGTTCTGGAATCGTCGACGCGACAATGGAGAAGTGATTCGCGCGATGGCGTGGACGAATTTTCTGCCGCTTGTGGATGGGCTTCTGTCGCGCGGCGAAGGGCGGCGCATGATTCGTCTGCACCTGCTCAACGATGCAGAGATGCGGTCGGAGTACGGATTTCGCAGCCTGGCGAAGTCCGATGCGGCGTACAGCAACGAGGCGATTATCAAGCCCTATTCCAATTGGCGCGGGCCGATCTGGATCAACGCAAACTTTCTCGATTGGATCGCGCTGCGACGTTATGGGTTTCGCGCGGAATCACGCTGGCTTGCGGTTGCGTTGGCGGGAGTTCTTCACCGCGATATTGCGAAGTGGAATTCCATGCACGAGGACTACAGCGCAGAGACCGGTGAAGGCCTCGCGCCCACGGTTGCGCAATCTCCGGGCGGCAAGTTCGCCGGCTTCGTTGGATGGAACCTGCTGGCGCAGGACATGCTGCAGTGTGAGGTGGCGAACACGCGTTGCATGACGCTGGCGATTTCGAAGGCGCCTTGAGATTTCTATTTTGGCGGGTGAGGCTTGACGCCTGACCATGTCCAGCCGCGCATCTTCCATCCGCCTGCCTCGGCGTGGAGCACGACGGTGATGTGTCCTTCCTCGACGAGGGGTTTTCCGTTTTCCTTGTACGCGTACTTCGTGGGCATGACAACGTAGGCCAGGTCGCCTTCGATCTCCGTCCGCGTGGGCGCGCTGTAGGTGACCTTTCCGTCGGTCACGCCGGTGGCCTTGGCATGTTTGTCATACTCGGCAGCCCAATCCTGAGCCGCGTGAGGGCCGGTCCAGAGATGAGGCGCGAACTCATCGACGATAGTGATATCGCCGGCGGCATAAGCGGCGAAGGCGGATTTTGTGTCGCCGGTGTTGAATCCGTCGATGAACTGACGGATCGGCGTGGTGACGTCCTTCGGCGCGGCGAGCGCTGCTGGGGCAAGTACAACGGTTGCGAGCAAGGCGAAGATTAGATTCTTCATGGATCTCTCCTGAAAATCGCGGTCGTGATCGGTGGGGTTTTCAAGAGAGTCGCAGCCGAAGTTCTGTCGAGTCAATCGAAATTCTTTGGGGCGCTGGCTTCGGCGGGCTTTCAGGGATGCGAAGGAGGATATGCAACCGATTGGCTGCGGGTTTGGCCCCCCCCATATTCTGTAAAGAAATTCTCTACTTTCAATGGGTTAGATTGGGCGCATCCCTGTAGAATCCTCCTGTCATTGGACTTACCCGCAGAATCCTCTCAGCGAAGGGGTTACGGGTTTTTTGCCGCGAGGATTGGGTCTTGAAGAACGCGAGGAAAATCTCATGTATCCATTGTGAGCCGGGAGGTCGTAATTATATGCAAAATTGAGAGGAAAATCTTGTGGGGTGGATTTCCATTGGGGGGAGTGGCTTTGAGGTTTCCCACCCATGCGTGACGCGCATGGATGGGGCACTCGGCATCTGAGTCTTTGCTTCTTTCGGAACGGCGGGTTTAGGTCTGAAGTTTCCCACCCTGCTGCGCAATGATGGGACACCTGGCATTGTGCGTTTATCAGGAACAACTTTGGGAATGCGAGGCGTGAGCGGCCGTTAGTCTAGAGAAAGCTGTCGCTTTTCTCACGGAGGATCATGGCATCGATGAACGAGATTTCGCGGCGCGGATTTGTTCGTGCGAGTGCGGCAGCCGCGACTGCTGCGGCATTTGGCGTGCAAACGGTACAAGGTGAAGAGCAGAAGACGCTTCCGGCGGCAATTGCGTCGTTGCCTGTGCTGTCAGGCCAGGCGCGGCCGTTTACAGTTGCCGAGCGGCAGGGACGTATCGAGCGGGCCAGACAGTTGATGGTTTCGGGAAAGATCGACGCGATCGTGTTGGCCAACGGCAGCAGTTCTTCGGTCTATTTCGCGGACTTGCACCTGTACGGTGAAGAGCGGTTGTGGGCGCTGGTGATTCCGACGCGAGCCAAGCCGTTCCTCGTTTGTCCGGCATTTGAGGAAGGCAGGGCACGAGAGTTGCTTGATGCCGGGCCGCTGGGCAAAGAGGCTGACGTGATTGTGTGGCAAGAGGACGAGAGCCCGTATGGGGCCGTGAGACGAGGGCTCAAAGATCGCGGTCTCAGCGTGGGGACCATCGGGTTTGACGAGAACATGAAGTTTGTTTTCGCGGAGGGCATTCGCGCGGCCAAGCCGCACCTTAGGATTGTGAGCGCGACACCGGTGACCGCGGGATGCCGCATGATCAAAGATGCGCACGAGATCGAGTGCCTGCGACTGGCGAGCCGCGCAACACTGCTGGTGTATCGTGCGGTTGCACAATCGCTGAACGCAGGAATGACTACCGCGGATGTTCACGAGCTGATTGCTGCCGCTTATCAGCGTGTGGGTTTCGAAGGCGAGGCAAGTCTTAACGTCGACCAGTTCACCGCGTTGCCTCATGGGTCGCGCAAGGTGCAGACGCTGCGGGAAGGCAGCATCCTGATGCTCGACGATGGCTGCGTGGTTGAAGGCTACAACTCCGACATCACCCGGACGTTCGTTCTGGGAAAAGCGACGGACAAGATGAAGTCCGTGTTCGACCTGGTGAAACGCGCGCAGACTGTGGCTCTCAACGCGGCCCGGCCCGGCGTTCCCGCTGCCGATGTAGATGCCGCTGCGCGCAAAGTGATTGTGGACGGCGGCTACGGACCCGGGTTCACGTATTTTACGCATCGAGTCGGTCACGGACTGGGGATAGATGGCCACGAGTGGCCTTACTTCGTGAAGAACAACATGTTTGGTTGGGATTTAACTCCGCACTTGCAGGCAGGCAATGTGCTGAGCGATGAACCTGGGGTCTATATCAAGGGCGAGTTTGGAGTTCGGCTCGAAGATGATTTGCTGGTCACGGAATCGGGTGCGGAACTGCTGACGCCGCAGAGCCCGTCGCTCGAGAATCCGTTCGGCAACATGGCGGGATGAGGGACTGTGTGATGCTGGCGCGATCCTGGGCGTCAGGGCGCGGTCTTTACCATGCGGACGACAGGGAGAGCTTCCCCGTTGGCGAGGGGAACGGCGATTCGTTCCGTCTCGGTGTAGCCCTTGAGGAGATAGAGCGGCACGCCGGTCAGGGTCGATCCCATCTCAAATTTTTGGAAACCCGCCTCGCGCGCGGCGTTCTCAACGGTTGCGAGAATCAGAGTGCCGAGTCCGCGACGTGCAAAATCGGGATGGACGAAGATGGCTCGTATCTTCGCCGCATCGATCGCGGGGTCGAGTAGCTCTGGTTCGCGGCCAGGACCGCGGTCAGCGCCGAACAAGGTGCGACGTTTTGACCAGCCACCGCAACCTGCGAGGGTGAGATTCGTTCTGTCATCCGACGCGGCTGTCTCGGCGACGAAGTAAGTTCTGTCACGGATGAGCTGGGTGTCGAGTCCGAGCACGGTTCCGAGGGCGCCTTCGATCTGAGCGGGCGTGTAGTCACTGGTCTGAAGATGGCGGACAGACGCTTCAATCAAAGCCACAAGCGATGGGATGTCCTGTTCTGTGGCGAGGCGAAGTCTGAATGCGGAGTTCATGGAGGCTAAGAGGCTACGGGCTATCTTCCGCTGACGATCTTTTCTGCGCGCTCGTACGATCCGAGATTGAAGGCATTCTTATAACCCAGTTCAGTCAGCTTCTTTTTGGCCTGGCTGCTGCGCATTCCGCTGGCGCAGTGAAGCAAGAGAACCTTGTTTTTGTCCGTCACCGTGCTGGGAAGAAGCATTTCAACGCGATCGAGTGGCATGTTGTGAGCCTGCAGCAAATGACCCGAGTTGAACTCGTTCGGGCTTCGCACATCAATGACCATGGCCCCGCGCTTCAGATATTCGGAGGCTTCTTTCGCAGAGATCTGGCCCGACCTCTTGATGTAGATATAGGCAATGGCCAGCACCAGGACAACGAGAAAGGGCGTCCAAGACATATGGTTAGTTTACCGCCTTTGCGCCCATTCTCACGAATGTGTCGCGTAGTGACAGATGCGGCACGTTCTATAAGGGCGCGTTTTTTTACGATTCACGGTCTCTCGACCGAGGGTGGACCGTTTACGTTTTGGCTACTTCTACCAGCACGGAATAGAAGGTGGCCCCTGCACCAAGGTCGGTTAAGCGCTCACTTGTCAGGGCATTCACGTTAGAGCCTTCGGGATGGAACTTGGACCAGTCGAGGCGGGCAGCCACTACGCCGGCGGGAAGTGTGCCGTCGACCATGGCAGTCAGCTCAAGTGAGCCGCGATCGTTCCAGATGCGAACTTTGTCACCATTAGCAATGCCGCGAGCTTTGGCGTCGATGGGATGCATCTCGAGGCGCTGGCTTGTCTTGCTCTCCATCTTGCGGTGACCATCGAGGTTGGCAAAGGTGGAGTTCATGTAGTTGTCGGCCTTGCGACTGAGAAACTCCAGCGGGAAACGGTCCGCTCTTATTCCCCAACGGGATTCAGTTGGAGGGACGAAGGCGGGAAGAGGATCGAGGCCCTTTGATGCCAGAGTCTGCGAATAGAACTCGATCTTACCGGAAGGTGTCGGCACCGTTCCTGACGTGTAGGGCATGAATGGGTGCGCTTCAGGATCGCGGTGAAATGCAAGGGGGATGTGACCCTGCTCTTTGAGATCCTCAAAGCTGATGTGTTCCATCCCGGCGTTGGTGGAGTGTCCATCGAGCCCGACAGCGAGAGCCTGGCGAATCATCTGCTCTTCGGTGTCGCGGAAGCAGGGCTCGGGGAATCCCATGTATTGTGCAAGCTGACCGAAGAGCCAGATGTTGGAGCGAGCCTCGCCCGGCGGCTGGATGGCTTGATTGGATAGCTGGACAAAGTAGTGTCCATAGGCGCCCTGAATGTCGGTGTGCTCAAGAAACGTGGTTGCGGGCAGAACGTAGTCGGCGAAGTCGGTGGTGTCGTTGAAGAACTGCTCGTGCACCACGGTGAAGAGGTCGGGGCGTGTCATGCCACGGCGCACAGCGTTCTGGTTGGGCGCGACAGCTCCCGGATTGGAGTTGTAGACGAATAGCGCGTGGACTGCGGGGCCGTCTTCCGGCTTGGCATCAGGACCCTGACCGAGTTCAGTAAGGGCCTGTCCGAGGGTCGACATGTTCACGATGCGCGCCGCGCGACCGATGGGGGAATCGAGAGCCAGGTCGAGGCGCTCCAGTTCGCGCCGGTTCCACGAGAAGGCGCCGGAGGTCGAAAGCGAGCCGCCTCCGCCACGATACTTCCATGCACCGGTGAGGGCGGGCAGCATGGCAATAGCGCGCGCGGTCGTTCCGCCATTCTCACTGCGCTGGACGCCGTAGTTCATGCGCAGGGCGGCGGGCTGCGTGGTGGCGTATTCGCGGGCTAGATGCTCAATCTGAGCCGGCGTCATTCCTGTCCACGTGGCGACACGTTCGGGCGTGTACTCGCGAACGCGCTCCGTTAACTGCTCAATGCCATGCGTGTTTTGGGCGATGTAATCGCGATCTTCGAGGCCGTCGCGGAGGATCACGTGCATCATTCCGAGAGCGAGTGCGCCATCGGTGCCGGGGCGGATTGCGATGTGCCAGTCTGCCAGGGCCGCGGTGCGTGTCTTGTACGGATCGATGACGATGAGGCGGGCGCCGTTGCGGCGCGCATGCTCGATCATGGGCCAGAGGTGGACGTTGTTGCCGTGGATGTTGGCGCCCCAGGCAATGATGAGTTTAGCGAGCTTGAAGTCCTCGGCAGGAGTGCCGAGCTTTTTGCCGTAGACAAGGTTCCACGCCACTCCACCAGCCTCGGAGCAGATGGTGCGGTCGAGCTGGCTGCCGCCGAGGCGATGAAAGAAGCGGCGGTCCATGGAGCCGTAGCCAAGAACGCCCATGGTTCCGGCATAGCTGTAAGGCAGAATCGACTCGGGGCCGTATTCGTCGCTGATCTGCTGAAGGCGCGCGGCGATCGCGGAAAGCGCCTCGTCCCAGGAGATGCGCTCGAAGGCTTCGTGCTCGTGGCCGCGTTTGAGGGGGCCCTTGGCGATTCCGGGCTTTCGCCGCAATGGGTAGAGTAGCCGGTCGGGAGAGTAGACGCGATCGAGATACTTCGCAACCTTGCCGCAGAGAAATCCCTGAGTGACCGGCTGGGAGGGATCGCCCTGCACCTTTATGGCGCGGCCTTCCTCGTTCACCGTGACCAGGACGGCGCAACTGTCGGGGCAGTCGTGAGAACAAACCGTGTGCACGACGCGAAATGGGGAAGTTTCGTCGGCTGCAGCCATAGACCCATTGTAAGCTGAACGCGTGTCCCCGCATTACGGAGGTTGAACGATGAAACTCGTCCTTTTGCTTGTCGTGGCTTGCGTCTCGTTGACGCTAACCGCGCGCGCCCAATCTGCCGATGAGGCAGCCATTCGTGCCGCGATCACTGCACAGAGCGATGCATGGAATCGCGGCAATATACCGGACTTCATGCAAGCGTATGAGGATTCACCGGATACGACGTTCATCGGCCAGACCCTGCGCAAGGGTTTCCAGCCGATCCGGCAGCGATATGAGCTGGCCTACACCAATCCTGCCCAGATGGGGAAGCTTACCTTCAACGACATCGCGGTGCGGCTGCTTCCGGGCTCCTGCGGAAAAGCTGAATTCGCTGTCGTCACCGGCAAGTTTCACCTGAGTCGCACGGAGAAGGGCGAAGCCCAGAAAGATGACGGCATCTTTTCGCTCGTCTGGCGCAAGGGTGCGAAGGGCTGGAAGATTGTGCTCGACCATACGAGCTGATGAAGGACCGGGCGCTGGTGGTCACTCGCCCGTCGTGAGTGGAGTTGAATCGTACCTTTATCCCATCAAACCAAGTATTCAGCACAAAAGAATGGATTACATCTGGATAGATGGTTCCTGTATGGTTAAGCCGGACCTCAAGACTGGATTCCCCCTGGATTTATGCGCGACCAGCCGGAGAGCCAAAAAAAGAAAGTGGAGGTTCAGATGAAGTTTGTTCGTTCGATTCTTAGTGTCGCCGTTGCGGCGGCATTTTCCGTTACATGTCTTGCTCAACAGCCGGCGACCGGCTACCACACGGTTGCATGCCTTAAGGTCAAAGCCGACAAGGGGAGCGAATTTCGCAAGTGGGCCGCAGAGGATCTTCACAAGTACGCCCAGTCGAGACTGGATGCGGGTTTCGTCACGACCTGGTATCTGCTGCGCTCCGTGATGCCGCAGGGTGAATCGGCGGAGTGTGACTATCTGGTCGTAGCGATGTATCCGGCAGCTCCGCCGAAGCCGCTGGGTGTGGAAGACCTGGACGCCGCGTTGAAAAAGGCCGGGATCGCCATGACGGGGCAGCAGTATGTGGATCGGCGAAATTCGCTGGTCACACTTGTCTCGCAGAATCTTTTTCAGAACCGCGCTTTCGCGGGCGGGGCGAAAAAGGGCGATTACTTCATGGTCAATTACATGAAATCGGCGAATGTGACCGATTATGTCGCTTATGAGAAGAAGGTCTGGCTGCCATTAGCGGAGGCGATGGACAAGGACGGGGTAAGGAGCGGATGGTCGTTGAACGTTCAGGTGTTGCCCAGCGGAGCGGATCTCCCGTTTCAGGCCGTCACCGTGGACGTTTACCCGAGTTGGGAATCGATCTACAAGGATGACCCCAAGTTCGCTGAGCGCTTCAGGTCGGTGCACCCGGATATGGAACTCGGGACAACTTTCGAGCAATTTGAAAAGCTGAGAACCATCCAGTCGACCAAGCTGTTCGAGTTGCAGGACTTTATTACTGCGGCGAAGTAGCGAAGGCTTTCGCCCTGTCAGATGCTCCGCCGTTTCATGCCAACGGCGGAGCGCTCAGTTTGTGCGCCGATTCATTGTGCGGATGTTAGAGTCGGCAGTATGAACGACGAGCTTACGCGCCGCGAAGTCCTCAAAGGGCTGGCGGCGGTTTCTCTTTCCGGGACCGCTTTGAGTGCCGAGCCCAAATCCGAACCTATTTGCTTTATGAGCGCGGTTGAGATGGCCGGTCTCATTCGAGCCAAAAAACTCTCAGCGCGCGAAGCCCTAGCGGAGCACATGCGGCAAATAGAGCGCGTCAATGCAAAGGTGAATGCGATCGTGACGCTGGTGCCGGAGATGGCGGCCGAAGCGGCGGCTAAAGCTGATGAGATGCAGGCACACAACGAGAAGCTGGGGTTGCTCCACGGGCTGCCCGTTGCGCACAAAGACCTGCTGGAGACGCGTGGCATACGGACAACGTTCGGGTCGCCGTTGTTCAAGGATTTCGTTCCGACTGAAGACGATCTTGTAGTGGAACGGATGCGCCTTGCCGGCGCCATCATTGTGGGCAAGACAAACACCCCCGAGTTCGGAGCGGGGTCACAGACGTTCAATAAGCTTTTCGGCGCGACGCTAAATCCTTATGACTTGACGAAGACCTGCGGCGGTTCTTCAGGAGGCGCCGCGGTTGCGCTCGCCTGCGGAATGGTTCCGGTTGCGAGCGGTTCGGATGCGGAGGGTCGTTGCGCAATCCTGCGTCATTCTCCAACGTCGTCGGCTTTCGGCCATCGATCGGGCGGGTTCCGAATCCAAAGGCGGGATTTGCGTGGTCGACGCTCAGCACCGCGGGCTGCATGGGACGTTCCGTTGGCGACCTTGCTCTCGGGCTCAGCGCCATCGCTGGTCCTGATGCGCGGGCTCCTCTCTCGATCCAGGAGCCGGGAGCAGTTTTTGCTCGGCCGCTCGACCGCAGCTTCAAAGGCGTGCGCGTGGCGTGGTTCAAGGATCTCGGCGGCGTTCCTTTCGACCCGCGAGTGCGTACGGTCGTCGACGGCCATCGCGCTACATTTGAATCGCTGGGCTGCATCGTGGAGCAAGCGGAACCGGACTTCAAGCAGGCTGAGGTTTCGTTTCGCATAATCCGCGCATGGACGGCAGCGGCGAATTACGGCAATCAACTGCACGCACACCCTGATGCCTTCAAAGACACGCTCAAGGCGGAAATCGAGCAAGGTCTGCGTCTGTCGGGTGAAGATGTTGCGCACGCAGAGGTCGCTCACGGTCAGGTGTGGCGCAGCTTTCAGGCGTTCCTGGAGAAGTACGAGTACTTCATCTTGCCGACCACGCAAGTGCCTCCCTTCGATGTAAACGTGCCTTATCCAGCGGAAGTCGCGGGCGTGAAGGTCGTTAACTATATCGACTGGATGAAGTCGTGCTGGTACATATCAGTGACAGGGAATCCGGCAGCTTCGGTTCCTGCAGGGTTTACACCGGATGGACTTCCCGTGGGAGTGCAGATTGTTGGGCGAGACAAGGCGGACCTCAGTGTTCTGCAATTGGCTCACGCATTTGAACAGGCTACGGGTTTTGGCAAGAAGCGCCCGGCGATTGCATAAAGACAGACCGTGAATCGATCGGATCGATAACGCCTGGACAATTCTTTACCCGCTATGTATACACTGTATACATGAAGGCGACTGAATCCACGTCCACGCGGATTGCCACGGCGGCTCGACGCCTGCTGGACAAGGAAGGCGTGGAAGGCGTGACGATGCGCCGAGTCGCCAAGGCGGTGGGGATTACACCGATGGCGCTCTATCGGCACTATCCGGACAGGGCGGGGTTGCTGAACGCATTGGCGGATGAGGGTTTTGAGCAGCTTTCGGCACAACTAGCGAAGAAGATCGGCGCTGAAGATATCGAAGCGAGATTGATCAAGATGCTGGAAATCTATCTCGATCACGCACTCGAGAATCCGCGGCTCTTTGAACTCATGTTTCTGAAGCCGCGCGAAGGGGCGCGCCGTTTTCCGCGCGACTTCAAGTCGGGAGGATCTCCCACGGCCAATCTCATGGCGGAAGTTGTGAAGGAAGCTATGGTGACGGGTTATTTTCGCAAGGACAATGTGTGGGAGATTGTTTTTGAAATGGGCGCGCTCTACAGCGGCCTTGTCACCCTCTATTTCGGCGGGCGCATGAACGTGCCGCCGGCTCGCTTCCGGGCTTTTTGCCGGCGATCTTTCCGGAGGTACATTCGTGGCATTCGCAATTAGTCCCCGTGCAGGCACGCAACTGCTGGTCATCGCAACGACAGCAATTCTGGTGTGGTTCGGCTACGGACTCGATCCATGGTGGCCGCTGATGTGGTTTGCGCCGATTCCGGTGCTGCTTTTCTCTGCGCATGCCTCGTGGCGGAGTGCGGCAGGTGCTGCAGGGATTTCGTGGTTCCTCGGGCTTCTGAGCATCTGGCATTATCTACACTCGGTTCTCGGCGTGCCCTTCTTTGTATGCCTTGCCATCCTGCTGGGACAAGCCCTGGCTTTTACGGTGGCGGTGCTTCTGTCGAGAGCGTTATTGCTGCGCGGGGCCTCGTGGAGCGCGCTACTTGCTTTTCCTGCGATGTTCACCTCGATCGAATATTTGCATAATCTCACTTCGGTACACGGGACGGGTGGAAGCCTGGCCTATACGCAACTTGGGTTTTTGAAGTTTCTGCAACTGGCTTCGATCACCGGACCATGGGGGATGGTCTTTTTGTTGCTGCTGTTTCCGAGTGCGGTGGCTGTCGGTCTGCATCTGCGAGCGACGGCTCCAATGAAGGCGATTGGTGTTGTGGCCTCTAGCATCGGAGTGATTGTGCTGGTCCTTGTATTCGGGAGTATGCGATTGGCATCTCCGCCTCCGGCCGGATCGCTGGTCAAGGTCGGGCTTGTCGCTTCGGACTTTGGGGGCAACGAGAAAGTTGCGGATGCAGGCGCCCCAACGGAACGGTTATTGGCGGAATATGGCAAACAAGCGGAATTGCTCGCAGCGCAGGGCGCGCAGGTGGTTGTCATGCCGGAGAAGCTGGGCGCTGCTGTCGATCCATATACAGGGAATGCGGATGCCGTGATGCAGGAAGTGGCTGACACGAGCGGAGTGGCGATCGTTGCCGGCGTGGTGAGGGTAACTTCTCCGCTGAGGTATAACCAGGCGCGGATTTATCTGCCGGGAGCGGCGGCGGTGAGCAGCTATGACAAACACCATATGCTGCCGCCGTTCGAGTCGAACCTGACGCCAGGGACCACGCGCGCACTTTTGAAACACGGATCAGCAGTGTGGGGCGTGGCCATCTGCAAAGACATGGATTTTACCGGCCTCTCGCGTGCGTATGGCAGGGACGGCGCGGGCCTGATGCTGGTGCCCGCGTGGGACTTTTTTGTTGACCGCACCTTTCACGGGCACGAGGCGATCATGCGTGGTGTTGAAAGTGGCTTCGGGATAGTGCGCGCTGCGAAAGGAGGCTATCTCACGGTGAGCGATAATCGAGGCCGCGTGCTGGCCGAGGTGCGCAGCGATGAATCGGTGCCTTTCACCACGATGGTCGCAGAGGTGCCGGATATCCGCGACAAGACGCTCTATCTCTCCCTTGGTGACTGGTTCGCGTGGGTTACGCTTGCGATCCTGCTCACTTGCTGCCTGCCATTTTTCGAGTCGCGCCGCGGGCCTGTGCGAGATGGAAAAGGAGATGCGGGCGGAAGTTGAGGGTGGTGGTTGACATGTCATGGATTGAGTGAACCAAAGACAACAGCAGGTCCTTCACTCCGCTTACCCAACGGATAAAACTCGTGGGGCCCCAAGTCACCCCAAGGACGTGCACCTGTCCTTGGGGACCCCGACAAACGCGCTTCGTTGAGAATGACACATCCGGAATTTAGGGTTCCCGCCAACGCGCTCCGATGACACATCAATGGCGTGAGAGTGGCGACGCGGACGGGTTGAAATTCCCTGCGATCAATGGACCGGAGGCAATGGGAAAATCGCTGAAGGGAAACGCGTGTCCGGGAGAGTACAATCGGTTGCTGAAATCGGGACGGCGTCAGCGCGCCTTTTCGCTCGATGAATCTCCATGACGTGAAGGGGATGACACGATCCCCGGAAATGGATTGAACGTATGAACAAGGCCCTGTTTTCTCGTCGTGCATTTTTGCGTACCACGGCAGGAGTTGCCGGCGCTTCGCTGGTGGCAGGTGAGAACTTTCTGAAGCCGGAATACATGCTTGCATCGGACCAGGCGGTTGCGGCGAGCGACCGTGTTCGGTTTGGCATAGTGGGCGTGGGAATGGAGGGCAGTTCGCTGCTTGCGACTGCCATACAGTTGCAGGGCGTACAGTGCGTGGCGGCGGCGGATTTGTACGATGCGCGGCATGTGCTGTCGAAGGAGATCGCGGGCAGCCAGATTCGCACGACGCGGCGCTACCAGGAACTGCTGGACGCGAAGGATATTGATGCGATTATCGTGGCGGTTCCCGACCATTGGCACAAGCAGGTGGTTGTGGATGCGCTGGCGGCAGGCAAGGATGTGTATTGCGAGAAGCCGATGTCGCATAATCCTGCGGACGGGCTGGCGATGGTGGCGGCGGCGAAGAAGACGGATCGCATTGTGCAGATCGGGGCGCAGCGGACAAGTTCGGTGTTGTGCGCGAAGGCGAAGGAACTGCTGGCGCAGGGAGTGATCGGGGACCTGAACCTCATCGAAGCGACCTATGGAAGGAACGATCCGAATGGAGCGTGGGAGTATCCCATTCCTCCGGGGATTTCGCCGGAAAACCTGGACTGGGAGACATGGCAGGGGACGGCACCGAAGAAGGCGTTTGATCCCTACGCTTTTGCGCGGTGGCGGTGCTGGAAGGAGTATGGCACGGGCGTTGCCGGAGACCTGCTGGTGCATTTGATCAGCGGCATGATGTTTTCGCTGGGAATCAATGAGTTTCCAAAGCGCGTGTCGGCGTTTGGAGGGATCTATCGCTGGAAGGACGGGCGCAATATGCCGGATGTGCATCCGGTGCTGTTTGAGTATGACAATGTGCCGGTGTATATGCGGCTGAGCCTGGGGTGCGAGTCGACCGAGGTGACGCGGTTCCAGGGATCGAAGGGGAGCCTCGAACTGCGGGAGTTCAGCGTGACATTTGTTCCGCAGCCGGGAGTGGATACATCGCCGAGCTATTACTCGAGTTCGTTCCCAGCGGCGGCGAGGGATGCCTACGTAAAGAAATGGCATGCCGAGCACGATCCGGTGCCGGGGAAGGAGCCTGCGCCGGAGAGCATCACCTTTAACGGCGATGACTACGATGATCTGAAGCCGCATCTCTGGAAGTTCTTTGAATCAGTGCGGTCGCGGAAGCCCCTGGTACAGGATGCGGTGTTCGGACACAACGCGGCGCTCGGCTGCCATCTGGCGAATGAATCGTACTTCCGCAAGGCGCCGGTGTATTGGGATGAGGCTTCGGCAACGATCAAGTCGATGGGGTGATTTGGCAGGAAACAGAGCGGGCGATACTAAAGGAGCGCGGATCTCGTGAGAATGAGACGGGTGGTTTTTGCTATTGCGATTGCGATGGTCTTGACGTCGGCTGGAGGCATTTCTCGGGCGTCGGCGCAGAAGTCGGACGTGTCGGATAAGGATTTCCTCGGCCGGTGGGATCTTACGTTGAAGGCGCCGGACCGGGAGTATCCCTCGTGGATTGAGATCAGCGATAAGGACGGCAAGGTGAGCGCTCTGTTTGTGAGCCGGTGGGGAAACGCGCGGCCGCTGCCGAAGATCGAGATCAACGGGTCGCATATCATGTTCGTTTCTCCCAAGGAAGAGGAAGACCGCAAGGAGGACATGGTCTTCGAAGGAACTCTGACGGGGAAGACGCTTTCGGGAACGACTACGGGACAGGATGGAACGCCGTGGACATGGACGGGTGTTCCGGCACCAGCACTGGAAGGAACGCGGACGCCGAAGTGGGGAAAGCCGATTGAGCTTTTCAATGGCAAGGACCTGACGGGCTGGCACATGGACAGAGCAGGACCGCCGGTCTGGACCGTTGAGAATGGAAGCCTGGTCAAACCCGGCAATGGGCCGGAACTGATCAACGATCAGAAGTTTCAGGATTTCAAATTGCATGTCGAATTCAATTGCGGCAAGGATGCAAACAGCGGCGTATATCTGCGCGGACGCTATGAGGTGCAGGTGGAAACGGAGTCGCAGGCGGAGCCACCCAGCCACCACACGGGTGGGGTGTACGGGTTTCTGGCGCCTTCGCCGGAGCTACCGCGTAGTCCGGATGTGTGGCAGACCTTCGATATCACTCTGATTGGCCGCAGACTTACGGTGGTTCAGAATGGACAGACGGTGATCGAAAACCAGGAGATTCCGGGCATCACCGGGGGAGCGTTGAACAGCCAGGAGGGAACGCCCGGTCCGATTTACCTGCAAGGCGGCGAAAAGGGGCGCGTGCTGTTTCGGAAGATCGTCATCACGCCGGCGAAGTGAGTTTTCGGTCGCCTTGAAGACGGTGCGAATGCATCGAAGAGGATAGACCGGGGGCCGGGTGCAGGCTGGAAAGAGCTCCTGTACACTGAACGCGCTATGAATTGCATCTTCTGCCAAATCATCGAAGGTTGCATTCCTTCGACTGCCGTTTATCAGGATGAGCAGAGCTACGCGTTCGCCGACATCGATCCTAAGGCGCCGGTGCATGTGCTGATTGTGCCGCGCGAACATATTGCTTCTCTTGCTGAGGCGGGCAAGGATCATCCTGCGCTGCTCGGGCACTTGCTATGGGTGGCAGCGGAGATTGCCCGCGACAAAGGCTTGTCGAACGGCTACCGCACCGTGATCAATACCGGGCGGGATGCAGGCCAGACGGTCGACCACATTCATGTGCATCTGCTTGGCGGCCGGTTGTTAAAGTGGCCGCCGGGATGAGCGGATTGGCGTCGCCGCCAA
>Ga0207706_10002620_pt1 | contig 17513 bp, 18 predicted proteins | sample KBSC53metaG_FD_184318 | JGI IMG/M metagenome (GOLD analysis project Ga0207706, IMG submission 184318) | Corn rhizosphere microbial communities from Kellogg Biological Station, Michigan, USA - KBS C5-3 metaG (SPAdes) (version 2) | ecosystem: Host-associated > Plants > Roots > Rhizosphere > Soil ... | reverse complement strand
GATCGTGATGCTGACGGCCAAGACCGACACCGTCGACGTGGTGCTCGGCCTGGAGTCGGGCGCCGACGACTACGTCATGAAGCCGTTCAAGCCCAAGGAACTCGTCGCCCGCGTGCGCGCCCGGCTGCGCCGCAACGAGGACGAGCCCGCGGAGATGCTGTCCATCGCCGACGTCGACATCGACGTCCCCGCCCACAAGGTCACCCGGCAGGGCGAGCAGATTTCCCTGACACCGCTGGAGTTCGACCTTTTGGTGGCGTTGGCGCGCAAACCACGGCAGGTGTTTACTCGTGATGTGCTGCTCGAACAGGTGTGGGGATACCGGCACCCCGCGGACACCCGTTTGGTGAACGTGCATGTCCAACGTTTGCGGGCCAAGGTCGAGAAAGACCCAGAGAACCCGCAGGTGGTGTTGACCGTTCGAGGAGTGGGATACAAGGCCGGACCTCCGTGATCTTCAGCTCGAGGCGGCGCATCCATCGGCGTTCGGCACCACTGTTACGCGGATTCGGTGCGCTGAGTCGAGCGATGGGTTTGGCGTGGCGCCGCTCGCTGCAGTTGCGGGTGGTGGTGTTGACGCTCGGGCTGTCGCTCGCCGTCATTTTGGTCCTCGGCTTCGTTTTGACCAGCCAGATCACCGATCGCATCCTCGAGGTCAAGGTTCGCGCCGCGACCGAGGAGATCGAGCGCGCCCGCAACACGGTCAGCGGCATCGTCGGCGGTGAAGAGACCCGCTCACTCGACAGCAGCCTGCAGTTGGCGCGCAACACCCTGATCGACCGCAAGGCCGACACCGGCGCCGGGCTCGCCGGCGCATTCGACGCGGTGCTCGTGGTTCCCGGCGACGGTCCCCGCGCCGCCACTGCGGCGGGTCCGGTGCAGCAGGTGCCCAACGTCTTGCGCGACTTCGTGAAGGCAGGTCAGGTCAGCTACCAATACGCGACCGTGCACACCGACGGTTTCTCGGGCCCGGCATTGATCATCGGCAGCCCGACCTCGTCGCCGGTGACGAATCTCGAGCTGTACCTGATCTTTCCGCTCAACAACGAGGAATCCACCATCTCGCTGGTGCGCGGCACGATGCTGACCGGCGGCGTGGTGCTGCTCGGTCTGCTCGCCGCGATCGCGCTGTTGGTGGCCCGACAGATCGTGCTGCCCGTTCGGTCGGCATCGCGCATCGCCGAGCGCTTCGCCGAAGGCCATCTCACCGAGCGCATGCCCGTGCGCGGCGAGGACGACATGGCGAGGCTGGCGGTGTCGTTCAACGACATGGCTGAAAGCCTGCATCGCCAGATCACCCAACTGGAGGAGTTCGGCAACCTGCAGCGCCGGTTCACCTCCGACGTCAGCCATGAACTGCGCACCCCCCTGACGACGGTGCGGATGGCCGCCGACCTGATCTACGACCACAGCGAGGATCTGGATCCGGCGCTGCGACGCTCGACCGAGTTGATGGTCAGCGAGCTGGACCGCTTCGAAACACTGCTCAACGATCTGCTGGAGATCTCCCGCCACGACGCCGGTGTCGCCGAGCTGTCGGTCGAGTCGGTGGATCTGCGCTCGACGGTGCAGAGCGCACTGGACAACGTCGGACACCTCGCGGCCGACGCCGACATCGAGCTCATCGTCGACATGCCGGGCGACGAGGTGATCGCCGAGGTCGACCCGCGGCGGGTGGAACGGATCCTGCGCAACCTGATCGCCAACGCCATCGACCACGCCGAGCACAAGCCGGTCCGGATCCGGATGGCCGCCGATGACGACACCGTCGCCGTCACCGTCCGCGACTACGGTGTCGGGCTGCGGCCCGGTGAAGAAAAGCTGGTGTTTTCCCGGTTCTGGCGCTCGGACCCGTCGCGGGTGCGGCGCTCGGGTGGCACCGGCCTCGGTCTGGCGATCAGCATCGAGGATGCCCGTTTGCACCAGGGCCGGCTGGAAGCGTGGGGTGAACCGGGCAAGGGCGCCTGCTTCCGGCTGACCCTGCCGCTGGTGCGCGGTCACAAGGTGACGACGAGCCCGCTGCCGATGAAACCCGTTGGGCGCGAACGACCCCCGCGGCGCACACGCGATCGCGAACCGGCGGAGACGGTGTGAAACGCCTCTTGACGGCCCTGTGGCTGCTGGCGTTCGTTCTCGCAGGCTGTGCCGGGGTGCCGAGTTCGTCGGCGCCACAGGCGATCGGAACCGTCGACCGGCCTGCGCCGCCGAGCCTGCCCAAACCGACGCCGGGGATGGATCCCGACGTCCTGCTGCGTGAATTCCTCAAGGCGACAGCCGATCCCGCCAACCGGCATCTGGCGGCGCGTCAGTTCCTCACCGAATCGGCCTCGCGCGCATGGGACGACGCCGGTAGCGCCTTGCTGATCGACAACGTGGTGTTCGTCGAAACACGCGGCCCCGACCGGGTTTCGGTCAACATGCGCGCCGACATCCTCGGCTCGCTGTCGGATGTCGGCGTGTTCGAGACCGGCGAAGGTGCACTGCCCGATCCCGGTGCGATCGAGTTGGTCAAGACGCCGGGCGGGTGGCGCATCGACCGGCTGCCCAACGGCGTCTTCCTTGACTGGCAACAGTTTCAGTCGACGTACAAACGCAACACACTGTATTTCGTCGACCCCACCGGGCACACTGTCGTCCCGGACCCGCGCTACGTCGCGGTCTCCGACCCGGACCAGTTGGCCACCGAACTGGTGAGCAAGCTGATCGCGGGCCCGCGTCCCGAGATGAACAACACGGTGCGCAATCTGCTGGGTCCTCCGCTCAAGCTGCGTGGTCCGGTGACACGCGCCGACGGCGGCAAGACGGGTGTCGGCCGCGGCTACGGCGGTGCCCGCATCGACCTGGAGAACCTGTCCACGACGGACCCGCACACCAGGCAACTGCTTGCGGCACAGATCATTTGGACGCTTGCGCGGGCAGGCATCAACGGCCCGTATGTGATCAACGCCGACGGTGCGGCGCTCGACGATCGTTTCGCCGACGGCTGGAACACGTCCGACGTCGCGGCCACCGACCCTGGCGCGGCCGACGGCGCCGCGGCGGGCCTGCACGCGCTGGTGGGTGGTTCGCTGCTGTCGCTTGACGGCCAGCGGTCGTCGAGGGTGACAGGCCAGTTCGGCGAGATGCCCAACCAGACCGCGGCCGCGGTGTCCCGCACCGGCCAGGAGGTGGCGTCGATCGTGACGCTGCGGCCCGGTGCGCCCGACATGGCGTCGTCGCTTTGGGTCGGCCCGCTGAACGGCAATGCGACACAAGCGATGGAGGGGCGCACGCTGTCGCGGCCGAGTTGGTCGCTCGACGACGCCATCTGGGTGGTGGTGGACGGCAACAACGTGGTGCGCGCGATCCAGGACGCATCCGGACAGCCTGCTCGCATTCCGGTCGATTCCACCGTGGTGTCGACGCGCTTCCCGGGAGCGATCGCCGAGCTGCAGCTCTCCCGCGACGGAACCCGCGCCGCGATGGTCATCGAAGGGCAGGTCATCATGGCCGGTGTCGAGCAGACGGCAGGCGGCGGTTATGCGCTGACCTATCCGCGGCGGCTGGGCTTCGGGCTCGGCAACACGGCGGTGTCGCTGGCCTGGCGCACCGGCGACGACATCGTCGTCAGCCGCACCGACCCGCAGCATCCCGTCTCCTACGTCAACCTCGATGGCGTGAACTCCGACGGCCCCAGCCGTAATCTGCTGCCACCGGTCACCGCGGTCGCGGCCAATCCGTCGACGGTCTACGTGGCCGATCAGCGTGGGGTGGTGCAGTTGTCCGGTTCGGCGGCCGACAACGACCCGGCGTGGGCAGAGGTGCGGCCGTTGATGGTGGCCGGCGCGCTGCCCGTGTTGCCCGGCTGACTGAACCCTTTCCCGGCATCGTCCGTTGTGCAGACAAAACACCGCCAGCGGTGTTTGCTCAAAAGCCAGGAGGGATGATGAAGATCCGCGGCCCGATACTCACCCTCGTCGCCGTTGCGGTGCTCGGGGTCGGCATATTGCTCGTGAACATGTCCAAGGAGCAGTCGGCGCCGCCGGCCAACCCCTACGGCAAATCGACCACGACCGCCGCCGCGGCCACTCCGGCGACTCCGCCACCGGCGCCCAGCACGCCACCGCCTCCGGCCTTCCCGGCCAAGGCAGACTACGTCGGCAAGATCCCTACCGCCAACGGCACGATCACGGTGGAGATCACGGTTCAAGGCGACAAGGCGATCGCCTACGCGTGCGACGGCAACAAGGTCGAGTCGTGGCTGCGCGGCAGCGCAATGGACGGCACAGTCAGCCTCGCCAGCAAGGACAAGACCAGCCGCCTTGGCGGGCGCCTCGAAGGGAATGCGATCGACGGCACGCTGTCGATCGGCGACAAGAAGTGGGATTTCAACGCGGCCCTCGCGCAACCTCCCGCCGGGTTGTATGTCTACGACAACGCAGGCGTCCGCAGCAGCTGGATCGTCGACCCGAACGGGGGAGTGACGGGCGTGCAACGGCGGGAGGACGGTTCGACCGCACCCGCGCCGACATTGACGACCGAGGGCATCACGAACGTCGATGGCATTGAGGTCAGGGCGATCCGGGTTGACGGAGACAGCGATGTCTGATGCCGACACTCCGACCACGGTCGTACCTGCGAGGTCGTCTGCGACAGCGGTGCTGATCGCCGTCGCGCTCGGGGCGCTGGTCGCCGTCGGGCTCGGCGTATTCGGCAAAGTGCATGAGCCACAGTACTTTTCCATCAACCTTGCCGGGTTCTCCAGTGGGCTTGCCGTCAAGGCGTGGCTGGCGACGGTTGCCATGGTGCTGGCGCTCTTCCAGCTGGTGTCCGCTTTCGCGATGTACCGGCTGATCCCGGGCGGAAGGGCGCCCGCGTGGATCGGCGCCGCGCACGTGTGGTCGGGCCGACTGGCGGTGCTGGTCAGCGTTCCGGTCGCCGTGCACTGCCTGTACGCGCTGGGGTTCCAGTCCTATGACACCCGGGTGCTGTTCCACTCGCTGTTCGGGTGCTTCTTCTACGGTGCATTCGTAACGAAGATGGTGCTGCTCACCCGCAATGGCCTTCGGGGATGGGTGATTCCGGTCGCAGGCGGGCTGGTGTTCTTCGGTCTGGTGTATGTGTGGCTGACGTCGGCGCTGTGGTTCTTCGACACCAACGGCATCAAGTCCTAACTGAAAGGAATTGGATGAACATCGGTGAGTTCCCCATCTCGCGGCAGAAGGTTCTGCTCGGCGCCGGCCTCGGCCTGGTAACCGCCGTCGTCGCGGCATGCAGCACATACGGCAAAAAGCCGGAAGCGGCAAGTGAATCCAGCCCCGCCACCGCTGCGCCGTCCGCATCGGGCGGCACCGCCGCTCCGGCCGCGAAAGCCATCGCCAAGACGACCGACGTGCCGGTCGGATCCGGCGTGATCGTCGGCGACATCGTGGTGACCCAACCCACGGCGGGCGTTTTCAAGGGCTTCTCTGCGAAGTGCACCCACAAGGGGTGCACCCTGGACAAGGTGGCGGACGGCACCGTGGACTGCCCCTGCCACGGCAGCAAGTTCAACCTTGACGGCACGGTCGCCCATGGCCCTGCGGACAAGCCGCTGGAGGCCGAGAACATCACTGTGCAAGGTGAGACGATCGTCCTCGGCTGATCAGTCAGGTTGCCGAGACGCCGGGGATACGTCCCTCCCGAAATGCATCGACGAACAGTCGGTGATCATCGCGGACCACGGCGGCGTACTCCAGACCGAACGAGACCATGTCCGTGACGAAGTCGTCGACCTCGCGACCGATCACATCGACGATTGCCTCTTCGGTTTGGAAGTCGACCAGAGTTTGATCGCTGTCGGTGTCGCTGACGCAATGCACTTTGGCGACGGCCTGACCGAGCTGCTCGATGACTTCTGCGAGCTCGTCGGGCTCGGTGAGTTCACCCCAGTCCAAATCGGCGTCATACGGCGAGATTTCGCTGACGACATAGCCGATACCGTCGATGTCGGTGTAGCCGAGCAACGGGTCGGCGTGTGCCTGCAGGGCGCGCTGCGACACCGCGGTGCGGTGCCCGTGGTGCTTGAAGTACCCGTGTACATCGCGATCGTCGACCACCCGGCTGGGTGCGGCCACGTTGCCCTGCTTGATCGACAGCACCACGTCGTTGTCGAGGGCCTGGTTGAATCCCTCGATCAGCACGGTGTACGCGGGGAGCCCTGCGCTGCCGATGCCCATGCCGGTCTTGCCGACGAGGTCCTTGATGTCGTACGCGATGCCACGGAAGCGCTTAGTCTCGGGAATCGTCTCGAGGTAACGGTCGAACGCGTCGGTGACAATGTCGCGTTCGTCGTCCTCAATGCGCCGCACACCGGGTAGCTCGCGAAACCGCCGATCCCATTCGTCCACGCGTGTCATCCGGTCCAGCATCTGGGAGCGGGTCGAGAGTCGCGCCGACTGCAGCGCCGACAACACCGCGCCGCGGGCGGTCTGCAGATTCAGGGAAAACGACGAATCGTCGTCCACATCGACGAACCACCGGACCTGTTTGACGTATCCGCGGACGAATATTTCGATCAGGCTCCCGATCTCCTCATCCGACAGCGCCTTCTGCCAGCACAGCAGTGCGATGCTGGCCGCGAACCGTTGAAGGTCCCAGGTGAAGTGGCCGACGAACGCCTCGTCGAAGTCGTTGACGTCGAAGATGAGCAGGCCGGAGCCGTCCATGTACGTGCCGAAGTTCTCCGCGTGCAGGTCACCCTGTATCCACACGCGGGAGGTCCGTTCGTCTGCCCAGCGGTCGTCGCGGTCGGCCATATCGGCGTAGAACACGCAGGCGCTGCCGCGGTAGAAGGCGAACGGGTCGGCAGCCATCTTGCGGAACTTGGTCCGAAAGGCGTCGGGGTCCGCCTTCATCAGTCCGGAGAATGCCTGCACAAGGCAGTCGACGATGAACGACTCCCGCTCGTTGCCGCGGTTGCCCGGCACGTCATCTGCCATGACGTTTCGGATACCCGCACCGATCGGTATATATGCGAGCAGATCAGCGGTCCGGCATCGCGGCGACGATCTGCTCCGGTGTCAGTGGCAGTGACCGCACGCGCACGCGGAGCGCATCGCACACCGCGTTGGCGATCGCCGCAGCAGTCGGCCCCTGCGCGCACTCTCCGACGCCGAGAGGCGGGTTTTCTGCGCCGGGCAGAAACTCGACATCGACGGCCGGAACCTCGGAGAAGCGCAGAATGGGGTAGCTTTCCCAGTCGTCGCTGGTCACCGTGAACCGGTCGAAGGCGACCCTCTCCTTCACCGTCCAGCTGGTGGCTTGTATTGCGCCACCTTCGATTTGATTGGCCGCTCCGTCGGGGTTGATGACCAGCCCTGCGTCGACGGCGACGATGAGTCGCCGCACGCGGACCTCGGCGACGGCCTCGACCTCGGCGACGACCGCACAGTAGGCGCTCGAATTCTTGTATCGCGCATATCCGATTCCGTGACCCACGACGTCGCTCGGCGTCCACGACACCCAATCTGACTGCCTGACAACATGTTCCAGTACCGCCCGGGCGCGTGGGTCGGACAGGTGCGCCAGCCGGAATTCGACGGGGTCGCGGCCGGCCTCCGCGGCGAGCTCGTCCATGAACGACTCGGCGGCGAACACATTGAGGTGCGCACCGAGGGACCGCAGCGCCGATGTCCGCAGCGGCATCGTGGTCAGGAGGTGATTGACGACCTTGCACGACGGAAAGTCGTATCCGGGAACGGCGTTGCGGCTCGCGCCGCCACCGCGCTCCTGCGGCGGCTCGCCAGCCGATCGGATCTCCTCGCCTCCCGCGCGGTGGCTGGCCGCGAGGAATGCGGGGTTCGGCGTCATGCCGGGGCGGCTGATGAAGCTGCCGCTCCAGATCTCGTGCCGCCATGCCATCACGGTGCCGTCGGACGCGCAGTCCGCCGAGAGTCGCACCACTCCGGCGGGTCCTAGAGGTGACCAGCTCAATTCGTCGGCTCGCGACCACACCACCTGCACCGGTCGGCCCGGTGCGGCCAGCGCGAGCACCGCGGCGTCCATCGCCGCGTCATCTGCGCCGTTGTGCCCGTAGCAGCCCGAGCCGTCGACGTGCCGGACCACGAGTCGGTCCGCTGGAATCGCGAGTGCCCGGCCGATCTCGCGGCGCAGCATGTGCACGCCCTGGCTGTGCGTCCAGATCTCGAGGCGGTCGTCCGCGGCGACCGCGACGGCGCACGACGGCCCGATCGAGCCGTGCGCGAGGTACGGGCGGTGGTAGGACGCGGTGAACGAGCGGGCGACACCGGAAGTCGTCCGGTGCCCGACGTCTGCGACCACCGTGGTGTCCGCCGGTGCCGATGTGAGGAAGGCGGGTAACTCGTTCTCGTCGGGCAATGTCGGTCGCTGATCCCAGTGCGCGTCGCGGCGCAGAAGGTCCGCCGCCCGCAGCGCGGTCTCCTCGTGTTCGGCCACCACGGCGAGGAAGTCGCCGTCGCGCACCACCGCGATCACACCGGGCAGGCCCTCAGCCGGGCCGGTGTCGATGTCGCGCAGGGTCGCGCCACGCGACGGTGGGCGGACCACCTTGCCGTACACCATCCCGTCGAGCGTCAGGTCGTGCACGTAGCGCGGCCGGCCCGACAGCTTGTCAGGGAGGTCGAGCCTGGCGACGCTGGTGCCGACCACCTGGTAGACCGACACCGGCTTCGGCGCCACTTCACCGGTGGCGGACCTGTCCAGCAGGCTGTCGTCGGCCAGCTCCCAGTAGCTGGTGGCCGCGCCGTCCGGCGCGGTCATCTGCCCGTCGTCGATCGTCAGGTCTTCCTTGGGCACCGCGAGCTTGTCGGCGGCGATCTCGACATAGAGGTCGCGGACTTCCGCGCACACCTGCCGAAGCGCGGCACCAGACTGCTGGATGGACAGGCTGCCTGCGGTCAATCCCTCGTCCGGACTCAGACCGGTGGTCGCCGCGGTCATCTCGATGCGGGCGACGTCGACGTCGAGTTCCTCTGCGGCTACCTGCGCCAGCGCGGTCAGCACGCCCTGACCCAATTCAACTTTGCCGGAACGGATTTCGACAATGCCGTCCGAGTCGATCCGCAGCCAATCGCCGAGCCGTGGATTGGCGGCCAGCGTCGGCGGTAGGGCTTCTGCCGTCACGGGGCAGCTCTGCGCATCTCCGCGGCGGCGGACAGCACCGCGCGCACCACCCGGTTGTGGGCGCCGCATCGGCAGAGGTTGTCATCCAGCGCGGCGCGGACTTCCGCTTCGGACGGGTCGGGATTCGTCGCGAGCAGGGCGGCCGCGCTGACCACGATCCCCGACATGCAGTAGCCGCACTGCGCGGCCTGGTGCTCAATGATGGCGCGGGCAACCGGGTGCGGATCGCCATCGGCGCCGAGGCCTTCGACCGTGATCACGTCTTTGCCTTGGACCGACCACAATGGCGTGTCGCACGAGTAGACGGGGTGCCCGTCGACGAGCACCGCGCACGCACCGCAGACACCCAGTCCGCAACCGAACCGGGTGCCCTTGAGGCCGAGGTGGTTGCGCAACACGTACAGCAGTGCGGTGTCATCGTCGGCGTGAACCTGCCGCGCGTGGCCGTTCACATGAACCTCTGCCATGAATCCAGCATCACCGCCCCAGCCGACAACCGCCAGCAAGGTACGTCACACCCGACCGCGCCGGACAGTCTGGACAGTTGTTGTGAAATAGCCAAGATGCGCACCACCATGGCCAGAACACGCAGTGTTTGGCTGGTCGTGTGCCGACTCACTGTGAGTTACCTGGCGACGTGGACGAGGTGGCATGGCGAGCACCGCCAATCACGTTATCCAAACTGGCCATTAGGTCCCGAACTTGGTGAGGAAGGCTGATGACGGTCCAAAATGCCGCGGATCCCCGTCAACCTACCGGATGGACGATCACGAACGGGATCGCCGGCTTTGCCTGCCTGTGCTGCGAGCAGGGCTTCGTTCGCGAGGTGTCATGATGGCGGACCTGGATACGGCCGACGACCTCGATATGCTTGAGTGGGCGCGGGCGGAGAGGTTCGACGACTTTGCCCTCATGTGCTGCCGCAAGCCCCATCTCAGTCTGTTGAGTGATCCAGACCAGTTTTCGGTCACTCAGCGGGCGGGTCGCGTGGGTCCGGTTCTGCTTTCCGAGATACTCGTCGGCTCTGACTTATCGATGGCGTGCGGTGATATGTGCGACGCCTACCGAGTGCTTGTGCTAGTGACCGGCCACACCGAGTGTGTGCACCGGGGAGTGTCCGTCTCCGCCGGGCCAGGTAGTGCCGCTGTGTTCGCGCCGGAGGGTCTCAGCGCGGCGCGATGGGAAGCGGGCAGCAGGATCGTGTGCTTCAAGATCGACCGGCGTACCGTCAACGACGCTCTCAGTGATGCACTCGGCCGGCAGGTGATGTCACGCGTCGATTTCACACCAATCATGCCGATCACGGCGGCCCCGACCCGAAGCTGGATCAACATGCTGTTGCTTTTCAAGGAGCAGCTTTTCCGGCCCGACAGCCTGATCAATCAGCCGCTTGTCGGGTTGCCGTTCGTCGACAGCCTGGTGCGCGGGTTCTTGCTCGCCGCCCACCATTCGCACCGTTACGCCCTGACGACCGGTGAGCGGTTGGCTGCACCCCGCACGTTTCGTAAGGCCGTCGAAATCATCGAAGAGGAAGCGCATTTGCCGTTGACCGTCTCTTCGATCGCTGCGCGTTGCGGTGTCAGTGTTCGTTCTTTACAGCAGGACTTCCGGCGCCACATGGGCGCGTCGCCGATGGCTTACCTGCGTGAGGTGCGGCTGCGTCGAGCACACCAGAGCCTGCTTGAATCTGACCCGTCCACGACCAGCGTCGCGTCGGTCGCCTACCACTGGGGCTTTACCAACCTCGGCCGATTCGCTGCCGCCCATACCGCCCGCTACGACGAGCCGCCGGCAGTGACGTTGCGGAGCAAAGCATTTCGACGGAGCCGGGCCAACCGCGGGTGGATCGAGACTCGTTCTTGACCATCTGCACAACGACGGATTGGTTTGCGGCTTTGACGTCTCGTTGCTCCGCGCGCGATGTGGGCCTGCGCCCGAGGTGATCTGAACGTAATCGTCTTCGGCGAAGCCGAACGGCGGCGAGAACGCAACCTCGTCGGCTCGCTGAAATCCGCTGTGCGATGCAGCCAGTAGGTTGTGCGCAAACTGTCCAATACGTTGCGCCTTACGGCTATTCGACGTCAGCCGTGGTCCGTAGCGTTGGCACCATGATCGGCCCAACAACCGGCGCCCTTGCGTAGGTCGCATGCATCGCAGCCACGTCCTCGTGGTGGGCGGTCGTCAGGCGCACCTGCGTGCCGTCCGAACACCGCGGGCCTAACCCGGATGTTCGGCGGTCAAGCACTATCGACGCGTTGTCGTCGTCGACGCCGCCGACCCTTGGCTTGCGCCGGAATACGCACGCGGCACTGATCCGCTCCGGAATCTTCGGCGGGGTGAATCCGGACGTCGTGGCGGACCTGGTTGAGCATGTGCGGACAGTCCGATTCCCTTGCGGACACGCTGTCTTTTCCCAAGGCGACCCCGGTAGTTGTATGTACTTGATCGCTTCGGGCAAGGTGAAGCTGGCCTACCGCCGCACCGACGGCAGGGAATTGGTGGTCAACGTCGTGGGCGCCTCCGAGGTCTTCGGTGAGGTGCCCCCGTTCGACTGTGGCACAAGCGAATTCACTGCCACCACAATCACAGAGATGTGCGCGGTGGAGATCGAGCGCGGGCAACTCCTGGCATGGATGGCGGAGTGCCCGGAGATGGTCCAGCAGATCATGCGTCTGTTGGCCCGTCGTGCTGGTGTGATGACGAGCTGCCTCGCAGACCTCGTCTTCGCCGATCCACCGTACCGCGTCGCCAGTCGGTTGTTGTTGTTGAGCAAGCGATTTGGGCAACGGGATGGCGATGTGGTGCGGGTTAAGCACGATCTGACGCTGGACGAGATCTCGCTATTCGCCGGTGTGTCGCCGGAGTCGGTCGATGCAACGCTGCGGGATTTCAGTGATCGCGGATGGATCCGCCTCGCGCAAAACAGCGTGGAGATCGTGGATGGGCACGGACTGGCTGCCCTTCCCGCGCAGTGAGATCGGAGGTGAGTTGTGTGTACTCCAGCGTCGACGCCGCCAATGTGCGGGCCATCCACAGAACCGCATCGGCGCCGTCGTCCACGGCACGCTCTCAGGTCGACAGCGCGAAACATGTTATTTGCTCGCGTAATTAGGACGGAAACACCGCACAGGAAAAGAAGTACGAATTTGGAGAGGACGCAGCGTCACTATGAACACGCCAACACAGAAATCAGCGCAGCGCGACGACGTCCGTCAGCAGATGGCGGACATGCTGATGAGCTATCGGGTCAGCCAAGCGCTTCGGGCCTACGCCGAGCTGCCGGTCGCGGATCACCTGGCCACGGGTCCGCTGACGGCCGCTGAAATCGCACAACGAGAGCGCAGCGCGCCCGAGACGACCTTCCGGCTGATGCGTGCGGGCTTGACGCTCGGACTGCTGACCATGGACTCCGACGACCGATTCCACAGCACCCCGCTGTTGGATACCTTGCGCAACGACGCGCCGGGTCGCTGCGAGGGATGGCCTTAGGGCTCACCAACCGGTCCAGTTGGTCGCCCTGGGGCGAATTCGTCACGGCGGTGCGGACCGGCAGGAGCCAGGCCCGAGAGGTGCTGGGAATGAACATCTTCGAGTATCTGCAGCAGAACCCGGAGCAGTCGCGAGAGGTGACCGGCCTCATGGAATGTGTCACCTCGTTGTGGGCTCGTGGTCTTGCAGGCGCGCTCGAGACCAGCGATGTCGACTTGGCGTCGATGTCGGCGGAGCGAACGGTGCACTGTTGCGTCTGCTGCAGCAGTGCAACCCCGCGTTGCGCGGAATCGTCTTCGACCGCCCCGACGTCGCCGCTGCTGTGGAGGCCGACGTGCTGCATGACTGGGACGATGAGAGCTGCGTCAAGATCCTCAGCCGCTGCCGTGAGGCAATGGTTCCCGGCGGCCGGGTCGCCATCATCGAGTTTCTCAGCGGAGAGCGCGACGCCCCCGGCGTAGCAGCGGAATTGGACCTGAACATGCTCGCGATGGCGACCGGTAAGGAGCGCACGCTTGCGGAGTTCGACGCGCTGCTCGCCAGGGCGGGACTGCGGCGCACCGCGGTGCGGACATCGGACTCGCCGCAAAAGATCATCGAAGCCGTTGCCGCCTAGGCCACCGAACCGGGTGTGCCCTTGAGGCCGAGGTGGTTGCGCCACGATGAATCCAGCATCACCGCCCCGGCCGACAGCCGCCGGCAAGGTACGTCACACCTACTCTCTGCCAGTTCACTGTGAGTCAGCTGCCGACCTGCGTATCGCGGCATATCGACCGTTGCCGGTGACGTTGTCCGGGCAAGGCGTTGTGTGCCGGACATCGCGAGGAAGGCTGATTGGTGACTGTCCAAGGCAGTGCGGACTCTTCCGATATGACTGCATGGTCGACCGCGTCCGCCCTCGACGCCTTCGCCTGTCTGTGCTGCCGCGAGCCGCACATCCACTTGTTGAGCGACCCGCAGTCGTTGTCCCTCACCCAGCGGGTGGCAGGCATTGGCCCGATTCTCGTTGTCGAACTCGTCGTCGGCTCCGACGTGGAACTTCATTGCGGGGAGCTGTGCACCGCGTACCGGGTGAACGTGCCGCGGTCGGGTCGCGTCGAGTCGGTGCACAGAGACTCGTCACTGGCTGTCGGTCCTGGGGCTGCTGCCGTCTACCAGCCAGAAGGTGATGCGGGTGCGCGATGGCCTGAAGGCACCCGATTGTTGGGTGTGAGGATCGACCGTTGCGCTGTTGAAGACGCTCTCAGCGATGCGCTCGGTCGGCAGCTGATGTCTCAAATCGATTTCGCGTCATGCATGTCGGTGAAAGCGGGCGCGGCCCGCAGCTGGATAAACATGCTGTTCGTGTTCGTCGAGCAGCTTTTCCGGCCCGACGGGGTGCTCAACAAACCGCTCGCTGGATTGCCGTTCGTCGACAGCCTTGTTCGCGGTCTACTGCTGGCCGTGGACAATCCCTACCGCAGCGCCATCACGGGTGAGACGCATGTCGTCAGCCCTCGCGCTGTTCGCGCTGCAGTCGAAATCATCGAGGACGAAGCGCATTTGCCGTTGACCGTCTCTTCGATCGCGGCGCGCTGCCATGTCAGCGTCCGTTCGCTACAGGAGGGTTTCCGGCGTTGCCTGGACGCTTCGCCGATGACGTATCTGCGTGAGGTCCGACTGCGTCGGGCACATGAGAGTCTGCTCGAATCCGACCCATCGACAACCAGTGTTGCCGCCGTTGCCCACCACTGGGGCTTTACCAACCTCGGCAGGTTCGCCGCCGCGCACACGGCAAGATATGACGAGCCGCCGGCGGCGACGCTGCGACGCAGTTTGTAAAGCGGCAGGTGAGGAGATGCCGATCGTCAGACCCCGAGCCGATCCAATGGCTTTCCGCGCAATCTGTCCAGCACACTGCGCGGGATGGCTAGCCCGCGTGCGACCGTCTCCCTAACGTTGGCGCCATGATTGACCGGTTCGCATTGAGTGACTTGAGTGTTCGCATTGTCGGTGCGCCCATGGCGGGGGGACCATCCACGCCTGCGCTTGTCGCAGCCGTTTCAAACGCCGGTGGGCTTGGCTTCCTCGCCGGCGGCATGATCTCGGCGCACGAGTTAGCCGACCAGATCGCCGCGACGCGAAAGCTGACTTCGGCTCCGATCGGCGTGAATCTGTTTGTGCCCCAATTGCGTCTGGGCACTCTGGCGCAATTCAGCGAGTTCGCGTCGGCGTTGTCACAGGAGGCGGATCGTTATGGCGTCGCACTCGGTGAACCGCGTCGTGATGAGGACGACTGCGCCGCCAAACTCGACGTGGTGTGTGACCTGCGGCCGGAGGCGGTCTCCTTCACGTTCGGCTCGCCGACGAAGACCCAGTGCCGTCGACTCACCGACGCTGGCATCTTGACGATCGCCACGGTGACCAGCTTCCGTGAAGCCGAAATCGCGTTGCTCTGCGGGGCGGACGCACTGGTGGCTCAGGGCCCGGGCGCGGGTGGGCACAGGGCGACGTTCGACCCGCTCGCGGCGCCTGCGGACGATCCGTTGGATGACCTGGTGGCCGCGTTGGTTGCTGGCCTTGACTGTCCTGTCGTGGCGGCAGGGGGTCTCGCGACCGCCGGTGACGTGAAGCGAGTGCGGGATGTCGGTGCAACGGCTGCGCAGATCGGCACCGCGTTGTTACTCACTGACGAGGCAGGAACCCATCCGGTATATCGCGCCGCATTGTGCGAGCCGGACTTCGACCAGACGGTGCTGACCCGTGTGTTCACCGGGCGCTACGCACGAGCCTTGCGCAACCGGTTCATCGATGAGCACGAACACCATGCCATGTCCGGCTTCCCCGAGGTCGCGATGATGACCGCTCCGATTCAGGCGGCCGCAGTGAAAGTCGGTGACCCGCACGGGGTCGCCCTGTGGGCAGGGGTCGCTTTCCGACACGCGAAGACTGGGTCAGCCGTCGACATCGTGCGCGATCTCGCCTGACGGGCGCCAGAAGGGAAATGATGGTGGAACGCAGCACTGACAGGGTGGCGATCATCACCGGCGCGTCACGGGGAATCAGCGCGGGTCTGGTGGACGCGTTTCGCACGAGTGGCTACCTCGTGATCGCCAACTCGCGCACCATCGGCGATTCACCCGATCCCGAAATACGCGTTGTCGCAGGCGATATCGCCGACCCGGCCACCGCGCAGCGGCTGGTCGAAGTCGCTGTGCGAGCCTTCGGTCGCATCGACACGCTCGTCAACAATGCCGGGGTGTTCGTCGCCAAACCCTTCACCGCGTATACGCGCGAGGACTACGCGATGGTCACGTCGGTGAACACGCTCGGGTTCTTTCACATCACCCAGTGCGTCATCAGCCAGATGCTCGAGCAGGGCGGTGGGGCCACATCATCAACGTGACCACCACACTGGCCGAACAGGGGCAGTCCGCCGTCCCGTCGGCGTTGACGGCGCTGACCAAAGGTGGGCTGGTCGCGGTGACCAAATCGCTGGCCGTTGAGTACGGCGGCCGGGATATCCGGGTGAATGCGATATCGCCCGGCGTCATCGACACCCCCATGCACTCCGGCGTCGACGCGCACGATGCATACGCCGGGACGCATCCCCAGAACCGAATAGGCGCAGTCGCAGACGTCGTGCGCGGTGCTCTGTACCTCGAGAACGCACCCTTTGTGACCGGGGAGATCCTTCATGTCGACGGCGGACAAAGCGCGGGGCACTGAGTCGGCGATCGCGATGTCGCACTGGCGCGCCAGACTGCGGACATGCTCGACCTTGTCCTCCCGCTGGAGTGCGGCGGCTGCGGCACGCCCGCGACCCGGTGGTGTGCCGCTTGCGCGCGCCAACTGACCGTTCAGGCCGACCAGCCGCACCTGATCGCCCCCCGGGTCGATCCCGGGGTTCCGGTCTTCACTCTCGGTCGGTACGCCGGGTCGCGCCGCGAGGCCATCGTCGCTGTCAAGGAGCACGGCCGCGCCGACCTGATTTCGCCGCTCGCCGTCGCGCTCGAGGCCGGGCTGCAGCGCCTGTTGACATGGGGCGTGATCGAGGCGCCGCTGACCATCGTCCCCGCACCAACGCGCAGATCAGCCGCCCGCCGCCGAGGCGGCGACCCCGTGACCCGGATCGCGCGGGTGGCAACGGCGGGGCTGGACGGTATCCACGTCGTTCAGGCGCTGCGGCTACGAGCGCTGGCCCGCGACTCCGTCGGCCTGTCCCGCGCCGACCGGCAGCGCAACATCGCCGGACGGGTCAAGATCATCAAGGCTCTGGCGGGCGCCGTGCTGCTGGTCGACGACATCGTGACCACCGGGGCGACCGCCACCGAATCGGTCCGCGTCCTGCACGTCGCAGGTGCTCACGTGACCGGGGTGCTTGCGGTCGCCAACGCGTGACGCGGGAGGCAACTTCGATTCAAATCAACCCCATGAGAAGAACTGAAAACGGGTCCGCGAATTTGCTGGCACTACTGGGTGAACACGATTACCGTCGGCATCAACCACCCGTGATTGCCTCACGGCGGCGCTCAACCGGAAGCGCCAGTATCGCCAACCAGCGGTAGGAGGTGAGTAGTCGACACCTTGCGCCGGTGGGCGGAGCGACAGGCATGCCCGCCGGCGCGATTCCTTAACTAGCCGGGCACGCGAAGCGTGCGACTCCGATGAGAAACGAGTTGCTAAGCATGTCAAGCCATTCCGTGGACTCAGACCGCACCATGGTGATCGAGGACGAGACGCCCGAACCGACGCCGAGCGCCGAGGTCGTCGTCAAGGGCCGCAACGTCGAGGTTCCCGAACACTTTCGCATTTACGTCTCAGAGAAACTGTCCCGCCTGGAACGATTTGACCGCACCATCTACCTCTTCGACGTCGAACTAGACCATGAGCGCAACCGGCGCCAACGCAAGAACTGTCAA
>Ga0207706_10002616_pt1 | contig 17530 bp, 16 predicted proteins | sample KBSC53metaG_FD_184318 | JGI IMG/M metagenome (GOLD analysis project Ga0207706, IMG submission 184318) | Corn rhizosphere microbial communities from Kellogg Biological Station, Michigan, USA - KBS C5-3 metaG (SPAdes) (version 2) | ecosystem: Host-associated > Plants > Roots > Rhizosphere > Soil ... | reverse complement strand
CATTACAAAGTAAAGAAGTCATTTCATTCTACACTTCATTTCAAAATGAACTATAGCGGAGAAAATTAAGATAATTTAGCAGTACAAATAAATCTACCTGGTTTTATATTCATTTAAAACAAATGGTGATGGAAGAAACCAAATTTGTTGATGTTGCCGCCCTGATCGGTGAGCCTGCCAGGGCAAAAATGCTTTGGAATTTGCTTGACGGTCGTGCATATACCGCCAGTGAACTGGCCATGGCTGCCGATATATCGGGAACCTCTGCGAGTAATCATCTTGCCAAACTCCTCGACGCTGATCTGTTGAAAGTGGAAAGACAGGGGCGACACAGGTATTTTTCTTTTTCGAAACCCGAGATTGCTTACGTGGTTGAATCATTGGCCAGTCTCTCAGGTCATTCATCAAAGAAAATAGAAAGAGAAACTGCAGTAACAGGTATAAAATATTGCCGCAGTTGTTACGATCATTTGGCCGGGCATGTAGGAGTAAAGATCACGGAAGCTCTTGAGGAAAAGAAAGCGATCAGGAAGCATGCTAACTGCTATCTCGTTACAAATTCAGGATGGAAATTACTTGCTGAGCTTGATATTGCTAAAGGTGAAATGATAAACAGTCGAAGACCGTTAACAAGACAATGCCTGGACTGGAGTGAACGGAGACCACATATTGCAGGCCAGGTTGGCGCCATGTTATTAGACACTATGCTTGAAAAAAGTTGGTTTAAAAGAATGAGGTTTTCAAGGGAACTGATCATTACAACGAAGGGAAGAAGCGAGATTCAAAAGCTTTTTGGCGTGGAGGTTTGAGACATGAGTCCCAACGGAAGCAAATAAAAAAGCGTCCCTCCAGGAACGCCTAACTTTTATCTATTAACTTTTATCTATCAACCCATCTTCTTTTTCAAATTTGCATCTATCGCATCTAAAAATTCTTCCGTGTACAAATAATCTTTTCCATGCTCCACTTTTGGTTTGATGGTAATAGCAAGGTCCTTTGTCATCTTTCCTTCTTCCACCGTTTCGATACATACCTCTTCCAGCTTGTTGCAGAAATCAATTAACGGTTGGTTACTATCCAGTTTACCGCGAAAAGCCAAACCTCTTGTCCACGCAAATATGCTGGCGATCGGGTTTGTTGAAGTAGGGTTTCCTTTCTGATGTTCACGATAATGCCTTGTTACAGTTCCATGAGCAGCTTCGGCTTCCATGGTTTTTCCATCGGGCGTAACCAATACGCTTGTCATTAATCCCAAAGATCCAAAACCCTGTGCCACGCTATCGCTTTGCACATCGCCATCATAATTTTTGCACGCCCACACAAATCCGCCATTCCATTTTAATGCACTTGCCACCATATCATCGATCAGCCTGTGTTCGTAGGTAATGTTAGCTTTTTTGAATTCTTCCTTGAACTCCTTGTCAAACACTTCCTGGAAAATATCTTTAAATCTTCCATCATATTTTTTCAGGATCGTATTTTTTGTGCTCATATATAAAGGCCACGCTTTTTGCAACGCCATATTCATGCAACTTTTTGCAAAACCACGAATGCTTTCATCCGTATTATACATGCTGAGCGAAACACCGCTTCCCTTGAATTGGTATACTTCGTATTCGATCACCTGCCCGTCTTCACCCTCAAATTTTACAGTAAGCTTTCCTTTTCCCGGCACCACAAAATCAGTGGCGCGGTACTGATCACCAAAAGCATGACGGCCTACGATGATCGGGCGATCCCATGTAGTAACCAATCTCGGTATGTTTTTTATTACGATCGGTTCACGAAAAACAGTTCCATCCAGGATATTCCGGATCGTTCCGTTGGGGCTCTTCCACATTTGTTTCAGGTTGAATTCCTTCACCCTCGCCTCATCCGGTGTGATGGTGGCGCATTTAATTCCCACACCATATTGTTTAATGGCATTCGCGGCATCGATCGTTACCTGGTCGTTTGTCTCATCACGATACTCAACACCCAGGTCATAATATTTTATATCCGCATCAATATATGGCAGTATCAGTTTGTCCTTAATGAATTTCCAAATGATCCTTGTCATTTCATCACCATCCAGCTCGACTACAGGGTTGGCTACTTTAATTTTCTGAGGCATTGTCTGTTTTGATTTTAGGAGTTAGGAAACTTTTTTTTGAAAAGAGCACTTAAAAAATAAACTACTCTTTAAAAAGGCAGGCAAAACTAAGACTTTATAATTGTTGTTGAGAATGCGCAGCAAATGCCTTTGTTACCTTTATTTTTTTTTACCGGGCATATTTTGAGATTGATTGAAATCAATTTTTTGTAACTTACGCCAGAGGAGGAGATTCGTATGAATACAACAAGACCTTTTTTGGATTACGTTCAAAAATTTGTTGATATCACTGAAGATGAGTTTCGACAATTTATCGACCCTTATATAGCGGTTCGAAAATTCGGAAAAAAACAGGTTATTACCGAGGAAGGAACGGTGGAAAATTACTTCAATTTTATTATAAAAGGACTTGCCCGGAAATACTATAAAAAAGGAAAGGAAGAAATCAATACGCAAATATCCTTCGAAGGTCATATCCTTCACTCGCAGGAATCATTTCACAGCCGCATACCTTCAGAATATGTTGTGGAAGCCATCGAGCCTACTACTCTTGTTTCTATCACCTACGATGACCTGGAAAAAATTTATGCACGGTCTCAGAGAATGGAACATCTCGGCCGGCTTATCATTACACACACAATGGTACTCAAAGACCGGTGGCAGATCCAGTTGGTGATGCATACGCCAAGGGAGCGGTTCATTTATTTTGTTAATCGCAATCCTGAATTACTGCAACGGGTTCCCCAGAAATACCTGGCAAGTTATCTCAACATCAAACCCGAAACATTCAGTCGATTCAAGCATCTTGTTCGTGGAGGGGTGAAGACAGAGGTAGCGTAGTTTATTAGGTAATCAACTGCAGAACACTATTGAGCGCCGGTTGTGTCACTCACTTGTGCGTTCGGTAATTCTATTCAGCTATTTCGTGAATCGTCAAACGTCAGTCGTGAATGCCATATCGCAATCCATTCACGACTCACGTCTCACGATTCACGATCCTACACATGCACCACCAGCACAGGAATTTTCAGTTCGTGTCGAACCGAATCAATTGTCTGTCCATAAAACCAATCCTTGATCCCCGCATGCCCGTGTGCCCCGATTACCAGCATATCCACATCATTTTCTTTTATGATGCGCACGATCTCCTTTGCACGATGGTTAAATCCCAAGATGCCGTTTGCTGAATAACCTATCTGCTTTAATCGCTCCGCATAAAAGTCAATATGCTCCTGGTCTTTCCTTGTTTCAAGATCATCTGTCTCTCTCTCCAGCACTTGTGCAGAAGCACTTTCCACGACATGAATAAGCACAAAAGATGTATTCACATGAGCCTGTCCCATTGCGTAAGAGAGAAGCTTTTCATCTTTCTCACTGAACTCAAGAGCCACCGCGATCTTTTTGAATACCGGAACGGCAATTTTTTGAAGACCACTTGCTTCCGCATGTACCTCGGGTATATCGCGACGCTTTTTGTTCATTATCGGGTAGAAGAATGAGATCAGTAATAAAGCTACAAACAATAGGCCGCCCAATACGATGGCTGCTTTCCAAAAAATATTTCCAGACGTATCAAAATATCCTGTTGCCTGCTCAACGACCATTCTCAAATTCAGGTAAACGAGTACAGAAGTGATGAGCCACGCCAACATTTTTGTAAGTGGCTTTATGGCAAATGTGCCCATCGTTTTTTTATCGCTCACAAAATGAATCAGGGGAATGATCGCAAAACCCAGCTGAAGACTTAAAATAACCTGGCTTAATATCAGCAGGCTGTCAATGTTGTCTTCGCCATTAACAAGAATGACAATTACTGCCGGGATAATAGCAATAAGCCTTGTCATCAATCTCCGTATCCAGGGATTGATGCGCAGGCGGAGATAGCCTTCCATAACGATCTGCCCGGCAAGTGTGCCGGTGATGGTTGAACTCTGTCCCGCCGCGATCAATGCAACAGCAAATAGAGTAGGAGCCAATTTTGTTCCCAGGAAGTCACTTAATAACTCGTAAGCCGTTTTTATTTCTGCCACATCTGTTCTTCCACGGAAATAAAAGACCGAAGCGGCTAATACAAGTATGGCAGCATTTACAAAGAATGCAAGATTCAGCGCAATGGTGCTGTCGATCATATTTAATTTTAGCGCCCGCCTGACTGCTTTTTCATTTTTTTTAAACTTTCGCGTTTGTACAAGGGCTGAATGCAAATACAAATTATGGGGCATTACGGTAGCGCCTATAATTCCGATCGCTATATACAGGGCTTCATTACCGGGAATATGCGGTACAAAACCTTTTACTACTTGTCCAAGATTTGGCTTGGCCAAAATGATCTCGGTGAGAAATGAAAATCCAATAATACCAACAAGACAGATGATAAATGCTTCCATTTTGCGGATACCCAACCGCTGCAGCAATAAAAAAAGAAAAGTGTCAAACACTGTGATCAGCACCGCATACAATAATGGGATGCCGGTGAGTAGCTGAATTCCGATCGCCATTCCCAGTACTTCTGCAAGATCACAGGCTGCGATGGCTATTTCGGCCAGCAGGTACAAAACAAGGTTGATGTACTTAGGATAAGTTTCCCTGTTGGCCTGTGCAAGATCTCTCCCCCGCACAATTCCGAGGCGCGCAGATAAACTCTGTAGCAACAAGGCCATGAGATTACTCATCAACAGCACCCAAACCAATGAATAACCGAACTTGCTGCCACCGGCGAGATCAGTGGCCCAGTTGCCGGGATCCATATATCCCACGCTCACTAAATAGGCGGGGCCAAAAAAGGAAAAGATTCTTTTCCATACAGGTCGCGATGTACTGGTCGTATCAACACTTTCGTGCACTTCACTTAAAGAGATCTGTGCTTGTCCGTTTTTCATAGAGTTACAAAGATGTTTTTAGCTAATTGTTCGCTGATCAAAAAAGCAGGTTGTTGTTTTAATTTTATTTCAATGGAATGATCGAATCCAAATTTCCTTTTCACTTCAAGCCGGGTACCAATGGTGATCTTTTTGTGTTGCAGCAGTTCCAGCATTTCACCCGACTGGTTAATGACCCGGCAAACTTCCGCCGGTTGATTCACCGGCAATTCAGTCAATGTTATTTGCTGGTTTTTGTCCATTTTCCCGAGGCTATCAGGAATAGGATCCCCGTGCGGATCGAATCTTGGATGACCCAGGTATTCGTCCAGTTTGTCGATCAGTTTTTTGCTGCTTACATGTTCCAGGTCTTCCGCCACCGCGTGTACTTCATCCCATTTAAATTTTAATTTTTCAGCTAAAAAATATTCCCATAGCCTGTGGCGCCTGATTATATCAAGAGCCACTTTTTTCCCTTCACTGCTTAACCGGAAGCCCTGGTAAGGCTGATAGTGAAGTAATTTTTTTGTCTTTAGTTTCTTCATCATGTCGGTGACAGAGGCTGGCTTTGTGCTAAGTTTTTCCGCAAGAGCATTCGTGCTTACGGTGTTTTGACCATTTTGTAAATGGTAAATGGTCTTAATATAGTTTTCCTCGCTGGTTGAATAATTCAACATGTCTAAATAAAATTTTAGACAAATCTAAAAAAAATTATGGATTAACAAAAATCTGAAAATTGACAGGAAAAAAGAAAAGAGTAAATTGGGTGCTCATTTGGAACAAATACTATGAAAGGACTGTCCCGTTTGCTTGTGGTGATCCCTGTTTTTAGTTTGTTAGCCTGCAACAGTAAAAAAAAAGTCATCCTATCCGGAGACGAGCCCGTTGATGTAAAAGATTTTATTGAGTCCTTTCAGCCTTTGGACCTGCCTTACCAGGTTGCCGATACTTCCGTTTCAAAAAAACGAGCAGATACCTCGCTGATAAGCTATAAGGTTTTTACCCATCTTGTTCCTGATACAGTATTGAGCAAAGTTTTTGGGAAAGATGAAAAGCCTAAGATCTACCCGATGGGCCGCGTGGCAGCCACGGAGCAGGGCACTTATCTTTTCGTAAAAACTATATCGGCTGATCGCAAGGCAGCACTGATCCTGTGCTTTGATAAGAAAAATAATTTCATCACAGCGATGCCCGTGATGCAACCTGATGCAAATCCCGCTACACAACAATTGTTTGTAATAGATAAACGGTACACCCTTTCAAAAAGCATAACCAGGAAAAACAGTGATGGAACGATCAGCGATGGAAAAAATGTTTATGTATTAAATGAGCCTGCAAAGTCATTTTTGCTGATCATGACAGATGCCCTGGATGAAAAAACAATTGAGGTGATCAATCCAATCGATTCTCTTTCAAGAAAAAATAAATTCTCGGCTGATTATCAAAAAGACAAACTGAATTTTATTTCGATCCGGGATAGTAAAAAGGCCGGCCGCCTGGTTTTCTTTGTGCATTTTGAAAAAAAGAATAACTGTTCGGGTGAAATGAAGGGCGAGGCAAATTTCACCTCCGCCACTTCTGCCATGTATCGTTCTTCCGGCGATCCCTGCACATTGCAATTCAGTTTTACTTCTTCGTCGGTTTCTATGAAAGAGATACAGGGTTGTGGTTCACACCGTGGCCTCGATTGTATATTTGAGGGAACTTACCCTAAAAAGAAGCAAGTAAAAAAGAATGAACAAAAGTCAAAGAAGACCTCAAAATAATTTTTACGCTATAAAAACGTTATACTCTGAATAAAAAGTTTTTCACTTGCCATGTGAATAATACAATGAAGGATTAATTTTTTGCCTGTATATTCGCACACATTGTGTAAAATTCACACTATGAGTTTTAAAAATTTCAAAGTCCCGTTCCCTGTTGATGATCACTATTCAAAGCAAGTTGCATATTTCTCGATGGAATATGCCATTCACCAGCCACTAAAGATCTATAGTGGTGGTCTCGGCTTTCTATCCGGCTCCCATTTACGCAGCGCTTATGAGTTAAAGCAAAACCTGATAGGCATTGGCATCTTATGGAAGTATGGTTACTATGACCAGGCCCGTAACCAGGACCAGACACTCCAGGTTACGTGGATGGAAAAGCAATATAGTTTTTTGGAAGATACCGGGATCAAATACCAGATCACTGTACATGAGCATCCTGTGTGGGTAAAGGTTTTTTATCTTAACCCCAAGACGTTTAACACGGCACCGCTGTTTCTTCTTACTACGGATATTCCGGAGAACGACTACGTGTCCCAAACCATTTCTCACAGGCTATACGATGCAAATGTGGCGACCAAAGTGGCCCAGTTTATTTTGCTGGGTGTAGGTGGCGCCAAATTGCTTGATGAGATAGGATTTAAAGCAGATGTATATCATTTGAACGAAGCGCACGGCCTGTCAGCAGCGTTTTATCTCTATAATAAATACCACAATAATGTGGAGGAAGTAAGAAAGCGCCTGGTGTTTACTACGCATACTCCTGAAGAAGCAGGTAATGAAAAACATGACATACACCTTTGTCATAAGATGAGTTACTTCTGTGGTCTCACCATTGATGAAGTAAAAAAACTTACAGGCAATCCGGATGAAATGTTCAATCATTCACTGGCAGCACTTCGCTTTGCAAGATTAGCCAATGGCGTTTCACAATTACATGGAAAGGTATCAAGAGCGCTGTGGAGCAAGTACGACGGTATTTGTAAAATTATTTCGATCACGAATGCACAAAACTGGCATTATTGGGCCGATGAACAGTTGTATGAATCGATGGAAAAGAATTTTAACTCAGCTTTTGATTACAGGAAAGAATTTTTGAAGAAAAGAACCTTTGAAATTGTTGCCGACCAGACGGGTAAACTTTTTGATACAAAGGTCTTCACTCTTGTGTGGGCAAGACGTTTCGCGGGTTATAAAAGAGCAGGGTTGATCACGACAGACGAAGAACGATTTGAAAAATTACTGGCTAGTAAAAAATATCCTATCCAGATCATTTGGGCCGGTAAACCTTACCCGGTAGATTATCCTGCCATCACTGAATTCAACAACCTTGTGCACCTGAGTCGTAAATATAAAAATGTATCCGTGCTGATTGGCTATGAACTTATGCTTTCAAGGCGATTGAAACAGGGCGCAGATTGTTGGTTGAATAATCCACGTGTACCACGTGAAGCGTCCGGAACAAGTGGAATGACCGCGGCCATGAATGGAGCCATTAATTTTTCTACCGATGACGGATGGATACCCGAGTTTATGAAAGATGGTGAAAATGGTTTTGTTGTTCCCAAGGTTGATTATACAAACATGACCGTACACGACCAGGATTCATACGACTTAAATTGCATCTATGAAATTCTGGAAAGTAAGATACTGCCGATGTATTATGACGAACATGATAAATGGAGACAGATAAACCAAAATGGTATGAAGGACGTTCGTTCGCAATTCGACAGCAATAGGATGGCCAGGGAGTACTATGAGTTGTTGTATAAATCGTGAGTGGTGAATTGTGAGTGGTGAGTGGGTAGAGTCTCGTGATTACTCAACAAGAAAACTCCTCAATCAGCTGTTCTATATTTTTTTCTGTTTGATAAAAACCTGCCAATTTTCTTATTACACCTTCTACCAGCGCATCAGGGCAGGAAGCTCCACTTGTTAAAAGTATTTTTACCGGCTGCGTTGCCGGAAGATAATTACTGGTAAGTATTTCTTCCTTTGTATGAAAATTATAATGCGATATTTCCATTGACGAAAGAATTTTCTCCTCGCTGTTTATAAAATAAGTGGGCAATTTTTCCTCGCAGAGTTCAACAAGATGAGAAGTATTTGATGAATTATAACCTCCGACTACGATGGCCAGGCCGGCATTTATATCAAGCATGGCAATGACGGCATTCTGATTGTCGTTGGTCGCGTAACAAAGCGTATCTCTTGTATCCGCAAAATGTTCTTCGATATTTTCATGAGTTAACTGATACGTTGCGATCATGGTTTGCTTCAGGTAATCAGCGATGGCCTGTGTATCGCTGGCGAGCATGGTCGTTTGATTGACTACTCCCACTCTTTGCAAATCTTTTTCTACATCAAAATCATCGGAATATTGGCCCTTGAATTCCTCATAAAACGATGAAGAGGGTTTTTCACCCGTGATAAATTTTGCCAGTTCCTTTGTTTGCTCCATATCTTTCACGATCACGGAAGGAGAATGAACTGAAGCATGTGAAAAAGTGGCCCTTGTTTCTTCATGTTTTGGTTTGCCGTGAATGATGATGGTGTATTTATCCTTTGCGATCGCTTCAGAACGATTCCAGACTTTTTCGACAAAAGGGCAAGTAGTGTTATACTCTTCAATTTGAATTCCGAGGTGATGCAATTTGTTCTCAATTTCCAAAGTCGTTCCAAAGGCGGGGATCAAAACAATGTCGTCAGGCTTTAGTTCATCGAACGGAATTAATGTATTGCCATGAGTATCCTGCAAAAACTTTACCCCGTGCGCCTGCAGGTCCGCATTTACCTGTGGGTTATGGATCATTTCGCTCAATAAAAAAATTCTTTTGCCAGGGTTTTCCTCTATAATTCTGAAAGCTATTTCAATCGCGTTTTCGACGCCATAGCAAAATCCGAAATGACGGGCAAGGTATATATGCAATGAACCAAGATCAAGCAGGGTAGGGGCAAAATTTTTTTTCATCTTATCCATTTCCTTCCGCTTTTTTTTAATAGCGGTGATCAAAGGACTGCGATAAATAATGGGAACCTCAAATTGCTTCATTCAGTGTCACAATTTTATTTTGCAAGTTACAGAATGATGGATGGAAGATAAAGTGAAGGTTGTTAAAACATATTTTCTTATCATTGTTCAATGAGCTATGATTTTAAACCGCTTGACTGGACGCATAACACTAATATTTACGAAGTTAATATTCGCCAGTACACAAAAGAGGGGAGTTTCAAGGCTTTTGGTAAAGAATTATCACGCCTGAAAGATATGGGAGTGAAAACGCTTTGGTTCATGCCCATTACTCCCATTTCTCAAAAAAATAAAAAAGGGGTACTGGGAAGCTACTATGCCGCATCCGATTATACATCCATCAATCCTGAGTTTGGCACTCTCGATGATTTCAGAATTCTTGTAAGAAACGCTCATGAACTTGGTTTTAAAGTGATCATAGATTGGGTGGCTAATCATACCGGTTGGGATCATAAGTGGACAAAGGAACATCCTGAATTCTATAAGAAAGATGATACGACTGGTGATTTTAAAATTGCATCGGGCATGGACGATATCATCGAACTGAATTTTCATAACCCGGAATTAGTACGGGCAATGATCGACGCAATGAAGTTTTGGATAGCAGAGTGTAATATTGACGGTTTTCGATGTGATCTGGCATTTTGGGTAGAGCTTGATTTTTGGAAAGAGGCAAGAAAAGAATTGGATGCCATCAAGCCTTTGTTCTGGCTGGGAGAATTGGACCCGATTGAACATCCGGAATACATGGGCACATTTGATGCAGCCTACACCTGGACATGGATGCACAAAACTGAAGATTTTTATAAAAACCAGCTCCCCCTGGATATTCTTGATACCGTTTTAAAACAATATGATGCAATTGGGGATGCTTCAATGCGAACATGGTTCACGAGCAATCATGATGAGAATAGCTGGAACGGAAGCGAATATGAAAAATATGGTGACATGGCCAAAGCGCTGGCGGTATTCAGTTGTACATGGAATGGGGTCCCTTTGATCTACAGCGGGCAGGAATTACCAAATCTGAAGCGATTGAAATTTTTCGAGAAAGATGCCATCGACTGGACGGGAGAAAACGGCCAGGTAACTATCGCCTTGCATGATTTCTATAACCGCCTGTTGAATTTACATTCAGGCAACCCGGCCTTACGTGCTGGTGACCCGGGAGCAAAAACAGAAAAAGTCAAAACCAGCGATGATCAGCACATATTTGCGTTCCTGAGAAAAAATGGAGAAACGGAAGTATTGGTGATCCTGAATTTTTCAAATAACGACGCAAGTTTTTCGCTGGATCCTGTGAATGGGAAATTCAGGGAGATCTTTTCTTGTGCAGAATGGGAATTTTCAAACAATAAAAGTTTTCAAATGAATTCGTGGGAATACTTAGTGTTTGAGAAAGTATGAGTAGGAATGCCTGCTTGACAACACCAAACGGCGGCACTTTATCTAATAAAAAACCGCCCCGATATCGGGACGGTTTTTTTATTGTCGTCTAAGAGTTTTTATTCATTGAGATTAAGCGGATAGGTGTACATATCAGAACCCGGATACATTCCCTCGATTTTTACTGTTCCTCTTGCACTATAAAGAGCCTTCCCTAATTCTTCCACGTTTCGTACATCAACCCCATTTACACTTGTAATGATGAAACCTTCTTCCATTCTCGTTTTGCTGATAGGGCCACCTTTTTTGATGCTTTTTACAACAACGCCGCCTTCAATTCCATATTGCTCTGCTTTTTTGGAATCGAGAGTTTCCAGTTCAGCACCTACTTCATCTCCAATATTGTCGCTTACTACTTTTTCATAATTGCCGGGAGATTTCTTTAACACCACAGCCGTATTGAACTCTGATCCTTTGCGCTTATAGGTCACGTCTACTTTATCACCTGGTTTGAAGTTTGCAAGAACTGAACTCATTTCAAGACCACTTGTGACCTCAGCTCCATTTATCTTGGTGATCAGATCACCTCTCTTTATGCCTGCGACCTGGGCAGCACCATCGGGAGCCACAGCAGAAACATAAACACCTTCTTCATTTTCTTTAATTCCAAGTTGTTTCATTTGCTCCTCACTTAGCTCCTGCGTTGGATAACTAACTCCCAGATAGCCTCTTTGTACATTTCCATACTGAATAATATCACTGACAACTTTCTTTACCAGGTTTACGGGAATGGCAAATGAGTAACCGGCATAAGTTCCGGAAGGGGCAAGGATGGCAGAATTAATTCCAACGAGTTGTCCGTTTGTGTTTACCAATGCACCGCCGCTATTACCCTGGTTTACGGCTGCATCGGTTTGAATAAATGATTCAACGGGAGATTGTCCCTGGCGGCTATTGATACCGATCGTTCTTCCCTTTGCACTTACGATACCTGCAGTAACGGTAGTTTCAAGGGAGAGCGGATAACCCACTGCAAGAACCCATTGACCTAATTGAACATCGTCCGAGTTAGCGTACAACATGAATGGCAAATTATTTCCATCGATCTTTAAAACAGCAAGATCATAGTTGGGATCACTACCTATTACCCTTGCTTTATAAGTTTTTCTATTGTGGAGAGTAACGGTGATCTCTGAAGCGATTCCCTTATCGCCATCAGAGATTACGTGATTATTTGTAACGATATAGCCATCTTCACTAATAATAACTCCACTGCCTGATGCCCTTTGTTCCGGGATAACAGTTGGGCCAAAATCAAAAAATTGATTGAACCAGTCGTCAAGGTTCCCACGACTGCGAGGCAGGTCATTACTTACTTTTTTAGCTGGTATTTTTGTTTTGATATGTACTACGGACTGGACTGAAGCATTGGCAGCCTTTGAAAAATCGACAGGGTCACCGGATGCGTTTTTGTCAAAAAAACCGGCATAGTTTACGGGTACGCCGCCCTGTGTTTGTACAAAGGCAGCATTTTGGTGTGTGAATTTATTATAGCCCCACACACTGGCTATGGCTGATCCGGCGCTTATAGAAACGATCAGCAATAGTTGTTTCAACTTCATGGCGTATTAGAATTTTTAGTTTTTTAATTTTTACCAATTGTTACCAGGCAAAGTCTATGCCCTGACCTCAAAGTTATAACGGATAGTGGCCAATAACAAACCACTGGTTTAGTTTAACAAGACATTTACTAAGACCTTCGTACTTTATGCCTTAACAAATTTAAAAACAAATAACAATATATAGAACGGATAAGTTTTAAAGAGATTGTAAAAACTCCATCGTATCTACCTTGTCCGCATAATCAAATAAACCAGGAGATTGGGCCTGACCAAAAGGGATATGATTTTTTTCAATGATGCCCTGAATATCCTGGTTATTATACAAAGACGACAACAGCTCATCCCTGCTTGCGTAGTATTCATAATTTAGTTGACTAATGGGCGAAAAAATAGAACTATCTTCTACCAGCAGGATCGAGCCATTGGTCATATAGAACTTGTTATTCAAAATGTGGAGAGTAAGATTGTAGTCGTAATTGTTTTTGTATTTGTGGTGATCCGCCAGGTAATTATATTTTTTAAATACCCCAATCAACGGCCCGAAATCATATCCTTTGGGCACATATAACTTGGTCACATTGCGACAACCAAGACCAAAAAACTGGTAAACATCCCCGGCAAGTCCTTCCAGGTCGGTTTTTGTTTCATTGCCTGTTAAAACGGCCACAGAAGTTTTATTTCGACGAATAATGTGGCGGTACTTACCAAAATAATACTCAAAATAGCGTGAGGTGTTATTGCTTCCGGTGGTGATGTAGGCATCACAATCCTTAAGCATTTCCGAAAATTCTATAAGGCTACTTACCTGGGGTTCCCAGGTTTTTAAAACTTCAGCGAGCTCCTTTATTAAAACCTCATCTTTAGATGAAGGCTTTATTACCGCCTTATGGCCGCTAATAAAAACAGATAACAAGTCATGAAACCCCACCAGGGGAATATTACCAGCCATGACAATGCCGACCTTTCGGGGGCTGGAGTTCAAGGTTTGAATTTTATAATGTGCACTCCATCTAATAAGCTCATCTTCCTTAAGAAATTTTTTTGCTATATTTTCTATAGCCAGTGCAACAAACTCAGGGGCGAACCAACCGTTTTGCAAAGATGCTTTTTCCCTGGCTTCTTTCCAGCGGGCGTCACCACTTAGTATATAACTTCCTAACCTTTTCAACAGACCGATCCTGTCCTGTAAAATCATTTGCAAAAGAATTTTATGAGTTTATATTTGCAAGAAATAAAATTTAATTTTCAGAAATCCAAAATTAAACTTATGGCAATCAAGATAACAGAAGAATGTATTAATTGTGGCGCCTGTGAACCAGAGTGCCCTAATAATGCAATTTATGAAGGCGGTGTAGAATGGGCGATAGCGGATGGTACCACGGTAAAAGGCTCTTATACTTTAATGGACGGGACAGTAGTAGACGCTGAGCAAAAAAATGCACCGGTCGCAACCGATATTTATTACATAACTCCCAATAAGTGCACAGAATGCCAGGGCTTTCATGAGGAGCCTCAATGCGCTGCCGTGTGCCCGGTAGATTGCTGTGTGCCTGATGAAATGTATCGTGAAACTGTGGAAGAATTGATGGCTAAAAAGGAAAAATTACACATCTGATGATGTGGATAAAAATCATAATTAATTCCTGACTTAATGTTGATTTTTTTCTAACTTACCATTTAATAGTAAAAGCAGATTCCATGTCTGCAAATGAGTGACGGGTGATATTTCCCGTCGTAAAAAGGTGAAGGCAATGCATCCTTCACCTTTCTTATTTAACTGCATTAGCTTTTGACATAATTTTATTTCCAATAAAACAATTTTTCCTCAATATTTGCGCTGTAATTTAAATCATGAAAAAAAATATTGCTCTTGTCACCGGCGGCTTTTCAGGTGAGGCAGTCATTTCCTATAAGAGTGCTACAACTATTGATAATAATCTTGACCGCGAAAGGTTCAACGTTTATAAGATCGACATTAATCCCAAAGGGTGGTTTTATGAATCGGCAGATGGAAGAAAAACTGAGATCGATAAAAACGATTTTTCATTGCAAACGAATGGACAAAAGATAAAGTTTGACGCCGTTTTTATTGGTATGCACGGAACTCCCGGTGAAGACGGAAAACTGCAGGGCTATTTTGATACTTTGAAGATCCCTTATACGTCCTGTGATGCTGCTACTTCAGCTCTTACTTTCAATAAACGCTTTACTGTTGCCATAGCGGCTTTTTCAGGGATATCGGTTGCCAAATCCGAGGTATTGATAAAAAATGCTTTTCAAAGCCCCGATGAAGTTGCAGGGAAATTAAAATTTCCCGTTTTTGTGAAACCAAACAATGGGGGTTCAAGTATCGGCATGTCGAAAGTGAATAAATTATCCGATGAGTTCGGTTCAGCCATAGAAAAAGCATTTAAAGAGGATGACCAGATATTGATAGAAGAATTTATCGAAGGAAGAGAATTTACTGTTGGTGTATTTAAAACAAAAGGAAATATCATTGTTTTGCCAATTACTGAAGTGATGAGCAAAAAGGAATTTTTTGATTATGAAGCAAAGTATGAAGGAGCTTCGTCGGAAATGACGCCGGCCGAAATTGATGAAGCGGTAGCTGATAAGATCCGTGCTGCCGCAAAAAAAATTTACCAGGTGTTTAATTGCCGCGGTGTGGTAAGAATAGATTTTATTTATAACGAGCAGGCAAAACAACCCTATATGCTGGAGATAAATAGTATTCCGGGACAGAGCGAGGTCAGCATTGTTCCTCAACAAGTGCGTGTAATGGGTTGGAGTTTAAAAGAATTTTATACGAAACTGGTCGAAGAATCTTTAAATATTTAATTTTTGAATTGCGGATGAGCCGCAATCAAAATTTTGTAATTCGCAATTCAAAATTTACATAAGTGCTCAAATTTATCACACACCGCTCTCTATGGCTGAATTTGGTCACAGCTCTTGTGCTGGCCGTTGTTCTTTTTGCTTTATTCATTCTCTCGCTTAATCTTCTCACACATCACGGACGCTCCCGAACGGTTCCCCAGGTTGTTGGAAAAACCTACGCTGACGCGGAAAAAATATTGGACAAAGAGGGCTTTGATATCGTGATACAGGATTCTGTCTACATTGATTCTCTTCCGCCCACGGCGATCATTAAGCAGGTACCTGAAAGTGACGCAGTGGTAAAAGTAAACCGTACCGTGTACTTAACCCTCAACAGGTCTGTTGCGCCCATGATCGATATGCCCAATCTAATTGGCTTCAGTTATCGCAATGCGATCATGAATTTATCAGGCCTTGGGCTATCGGCCGATACAACTTACAAATCGGATTTTGCAAAGAACTCGGTTTTGGAACAACTATATAAGGATGAACCGATCACCCCGGGGACGAAAATAAGAATGGGTTCCCGCGTAACCCTGGTACTTGGAACGGGCGTGGGTGAAATGTTTTATAGTGTTCCTAACTTAGTGGGCAGAACTTATGGCGAAGCCAAATTGGTACTGGAGGCCAATGGTGTTAACCTGTTTGTATTATCAGCGCAAGGCGTGACTGATACTTTAAATTCTTATATCATTGACCAGGATCCGAAAAGATACAATGAAGAAGGGGAGCCTTTAAAGATACACAATGGCCAGTTTATTAGTGTAAAACTATCAATGGAAAAACCTGTGATCATGGATAGTACCATAAATAATCAACCCTTACAATAAATTTTTTTTATGGAAGCAATTACCGTTGATGAAGTAAAAAGGAGAATGGACGCTGGTGAAGAGCTTCATCTTGTTGACGTGAGAGAACCGTTTGAAAATGCGGAGTTCAATATTGGCGGCATTTTGTTGCCCTTGGGTATGATTCAAACTATGCAGACCGATGAAATAGATGATCTGAAAGATGAAGAGGTCATTCTTTATTGCCGTAGCGGAAATCGCAGCGGGCAAGCGGCCATGTTTTTAGAAACAATGGGGTTCACAAATACCAAAAATCTTTTGGGAGGGATGCTCGCCTGGCAGGATAAGTTCGGAAAATAGAAGATCAGAACCAGGATTTATGGGAATTTATGGATTAAAAGGAAATACCTGCACTTCACTTTTGCCTCTTTTTCTTAGAAAGAAGAGCAACCTACTGGTTCGAATCTGAAATATCAGAAACTTCAAAATCTCCTCTAAATACTTTTAATCCTCACAATCGTGGTTTTAGAATCTTAAATTGATTGCCAACATAAAATTCGTCCCTGCCATCGGGAAATAGTAGTTATTTACGACCAGGTCCCCCCCTGAAATATAATTATAAGTATAGCCGCTGGGTTCATATTTTTTATTAAAGATGTTATTTGCCTGCACGATAATATTGGCTTCCTTCAAAACGCCTTTATGAAAAGAATAAGTGACTCTCGCATCCTGCACATAAAATGGATCCAATTTCCTTCCCTCATCTTCTGTGTTATCGAGGTACTGCTTACTCACATATTTACTTAATAGACTCATCTCAAAATTTTTCGTTGGGAAAAAACTTATCGTAGCCGCACCGGTGGTATTGGGTGATAAGGCAATATCGGTCGAGGAATAATTATTCAATTTTTGACCGCCATTATCGTAGTCATCAATGTATTCTTTGAAATGTTGAACCTTATTCGTGCTTAGTGTAAGATTTGCACCGGCCTTAAACCATGTTGCGGGTTGGATACCTCCCTGTAACTCTATTCCCATCCGGTAACTCTCGGGAATATTGGTCCTGGTATAAGCACCCACGTCATTGATCTTGCCCGTCAATACTAACTG
>Ga0207706_10002614_pt1 | contig 17537 bp, 9 predicted proteins | sample KBSC53metaG_FD_184318 | JGI IMG/M metagenome (GOLD analysis project Ga0207706, IMG submission 184318) | Corn rhizosphere microbial communities from Kellogg Biological Station, Michigan, USA - KBS C5-3 metaG (SPAdes) (version 2) | ecosystem: Host-associated > Plants > Roots > Rhizosphere > Soil ... | reverse complement strand
GTCGGGCGAGGGTTGTGTGACGTGGACTCAAGTCGCACGCGTGGATTCCAGATATTTTGCGAATTTCGGTGAGGGACTGAGAAACGGTTTAGGTGTGTCTCCAGGCGGAACCTATTTTGTGATCACAACTCAGCGAGGCGCCTTTCAGGTCACGCCTCAATCGAGTGTGTCGGAGCCCGCGGTGAGGCCAATATGGGGCCCCCGCGTCCCGTACTCGCCTCCTAAGATTCCTATTCCGAAGAAGCCCGGTGATCCGGTACGGGCAAATGTTGTAGGGATTACGGCTGACGGAAAGCACATGATCATCGGCTACGGTTATTTTGATCTTGAACCACAGATGTTTCGCTATCACAGAGACAGGGATGGCTCGTGGGTGGAAGATGGTCCACTGCCCCGCTTTCCGTCCGAGATGGATATCCTCTCGATGCAGTTTGACAATCCAAAGAATCCAAACCTGCGATACCTCTACGTCGGGACCGGAGATCAGGTCTATCTTCTCAACCTCTACACCATGGAATGGAGCCGCATCGGTGGAGTTGGCCCGGACTCTGCGATCCATGGGATGAGCGTGGTGGGCGGGCTTCATCTGGCGGCCTGTTGGGGAGTCTATAACCCGGCAGGTCCAGGTATGGTGAAAAGGGCGATCAACGCGAGGTTTCTATTGCATAGAAACTCTGATGTGGCAGGCCCTAACATCAGGGCCTACAGTATCGAGGTAGACCCGTTGCGACCAAACCGGGAGGTCGTGACCTCAATCACAGGCGTCTATACGAGCAGCGACAACGGTGAGGATTGGAGAAGGCTGAATGACCTTCCCGAAGGCGAATATCGCTCGGCTCATTTCAGCTCCGATGGAGCCATCCTCGTCTCCGGAATGCCGGGTACGTTTTTGGTCAATCCATTCTCTAAGGCTTGCCAACCCCATCTTAAGATTCGTCAAAAGTTGAAGAGGAAATAGCATTTACGCGGTCGTTCTGATTTAAAGGGCGGATCATCATGAATGCACTGGAATCTTACGTGGCCGTAGTCACTGGCGCGGCCCGCGGAGTCGGCAGAGCCATTGCGCTTCGCCTTTCATCCATGGGGGCGCATGTGCTGCTCGTCTCCCGCAACCGCAACGAATTAAACCAAATGTGCGATCAGATTGTCGAGGCCGGTAAGGCTGCGTCAATCTTTCCTTGCGACTTGATGAATGCCTCCGACGTCGCCGAATTGGGAGAGGCAATCGCCCACAAGCATGAACGGTGCGACATCCTGGTGAACAACGCCGCAATTGGCATCGATGGAAAGTTCCTGCACGAAATAACGCCCGACGAGTGGGATCTCGTGTTCAATACCAACCTGCGCGGGCCCTACTTAATGATTCGCGCCCTTGCACCTCTGATGATCGCGGCTCGCTCCGGCCACATCATCAACATCTCGTCGCTGGCCGGGCGCAACCCACTCCCGAAGGGCGCAGCATATGCCGCATCCAAATGGGGATTGAATGGCCTCACTTACTCAGTGGCCGAAGAGCTACGCCAGTACAACATCCGCGTCAGCGTCGTATCTCCAGGCTCCATCAATACGGACTTCAACGACCACTCTGGGCGAGGCATCGCATCAGGCAAGGATCCGAAAAGGAAGTTGCAGCCTGACGACATCGCCTCGGTCGTTGCGACGCTCGTCACACAACCGCCGCAGTGCTTTATCAGTGAAGTCCTTGTGCGCCCGACTCAGAAGCCCTGAGCCCAAAATCATTCTCGCAAACCGACACTGTCTGCGATGACCGATGTAAGTTGTGGCTACGGTCTGCTGATATCCTGATCCGTCGCAAGGCGCCACCGCACCGATGATCGGCGCAGAGCGCTCCGATTCGCCGCCGCTTGCGCGCAACCGTCATACGGCTGGAGGCAGCTTTCGCCGATCGAACCCAATTGGAATGCTGCCGGTTCAGTTGTTCGGTCTAGATGGAACGCAAAATCTGTCCCTATTGAAGCCCTTTGACCAGGTAGAGATCAGAAAGCAAGCGTGTATACCCATAGACATAGGCTCGACCGTCTTTACTCAGCATGATGTTGGATAGGTCGCAGAGTCCGGTCGTGTCAGTAGGGTTTAATTCTTTGAAAAGCTGTCTCTGTCCCGTCACGATGTTCAGGCGATAGATCCGTACTGGGACCTGTTTCCATCGATTCACGTACATGAATTTCGGATCGTCTGTCCAGGTGAAGGTTTCACCGGGCAGTAAACCGGGAATTGGCTGAGGCGGTCCCCCATCAACCGAATACAAGAGCCCTTCCTTGGTGGCGAAGGCTGTGCTCGCGATCAACTTGCCATCGGGAGAGATATGGCATGAACTAACACCTTCCGGTGTTACGGGGCGGGGCTGGCCGCCATCAATGTTCTGGATGAAGCACTGTGCCGGGCGCCCGGGCAGATTTCCAGCGAAGATGATTCTCTTGCCGTCGGATAACCATCGAACCGGGTGCCCATACTGTTGAATGTTGCCCCTTTCGATTCGCTTCGATGTGCCGGTGCCGGTCGGCAGCAGCACGAGTTGAGAGTAGTCAACTGTGGCCACCGCCCATTTGCCGTCGGGAGAAAATCCTCCGGCCATCCCTTCGCCCAAAGGAACCGGAGGGGATCCGCGGAGATCCCGCATGGCGACCGTATAGCTGGGCCCAACCTGTTCTCCCTGCTCGTCGAAAAGAACCCTGGTTCCGTCCGGGGAAAGGTCAGTCGGCAAAGACCAGTCGAGCCAAGAGAGGTCTCGTTCATTGGTGGCTCCAGGCGCCAAGGACATAATCCCAGCACGCTGTTCGTCGCGAGTCAGCAAAAGCCGTCCGTCTGGAGCAATATCCTGGAGCGTAACCCCACCAGGCGCTCGGAACGCCAAACGTGAATTGCCCTCAAGATCCACCGCAAAAATCCGGCGTTGAAGTCCGGCTTCCACGGCCGAAAACCACACTTCCTTCCCGCCCGGAGACCATGCCAACCCTTCCTCGCTCTCCCATCCCGTGGAAAGTACCCTCTTGTTTCCTGCAAGGTCGACGACTGCAACGACACCGCGGTCGTCTTTGCTGATGGGGTGGTCGAGAAAAGCCACTTCATTGCCTTTGGGGGATACCCTCGGGTGGCTGACCCAGCCGGTAGTTTCGTAGAGAACATGGCCGACCGGAAATTCGAGGCGTTGCTTACCAGCGAGTTCACGGACGATTGCGAGGGACTTTCCGTCCGGAGCCCAGTCGGCATAATCGACATTCTCAGCGATCTGGCGAGGGGAGCCGCCGGTGAAAGGAACCTGGCCAAGAGTCCCCCGCAGGGTCAACATAAAACGAGGACCGGGAGATTCCTCTACGGCCATTTCCCCGGAAGACGAAACCGCAAGTAGCGCGGTGTTCTGTAATCCGAGGCTACGCGTGCCTGAGAAATTCACGTCGGTTGCGAAGATCTCAACCGGCGCGCCGTCCCATGAGGCGGAATAGATTACGTTTTGTCCATCGGGTGCGAACCTTGCCGAAAAGACCGTGCCGTGTTGAACCGTTAAACGCTGAAACTCTGGCGCATGCGGCCGGACCATGCGACGTCCGAGGAAGATCCCAAGCGCGAGCAGAATTCCGGCGACAACGATTCCGGATATTCCTCTCAAAATCCACTTGGGATTAACCTTGGCCTCGCCGGTCACTTTGACAGTTGTCGGAGCTGTAGAGGGAAGGGCCTCTAGTATCGAAGAACTTTCCAGGGGCGCGACAAAGCGATAACCCCGTCTTGGAACCGTTTCGACGAAGCGTGGATTATCCGCCGAATCTCCCAGGGCGGTTCGGAGCTTGCCGATCGCTACATTCACGGCATGGTCGAAGTCGCCGAAATTCTCTTCCGGCCAAATTCGGGATTGCAATTCTTCGCGGGTGACCAAATCACCAGGACGTTCAAGCAGAACCTGGAGCACCTTGAAGGGCTGCTCCTGAAGCTTGATACGAATTCCCGATTTACGAACCTCTCCGGAATGGAGATCCGCCTCAAATGCCCCAAACCGAACCGTGTGGGTTCCATTCTGCATCTGGGGTACCCCGTTCTTGGGAAAGTCTAGCATCCTTCCTCCGCATTCCTTGATGACATAGAAAACGCGCTATTTCAACTATTTTGCCGGGAGAGATTCGTCTCCCAACACTCTCCTACTTCTCTCTCGCGGCGAAATCGATTCGCGATCCACAAGTTAGCTCCAGTGAATTGAGGTTCCCCCCACTTGAACCCAGCATGGCTCACATCGAGGTGAGTTCCATGCATGTGAGACGTTTCTGGTCTTTGGTTGTTTTGAGTTTGGCGGCGACAAGTCTGCCGGCAGCAAAAGGGTCCAATGACGGCGGACAGGGACAGGACAGGAAAAGCAGGATCGGCTTCGAACTCTACCAGGACTATTTGATAGTTGTCCGCGGATCGGTTGGCCCTCTCAAGGACCTCAATTTCCTGCTTGATACTGGAGCGACCCCGAGCGTTCTAGATCCGCGTGTCAAGGAAAAACTCCACCTCGCTACCGCGCCAATGGACATCGCGGTGCTGAAAGGCACGGTCAAGGGCGAAACGGCGACGGTGCCGAGTCTTCAATTCGGCCCGATTCGGAAGGACAACGTTGCGGTCGTGATCCAGGATTTGTCCTTCCTTCAGAGAGGACTCCCAGTTCGACTCGACGGCATTGTGGGACTCGATGTATTGGGACAAAGTACGTTTGTGATCGACTACAAATCGCACGAAATCGGCTTTGGTCCTCCTTCCTCAATGTCGGACTCGATTCCATTTCATATCAGGGAAGGACTGGCAATCGTCGATGCTTTTGTGAATCAAGCACAGGTCCATCTGCTTGTCGATACCGGGGCTTCTTCGATGATTCTCTTTGAGGAGATGCGCGATCCGGCATCCGACTCGAAAGCTCATGAGGAGTCGCCAAAGGTCATCGGAGAATTTGAACGCAAGCAAAAGCGATCGATCACCTTAAGGCTTGGCAAGACGAAGTTTGACCACGAAGTGGCATATGTGGTCCAGAACCGAAGAGATGCAGGTCACAATTTCGACGGGTTGATGAGTCCCATAGCCTTAGGGATCACGAGGGTAGCTGTCGATCTCAGCCAGGGGACATTGGCGTTTACGCGCAAACCCTAAGGTATCCGAGAACCGGATGTTGATGTCGAAGGTTGCTTTCGGTCTCTTCGCCTCCTGGACTTAGGCGCGATTGGAAACCCAATAGCAGGCGACGAACGATTCCTTTTAACTCCAACACTTCTCGCCGCTGAGACGTCAAACGCCCTTTTGATGAGCGAGGTTACTTCTATGAAGCCGACTTCGTATTACAAATCTATGTGTTTGCCCTCAATGCGAATTCGGCTCAGGTCCGGGAGTTCTCTACAACGGTAGTTGCGAATCATTCATCTCCTATAATTCCCGAGGCCTTGTTCTTGGAGACCTAGAGCGTTCCATAGCAAATCTCCGAATTGACAACCATGGGTGGCGAGAGAGCAGCGCAAGATGCGACGGCCAGTCCACTCATTCTAGTTGTCTGAAATGTAAAGACCTAGTCGTCCTGAGATCGGCCTGTTCATCCATTTCAGTTCTGAAATAAGGCGAATCTATTAGTACTGCGTTACGTTTACAGAGCATTCATCTGTTGCCCGTAGATTGACGTAAAGTGATTATAGATGGACACCGAATCGGCCTAAGCGCTGCAGGTCCGGGCCTCGCGGCTAAGGGCTGCAGCGTAACCGCATGGCTAGGCCATCGATTCCCCAACCAGATATGCGTAACATCAAAACTTTTTTGGAGCAAATCATGAGACGCAGCGGCTTCCTCGCAGTCTTTCTTCTCGTCCTTAGTGCGCCTTTCAGCCTGGCGCAATTCGACACCTCGGCCGTTCTCGGATTCGTCCGCGACTCAACCGGCGCCCCCATCTCAGGCAGCAAAGTCACGCTGGTCAACCTCGCGACGGGGGTCGCGATGGTCACCCACGCTGATGGCGAAGGTCATTTCCAGTTCCCTGACGTTCACGTCGGTCGTTTCACGGTCTCTGCATCAGCTCCTGGATTTAGCGATTCAGTCACGGACCCCTTCGCGGTAAACGTCAATACCCGCCAGCGCGTAGATGTGATGCTCAGGCCCGGGGGTGTAGCCGAGACTGTTACCGTGTCGGCGGGGGCCACGCAACTCGAAAGTGAGACATCTTCGATCGGTACTGTCATCTCTGAGACCCAGGTGCACGACTTGCCACTTAACGGTCGCGCCTACGGCGATCTGATGTCGCTTGCCCCGGGAGTGCGCCGCAACAACCTCGAGAACCAGTCCGTCACTAGCCGCGACGCCTCCTATAACGTCAATGGCCAGCGCTCGGAGTTCAACAACTTCCTCCTCGACGGGCTCGACAATAACGCATACGGGACCTCCAACCAAGGCTTCTCCAATCAAGCTATTCCGCCATCGCCCGATGCCATTAACCAATTTCGAATCGAGACCAACAACTATTCTGCCGAGTTCGGCCGCGCCTCCGGAGCCGTCGTAAACGTCTCCATCAACAGCGGTACAAACCAGTTCCACGGGAAGCTATGGGAATATCACCGCAACACCATCTTCAACGCCATCGGCCCGTTCGCCGCCCCCACCAATAAGCTCACGGGCGAGTCGCAGAAGCCCTCCCTGATCCGCAACCAGTTCGGTGGTGCGATTGGCGGGCCTATCCTGCACGACCGCCTTTTCTTCTTCGCCGACTACGAGGGCAACCGTCAGGTCCAGGCCACTTACGCAGCAGCCACAGTCCCAAACGACTTGCAGCGACAGGGCATTTTCCAGACTACCGCCGGGGCTCCAGTTCCGCTCCGCAATCCCATCACGGGCACCGTCTACGCCAACGGCGTAGTGCCACAATCGGACTGGACCCCGCTTGCCACGCTCGTGATTAACGCACTCCCCGCGCCCAATGTCGCTGGTTTTTCCAACAATTACGTGTCGTTTCCCAAAGCCACGCTTACCGATGACAAGGGCGACGGTCGCCTCGATTACATATGGAGCACCAAGACTGCGCTCTTCGGTCGATACAGCGACCATAAGGGCGATATCGTCGACGCAACTTCGATCCCGGGCGACGCCGGCGACGGCGGCAACGGCACCATTCACGCCTACAATCGCCAGATCGCCGCCGGCATTACCCACACCTTCAGTCCCAGTTCCACAATCGATGCGCGCATCGGCTTCACTTGGACGCATGGCGGCAAGACACCGTACCTCGCGGGGCAGCAGAGCATCAACGTCGATGCGGGAGTCCCCGGTCTTCCCACTGACAAGGCGGTCATTCGTCGACTCAGTAACGAGAGCGTCAAGAACTTCAGCACCTTCGGCGCGCAGACTTCGAACCCGCAATTCCAGAATCCGTTCGTCGTCAATCCTAAGGTCAACTTCTCACTGATCAAGAACCGGCACAGCATGAAATTCGGCTGGGAATTCCTCTCCATCAACACCGAGATTGACGACTTCAATCCGGTCTACGGCGGAGAGACCTTCAGCCAGGGCTTCAGCCAGAACGGCGGCGGCACCAGCGACACTGGCGCCGGCGAGGCAGCCTTTCTCACGGACTTTCTTACCGGCGCGCGGGATAGCTACCAGCTCAACAACTTCAGAATCGTCAACTATCACCAGAACATGAACTACTTCTACATTCAAGACGATTGGAAGTTACTGCCCTCGCTCACGGTCAATGTCGGTCTGCGCTACGAGTTGGTCACGCCGCAGTTCACTGACGGCAACCACCTTGCCAACTTCGATCCCGACACCAACACCCTCATTCAGGCATCGAGCGGTTCACTCTACAATCGCGCTCTGGTCCACATGCCGAAGCTCAATTTTGCGCCGCGGTTAGGGCTTGCATGGCAGCTCAATCCCAAAACTGTGATTCGCACGGCGTACGGCCTCAGCTACAACCAGTTTAACCGCGAGGGCGGTGAAAACCTGCTTGCCTACAACGGTCCGTACATCATCAACTCGACGGTGAACCAAGTCGCTCCTTTTGCGTTTACTGGCACCAAGCAGGCAGTTTGCAGCGGCGACAATTACATCGGCTGCTTCCGCACTGTTGCCCAGGGATATCCGTCGAATTTCGTCGATGCCAGCAACTTCAAAACCACCATCGCGCAAACGCGCTACATCCCCAAGGACATTCCCACTGGTTATGTGCAGGCCTGGCATCTTGACGTGCAACGCGAAGTCGCCCGTGACACGGTGTTCACCGCATCCTACATCGGCGAGCACGGCGTCCATATCTGGGTCCTGGCTGATCTTAACCAGGCTGCGGCTAATGCTCCGGGCGGCACGCTCAGTGTCCAGGCGCGCCGGCCCATCCAGACCTTCACGACTATTGAGGAATCCAGTCCCGCCGGCTTCCTCAGCTACAACGCGCTCCAGGCGAAGCTCGAGCATCGCTTCTCCCACGGCCTTTACCTGTTGAACTCTTTCACCTGGTCCCATGCCATTGACAACGCATCGGGCCATCTCGATACGCCAAACAACGACACCTCTCGCGTAAACCTGGCGAACCTTAACGGCGAACGCGGACAGTCGGCCTATAATCAACCGCTCAACAACACACTCAGCGTGGTTTGGGAACTGCCTGTCGGAAGGGGGCGCAGATTCGCGTCCACCATGCCGCGCGCTCTCGATACGGCGCTCGGCGGATGGGAACTCACGGGCATCAACACCAACACCAGCGGGCAGCCGGTCAACCTTATCTACAGCCCCGCGGCTGCCTATCAGCTCAGCCCGCTCCTCAATCAGCGCCCTAACGTATCTGGCAATCCCATTAATCCCAAGGGAAGCTGGGTCAAGACGAGCACCGCTCTAACGGGCTACCTCAGCACTGCCAATGTCACCAATCCCACTGACCCCAGTCAGCCCTACGGCAATGCTGGTCGCAACTCGTTCCGCGACATGACGTTCAATCAGTTAGACCTCGGCGTGCATAAGAGTTTTCGTCTCTGGAACGAGCACTCCGCGTTCGATCTCCGCGGCGAAGCCTTCAACGTGCTCAACAAGGTCAACTACATGGCGCCAAACTCCAACCGCAGTTCCGGCAGCTTTGGGTCCATCACGTCAGCGTTCCCGCCTCGGCAGTTGCAGGTGGCTGGCAAATTATCCTTTTAGCCGAGAGAGGTTTTCGATCATGCATCTTACAAGGCGCAGATTTGGCGCTCTTACCAGCGCCGCTCTCGTTTCCAACCTCACGCGCTCCCTTTGGGCGCGTGAGGTTGGAGCGCATCCAGCAGGCAGCCGCTTTTACGTAGCCCTCGTCGCCGACACTCACATCATCGACCATTTCTATGTGAAGGGCAGCGAGAACGGCGTCGAAGACAACGAAAGCATTCTGGCCACTACCCCGCGTCTCACCGCCGCACGCGACTTCATCAACTCGCTGTCGCCAGGCATCGAGCAGGTCTTCCTGCTGGGCGACTACTTCCACAACTATCCCTCGACCGACTACGATTTCTACTTCAAGAACACCACCCGCCTCGATAACGCCAAGGCAATCACCGACGGCTTCCACATGCCCGTCCACATCGGATTCGGCAACCACGACTACGACGTCAAGCACGTCCCGCGCGAGATGAGTCACCGCCTCTTCAAAGCCAAGTTCGACACCGATCCCTACTGGGTTCTCGACTACAAAGGCTATAAGTTCGTTCACCTGAACAATTTTCTGGGCTCTACACAGGACAACACGGCAGCCGAGTTCAACCCCAGCGCCGGATCCCTCGGTGAAGAGCAACTCCAGTGGTTCGAGGCGCAACTTTTGGAGCGCAAGCCTACATTTGTCTTCGTCCATTACCCGCTCGCCGCCATTCGCCCCACCGAGTTCGGCGATTACGGCCTACTGTCTATCCTGCGCAAGCACCAGGACACCATCCAACTCGTCGTCAGCGGGCACCTGCACAAGTGGATCGACTGTAGCCACACCTATGGCCCGCAACATTACGTGATGGCCGCCACTCGCTACGATCCCAATGCTTACATGCTGCTCGAAATCGATCCCGACCCGGCCACCTGGCGCTTTCTCAACGCTGATCTGGTTGAGTGGTCCACTCATTACAGCAAGCCATATCGCGCGGTGACTGGCGCAAGTTAAATTCGATCTGCGCTCCAAAACAACGCGACCTGAACGAGTCGCGATCATTCGCTCACTTGATCTCGCCTCGAATGGCAGGTCGAGGCGAGCGGCGACTGGGATGAGGACCGACGAACAATGTTTTTGACGATTGATGGCATCGTAAGCGCAGCGCCCAATCGCCAGTACTGGCTCGAAGGAGTTTCTTCATTTATGCACTCCGAGTTGCCACGCGACAAAGGTCAGTTCGTTGGTTGAGTCCTCAATCTCTTTGCGGAACGGTTCGCCTCCCGAATGGCCTGCTTCGGCATCGTAGAGGAGCATGATCGGACGATCCGATGCTGTAGCTGCCTGAAGCCGCGCGGTCATTTTTCGCGCTTGTTCCGGAGGTACGCGTGTGTCCGCGTCGCCACTCTCCATCAGTATTGCGGGGTACTTTGTTCCTGCTCGAATGCCTTCATAGGGCGAATATGATCTGAGAAACTTGAATTGGTCCGGGATCGCTGCATTGCCGTATTCAAGCAGCGCCGGAGGGTTGTTGTTTTTGGTGTATTTGTAATAGCGAACCATGTCCAAGTCAGGATGCCAGCACACAACCGCCTGGTAGAGATCGGGGCGCTGCACCAACGCCGCGCCGACGAGCAATCCACCATTGCTTCCACCCCAGATAGCCAATTTGCCGGGATTCGTATATTTCCTGCCAAGCAGCCATTCAGCCGCGGCAATGAAATCATCGAAGACATTTTGCTTCTTATCGAGCATCCCGGCGCGGTGCCATTCTTCGCCAAATTCGCCGCCTCCCCGGATATTTGCGACTGCATACAGGCCTCCGTGCTCCATCCACCATGCGACGGTCGGGTCGAAGTGGGGAGTCAAGCTGACATCGAAGCCGCCGTAGCCATATAGGATGGTTGGCGCAGTGCCGTCCGCTTTGAAGCCTTTCCGGTGCATCAAGAACATCGGTATGTGGGTACCGTCCTTAGAGGGAAACCAGACTTGCTCGGTTTCAAACTGTTCCGGATGGAAAGGGACAGCGTCTTGATACCAGAGACTCTGCTTGCCTGTGGCGACGTCATAGCGGGAGATGGAGAAAGGGGTTGTGTAGGAGGAGAAGTAGAGCATTCCTTCGTTTTGATCCGCACGTCCCCACATGCCGGCTGAACCGAGCCCCGGCAAAGGGACCTCGCCAAGCGGCTTGCCTTCGACGCTAAAGATGCGAATGCGCGAAGTCACGTTATGCAGGTAGGTAACGAAAAGCTTGCCACCAATGATGCTCGATGAATCGATCGCATCATCGGCAGCGGGAACGACTTCGCGCCACTTATCTTGAACTGGATCGCGGAGATCGATTCTCAGAATTCGTCCTTTTGGCGCTTTCCAATCGGTTTGAACAAAGAGAAAATTGCCGGAGAATGACGGCTCGAACTTCCCGTCCAATCCCTTCACGAGAGGTTGAATGGCACTGCCCTTTTCGAGATTCTGAATGTAAATGTCACCCTGTGCCCAGCCGCGCTGCACCAGGATCAGCAGATAACGCCCATCCTCCGAAACGCGCGGTTCGATCCAGGTATCCGCTCCGAATCCGTGTCCGAATATCTCGACGTCTTCTGCGATATCGGCACCCAGCACGTGATATCGAACCCTCTGGCCGGCGTCACGACTTCCAACCACGTAGTAAAACCCACTTCGATCTTTCTTAAACGCGAAGCCTCGATAGAGCGCTCGGGGGAACCGATCCGATAGATCGCGATGACCTCTAACATCCAGTATGCGTAAATCGGTCTCATCCTGGCCGCCCAGACGGACGCCGTAGGCTACCAGATCCCCGTCGTCCGAGACATCAAATTCGGTGATACTCGTGCCGGCTCCCGGACTGATCACATGTGGGTCAAGAAGTAGTTCGTCTTTCCCATCCGCTTGCTTGCGGCGATAGTAGGACCATAGGTCCTGCTCGGCGCCACGTTTGGAGAAGTAGTAATAGCCGTTTCGATACAGCGGCACACCGATGCGGTCGTGGTGCATCATCTCTGTGAGGCGGCTTGAAATCTCTCCTCGCACCGACGGGGCATTGAGTAGCGTGTGCGCGTAGACATTTTCCGCGTCTATCCATTTTCGAGTCTCAGAGGAACTGGAATCTTCCAGCCAGTGATATGGGTCGACAAGTTCCTGTCCATGGAAGGTCTCACGGAAATTGTCGATGCGTGCAGTCGGCGGCGACGGCTGCGCGAGCGCGGCGAGAGAAGAAGCGACAAAAAGAGCGACACCAGAACACCGGAAACGATTTGCGCGCATTGGGTCCTTGCTTCGTAAAGTTGTCGGACAGGAAGAATAAGATCTTGACGCATAAAATCATATCAAGGGCATATCGCGATAAGGGCACCCCCGACGATCGTGTCGCAGGAGGAGTGCGGGCTGCGCGGCACAGCTCCTTGTGAAGAAAAGGCCTTGACCCGCTCCCGCGATCCCATTCCAGGAAGTTGCAAAAAAGAAGTGGTGCTGAACCACGAAGCGGCAGCCAGACTCGGCATTTTCTTCACTCAAGATGTCATGGCATTCGTCAAGCGCCAACACTGATTTCAAAGCAGGTTCTGCAACTCGTTCCAGGCGTTTTGTTGTTCCAGGATGGGCCGTACTGGCAACAGCTGGGTCGGCGTACAAGTGAAGAAGAGTTGCCCTGTCTATGATGGAAGTCGTACACCCGAATCTCGATTGATCAATTGGACTGAGTGGAGGGAAATAGAGCTTCTTTATAGGCCTTTGCTAGACTCCCAGGACCCGAAAACTCGTGTTCTGCCCCTATCGCGCCCAAACAATGCCCTTGTTGGGTCCGTCGCGATTGATGCATGATGGCAGGATGATTCCGAGACGACTAAGCATTTTGTTGGCGTGCACGTTGGCAATGGCTGTCGTAGCGCAATCGGCAACAGCGCAACGCGTCTTCGATGTCAGGGATTACGGCGCAACCGGCCGCAAGAGCGATGATGCCCGGCCGGGACTTCAGAAAGCCATCGATGCGTGCGGCAAAGCGGGCGGGGGGCGGGTCTACGTTCCACCCGGAGAATATACGTCGGGACAGCTTCATCTGCGGTCGGGAGTGCGGCTGTACGTTGAGGCTGGCGCGACAATTTACGCTACTCTCGATTCCCGTCAGTACGATGACACAAAGACGGGGGCGCTGATCTATGGTGAGGATCTGCACGATATCGCGCTCGAAGGTGCAGGTACGCTGGATGGACAGGCGACCTATGAGTGGCATCTGAACACCATCGTCGACCACTACATTCTGTCGAATCAGCACCAGATGGAAGCAGCAGGAAAACCGTTGCTGCGGTCGTTTCCTGCAGGCTTCCCTAAGGAAACTGTGTATCCGCGCATGGTGCTGTTGTTGCGCTGTGTTGACGTGCGCATTGCGGGCTTGAAGTTCCTGCGGTCGCGAAGCTGGACCATAAATCCATACGCCTGCAAGAGACTGGTGATCGATGGGGTGTACATCTACTCGAGCCAGAAAGAAGCTGTCTGGGCCGATGGCATCGATCCGGATGGTTGCCAGGATGTGCACATCTCCAACTCCACCATTGAGACCGGTGACGACGCGATTGTCTTCTACTCGACCGCAATTTGGGGCCCCGTCCTGCCTACAGAAAACGTGACCGTGACCAACAGCCGGCTTTCCTCGTCATCGAGCGCCATCAAGTTCTGCGATGGAAACAGCAGGGCCGTCCGCCACGTCGTCATCAGCAACGTCGTCATCACCAACTCAAACCGGGGGCTGGCCTTCATGGTGTTCGATGGCGGCATAGTGGAAGATGTGGTGATCGCGGATGTAACCATCGACACCCGTCGTTTCGACTGGTTCTGGTGGGGAGACGCCGACCCGATTCATTTCAATATCATGCGGCGCAGCGAGCTTGATGGCCGCACGTACGACCACGAGCCCCCCGCAGGTATTATTCGCAACGTGACACTCAGCAACATCATCGCGCACGGCCAGGGCACATCTGCGATGCAGGGTCACCCCGATAGTTGGCTTAAGGGAATCCGCTTCAACCATGTCCGGCTGTTTGTCTCCCACTCGGCGGACGCACCCTATGAAAGCACGACCGCTGCCATGACCATGAAATATGCGCGTGATGTCTCAATGAACGACGTCGAGATTGCCTGGGAGGAGCCGAACGCCCCTACTTGGAAGTCAGGGCTTGCGATCGACAAGGTACAGAACTTGACGATAGACGGCACGAGGATTGACGCTGCTCCCGGTTCGAACCAGCCTGTGCTGCTGCTCAACGATGTAAACGGCGTTTTGATTAGGCAGTCAAGCATCGCGTCAGTTCACGTCACGGGCAGCCAGAGCAGGGCCGTGCGCCTGCTGGAGACAGAGGCACAGGTGACCGAAGACCCAGGACTGGCACCTGTGATAGTTCAGTAACTGTTCGTCCTGCGCGCACCGCGCCAAACGTGCTTCATAACGACAGTGACGTGGTGAATCTATCCCGCAGCAGACTGTGCCCATTCCCCGCCGTCCTCAAAATCGGGGCATAATCTGGGGGATGTCGATAGCAATTGACCAGAAGAAGGGAGCGCTAACATGCACAACAATAGGGACTTATAGCAATCCGTAGCAGGAGAGGCGAGCGCGATGCGCACCGTTGTTAACTGACAGGTTGTAGGTTCCTGCCTGAGGAGCCAGATTATCTGTAACCTAGCTTGCGCGCTCTGTTTGCGCGCCGATTCATTGGAAACAAGCTCCGATTATTTTTGACTCCCGCCGAAGTCATCTCATCCGTCCTGCCCAATTAGCGGCAGAATCTGGTCCCGATGGGGTATAGACATTGGGCTGATCGGGCGCTAACGATTGTCTATGGATAAAAAGCCGATTGAGCATTCGTGCCCGTTCTGCCAAGCCGATCCCGGTCGGCCATGCAAGAACGCCGGGGGGCGTAAATTGCTGGGCTTCCACCGCCATCGCTATCAGCTGAAGAAACCGCCGATGGGAGATAATCGACCCGCTTCAGAGATTGCTCCTCGCGCCACTGGGTCGGATCAAGCTTGACGCGCAAGACGAATTTCGCCTGTCAGGATTCGCAGTACGGCTGAAGACATTTGTGGATCATGCTTCCTTCCTCATTGAACGCATCAGAGGTCAACTTGAAAATCTCTGCTTGCTGTTCTGCTTTAGCCCGCAGTCTATAGTGCTGATTTCCACAACTGCTGGGAGCCCAAGAAGCGAGCCAAGCTCGGCCCGAGATCAGTTAGATCACATGAATCCAGTAGGCAAGCACCAGCACTTCAAGACCGACGAGCGTGGCGAGAATGATGCTATGTTTCAGGGTGAATCGTAGCAATTGCGATTGCTGCGGGACCGTGATTCCAGTTGCTGCGGCCGCTACCGCGATGGATTGAAGGCTGATCATCTTGCCCAGCACACCACCCGACGAGTTTGAAGCGGCCATCAGGACTCGACTGAATCCGAGACGCTCAGCGGTGATCGCTTGCAGGCTCCCAAACAGCGCGTTCGATGAAGTGTCGGAACCGGTGAGGAAAACGCCGAGCCAGCCAAGAAATGGGCTGAAGAAAGGGAAGGCTGCACCTGTCGCAGCGAAGGCGAGGCCCAGCGTTCCCGTGGCGCCGGAGTAATTCATGACAAATGCCATGGAAAGTACGGCCGTGATAGTGAGGATGGTAAGGGCCAATACACGCGCCGTGGCGAAGATGATTTTGACAAACTCCACGACCCGTATGCGCAGAAAAATGGCCGAGAGGATGCTCGCAAACATGCACGAAGTCCCCGCTGCGGAGATCAGGTTCAGATTGAACACCGCTGGGTAGGGAGAAGCTTCCAACAAAACTGGCGGCGTGCGAAGAATCAAATTGTGAAGAGCCGGCCAGCGAACTGCGATGGTTGCCAGGTTCAGGATGTTCTGAAATGGCTTATAGCCCCAAAGAAGGACGAGAAGGACTACAAAGATATAGGGCATCCATGCTCCGGCAATCTGCCCGGCGGTGTGCCTCGGCGCCGCGGATTGTGCCGGAACTCTAATTGCGAGTTCGAATGGACCCGGTCCTGTGGCTCTTGTTGCGTGCGGATCGGGTGTTGCCTTTCGTGATCTCGGGCGCCAAAACCTTAGAAGCACGACCACCGCCGCCATGGACGACGTAGAGCTGAGGATGTCGCTGAGTTGAGCGCCGACGTAATTCGATACCACATACTCAACAGTTCCAAAAGTTAGCCCGGCCGGCAGGAGTACTGGCCACACCTCCAACGCTGCGCTCAAGCCCCCCATAACGCAGATCATGTATGTGGGAAGGATCACCGCAATCGGTGCGCAGAGAGTTCCCACTGCGCAGCTCAACTTATCGAGGGGAAGTCCGGTAATTCCCGCCAGCGTGATGACAGGTACGCCGATTGCTCCAAACGCGACGGGCGCTGTATTCGCAAGTAGACAGAGAGCGGAGGCATAGTATGGCGAGAATCCCAAACCCACCATCATGGCTCCCGCAACGGCTACGGGCGTGCCAAAGCCAGCGGCACCCTCAAGGAATCCGCCAAAGCAAAAAGCGATGATAATCGCCTGAATCCGCAGATCGGGAGTCAGAGATCCGACGGAATCCTTGATGATCGCGAACTTTCCCGTCGCAACCGTTACGTTGTAGAGCACTATAGCCCAGAACACAATCCAGGAAATGGGGAACAGTCCGAATGCAGCACCGTATGCCGCTGAACTGAGGGTGAGCGAAAGGGGCATGCGGTATCCCGCCAGCGCTACCAGCAACGCTGCGCCAAGACCGCACAAGCCCGCCACCCATGCGGGTTTTCGCTTAACTCCGAGGAGAAGGAGCAATACTGCGATCGGAAGGGCAGCGATAATCGCCGAAATGGCGAGGCTCTGTCCCCAGATGGAGTATTCCTGCGCCCAGACTGTGTTCATGCGCGGTTCCTTCCTCGATCATTTGCAAGACAGACGTTTGCGTAGGGTTCAACTGGACCGGAAAACTGAATTGGATCACACTTCGAGCGCACAAATGAGGAAGAATTGTGGGGCCATTCGAGCGCCTACCCACCATAGCTGAAGAGTTACGCCCTGCGCCACGGCAAGTTGCAGGCAACGACTCAGATTGGCAGGCCAAGTCTCCCGTCCTTCACGTAAGCTGTTTCGAGAGTGCTGACCGCAAGCCAAATCGTCGGGTTTCGCGCCGCCGTTGGTGAGGACGGGCTGATCATCGGGCAAAGCCAGTTGCAAACGTACGAGTGCGACGGGTTGACGAATTTCCGGGTGATGCCTGAAGCCGTGGTGCTGCCCCGCTCTGCCGAGCAGGTGCAGGCAGTGGTCCGCTTGTGTGCCAAGGACAAAATTCCTTTTGTCAGTCGCGGAGCGGGGACGGGCCTGAGCGGAGGTGCACTGCCTGCTGCGGACGGCATCGTTATCAGTTT
>Ga0207706_10002612_pt1 | contig 17540 bp, 16 predicted proteins | sample KBSC53metaG_FD_184318 | JGI IMG/M metagenome (GOLD analysis project Ga0207706, IMG submission 184318) | Corn rhizosphere microbial communities from Kellogg Biological Station, Michigan, USA - KBS C5-3 metaG (SPAdes) (version 2) | ecosystem: Host-associated > Plants > Roots > Rhizosphere > Soil ... | reverse complement strand
GTTGCGGTAGACGATGCGCTCGCCGCCGCGCAGCAGCGTGGTCGCGGGGTCCAGCTCGGCATGGATGCGGTAGGCGACGGACTGCTGCCAGTAGCGCGGCCCCGGCGCGCCGGTGGTGGTGCGCGTCCCCGCCGACAGCCCGCGCCGGAACGCCTCGTCCGTCGGCACCGGCCGCACATTCCACCGCCGCAGCGAGTCCGCCGCCACGTTCGCGGGCGCCTCGGCCGGCGCCACCCTCGCCGCCGGCGCGCACCCCGCCGCCAGCACCGCCGCGACCACGATCTTCCGCAGGTTCATTCGTCTCCCGGTGCCGCTCGAAAAGGTTAACAGAATACCAGTAGCGCAACCGCGAAACCGGACATATTCTTTGTTCATGTACAAACCGCGAGTCTATGTCGAAACGACGATCCCGAGCTTCTACCACACCACCCGCACGTCGGCGTTCTGCCTCGCCCGTCGCGAGTGGACGCGGCGGTGGTGGGATGATCACGGCTCAGAACGAGATGGTCACCAGTCGCGCGGTGTTCGACGAATCGAGCCGTGGCAACTATCCGGGTCGCGATGCAGCCCTGGCGCTCATCAGAGATCTACCGAGGCTGCAAACGTCGCCCGCCATCCGCGAGATTCTCGAAACCTACTTCCGGAACCGGCTCATGCCGGCTGACCCAGGTGGTGACCGCGCTTCACCTTGCGCTAGCGTCGTACCACCGTTGCGACTATCTGTTGACGTGGAACTGCCGCCATCTTGCAAATGCGCGTAAGTTTGATCATATCCAACGTGTGAACGCTGCCCTGGGGCTTATGGTTCCCAAGCTCGTCACCCCAATGGAACTCCTGGGTGAGAACGATGGCAAAGACTACTGACGAGTTCTACGACGACGGCGACGAGGTGATCGCCGAGATCCGCGCCGTGCGACATGCCATCTCGGAACGTTGCGATCACGATCCCGAGAAGCTGGTGGCCTACTACATGGAATTGGAGCGCGACGATCCCGGTCCATATATCCCGGCGCCTGATCTGAAAGCAACCGGCAGATCGGCGGCGTAGGCTTACGATCCTCGACACGCGAAGGGCGGCCCGGACACGGCCGCCCTTCGCGTGTCTCACACCTCCGACCCCTCACTCACGGCGCGCGCCAGCCGTTGTTGCCGCGGTTCACGTCGGCGAAGAGCTGCTCGGGGTCCAGGTCCACGCGCGTCACCCGGCTGGTCACGGGGATGGTCACCGTCACCGAGCGGGTGCTGGGCGGGCCCAGGAAGCGCTCCACGGGGATCGTCTGCCGCACCGGGCCGGCGTCGGTGCTCACCACCAGGATCGCGGGCGCGGGGATCTGCCCCAGGTCGCGCACGGTCACGGTCACGTTCCCCGGCGCGGTGGTCACCTGCCCCAGGGCCAGGTCGAGGGTGGCGTTGGTGAAGAACCAGGGGTTGAAGAACCAGTCCAGGTTGCGCCCCGACACCCGCTCGAAGGTGTTGAAGAAGTCCCACGGATAGGGGTGCTTCAGCATCCACTCGTTGATGTAGGTGCGCATGGCCAGGTGGAACACGCTGTCGCCCAGCGCCGTGCGCAGCGACCGCATCACCGTGCCCGGCTTGTAGTAGCCGGCGATCCCCAGCTGCTGGTCGTCCAGCTGGTCGGCGGTGCGCATCAGCGGCACGTCGCCGCGCTTCCCGGCGTTGGCCAGGTAGAAGTTGCGCGACTCCTCCCAGTGGTTGGTGCCCGGCCAGTAGGCGTTGAAGGCCAGCGCCTCCTGGTAGGTGTTGATCCCCTCGTCCATCCACGCCGCGAACGCCTCGTCGCCACCCACCATCATGGGGAACCACTCGTGTCCCACCTCGTGCGCCACCACCTCGTGCAGGCTCTTCTCGCCCTGCGTGGGCCGCCCCACGAACACGATCATCGGGTACTCCATCCCGTACACCGGGCCTTCCGTCACCGTGATCTGCGGGTAGATGTACGGCACCTCCTCGCGGCTCAGGAACTCGATGGTCGCGTCGGCGTGGCGGATGGCGTTGTCCCAGAAGAGCGCGCCGGGGCGGTAGAAGGAGTAGACGGGGATGTACTTCTCCCCGCCGCCCGCCTGCGGGATGGCGCCGCGGGTGGCGTCCCAGTAGTAGCGGTTGCTGGTGGCGAAGGCCACGTCGCGCACATTCTGCGCGGTGTAGCGCCAGGTCACCTTCCCGTTCGTCCCCGCCACCGTCCCGTGCCCGATGTTCTGCTGCCCCACCACGCGCACCGGCGAATCCGTCTGCATCGCCTGGGCAAGGCGCTGGCGCACCTCGGGGGTCAGCACCTGGTCGGGGTTCTGCAGCGTGCCCGTGCCCGCCACCAGCCACCCGGTGGGCGCGGTGATCGAATAGTCGAAGTCGCCGTAGTCCAGGTAGAACTCGCCCTGGCCCACGTACGGCGTCACGTCCAGCCCCATCACGTCGTCGTACACGGCGATCTGCGGGTACCACTGCGCCACCTGCAGCACGCGGCCGCCCAGCGCGTCTTCATAGCCGGTGCGCGGCGCGGTGGCCGGGGGCACGCGGAAGTTCCACTCGAATTCGAAGGTCGCGCTGTCACCGGAGGCGATCGGGGCCGGCAGGTACACGCGGCCCAGGGTGCCGTTCTCGTACCATCCCGCGGTCACGTTCACCGCGGCCAGGTTCTGCTCGATCTGCGCCGCCTGCAGCTGGTTCAGCGCCTGCCCCTGCGCGGCCACGCGCGTCAGCTTCAGCCCGCCGGTCACCTGCCGGAACAGGTTCTGGTACAGGTTGAGGACCACGAAGCGGAGCGCGTCGGGGGAGTGGTTCACGTACGTCACGCGCTCGCGGCCGGAGACGCGCAGCGAGTCGGGCGCCAGGTTCGCCTCGATGCTGTAGCGCACCCGGTTCTGCCAGTAGCGCGGGCCGGGCGCGCCGGTCTCGCTGCGGGTGCGGTTGCGCAGCGCGGCCTGGAACTCGGGGATCACGGGCACCGGCACCACCAGCGGGCGCGGCGCGGTGTCGGCCGCGGCGCCGCGCGGCACCGGGGCCACCAGCGGCTCGCCCGCGGGTGCACAGGCCACGAACAGGGCGGCGCCAAGCAGCGCCGCGCCGAAAGCAGGCTTCCTCAAGGTGGATCTCCGCGCTGGGGTCCGGACCTGCGGATCAGAAAACGCTCATCCCGCGCAAATCAAAACACGGGCCAGCATACGTCCAGCGCCCGCCCCTGGCAACCGGCCTAGGATCTGCAACGGCCATATGATGTACAGTGTGCGGATAGACCTATGCCCCTTCCGGAATCGCAAGGCTTGGAACTGCGGCGTGAAATCCTGTTGGGGTTTCATAAGCAGTTCGCCGAGAACCAAAGGAGCCGTGAGGACTCCTTCCTCAAGTTTCTCGCGTTGCTCGGCGGGGCACTTGCGGGATACGTCTTTCTCGTCCGAGAGGGTGGCGAACGATCTGTTCCTATCAATGGAATTTATCTATTCCAGGCAGCCGTAAGTTTTATACTGTATTGTGGAGCTTGGTTGGTGGTGACGCTTTCGAACAACTTCCGCCGGGATCAATACGTCAATGTACGAATCCGCCGCGAATGTGGCGTCGTAGGCGGCGACGAAGCATTTCCAGAGAGCTACGACCCAAAACGGTCCCTACGACATTGGGGCATCTACGAATGGATGCCGGACTTCTTTCGAATTTTCTTCTGGATGTTTGTGACATTCCAATTCGGCGCAATTTTGGCGTTCACCATTCTGGTAAAGCCGGAATACGCGTTCTTCGATCTTGATGTACCGCTCACTGTTGTGATGTTGTGGTCATTGGGTCTGTTTGCACAGAGCGCTGTGCGTCTTCCGTGGCGATATCGAAACAAGTTACTTCCTGTAATGAGGCTCGACAGCGCAAAGTATGGCGTCCGGAAAGCTATGGCTCGCTGCAACCGACTTCGTCTCATGAAAAAAACTAAGAAAAGGGTAACGAGGGGAGTTCGGAGAGGATCTGATCAAAGCGCCATCTCCATCTCGATCTCGGGCGAGTAGATCGTCGCCGGCACGAAGCGGAAGCCGGCCTTCTCGTAGCTGCGCAGCGCGGGGCGGTTCTGCGGCTCCACGCTGAGCCACAGGCCGCGCAGGTCCAGCGTACGTGCCAGATCGACGGAGAGGCGGTTCACCTGCGTGCCCACGCCCTGGCCGCGCACCTCGCGGGCCAGGAAGATGGCGTACTCGCTCACCCCCGGGCGCTCCGTGGGGAGCAGCATCGAGTGGCCTACGACGTGGCCCTCACGCTCGATCACCAAGTGCCTGCCGTTGGGGAGGATGGTGTTGAGCCACCGCTGGATGCGCGGGAGCCCCGCGGGGGGAAGCCCCTGCGCGGCCCGCTTGGGGTCGAAGCCGTCGTAGAAATCCTCCAGCGCCGGCCGGTCGGCGGGCGCCAGCTCGCGGACGGTGAACATCCGTCCTTCCTTGTCGTGCAGGTGGGCGGGGAGCAGGGTGGCCACGGCGGGGACCTCGATGGCGGCGGCGAGGGCGGGCATCTAGAAGCCCAACCCCCACCCGCGCAGCAGCGGGTAGGCCTGGCGGCGGAGCGATTCGAAGGTGCGGCGGTTGGTGGCGTCGATCTCGTCCCGGCGCGGCACCCCGGGATACGTCCCCGCCGGGTCGCGCAGGCGGTCGGGAAGGAGGTCGGGCGCCTCGCCCTGCCAGCGGTCCAGCCACGCCCGCGGGAGCAGGTCCGGCGCCGGCTGTCCGCTCAACCCCGCCCACACCAGCGTCCACGCGCGCGGGACCGCGGTCCACACGGCGTATCCGCCGCCGCCGGTGGCCACCACACGCCCGTTGCAGAGGCGGTCGGCGGTCTCGCAGACGATGCGCACCGTCTCCTCGTACAGCTTCGTGGTGGCGCGCAGGTGGGTGAGCGGGTCCAGCACGTGGCCGTCGCAGCCGTTCTGCAGCACGATCACGTCGGGCTGGAACGCCTCGGCCACCTCGGGGATCAGCCGCTCGTGCAGCGAGATCCAGCTCGCGTCCTCGGTGAACGCCTCGAGCGGCAGGTTCAGCGAGTAGCCGTAGCCGTCGCCGTCGCCCAGCTCGTCCACGAACCCGGTGCCGGGGAACAGGTAGCGGCCGCTCTCGTGGATGGAGAGCGTCAGTACCTCGGGGTCGCGGTAGAAGATCCCCTGCACCCCGTCGCCGTGGTGCGCGTCATAGTCGATGTACAGCACCCGCGCGCCGTGCGCCTCGCGGATCCAGGCGATCGCCGCGGCCAGGTCGCTGTATACGCAGAACCCCGAGCCGCGGTCGCGGTGCGCGTGGTGCAGCCCGCCGCAGATGTTGAAGCTCCGCGTCACCTCGCCGCTCATCACCATTTCGGCCGCCTGGATGCTGCCGCCCACCACCAGCGAGGTCACTTCGTGCATCCCCGGGAACACCGGCGTGTCGTCCGTCCCCAGCCCATACTTCCACGCGTCGGTGGTGTCCGCGCCCTCCACGCTGAAGCGCTTCACCGCGTCGATGTACTTGACGGAATGCACGCGCAGCAGCTCGGCATCGGAGGCGGGGCGGGGCGCGACGATCGGGGTGTCCGGCCCGCCGGCCAGCTCCATCGCCTCGATCAGGCTGACGGCCAGCTCCAGCCGCTTCGGGTTGAAGGGATGGTCGGGGCGAAAGAAGTAGCCGGTGACCGCCGGGTCCCAGATCAGCGCCGTGCGGTGCCCGCTCACGCGCCGATCCCCTTGCGCAGGTCCGCCTCGAGCGAGGGCCAGCCGACGGTGAAGCCGGCACGCTCCAGCGTCTCGATCGCCTCGCGCGGGTCGATGGTGCCCACGTGGATGATGGTGATCTTTTTCCCGTCCTGGCCGCGTGGAAGGACCATCAGGCTGGCGACGTTCAGCTTCAGGTCGCCGCCCACGATCCCCAGCGCCCGCGCCAGCTCGCCCGGCCGGTCGGGGATCAGCACTTCGAGACGGGATGACGGCCCGCCGGCGGAAAGAACCTCGGCGAAGGCGGTCAGCACGTCGGTCTCGGTGATCATCCCCAGCAGCTTGCCATGCGCGTCCACCACCGGCAGCGCGCCGATACGGTGGCGGCAGAGCTGCTTGGCCGCGTCTTCCACCGTGTCGAGGGGCCCGGTGGTGATCACCTCGCGCGTCATCACCTGCTCCACCGGCGTGCGCTCCAGGAACGAGGCGCGGTCCGCGTCGGCCACGGTGACCGGGCTGGGCATGGCCGTGCGGATGTCGCGGTCCGACACGATCCCCGCCAGTTCGCCGTTGAGGACCACGGGAAGGTGGCGGATGCGGTGCTCGCGGGTGAGCCGGAGCGCGTGGGCGAGCGAGTCGCCCGGCTGCACGGAGTGCGGCTCCGTGCTCATGCGGTGCTTGACCAGCATCGCGTGTTTGATCTGCCGAAAGAGTGAAGTCGGTTGAGAGATCGAACGATCTTGAACCGCAGGATTCGGGCGTGTCCCTCCGCTGCGCTCCGGGCCGCGCCGGAGGCCGGTGCCGTGCGCGGGAACGTCACCCCCTCCGACGCCGGTAGTCCGCGCAGGCGGACTTCGTGTGGTTGTTGCCGCGAATTTATCCGCCCGGCCCGCCCGGGGACAGTCGAGCCGCCCGGCTGCAGTTCCGATCCCCCACTCCCTCCGGCGCTCCCCTACCCCACCACCTCGCCCACGCGCGCGCCGCGAAAACCGTCGCGGGTGCACACCATCGCCACGCCGCCGTCCGGATCGACCCACACGATCGCGTTCTGGCCGAAGTCGCGGCCGAGCGCCACGGCGGCGGCGCGCGTGTCACCCGAAAGGCACCAGCCGGGCTCGTCCCAGGCACCCGGATCGCCGCCGGTGCCGCGGGCCAGGGTGCGCCAGTGCGGCAGCCCCAGCGCGTGGATGCGGGCCAGCAGGGCCCCGTCCGCGCGCCGGTTCTGTTCGGTGGAGTGGAGCCGTGAAGCGGGATTGTACGCGGTGACGATGGCCGACGGGCGGAGCACGGCGGGTGCGCGGACTCCGGAGCGGACCTCCACCCGTCCATCCGGAGCATCCACGCTCCAGACGGTTTTCTGGTATGCGGCGAGCAGGTCGGGGTCGCTCACGAAAGGCGCCGGCGGCCCCGGGGGACGATCAGTAGCGCTCTTCGCGCGACAGCGAGCCGCCGGCGTAGGTGCGCAGGCAGTTGGCGCGGCCGTCGTAGTCGGCGTCGACCAGCTGGTACACCAGCGCGCCGTTCTGGTACACCTCGATCATGTCGGCGCGGCCGTCGCCGTTGCGGTCGCTCCACTGCTGCACCGGGCGCATGTTGCTGGTGAAGCGCACGAAGCGCGGCTTGGCGCCGCCGCCCTCGCCCGACGCGCGCATCTCCTGCACCTGCACGCCCAGCCCGCCGAACCATCCGCCCAGCGAACCCTTCCACCCCCCGTCCAGGTCGCCCGCCGCCGGCATCTGCGGCATCTGCCGCGAGGGCGGGGTCCAGTCCTGGCCGCGGAGCGGGGCGGCGCTCAGCGCGAGCGCAGCCAGCACCGCGGCACCGGCCGCGTGGATCCGTTGCATGTGGCACCTCGGTGGATGGGGTTCTTGCCGCGGCCTGCGGTGGGCGTCCGCCGGGCGTCCCGTTCGGGGTGAGCGTGGGCCGGGTGGCCTGCGTCACCGGCGCGGGAAGGCCGGCAGGGCGAGGGGCGGCGGGAACCGGTTTCCGGCATACACGGCTACCCGCGTGGAGCACCAGGGTTCCCCGTGGGGTACGCCCGTTGCGTAAGCTGGACAGGCCGGTGCGCGGCTTTCCCTGCCGCAACAATCCAACCACAAGCGGGGCAACGGGATGGCGGCGATCGCGAAACCGCGGTACCAGGGGCTGGTGGCGGCGCGCCGGTGGGAGCACGACCCCGCGCGCCCCAACGCCGAGTTCTCGCTCGCGGTGGGCGACCGCGTGGGCGAGCTCACCGTGATCGGCCACCTGGCGCGCGGGCGCGCCAACGAGCTCTACCAGGTGTGGAGCAACCGCCACTGGTGCGCGCTCACCGCCAAGATCGTGGCCCCCGAGCACACCCGGAACGGCCGCATCCCCGCCGCGCTGCGCAAGGAAGAGCGCGTGCTGGCGCGGGTGCGCCACCCCAACATCGTGCAGGTGTTCGGCACCGGCGACGCCGAGGGGCGGCACTACCTGCTGATGGAGTACCTGGCCGGCCCCTCGCTTTTCGACGTCCTCGAATCGCTCCCCAAGCGGCGCCTGCACGTGCCCGACGCGGTGCGCGCGGTGATGCACGTGGGCGCGGCGATCCACTACCTGCACCGCTGCGGCTGGCTGTACCGCGACCTGAAGCCCGGCAACGTGCACCTGCGCGAGGGGATCCCGGTCCTCCTGGACTTCGACGTGGTGTGGCCGCTGGGCAAGGAGGCGCGCCGCCCGGGCGACCGGCTGGGCACCGCGCCGTACATGGCCCCCGAGCAGGTGCTGCGCGAGCCGCTCACCACCGCGACGGACGTGTACGGCCTGGGCGCGCTGCTGTACGAGCTGCTCACCGGCAAGTGGCCCACCGAAGAGCTCGAGGAAGACGAGGACGACGAGTTCTGGTACGACGACGAGGACGATGACGACGACTTCGAGCCGAAGACGGCGATCACCCCGCTGAACTCGAACGGGATGCCGCGGAACCTGACCACGCGCGAGCTGAACGCGCGCTATCCGCAGCTCACCTCGCCCGTGGTCCCCCCGCGCCAGCGCAACAGCCAGGTCACCCCCGAGCTGGAGAAGCTGATCCTGCGCGCCCTGGAGCGCGACCCGTCCCGACGCTTCCAGACCGTGAGCGGCATGCTCGCCGCCCTTGCCCCCATGCTCAAGGGCCGCCACCGCCTGTGGCCCGAGAACGCCCCGGTGGAGCGCCGGGCGGACACGGTGACGCGGTAGAGACGTTTTGTGAATCTCTGTTTCGCGCCGCAAGGGTCACGAGCACCTGCTCGGATTGCACATACTGGACAGCCCCACGTTCAGTTGCTATACTTGGGGCGACCGGAAGCAAAAGGACCCGCATGTACCAGTTGAACGTAGAGGAAGCCGGGCCGCGCCTCGAGGAACTCATCGGCGAGGCATCGAGCGGTGAAAACATTGTGATCACGACGCGAAACGGTACTGCGGTCCGGCTGGTGCCGGTAGGCACAACCGGCGTTCCGCGGTTCGGCAGCGCTCGCGGCCTGTTCGAGATGGCCGAGGATTTCGACGCGCCGCTCGAAGACTTTGCTCAGTACGAACGGTGAAGCTTCTCCTCGACACGCACACGCTCCTGTGGTTTCTCGGCGGTGACCCGCGACTGAGCCCAGCAGCGCGAACCGCGATCGAGGATCTCGCGAATCAGCGATTCTTCAGCATCGCGGGAGCCCGGGAGACGGCGATCAAGGTCAGCCTGGGCAAGCTCGCGCTGAGCGCGCCGTTCGAGAAGTTGATCCCGGCCCAACTGCAAGCGAACGGGATCGAGTTGCTGCCCATCGGCATCGATCATGTCCGGACGCTGATCTCGCTTCCGTTCCACCACCGCGACCCGTTCGATCGCATGATCATCGCGCAGGCGGCCGTGGAGAAGGCGACACTGGTCAGCGCGGATGAAGCGTTCGACTCCTACGGAATCAGCCGAATCTGGTAACCGCGAGCCTGCAGAGATCCCGAGAAAGCCTCGCGGCGACGCGAGGCTTTGTTGTATCAACTCGTGTTTGAAGCAATCTCCTCCGGCAACCGCACGGTGAACACGCTCCCCTCGCCCAGGGCGCTCCGGACGGTGATGTCGCCGCCCAGGAGGCGGGCGAGCTCGCGGCTCACGGTCAGGCCCAGGCCGGTGCCGGGGGCGGCGCGGGTCATCCCGCCGTCCACCTGGCGGAAGGGCTCGAAGATCGCCTCGTGCAGGCTCGGGTCCACGCCGATGCCGGTGTCGCGCACGTGCAGCACCACCACGCCGTCGCCGCGCTCCACCGCGAAGCCCACGCTCCCGCGCTCGGTGAACTTCACCGCGTTCCCCAGCAGGTTCACCAGGATCTGCCGCAGCTTGCGCGGGTCGGTCACCACCGTGGGGGGATCGACGTCGGCCGGCACGTGCAGGAGCAGGCCGCGCTCGTTGGCCAGCGGTTCGATGATGGCGCTCACCTCGCCGGCCAGCGCGGCCAGGTCCACCGGCTCCACCTCCACCGTCTCGCGCCCCGCCTCTACGCGCGAGAAGGTGAGGATCTCCTCGATGATCGAGAGCAGGTGGCGCGACGCCAGCCGGATGCGCTCCACGTGCGCCCGCGCCGCCATCGGGATCGGCTCGGGGATCCCCATCAGCAGCAGGTCCACGTAGCCGATCATGGCGTTGAGCGGGGTGCGCAGCTCGTGGCTCATGGTGGCCAGGAACCCCGCCTTGGCCCGGTTGGCCGCCAGCGCCTCCTGGTACAGCCGCGCGTTCTCGATCGCCACCGCGGCGCGGTGCGCGAGCTCGGTGGCCAGCGGCAGGTCCGCCTCGCCGAAGTGCCGGCCGCTCTCGGCCTGCACCAGCGACAGCACGCCGAACGTCCGGCCGGCGGCGGCGAGGGGGACGGAGACGCTGCTCACGAAGCCGATGGCGAGCAGCGCCCGCAGGTGCTCCTCGTCCTTCGCGACGATTCGCAGCAGTTCGGGGGTGATCCGGCCCACGATCTCGGGCTCTCCCGTGCGCAGCACCGCGGCGGTGCCGAAGGGGTAGTCGGGGTCGATCGGGTAGCGGCGCAGGACGTCGAACGCGAGCTCCACCTTCGCGGGGTCCTGGTGCGCGCACGCCAGCAGGCGGATCGGCCCGTTCTCGTCCTTCACCTCCACGAAGCACCAGTCTGCCAGCGCGGGTACCGCCAGCCCCGCCACGGTCTGCACCGTCTGCCGGTAGTCGAGCGAGCCGGCCAGGCGGCTGCTGGCCTCGGCCAGGACCTCGATGCGCTTGCGTGCGATCTCGGCGCGCTCCGACGCGTCGACCAGGCCGGCGTTGGCGTCGCGCAGCTCCTCGGCCAGCCGCGCGGCCTCGTCGGCGCGCACCTCCGCCAGCGCGCGGGCGCCGGCCAGCTCGCGCGCCGCCAGCTCGCGCGCGGTCACGTCGGCCACGTGGCTCACCACGCCATAGACTCGCCCGTCGGCGTCGCGGAGCGGGTGATAGGTGTAGTCCACCACGTGCTCCTCGGGCACGCCGTCGCCGTCCGCGTCCCAGCGCGCGCGCACGGCGGTGGCGGCGTGGCGCTCGCCCGTGCGGTAGACGCGCTCCAGCTCGTCCACCAGCCCCTGCGCCGCCAGCTCGGGGAGCGCCTCGCGCGCCGGGAGCCCCATCACCTCGCGCTCGCCGATCAGCCTCTGCATGGCGTCGCTGACGGCGACGAAGACCAAGTCGGGCCCCTCGTGCACGGAGATGGCGGCCGGCATCTGGGCCAGCACGTCGCACAGGCGGCGGCGCTCGCTCTCGCGGGCCTGCTCGGCGCGCAGGCGCTCGGTCACGTCCTGCGTGGCGCCCACCATGCGCACGGGGCGGCCGTCGTCGCCGTACAGCAGGTAGGCGCGGTCGTCCACCACCGCCCACTCGCCGCTTGCCTTCAGGTGCCGGTAGCGGGCGGTCCACACCTGGGCGCGGGCGTGGATCGCCTCGTGGATCCCGGCCACCACGCGGTCGCGGTCCTCGGGGTGGATGTGCTCGTACCACCAGTTGGCTTCCGGATCGACCTCCGCGGGATCGAAGCCCAGCACCTGGCGGATCGAGTCGCCGAAGCGCACCTCGTCGGTGGCCAGGTCCCAGTCCCACACCACGTCGCGGGTGGCGAGCATGGCCAGGCGGTAGCGCTCCTCGCTCTGGCGCAGCGCCGCCTCGGCCACGCGGCGGTCGTGCACGTCGTTGAACACGCCCACCCACTCGCGCACGCCGCCGCCGGGCTCGGAGACGGGGACCGCGCGCGCGGCGAACCAGCGGTAGCCGCCGTCGTGCAGCCGCAGCCGGTACTCGGCCTCGTACGGGGTGCGCGACTGGACGGCACGCCGCCACGCGTCGCGCACCCGCTCGCGGTCGTCGGGGTGCACCGCGGCGGCCCATCCCTCGCCGCGCACCTCGTCGGGCGTCTGGCCGGTCAGCTGCCGCCAGAACGGCATGTCCACCACCATCCCGCCGGCGTCGGTGGTCCACACCATCTGCGTGCCGGCCATGACCAGCGAGCGGTAGCGCTGCTCGCTCAGCCGCAGCGCCTGCTCGGCCTCCTTGCGGTCGGTGATGTCCACGCACGAGCCGATGTAGCCCAGGAACTCGCCGTCGTCGCCCAGGCGCGGCGTGCCGTGGTCCAGCACCCAGCGGTACGCGCCGTCGTGGCGCCGCATGCGGAACTCCATGCGGAACGGCTCCCGCCGCGCCACGTGGTCGCCGCACCAGGCGACCGCCCGCTCCAGGTCATCGGGGTGGATCGTCTCCACCCACCCGGCGCCCAGCTCCTGGTCCAGTGCCCGCCCGGTGAACTCCAGCCAGGGCCGGTTGAAGTAGGTCCCGTTGTTCTCCGGGTCGGCCATCCACACCATCACCGGCGCGGTGTCGGCCAGCTCGCGGAAGCGCCGCTCGCTGTCGCGCAGCGCGGCCAGCGCGGGATCCCCCCCGGCGTCGGCCGTGGCGGAATTGGGCGGGCGAGGGCCGGCGGGTGCGGCGAGCTCGGTCATGCGGGGAGACCCTGCGGGGATGCGGAAGGAGACCGGCCTCCGTTGACGCCCGTCCCACGACGCCAGCGTGAGAGCCGGGTACGTGAGTGCGGTGGATGGAGAGCGCAGGGAGAAAGATGCAGGAAACGTCCCGCGAGGTGAAGCGGCCGGAACGTCGGAGTGCGCAGCAGAAGCCCGATTCGGCGGAGACAGCTACGAGTAGCGATCCGGCCCCGAGGTCACTGTGCCAATCCGAAATGGACAGGGCGAATGAATTCGGCTGCGACAACCACACGAAGTCCGCCTTCCAAGACCACTGGCGACGGTGCGTCCGCGGTGCCCTTGCACGGTGACCGGCATCGAGGTGACCCGGCCGTCGAAGTAGCCGGGTGAGCCGGCCCCTTTAGCCGGAAAGCAAGCGGGTCCGGAGCCGATTCGCTCCGGACCCGCACCTCCGCTTCTCCGCTTCTCCGCACCTCCGCACCTCCGCACCTCCGCACCTCCGCACCTCCGCACCTCCGCACCTCCGCACCTCCGCACCTCGTACCTCGTACTCAGTTCGCCCCGGCGGCGGCCATGCGCCCGTACTCGGCGGCCTCCACCACGCGGTCGCACACGGCGCGGCGGAGCGACTGCATGCGGTTGTTGCTTTCGGTGTCGTAGGTGCGGTTGGCGAGCAGAACCACCCAGGTGCCCAGGTCGGGGTCGATCCAGATGGAGGTGCCCGTGTAGCCGGTGTGGCCGAAGGAGTTGGTGCTCACCCGGCTGCCGAACATGCTGTTTCCCGGCGAGCCCGGCGTGTCCCACCCCAGCGCGCGCGTGCCCGTGCCGGGCTGGCGGCGGGTGAACTGGCGGATGGTGCCGGCCTGCAGCACCCGCACGCCGTCCAGCTCGCCGCCGTTGGCCAGCATCGCCGCGAAACGCGCCAGGTCGTGCACGGTGGAGAAGAGCCCCGCGTTCCCCGCGATCCCGCCCAGCCGCCGGGCGATGGGGTCGTGCACGTGGCCGCGGAAGGGGTCGCCCATCTCGCGCGAGGTGGGGGCGCAACGGCCGCACCCCTCACCCGGCCAGTAGGTGGTGCTGCGCATGCGCAGCGGGCCGAACACGCGGCGGTCCAGCAGCCGGTACAGCGGCTCGCCGGCGGCGCGCTCGGCCGCGGCATACAGCACCACCATGCTCAGGTCCGAGTAGTTCACCCGCATCCCCGGCGTGCTGCGCAGCGGCGTGGACAGCACGTAGCGCAGCGCCTGCTCGGGGCTGAGCCCCGAGGGCACGTCGATGCCGTCCGGCAGCCCCGAGGTGTGGGTGAGCAGGTGGCGCACGGTGACGTATTCGCGCCCCATCCCCGAGAACTCGGGAAGGTAGATCGAGACGCGGTCGTCCAGCCGCATCTTCCCGTCTTCCACCAGCAGCATCACGGCCGTAGTGGTGCCCACCACCTTGGTGAGGCTGGCCAGGTCGTACACGGTGCGGTCGGGGTCCACCGGCACGGCGTCGATGCCGCGTCCCACGTTCCCCAGCCCCTCCTCGAGCACCACGTGCGAGCCGCGCCCGATGGCCAGCGCCGCGCCCGGGAAGGCGCCGCGCTGCATATCGTTCCACACCTCTTCTTCCGCGTGGATCAGCGCCGTGGCGCTCAGCCCCACGGCCGACGCGGGCGTGAGCGCGTGAGATGCGCCGTTGCCGTCCCCCGGGACTGGCACGGGCCAACGCACGGAGTCGGTTCCCGGCATGGCGTGCAGTGACGCCGCCAGGAGCATGGCGGTGATGGACATGGGCGTGCTGCGGGGTTTTGGGAACTACGGTGTGGGGGAATTCCAGAATACGCCATCGGCCGATCCCTGTCAACGGTCTCGACTTACGGGGATCTTGACCGACCCCCGAAAAGGACGATCATGCACGCGCCGCGCCGCTCTCCGCCATCTGGACGCCGGACACATGCACCTCGCATCAATGTGTGACTATTGCAGATGGTAAGACATTGATTCGCATACACTTCCGCAGGAACGCACACGCGCGGCCTCTGCTGCGGCGGACCTCGGCCGGTGCACTCCTCGTACGGATTCGAGGGTGCGAGACTCAACCCGCAGCTAACGAAGCTCCCCGGCCACGGGCGTCGTCGCCTCGTGGAAGAACCGGTCTGTCGCCTCCGGCAGAAACGGGGAAGGTGGTTCGTTCCGCTGGAAACGGGTGATGAACGGCGGAATCCACGCGACCGGGGGGGCGCGCATGAGCATCCGCAAGCCGAACGACATCCTCCACTTCGACGTCACGGCCGACCTCAACGTCACGCCGATGATCGACGTGATGCTGGTGCTGGTCATCATCTTCATGGTGGCGACGCCCACCCTCTCCGGAGCCATGCTCCCCACCGCGCAGCACGCCCGGTACGAGCCCGAGAAGCACCCCACCCTCACCATCGGCCCGACCGGGCGGATGTCGCTGAGCGTGGACCGGCGCACCCGGCCCGTGGACGAACGGACGCTGCCGGCGCGCCTGGCCGCCGTCTACGCCGCGCGGCCCAACGACCACGTGCTGTACCTGAAGGCCGACCGCAACCTGGAATACACGCGCGTGCTCTCCGCGATCGAATCGGCGCGGGCGGCGGGGGTGACGCGGCTGGCCGCCCTCACCGAAACCCCGCGGCCCCCCCGGCGCCGCTGACGGAACCTCTCTCCTCGATCCTTCTTCCACGGACCACACGGGAGGCGCGGATGGCGATGGGCGTATCGGGCCGCAGGCGCGGCATGGCGGCGGACATCAACGTGACGCCGATGATCGACGTGCTGCTGGTGCTGCTGATCATCTTCATGGTGGTGCAGCAGGGTCTGCAGAAAGGCCTCTCCCTCCAGGTGCCGCCGCCGAAGGACGAGCAGGTACAGCCTCCGCCGAACTCCGAGACGATCGTGCTGGAGGTGCTCCCCGGCGGCCGCTACGCCATCAACACGCAGCCGGTCGGCCCCGAAGGGGTGCAGACCGCGGTGGCGCGCGTCTTCGCCAACCGCCCGCGCAAGGTGCTGTTCGTCAAGGCCGGCGAGGGGCTGACCTACGGCGAGGTGGCGACGGCCGTGGACGCCAGCCGCGCGGCGGGCGTGACCGTCGTCGGCCTGGTGCCCTGGACGAGCCGGGGCGGGTGAGGGCCCGCGCGTCGCGAACGCCCAACCACTTGCCAAGCCAGCGGCATCAGCACATACTGTCGGCCTGATTGGGGGCCGCCGCTCCGTGAGCCTCACGGGCGGCGGCCTTCCGTTTGATGGCGGCGGGCAACCCGCCACGCACCCACCGGCACGCGCTCGCCCCGATGCTGAAGTACATCCGGCGCATCTCGCTCACCCAGTGGATCCTGATCGCCATGGCGCTCGGGATCGTGCTGGGCCGCCTCTTTCCCGTGGGCCACCCCGGGTTCCAGGCCACGGCACTCAAGCCGCTGTCCACCATCTTCCTGCGGATGATCAAGTCGATCATCGTGCCGATCATCTTCAGCACGCTGGTGATCGGCATCGCGGGGCACGGCGACGACATGAAGCGCGTGGGGCGGCTGGCGCTCAAGTCGCTGATCTACTTCGAGGTGGTGACCACCGTCGCGCTCTTCATCGGGCTGGCGGCGGTGAACCTCACCCGTCCGGGCGTGGGCATCCGGCTGCAGGCGCCCGCCGGCACCGGCCAGGAGTTGGCCGCCAAGGGAAACGACCTCACGCTCGGCTCGTTCATGGAACACGTGGTGCCGCAGAACTTCGTGGAGGCCGCGGTCCACAACGAGGTGCTGCAGATCGTGTTCTGGTCGGTGCTGTTCGCCGTGGCGCTCAGCCAGGTGCGCGGCCGGCCCAAGGAGCTGATGCTGGGCTTCTGCGAGGCGCTGGCGGAGATCATGTTCAAGTTCACCGCCATCATCATGCGCTTCGCCCCCGTCGGCATCGGCGCGGCGATCGCGGTGACGGTGAGCCACAGCGGCCTCGGCGTGCTGGTGAACCTGGGCAAGCTGATCCTCACCCTCTACGGCGCGCTGGCCGTCTTCATCCTGGGGGTCCTCCTCCCGATCGCCCTGGTCGCCCGGGTGCCGCTCCGCAAGTTCATGCAGGCCGTCCGCCAGCCCGCGCTGATCGCCTTCTCCACCACGAGCTCCGAGGCCGCGCTGCCGCGGGCGATGCAGGCGATGGAGGCGATCGGCGTCCCTCGCCGCATCGTGGCCTTCGTGATGCCCACCGGGTACTCGTTCAACCTCGACGGCACCACGCTCTATCTCTCCCTCGCGTCCGTCTTCGTCGCGCAGGCCGCCGGCCACCCGATGACCTTCGGGCACCAGCTGGTGATGATGTTCACGCTGATGGTCACCTCCAAGGGCGTGGCGGCGGTTCCCCGCGCGTCGCTCGTCATCCTCGCCGGCACGCTGGCCACCTTCGGCCTGCCGCTCGAAGGCGTGGCCGTCATCCTGGGCGTGGACGAGCTGATGGACATGGGCCGGACGACCGTGAACCTCATCGGCAACTGCCTGGCGACGGTGGTGATGGCGCGCTGGGAAGGCGAGTTCGACCCGCACGCCGCCGTGGTCCCACCCGAAGAGGCGCCGCGGCAGATCGGGATCGAGCAGGAGCCGGGCGTCACCCTCATCCCCGACCACCGCCCGATCACCGGCCCCGAAACCGCGGCGGACTAGCTTCGCTCGTCCCACCGCCGGTCCAGACGGCGAGTCTCTGCACTCCGCGCTCGCGCTGAGTGTCGGAATGTTGCGGGAGAGATGCGCCCGCCCCGGCGCGCGGGTGCATTCCCTACACCCCCGATGACGCAGTTCGCGGCGCGTCGGCTGAACCGGAGGCAGGGAACTCGGCGGAGTATCGTCGCGACCACAAGCGTCCGGACGTCGGGCGAGGATCACCAACTGCGTCATCGGGGAACCGCTCGCGGGATGGCCGTGCGCCGCTCCGGCGAGCGCACC
>Ga0207706_10002608_pt1 | contig 17551 bp, 17 predicted proteins | sample KBSC53metaG_FD_184318 | JGI IMG/M metagenome (GOLD analysis project Ga0207706, IMG submission 184318) | Corn rhizosphere microbial communities from Kellogg Biological Station, Michigan, USA - KBS C5-3 metaG (SPAdes) (version 2) | ecosystem: Host-associated > Plants > Roots > Rhizosphere > Soil ... | reverse complement strand
CGGCCGAAGTCGCGATGGATGCATCGAACATTATCAAACCCGCGCTCAGCCGGGGCGAATTGCAGTGCGTGGGCGCGACGACGATGAATGAGTATCGCAAATACATCGAGAAAGACGCAGCGCTCGAGCGTCGTTTCCAGACGATAAAAGTGGATGCGCCCACCGTCGATGAAGCGATCCAGATCTTGAAGGGCTTGCGACCAAAATACGAAGCGCATCACAAGGCCAAACTGACTGACGAAGCGCTCGAGACCGCGGTCAGATTTTCCGACCGTTATATCACCGGACGTTTTCTTCCAGATAAAGCGATCGATGTCATGGATGAAGCCGGCGCGCGTGCCCGCATCAACGCCATGACGCGGCCGCCTGACGTTAAGGAAATCGAGAAGGAAATCGAAGAGATTCGGCTGGAGAAGGAAGCCGCGATCAAAGCGCAGGATTTTGAAAAAGCCGCCGCCCTGCGTGACCGAGAGAAGCATACCAAAGAGAAACTGGATGCGATTCTTACCAAGTGGCGCGAAGAACGCGAAGAGAAGGAAGTGATCGTGACCGCAGACGACATGATGCACATCATTTCCAAGGTTACCGGCGTTCCACTTCAGCGCATGGAGCAGGAAGAGACGCAAAAGCTGCTCATGATGGAAACCGAAATGAAGCAGCGGGTGATTGGCCAGGACGAAGCCGTCACTGCGATCAGCAAGGCGTTGCGTCGTTCACGTGCAGATTTGAAGGACCCAAAGCGTCCGATTGGTTCCTTTGTTTTTCTCGGTCCTACCGGGGTCGGCAAAACCTATCTCGCGCGCACGCTCGCCGAATTCATGTTCGGCGACTCCGACGCTCTTATCCAGATCGACATGTCGGAGTACATGGAAAAATTTACGGCCTCCCGATTGATTGGTTCGCCGCCGGGTTATGTGGGCTATGAGGAAGGCGGGCAACTTTCCGAAGCAGTGCGGCGGCGGCCCTATTCGGTTGTGCTTTTCGACGAAATCGAAAAAGCGCATCCGGATGTGATGCATTTGCTTCTCCAGATTCTCGAAGACGGAAAAATCACGGACTCGTTAGGCCGGAAGATTGATTTCCGGAACACGATTATCATTATGACCTCGAATGTCGGAGCCGATTTGCTCAAGAAGCAGACAGTAATGGGCTTCGGAGCGCCGCTGGAAGGACATGATTACGTTTCGATGCGCGATAAGATTCTGGACGAGACCAAGCGCGTCTTTAAGCCCGAGTTTCTCAATCGTCTCGACGAAATCATCGTCTTCCATTCGCTGGGCAAACCGGAGTTGCTCCGCATTGTCGATCTTGAAGTCAACAAGGTGCTCACGCGCATCAAAGCGAAAGAGGTTCATATCGACCTGAGCCAGAGCGCAAAGGAATTTCTCATCGAGAAAGGCTACGATCCCCAATATGGCGCCCGGCCGATGCGACGTGCAGTCGAGCGTTATCTTGAGGATCCGCTTGCGGAGGAGCTACTCAGAGGCCACGTCAAGGCAGGGGATCGCGTCGAGGTTATGGTAGCCGACGGAAAACTAATGTTCCACGTCACCGAATCGCGACCGCAGAGCAGCACGACTGCGCCCGCTGCTGGCTAGCGCCTTCGCCTCGCCCGGCGTTCGAGCATGCCAATCACGCACGCGGGTGCGCGTCAGCATAGGCTTTCTTCAGCCGTTCCACGGTCACATGCGTATAGATTTGGGTGGTAGAAAGACTGGCATGGCCAAGCAGCGCCTGGACGCTGCGCAGATCGGCACCTCGATCGAGCATATGCGTCGCGAAACTGTGCCGCAATTTGTGTGGACTAATCGAGATTGGAATTGATGTGTGCCGCAAATATCGTTTCAGGACAAGCCAGACCGAGCGCGTGGACATCCGCCTGCGCGATTTATTTATGAATAGCGGCCCGGAATGAACATTCGCCGCTGCACGATAACGCGAGATGGCCTCCAGCGCCGGCAACCCAACCGGACAAACGCGTTCCTTTCTGCCTTTGCCTAAGACCCGGACCGATTCCGTGTAGAGATCCACATCGGCCACATCCAGAGCGGCCAGTTCGCTCAGCCGCAGGCCGCTGCTGTAAAACAGTTCCATAATCGCCACATCGCGCAGCGGCATCCAGAGAGGTGCCGCCCGATTTTTCGCCACACGAGCCGGGGCAGCCAAGAGTTCCTCGATCTGCTGGCGCGTGAGCACGAGCGGAAGCTTCTTGTCGAGCTTAGGCAATTGCACTTCACGCACAGGATTACTTCGCAGACCTTTTCGCGCCGCGAGAAACTGATAGAACGTCCGGAAGGCGGAGAATTGCAACCGCACATAGGACCGTGCTTGCCCACGCTTCATAAGTGCAAAGAGGTAATCGCGGAAATTGTCTGCCGTGCATTTTTTCCACGGTGCTTTGGTTTCCGATCGAAATGCGGCCAGCGCCTGGTGATATGCTTTAAGGGTGCGGGCCGAAGCATTCCGTTCCACAGCGAGATAACGCAGAAATTCCTCGGTCAGAGGATCCTTCCTTTCCGAAGCGCTCGCGGCTTCTGTCATGTCGAGCGAAGTCGATACATCTCTAGCTGTTTAAATGAGGCATCCACTGCAACAAACAGTGAGAAATTCCTCGACTTCGCTCGGAATGACAACAGCCAACTATCACTCCGGCTTTTCAACCTGGTAACGCAGCTCCGCCGGCGTCGGTGTTCCACGGATTTGGCTTTTGAAAATCGGCCCTGGGTTTGTTGAGATTAATTCGTAACCCTTCAATACGAACTCTGGATAAACGCCATTACTCGCCGGCTCGTAAACTTTGTCGCCGCTAAATTCGCCGTAGAGTTTGTATTCGTAGTTATTGTCGTTCCCAAACGCGAGCTGTTCGCGGTCGGGCGCGAGCTTTTGTTTTTCGTTCAACATCACCAGTTGCGCCGTGGTCCAGGGTTGTCCGGGCCGCCGGACGTATCCCCAGAATTTGAAATCGGGTTTGTAATAACGCCGGCCGATATAATAGTCGCCCGGCGCTTCGACCGCGATGCGCTGGGCCATCTCGATCCTTGCCTGCTGGATTCCTTGGGGGACGGTTTCGCAACCGCTGAAAAACAGCACGCCAATCAATAGATTGCTTGCAGGCAGAAGGTAAGCGGCGCGCCTCATTCTCAGTCGCCATCTTTTATCGCACCTTTACGCGGTGTGCAAATCACCGCAGAGCCAGTGGCGATCAGTGGATTAGCCATCTCGTCATGTTTCGGGCGAAAAGGCTCTTGCAGCGTAACCGTTTAGCGATCACTAGTCTCTGATCTTCGGGGTCAATGATTGCTCGCTTCTTTAACGCGCTGGGCACGCCAGTGCTCGCGTTTTTTCAATATTTGGGGGAGGTTGTGCTGCTCTCCGCCGACACGTTTCGTTCCATTTTCACTCACAGACTCCGGTGGAAGTTATTCCTCAATCAAATCGTCGAGGTTGGATTGCTTTCGCAGCTCGTCGTCGTAATCACCGGTGCGTTTACTGGTGCGGTGTTCTCGGCACAAACATTTTTTCAATTTAACAAGCTGGGAATGGGCTCAGCCGTAGGTGCGGTGGTTTCGGTCTCTCTCTGTCGCGAGCTCGCTCCGGTCTTGACCGCTCTGATGGTGGCCGGACGGGTCGGCGCGGCGATGTCGGCCGAGATCGGCACCATGAGAGTGACGGAGCAGATCGATGCGCTCCGCGCACTCGCGGTTTACCCGGTTGATTATTTAGTCGTGCCGCGAGCGCTTGCCATGATGGTGTCGATGCCGCTACTGGTGGCGGAGTGTATCGCCGTCGGCATCATCTCCGGCTATCTCGTTGCGATTTTCATGCTCGACATTAACGGCACTTACTACATGGCGAACATGGAGCGCTGGACGCGCAGTCGCGACATCATCATGGGCCTGTCAAAAGCGTTCTGTTTCGGAATACTCATCGTATTCATTAGTTGCCACAAGGGATTGACCGCACGCGAAGGTGCGGTTGGCGTCGGCCGGGCCACCACCGAAGCGGTGGTAAACGCCTCGCTCGCGGTCCTGATTTGCAATTTTTTCCTCACCATGCTGTTCAACATTATTTATCCGGCGGGTTATCAGTAAGGAAGAGCTGGAATAATGGAGTATTAGAGTGACGAGTTGAACGTTGAACGTTGAGCGTCGAGTGTTTTGGCGATGATCGAAGCACCGCCATCTCCAAAACCTTCGATGAAGCCTCGTTTGGTTTCGAGCGAGTCTTCGCCAATGATCGCGGTGCGTGCATTGACGAAGAAAATTGGCCAGCAGGAAATTCTGCGTGGTGTTGATCTTGAGGTCGCAACGGGAGAGACACTTGCCATCATTGGACGGAGCGGCGGCGGCAAAAGCGTCTTGCTTAAACATCTGGTGGGCTTGATGCGACCGGACGCTGGGGAGATCTGGATCGAAGGGCAAAGCATCATCAAGATGAGTGAGCGCCAACTCGGGGTGATCCGGCAGAAGGTCGGCATTCTTTTTCAAGGCGGCGCGCTTTTTGATTCGATGACGGTGGAAGAAAACATCGCGTTCCCATTGCGCGAGGCCGGTGAACGCGACCCGAAGGTTTTGCGCTCGAAGGTCACGGAAATGCTCGAAGTGATGGAAATGGAAGGCGAGCAGGCGAAGATGCCCGTGAGCTTAAGTGGCGGAATGAAGAAACGCGTCGGTCTCGCGCGCTCGATTATTCGTCGGCCTTCCTGTGTGTTGTATGATGAGCCGACATCAGGGCTTGATCCCGTGGTCGCGGACAGCATCAACCGATTAATTCGCCGGTTACAGGAGCGCTTTGGAGTGACCAGCATTGTTGTAACTCATGACATGAAAAATGCCGTTCACGTGGCCGACCGAATCGCATACTTGCACGAGGGCCGAATTTATTTTCACGGAACTCCGGCCGAACTCCAGCAGTCGACCGATCCGCTGATCCAGGATTTCCTTCTCGGACGCTCCGATGGCCAGCGATAGAACCAGGTTGAGAGTTAAGGTTCGAAAGGTGAGAGTTGGAGACTGATGAATCGGCACGAGCGAGGTTTGGAATTTAAAGTGGGCGTCTTCGTTTTTCTAGGATTGGCGATGTTAGGCGCGCTGGTCGTACAATTCGGCAGGCTGGGGGAGGGTTTCAAAACTTATTACGCTCTCACCGTTCGCTTCAACGATGCAAGCGGGCTGTTGAAAGGCTCCGATGTCTTGCTCGCCGGTGCGAGAATTGGAAAAGTCGCGGACGGTCCGCGGCTGGTTCATGAAGGTACTGGCATAGCTGTGCCACTGAAAATTTATGATTACATTAAGATCCCTGAGGGAGCCAAATTCACGGTTGGAAGCTCCGGTTTGCTCGGCGATCGGTTCGTAAATGTAACGATGCCGCCCGGGCAACCGAAGGCCTATGTGCAGCCGAACGCATATATCAACGGCGCGCGCGAAACCGGCATTGACGATCTCACGCGCGAAGGCGGTGCACTCGTGAATGATCTCCGTGGGACTGTGCAAAAGATCGACACCACTGTGAACCGTTTGAATGAAGATACACTTTCCTCAACAAACATGGAAAATCTGAAATCGAGCATGGCGCATTTGAACGAGGCTACCGGTTCGCTGGCCGAATCGTCAAAAAAATTGGATGGCGTGATCGAGCAGGCCGATTCAACCATGACTTCGGCAAAAGAAGCAGCCGATAGCTTGCAGAGTGCGATCACCGACGCGCGCAAAGTGATCAATAGTGCAGCAAAAGGGAAAGGCCTCGTGTCGGCGCTTTTAAACGATCAGCAGTTAGCGAACGATCTGCACGCGCTAATCACCAATTTGCGGGCGCACGGCGTCTTATTCTATCGGGATTCGGCCGCGAAAATCGAGGCGAAGGCGCCAGAGCAAGCCAAACCAGCTCGTCAAAACCGGAGCCGCTAACGTTGTCCGGTCCTAAACAGACGTGCGCGCACGTCTTCTTCACTTAGGCCATCGATGCGGATCAGTTTATCGCGCGATTTGTGGCCATGCTCCAGCACGATCGAGCGTTCGGGGATTTTCAATTCTTCCTCCAAAAAAACGCGCAAAGCGGTATTTGCTTGTTCTTCCACCGCCAGCGCACGCAACTTGATCTTAATCGCGCCGCCATGTTCACCCACGACTTTGTCGATCTTCGCGTTTGGAACGATGTGAAAGCGGAGAGTCGCCATTGATCCACCTTTAGCGGCGACCGCACCAGCGGGGCCTACAAGCCCACTGCCGTACGCACGCGTTCCATGACCACATTGGCAGCTTCATTGGCGCGTTTTGCGCCGCGGGCGAGGACGTCGCCGATGTACGATTTGTCTTTTAGAATTTCCTCCCGGCGTTTGCGCATTGGCGCGAAATAATCCCAGAGTTTTTCGAAGAGTTGTCTTTTGAAATCCCCGTAGCCGGTGCCGCCTTTTTTGAATCGTTCACGCATGTTCGCGATCTCATCTTTCGACGCGAAGAGCGAGTAAAGCTGAAAGATCGTCGACTTTGCTGGGTCTTTCGGCGTTTCCACCGGCGTCGAATCGGTCACGATGCCCATGACGCGTTTCCGTGTTTCGCTTTCATCGCCAAAGATGTCGATGTTGTTGCCGTAGCTCTTGCTCATCTTCTGCCCGTCTAGGCCGGGAACAACTTGGGTTTCAGGATTGATCCGCGGCTCAGGCAGTTTAAAAATCTGGCCGAATGTCTCATTCATCTTCACCGCCAGATCGCGCGTCATCTCAATGTGTTGCTTCTGGTCTTTGCCGACCGGCACAACATCGCTGTCGTAAATCAAAATGTCCGCCGCCATCAGCACCGGATAACTGAAAAGTCCTACGGTTGGCGCGAGTCCACGCGCGATTTTGTCCTTATAGGAATGCGCGCGCTCGAGGAGTCCCATCGGCGCAACCGTGGACAAGATCCAGGTCAACTCCGTCACCTGCGGCACATCGCTCTGTTTGAAGAGCGCAGCTTTTTCGGGGTCAAGACCGGCGGCAAGAAAATCGACTGCAACACGCCGAACATTTTCACGGAGAACATCCGGATCGCGCACACTGGTGAGCGCGTGATAATCGGCGATGAAATAAAGCGCTTCGCCCTCATCTTGAAGCGCGATGGCGGGCCGCATCATGCCGAAATAATTCCCGATGTGCAGAATACCGCTGGGCTGAATACCGGATAGGATGCGCATTGCCTTCAATGTTGAACACGTTTCGATGCTTCGGCAAACTGGCAAGCGGTTGAAAGATCAACGAAACTGTCCCGGCTGCTGCCACTATTCTGCGCATTGCTCGCAATCCTTCTTGGCTTACTCAAACTTGCGGGCTGGATTTCGGGGTTATCGCTTCTGGCAAGTGTGCGGGCCAAATACATTCCAATGGCGCCGAGCACCGCGCTTTGCTTTTCTCTCATCGCTGTCGGTCTTATCCTGCAACTGACACGACCGGCTCTGCGCTGGCCTGCATGTTTATTGGCTGCGATCGTATTTGCAATCGTTTGCGCCAAGCTCGCCGAGTTTGTTGCCGGAATTAATTCCGGGATTAATTCGTGGCTGGTTCGGAACCCGGGCACATTTGGGGCCGTGCCGACCGGACGCATGTCCCCGATTACAGCCGCGAACTTCATTTTTACCGCGACAGGATTATTCGCGCTGGCGTAGAGACATCTGCGAAGATGGGCCGGGTTTTTCGGCGCATTGGCGACCGTTGACCGCCGCGTTGTGTGCGGTCGCATTCGCAGCGTTGATTGTCTGGATCATTTCTGGATTGTCAATGGCGATCGGGGGCCGGATCGATCGTGCGGAACAAGCGCGCAATCTCGCCCAGGCGCAGTTGGTCGCTCTCAACGCCGAGCTGGAGACGCGCGTGCAAGAACGCACCCGGGAGTTGCGCGCGAAAAATCAACAGATGGCCGAGGAACTGCGCATGGCGCGCGAACTCCAGCTGGCGTTGTTGCCGCAGGAGTTTCCCACTGTCCCGGCAGACGTGCCGGATCACGAGAGTGCATTGCGCTTCCTGAGTCTCTATTTTCCAACCGGCGACGTCAGTGGAGATTTCTTCAGCGTGTTTCCAGTCGGCGAAAAAGCGGCCGGCGTTTTTATCTGCGACGTGATGGGACACGGCGTGCGCTCGGCGCTGATTACCAGCATGATTCGCGCATTAATGGAAGAACAAGCGCAGGTCATCGGCGATCCCGGCGAGTTGCTCACGCGCGTCAACCACGCGCTCGCCGAAATTCTCAAGCAGGCGCGCACGACGATGTTTGCCACATGTTTCTATCTGGTCGCTGATGTAAACACCGCGGAGCTTCGATTTGCGAACGCGGGGCATCCCTGTGCGCTTCACATTCGGCAGCGGTCGGCACCGGCTGAAAAACTTCAAAGCGACGGACGCGTCGGACCCGCAATGGGAATTTTGCCGTCGGCGCGGTATGAAACGGCGACGCGTTCCATGGCCAAGGGAGACCTGATCATGTTGTTCACTGACGGATTGTTTGAAGTTGAAGATCGGGAGGGAAACGTCTTCAGCCAGCAGCAGCTGCACGCCACCATAAACCTGCATGTCGCCTTGCCGCCCGAGGAATTCTTTAGTCGTGTGCTCGAGGAGATTCGCAAATCCTCCAAGCGCGACGCATTCGACGACGATGTCTGCGTCGTAGGCGTCGAGGTCCGGCGCACGGATTGACTGAGTTCCTGCTGGTAAACTTGCGCGGTCACCATTAGAAGAAGGCGCAATGGCGTCCAGCAATTCTCAGCCCGTTTCCGTTGTCACCGGCGGCGCCGGTTTTCTAGGGTCGCATTTGACGGATCGGTTGCTGGCGGAAGGTCATCGCGTGATCGCGGTCGACAATCTGATTACCGGCAACACGGCGAACATTGGGCATCTGGCGGGAAACGAAAATTACCGTTTCATCAAGCACAACGTTTCCAACTTCATCTTCCTCCCGGAAGAAAAGATCGATTACGTTTTTCATTTTGCCTCGCCTGCCAGTCCCATCGACTATCTCGAACTGCCGATTCCGACGCTGAAAGTGGGCGCACTCGGCACCCACAACACGCTCGGCCTCGCCAAGGACAAAAAGGCGTCGTTCATTCTGGCTTCCACTTCGGAATGCTACGGCGACCCGCTCGTCCATCCGCAAAAGGAAGACTACTGGGGCAACGTCAACCCGATCGGCCCGCGCGGCGTTTACGATGAAGCCAAGCGTTTCGCCGAGGCAATGACCATGGCGTATCATCGCTTTCATCGAATCGACACGAAAATTGTGCGCATCTTTAACACTTACGGTCCGAGAATGCGCGTGCGCGATGGCCGGGTTGTGCCGGCGTTCATTGGGCAGGCATTGAGCGGAGAGCCGCTCACTATTTTTGGCGACGGCTCGCAGACGCGCTCGTTCTGTTTCGTATCCGATCTGATCGATGGAATCTTCAAGCTGGCTATGAGCAATTATCACGAGCCGGTTAATCTTGGTAATCCGCGCGAGATGACGATCAAACAATTCGCCGATGAGATCATTCGTATCACCGGCGCAAAATCAAAAATCGAGTACAAGCCGTTGCCCGTGGACGATCCAAAAGTGCGTCAGCCCGACATCACGCGCGCAAAAGAAGTTCTCGGTTGGGAACCGCGTGTCGATTTCGAAGAAGGAATCAAGAATACGATTGAGTATTTTAGGGACGCTTTGGCTTCGCCACGTTAAACGTCAAAACGTCGAAGGGTTGAGGCGTCATCACTCAGATTTCGCCTGCCCCTCCGTAATCTCGCGCGGAAGGCGGGTCATTTTCGGAACATCCGTGTTATCCGTGCAATTCGTGGTAAAAAAAACTTCGTGGCTATTCGTGTGAATCCGTGGTGAAGTATTCACAAATTTTTACTGGCGCTTGATGCCGTTCGGCTGTGAATTCTCTCATGATCAAGCGCGCGGTTCTTCTCGGGATCGCCTTTCTCGGTGCTTGTTTTTGCCTGACAGCGCAGCAAACCAGCCAAACCGGAGAGTTAAGAAACGATACCGCCGCGACCGGACAATCGCGAGATATTGCCGTGTTCGATCCCGCACCCGGGCTCAGCCTTTACCGGCCAGAAATTCCCGGCCCGATGGATAGTTCAGTCCTACTCCCAGAGCGTGCAGAGCTAACTCTGTTGGAGGGAGGCGACCTGTTGGCGGAAATGGGAATAGCGCCGCTCGACCTCTTTCCGGTCGTGTCCTCAGGCCTATCGCCAGAACAGAAAGTAAACGTTGCTCGCGTTCGTCGATCGGTTCGAAAGAATCGTGAAACAGACGGAAAGGATTCGCCCGCAGAGATAGTCAATCTACCTTGGAGCCCGATATATTATGGCGGTGAAGTGGGCGTTTTGTATGGCCGATGGAATGGCAAATATGGTGGCGACATCATCCAGACGTACATCCTGGGCGACGTTGGTAATGAAAAATTCCATATCAGAGTTGGCGCCGCATACGAAGACTCGAATGTCAGCCTACCGACGTTCCGCTCCTTCAAGGGTTCAAAGTAAATCCCGGTGTGGTAGCACGCGCCGGACTTGGGATTTATAAGACGCGCGACATCTCCGTGCTGCGCCGCCGCTCCGCACCCGGGAGATTGCGTTCGCCAATTGTCAGTTGTGATCGCGGAAGAATTGGCGGGTCAGGCTGCCAGCCTGACTCGGCGTGCGGGCTGCCAGTCCGCAGTTCACCAGGCTAGCATCCTGGCGGCCGAGTCAGCCAAGCTGGCCGACATCCGATGCGCTTCCGCAAATCTCAATTCCACGGTCTAGGAAACTCCAAATCCCAGTCACCAAAACAATCTGCGCTCAGTTGAGATTTTGGGCTTGGGATTTGTTTCGGATTTGGTTTCTTGGGATTTGGGATTTTTAACATGAGAGCAAACTCGCTTGTGGCGTTACTGATTTTCCTTCCGCTCATTGTCTCTGCACAGAGGCGCCCGGCGGCCGATTTCCAGATTAACAAAATTACAAAAAGTTTGGTTCCGACGCCGCAATTCGCTTACAGCGGTGCGGCCCAATATCAAACAAACCAGCGCGATCGCTGGCTGGAAGTGGAGGTTGAGTTTAAGGCGACGCCGGAATTAACCAATGAACTGACGTTCAAGTATTACATTCTCTTTAACGGAACACTGCTGACCGGCGAGGTGACTCACATAAATATCCCGGCCGGCCGAGAAAACCGCTCGGTCATGTACGTCCCGCCTCGCGCGCTTGCGCGCTTTGCCAATAACCGGCCGATCACTGAGAACTCATGCCAGAACATTGCGGTCCAGATTGTGCAACAGGGCACCGTCCAAGCCGAAACGAGCCTCAACCGCGCCCAGCCACAATGGTTTGAGGCGCTGCCGCAGGTCTCCGGACTGGTTCTAAACAAGGATCAGACACCTTTTGCCCCCCTTTACTGGGATCGCTATGAACAAATCAAGACCAGCCATTAGGCCGGAAACTCCCAAAACTCCAAACCACGGATTGCACGGATAACACGGATGAGCTGGAATCTTCCGGGGCACAGGCAGCTTGCCTGTGCTCCCCGGAACTCGAAAACGCATTCGAGATTTCGTCATTTTGATCTGTTCGCGTCCAGTGACGTTGATTAGTAGTGAGACGCTAGAACTCCAAATCTTCATGCCTGAGTTTTCTTATCCGTCCCATCTGTGTAATCAGTGTTATCTGATGCTTTGTCGGATTTGGGAAATGGGGATCTGTTGCTTTTAGAAAATGGCTATCCCCACGCGCCTGATCAGTCTTAATCTTGGATCGCAGACCATCGGTCTGGCGGAATTTCGAACTAAAGCCCGTGGCGGCCTTGTTTTGGTCGACTATCGACTGCGCGAAATTCCCGCTGAGCCGACCAATGAGGAAACGCGGCACTCGCAGATCGCTGTTGCCTTACGCGAAATGATGGAGGAGCTGCGCATCAAACACGGCCGCGTCAACTACGCGATTGCAGCGCAATCGGCCTTCGCACGTTTCGTCAAATTGCCCCTGGTGGAGCAGGAGAAAATCGAGCGGGTCATCGGATTTGAGGCGCAGCAGAATGTGCCGTTCCCGATTAATGAAGTCGTTTGGGATTTCCAGCTCATTGGTGGCGGACCCGACAAGCAGGTCGAAGTCGTGATTGTCGCGGTCAAAGCCGAGTATCTCGAAGGGATTAATGCCGCAATCGAAGAATCCGGGTTGCGCACAAACAAGATCGGCCTGGCCACAACTGGCCTCTATAATGCCTTCCGATATAACTACAGCAGCATTGCAGGTTGCTCTTTGCTTGTGGATATCGGCGCCCGGACGACGAATGTAATTTTTATCGAACCCGGAAAGATTTTTTCGCGGAGCGTTCCCATCGGCGGCAGCTCGATCACAGCCGCGATCGCCAGAGAATTTGGCGAGTCTTTCGCGGAGGCTGAATCGCGCAAGAGGCGGGACGGTTTCGTCAGTCTGGGAGGCGCCTATGCCGAGCCCGCAGACGCGGATGTTGCCCGCGTCTCAAAGATCACGCGTGCCACCATGACCCGGCTGCATGCCGAGCTGATGCGTTCGATCAGTCATTACCGCGCGCAACAGGAGGGAAGCCGGCCCGACCGCGTTTTCCTTTGCGGGGGAAGTGCCGGCATGCCGTACATGCGCGAGTTTTTTCATGAGAAACTGCAGTTGCCGATCGAGTTTTTTAATCCACTCCAAAACGTGACCGTATCGGAGTCGGCGAATGTGCCGCAAGTGAGGCGTTCCGCCCATTTGCTTGGGGAACTGGTTGGCCTGGCCCTTCGCAGCGTCACCATCTGTCCGATGGAGTTGACTCTGCTCCCGCCGAGCGTCGTGCGGAGGAAGGAACTGGAAAAACGGCGGCCGTTTTTCATTGTGGCGGCGGCTTGCTTCCTGCTCGCATTGCTCGGCTGGTCGGCTTACTACACGCGCGCGGCGCAGGTGACACGGCAAACCACGGAAGTGCTCCAACAAAAAAACAACACCATGCGGGCTGCCGAAATGCCGCTTGATAAACTCAAAAAGGAAGCGACGTCGCTCGACAATGTCGCCAGGCCGTTGATCACGGCAGTTAACGATCGTAACTTCTGGCCGGAACTTCTTGAAGATTTAAATTCGCGTCTGCCGGAAGCAGATATCTGGATTACCGAGCTTGCCGCTACCTCCGGTGGAAAGGTGCTCGAAACTGCTCAGAAGGGGACTGCGGGAAAGGCGCCTTCCCCCGAGCCTGCAAACCCACCGTCTCCGGCGGACAAATCAAAAACAAAGACACCGAGCACGGGTGGACCGGCCATTGATGGCATCCTGGTGCGTGGTCTCTATTTATATAATCCGAAACAACAGGAAATCGTCTTGGATTACTTTCGCAATCTGGCGTCGTCGCCGTTTTTCACCATCGACCCAAAGACCCCCGAGCGAGTGATCAAATCCAACTCCGTGCCAAACGACACGGAGTGGGCCTTTCCTTACGAGCTTCAACTGACACTGCGCAAGCCGGTGAAAATGCCATGAAAGTCCGAGCCACTAACCACTAATCAACACGAATGGACACTAATGAGGGGGGAACTTCGTATTTATTCGTGTCCATTCGGGGTTGTAATCCGTGGTTAATGCCATGAAATGGTTTCAGCAAAATCGATTGCTCAGCATCTCTCTGATTGTCTTCGGAGGTTGCGTATTGTTTGCCGGACTCCTCTTTTACTCGACTAGGAATAAATGGAGTGATGCCAGACAAGCGTTCGACAAGGTAGCGGCGGAACGCAGCCGGCTCCAGCATCTCGATCCGTTCCCAAACGATGCCAATTATCGCAAATTCAAAGGTTACCTGGAGAATTACAGCGCCGCGCTGGATAAGTTCAAAGAAGAACTAAAAAAAGAGGTCGCTCCCGCTCCGCCGCTCGCGCCCAACGAATTTCAATCGCGTTTGCGCCAGGCGGTTGTCGCCACCCTCAACCGGGCGCGCACAAACAACGTGAAGCTCCCCGACAAATTTCAGCTCGGTTTTGATGAATTTACTACCACCCTGCCGAAAACAGCCGTGGCGCCACTCCTTGGACAAGAGCTGTCGCAGACCCAGATGCTGATAAATATCCTACTGGACGCCAAAGTGGACAGCGTAACTTCTTTGCACCGCGCGCCGTTGCCGGAAGAAGGCGCAGCTTCACGTACTCCGGTTCCAAAGCCCACTCCCGCTCCCGCGCGGAAGGGGAGTCCGACCCGCGGGCAGAAGTCCGCAAAGCCAGCCGAGGCGAGCGCGACTCCCAGCACTGCGACCTTGATGGAGCGCAACGTTGTCGATCTCACGTTCAAGGCAGCGCCGGCCGCGGCGCGAAAAGTCTTGAACGAGATCGCGAACTCGACCGGACAATTTTTCATCATTCGCACTTTGTATGTGCACGATGAAACGGACAAAGGCCCGGCGCGCGAAAAAGCCGTCGAAGCAAAACCGTCCGGGACCGAAACGGCATTGAATTTCATCGTTGGCAACGAGCACATCGAAGTCTCCGCCCGGATCGAGATGCTAAGGTTTACTTTTTAACCACGAATGCGGATTCCCAAATCGAACCACGGATTACACGGATGAGCGGATGATTCACGAGGAGCTGAGCGGTGGAATCATCGCTGCGGCGATGGTGAAACGGGATGGGACAGTAGCGAGGCTATTCGTCCAGCTTTGGTTGTCATGTCGAGCGTAGTCGAGACATCTCTAATTACCTCTGATTTGTGCCACGTGATTACAACTTCTGGGTTTACATCGTAACGAACCGGAACCATTCGGTTCTTTACATCGGCGTGACAAATCGCTTATCACAGCGGACATGGCAGCACCGATCGTGAGTTAAAGCTGGATTCGCTTCCAAGTATCAGTGCAAGAAACTCATCTACTACGAGCATTATCGGGACGTTCGCGATGCAATCGCCCGAGAATCGCAGCTGAAGAAGTGGTCGCGAGAGAAGAAGATCGGCCCGATCAATCGATTGAACCCAACCTGGTATGATCTTGGTGCTAATGTGTTACAAGACAGATAAGATCTAGAGATTTCTCGACTGTGCCTTCGGCTCCGCTCGAAATGACACAAATACGCGATTGGAATGGAAACGAGTGTTGCGCCCTCAGCAGACTGAGGAGGGCGGCCAGCCCGATCTTCAAGCGTGAGTTTTCCATCCGTGATATCCGTGTAATCCGTGGTTCTGTAGTTCTCTTGTTTTGATCATGGCGAAGGCGTTGGACTGGATTAAGGCGCATTACGACCGTGTCGCGCTCATCGCGGCGGCGATCTTCCTTTTCATTTCCGCGATCTGGATTTGGTGGAGCGCAATCCAATTCGGGAACCGCCTGATCCCGCAACAGGCGCCTCCGCAAAAAGCTGCCTCGCCGCCCGCGGTTGCGGTTGAACTTGATCGCGCCGCAAAGGAGCTCGAGCAGCCGGCGCAATGGAAATACAGCACGCGCTCAGGCCTTTTCGTTCCGGAAAGGCACTTCATCGGCGCAAATGGTTTGCCGGCGACGCTGCAAAACACACAGGTCCATCCGCCGGTCCCGAACGACTGGTTCGAACAATTTGCCCTGCCGATCGAGAAGGGCGACGTCCTGGATCAAGATCCCGATGGTGACGGCTTCACCAACCTCGACGAATGGCAGGGTGGCACCGATCCAACAGAAAAGAATTCGCATCCTGATTACCTCACAAAATTACATTTGGTCTCCGCCGCCGAGGAACCGTTCGGTTACATGTTTTCATCGTGGGTTGGGGGAACGTTTCAGATCAACGCCGTCGACCAAAGCGAGCCGACCCAATTCTTGAAAAAAGGAGACGTCATCCGCGGGACAGACTTTAAGGTCGTCAAGTTTACTGAAAAACACGACCGCAATCAGTACGGCACCAGGACCGATGTTTCAGAATTGCTTCTCGAACACCGGGAGAGCAAGGCGCAGGTCACTTTGGTGAAGGAAAAGGTCGCCACGTCTCCCCAATCCGTGGCCACTTTCGTCTATACCTGGGGCGGGCGTAACGAATTTGAAGTAAGAAAAGATCAAGAATTTTCCTTGAAACCCGTGGAAGCGATCAAGTACAAGCTCGTGGATGTTCAGTCAGACAAGGCAGTGATTATCAATACGGAGACACCAAATGCACCAATTGAAATCGGGTTTGCCGCGCCATAGGAAATTCCGAGCGAAATCCGCTGCAAGGGAGCGCCAAAGGCGCTTTCTCAATCTTAGCCTGGGGCATCGCCCCAGGAATTCCGTGATCCATATCCGCAGCGCTGAAAGCGCGAGTCAATTCAGCTGGTTTTCAATCCCAAACATACCGCTCGTCGAAATCAACGCCGTGTCTGTGCAGCAACTCGCGATATTCCTCCTGAAACGAGCAAGTGCGATGGTGTTTGTGTTGCCCGTCAACGTATCGGAGCACCGCATCGAGCTGACTCGGGCTCACTGAAAACGCACCGTACCCGCGCTGCCAAAAGAAACCGCGATAGCGAGCGTCAACGCCTTTGATCCACTTCGAGGACAGTTTCTTCATCTTTTCGATGAGTTGAGCCTGAGAGAGAGTTCGCGGCAGCGTCGTCACAATGTGAACGTGATCGGACACACCGCCGATCTGCACAAGGTCGGCGCCGAAATCGCGGGAGATTGTCGCCAGATAGGCATGCATACGCGGCCGCATGTTGGAATCGAGCCAAGGTTCGCGATCCTTCGTGCTAAAGATGATGTGAACGATAACTTTGCGTAGCGATTGGGGCATGGCGCGATGATGTCATGAATCGGCACCGGCGTGAATCGCGCTTTTAGCGCTGGCGTTTTGTATTCATTTCATGAATCCTGGGGCGTTGCCCCAGGCTGGTAGTGAGAGCGCGCCCTCGGCGCTAAACACACGCATTGCACCTTGACCAATGTGCGTCAGCCTTCGCATCGCTACGGGTGGCGACGGACAAGGCGTTGTACCTCGGCCGGGAATTCGAGGTAAGAAAATATCAAGAATTTCCTTGTAACCCGTGAAAGAGATCAGTTACAAGCTCGTGAATGTTCAGTCTGACGTGAATAAGGAGACCCCACATGAACCAATTGAAATCGGCTTTGCCGCCCCATGAATCGCTTATGAAATCTTTAAAACAGAAGGAAACAAAGTTAACGAAGTTTGGCTTTCTCGGGGGCGTACCCCGAATCTTGGTTCTCTTCGTTGTCTTCTGTTTCATCGCGACTTGTGTGTCGATTTTTTGCACGACGGTGTTCGCCCAGAATGCGGAAAGCGTTGCCGAGCGGGAAATTCAGCGGCGTCAGAGCGGGATACCACAGGGTGAAGCGGCCCTGGCCCGGGGCAAGACGGCCATGGCGGCGAAAAATATTACCGTCGCTCACGAGGAATTTAAAACGGCAGTCAGATATCTTCCTGACGCAGTGGTTTCGGGAAGAGCTCATGACGAAGCGGTCGAGGGCTATTGCAAAACTGGAGTCATTTTGGCGGAAGCCCGCATCGCGCAAGGCGATTACGCCGGGGCGGAAGCGATCCTGAGCGAGATTTTGAGCAGCAGTTATGATCCAAACTGTCGCGCAGCGCTGGAGCTGATGGCCCATTTGCATCAGCCCGG
>Ga0207706_10002607_pt1 | contig 17552 bp, 17 predicted proteins | sample KBSC53metaG_FD_184318 | JGI IMG/M metagenome (GOLD analysis project Ga0207706, IMG submission 184318) | Corn rhizosphere microbial communities from Kellogg Biological Station, Michigan, USA - KBS C5-3 metaG (SPAdes) (version 2) | ecosystem: Host-associated > Plants > Roots > Rhizosphere > Soil ... | reverse complement strand
ACTTCTCCCACTTCAATATTCTCCATGCATTTAAAATGACCCCGCGGGCACTTGTCATAGCCGATCTTGGAACAGGGACGGCATTTTAATTTATTCACCTGGACAATGTCGGAGGGTTGTTTTTTCTGTGCTGAGAGAAAATTTTCTCCGTAATAAGGATACATGCCAAACGAAGGAACAGTGTTTCCCCATAAAGAGATCACCGGTCTTTTGTAAGCCGCAGCAATATGCATCAGTCCTGTATCATTGCTTACAACCAGTTTTGATTTTTTGACCAGGTCAGCGCTTTCATTAATGCTGAACTTACCGCAGGCATTGTAAACTTTTACCAGGTCAACAGATGCGATCTCATTCGCATTTTCCCTGTCTTCTTTCCCGCCCAATAAGATAATGGGATGGTCAAGCTGTTTGCATAGCTCTTTTAATTTGTGAACAGGATATTTTTTTGTGTTATGCGCAGCGCCGATCACAATGCCAATATATCCAGCATGATGAGACGCCGGAATATCCTGTTTTTTTGTCTCTTCTTTTTCCGAAATAAAATAATCCAAGCCAGCGCCATCATTCGTTACCCCAAACGATTCGACAGTTTTCAAATATCGATCAACGATGTGAACACCAGGCATCACGTTCCATTTCAGGTTCACGTAAATATATTTTTGAATATTCAGTTTGTTGAAAGAATGAGATGGCTTGTCCAGCGCTTTCTTTAAACGAAGAGTTCTAACATTATGATGGAGGTCAATGATGTGGTCATATTCTTCCATCTTTAATTCATGGATCATCAGGTCCCAGCTATGTGCGAGTAAATGAACCTTATCGATGTAAGGATTGTGTTCAACAATGGAATGAAAACTTTCTTTTGTCAGGAAATGAACTTCGGCATCCGGCACTTGTTTCTTCAGACAACGAATTACCGGTGTTGTTAAAACAATATCACCAATAGATGAAAAGCGGATGATGAGGAATTTCATGACACGAATTACACTAATTTTCACGAATTACACGAATTACGATTAAAGAAACAAATGAGCATCGTGTAATTCGCTTTCATTCGTGTTATTATGGCAAGGTCGCGACTTCCCCTTCCAGGTAATTCAGATCTTTATGAAAAGTTTCTTCTGCAAGCACTACTGAAACAATGCCTATGACCATGACAACAATACCGGTTATCCATCCGGCTGTTACATAGTCAACACTTCTTTGCAGTTGTGTAAACAATAAGGAAACGATTGTGAGGGAACCTCGAACCATATTTGGAACAGTAGTTGCAACAGTTGCCCGAATATTTGTACCAAACTGCTCGGCAGCCATCGTAACAAATATTGCCCAGAAACCGGTGCCAAATCCCATTAGGGCGCATACGATATAAAGAGTGCTCACATCCGAGCCCTTCAAATTGAAAAACCATAGGATGCTGAGCGCCGTGATGACATAATAAACATAGAGTGCTTTTTTCCTGCTCTTCATCCATTGGCTAACAAACCCGGCTAAGATATCGCCGATAGAAATGGCCGCATAAGCAAACATCACAGCTTTGCCGGGATCAATCGTTCCGCGTATTCCCATGTTTTTTCCGAACTCTTTGGAAAATGTAATGAGTATGCCGATCACATACCATGTTGGCAAACCAATAAGAATAGAACTCAAATATTTTTTTAAGCGCTTTCCATTTGAAAAAAGCATAAAGAAATTTCCTTTGGAAACACTTGCATGCCGAATGTTCTTAAACATACCTGATTCCAAAACTCCTACACGAAGCAGCAATAAGATAAATCCTAAACCGCCGCCGATGAAGTAGCAGGTCCGCCAGTAAAATTCTTCTTTAAGAAAAAAGGCAACAACCGCTCCCGTTAAGCCAATACCCGCCACCATGGAAGTACCGATCCCTCTTTTCTCTTTCGGAAGCAACTCCGCTACGAGAGTGATTCCAGCCCCCAATTCGCCGGCTAATCCGATCCCCGTTATAAAGCGAACGAGCGCATACTGGTCAACGGTTTGTACAAATCCATTTGCAATGTTGCCAATGGAATAAAGGATGATAGAAGCGTATAAAACCTTCAGTCTTCCTTTTTTGTCGCCCAGGATACCCCAGATGATCCCACCGACAAGCAAACCGATCATCTGGATATTAATAATAAATAAACCTTGTTTTGCTATTTGCGCATCATTTAACCCCAGTGATTTTAACGAAGGGATCCTTATAATGCTGAATAAAAGAAGATCATAAATATCTACGAAGTAACCAAGAGCTGCAACAATAACAGGGAACGATAAAATACCAAATTGTTTTTGGTTCATAGTGGGCATTATTACAAAAAATGAAATTACTTCATTGTTCTAAAAAATTGTCCATCCATTATAACTGAGAAGATTCGGGGTCCCCTCTTTTGCCAAAAAACAGTTTGTACAATACAGGCAACGTGGTAACAAGAATGATCCCGATCGCAATGGCTTCGATATGATCCTGCAGGCTGAAATCAAATTTGCGTTTTACCCATGAGTCGAGGAAATAACCGGAAAGCATCATAATCGCTACCCAGCAAACGCTTCCAATAATATTAAATGCCATGAAGACAGGGCGACTCATCCTTACCATGCCTGCTACGATCGGTGCAAATGTTCGGATGATGGGAAGGAACTTAGCAAGAAAGATCGTTCCCTTACCGTATTTATCATAAAAGGCTCTTGCCCTGGTAAGATGCTTTTTTCTAAATAACAAAGTCTCTTTTCTTTCGTAAAGTAAAGGACCCGTTGTTCGGCCAAACCAGTAACCAACCATATTGCCCAATATGGAGGCGATCATGATCATTATTATGATTGTTATATGCTGCCATCCAAATTGAGTGGCGGCGTCCTGTGGTACGCCGATGAACTTGTTCGAGATCTTATCCAAAAAGACTCCGGCGGCAAACAACAAAGAGTCGCCGGGAAAAAAGAAACCCACGAATAAACCTGTCTCTGCAAAAACAACCAATAAAAGAATGTATAAACCACCGTAGTCGATGATCCAGTCAATGAAGTTTTGTAAAAATCCGAGCAGATAAATGTCCAATAGATGTTCCATGCCTTATAAGCAGCTTTAAATTTTTAATGATCCAATGCCCCTTCCCATTTACTTACTACACTTGTCGCCAGTGCATTTCCTACCACATTTGTCGCGGTGCGAAACATATCACAAAAATGGTCTATTGGCAATATTAATGCAATTCCTTCGGGTGGAATTTTAAACATTGCACAAGTTGCAGTTACCACAACCAGCGATGCTCTCGGTACACCCGCAATACCTTTACTTGTCAGCATCAATACAAGAAGCATTGTCAATTGTGTACCCATGTCCATATGAATGCCATAGGCCTGTGCGATGGCAAGGCTGGCAAAGGTCATGTACATCATGCTTCCATCGAGATTAAATGAATAGCCAAGTGGAAGAATGAATGCTACTACTTTATCGCGGCAACCAAAACGCTCCAGCTCTTCTGTAAGTTTTGGAAATACTGCTTCGCTGCTTGTTGTGCTGAATGCGATCAGTAAGGGCTGGGCAATCCGCTTTAACAAATGCGGAATACGATTTCGCAGGATCAGAAATCCTACAGCTAATAAAATACACCACAACAAAGCAATACCGATCAGAAAATATAAAAGGTATTGACCATAAAAATTAAAAACACTTAACCCTTTTGTGGCGATCACTGCAGCAATCGCTCCAAACACTCCTACCGGGGCGAACCACATCACATACCCTACCATCTTTAAAATGATATGCGACGCCGAATCCAAAGCTTTTACGATGGGCTTTGCATATTGATGAAGGGCAGTAGCTGCAACTCCGAAGAAAATGCTGAAGATAACGATCTGGAGGATTTCATTATTCGCCATTGCCTCAAATACACTTTTCGGAACGACATGCTCTACAAATTTTGCCAGCGAAAATTCCTGCGTTTTTCCGATCAGGTCTTTTGCACCTGCAGTATCTGCATTACTCAGGTCAATAGCATGACCGGGTTGAAAAAGATTTACCAGGAACATGCCTAATAATAAACTAACCAGTGAAGCCGAGACAAACCAAAGTAGCGCTTTTCCACCGACACGCCCTACCGTTTTCAGATCTCCCAATTTTGCGATACCAACTACCAGTGTACAAAATACAAGTGGCGCGATGATCATTTGTACAAGGCGAAGAAAAATAGTCGTGAGAAGTTTGATGTTATCGGAGAACTTTTTTATGAGATCTGCAGAACTGTTTTGATGAACGATATATCCAACAACCACTCCCAAAATCATTGCAATAATAATAAAGACTGTTAGCCGGTTTTTTTTTGCCATGGAAGTGCTGATATAAAGCCGAAAATCGGAAAAATATCTAAGAGGAAAAACATTTCATCATCTAAATATCAGTTTTATAAAAGAATTAGAGTATTGATTAAATAATTCCTTTACTTTACGACCTATTCTAAATTATAATACCGACTTATGAGTTTGTTTATTAAGAAACCTCTGAAAGTACTTTTGGCGGAAGCTTCTGACAGTGATAAAGGATTGAAAAAAACTTTAGGGCCATGGTCACTGGTTGCATTGGGGATAGGCGCTGTTATTGGCGCGGGGTTATTCTCAATCACTGGCGGTGCTGCTGCAAACAATGCAGGTCCTGCTATCACGATCTCATTTATAGTGGCAGGTATTGGATGCGCATTTGCAGGTTTATGTTATGCCGAATTTGCTTCGATGATCCCTATTGCGGGCAGCGCCTATACTTATTCATACGCCACCATGGGAGAATTCATTGCGTGGATCATCGGTTGGGACCTTGTGCTTGAATACGCGGTTGGTGCTGCTACAGTCAGCATCAGCTGGAGCCGCTATTTTGGAAAATTTATGGAAGGTTTTGGTATTCACATGCCGGCCGATATGATGGGAGGGCCATGGGATGGTGGTATAGTCAACATACCCGCCGTGTTCATTGTTGTTCTAATGAGTTTGCTTTTAATCAGAGGTACAAGCGGAAGCGCCAAGGTCAATGCGTTTATTGTAGCGCTAAAGGTTTGTGTCGTTTTGATCTTCATTTTCCTTGGCTGGGGTTATATTCATAAAAGCAATTACAATCCTTATATCCCTGATAACAATGGCACATTCGGTGAGTTTGGATTCAGTGGAATTATCCGGGCAGCAGCCATTGTATTTTTTGCTTATATTGGTTTTGATGCCGTATCGACGGCAGCACAGGAAACAAAAAATCCAAAAAGGGATATGCCCATTGGTATTCTTGGATCGCTGGCCATTTGTACCGTGTTGTATATTTTATTTGCGCATGTCATGACAGGCGTTACCAATTATCAAACTTTCAGGGGAAAAGATGGAATTGCACCGGTAGCGGTCGCAATTGATCACATGGGAAAAGTTGGTGCCGATGGAATAACTCACCCTGATTACCCCTGGCTGAATCGTGCGATCATTGTTGCCATTCTTGCCGGCTATTCTTCAGTAATACTTGTCATGTTATTGGGACAATCAAGAGTGTTTTTTAGCATGAGTAAGGATGGACTATTGCCAAAAATATTTTCGCAGGTGCATCCCAAATTCAGGACACCTGCCAAAAGCAATTTATTATTTCTTGTATTTGTGAGTTTATTTGCTGCTTTTGTTCCGGCGAGGGTAGTGGGTGAAATGACAAGCATCGGGACATTATTTGCTTTTATCCTGGTTTGTATCGGGGTGCTTATATTAAGAAAAAGGATGCCGGATGCCCCAAGAGCATTCAGAACACCATTGGTTCCACTTGTCCCTATACTCGGGATAGGGACATGTTTGTTTATGATGGTGTTTTTGCCGGGTGATACCTGGATTCGGTTAATTGTTTGGCTAATTATTGGTCTGGTAATTTATTTTAGGTACAGTCGTCATCATAGTAAACTCAGGCAGGGCCAGGTTGTATTGCCGATAGATCCCGAAAAGCCAAAAGAACCATTTGAACAATAAAATAAACGCACCATTTAAATAATAGCCCTGTTAATTTTGCAGGGCTTTTTCTTGAATACTTATCTTGCAACTTCAATAATATTAAACACAGACCGATAATGAAAAAAATTTTCTTTGCATTTATACTTTTGACAGGAACCTTGTGCGCCACATCGCAAACAAAGACCACTAAAGACCTTTTATTGGATACACTGTGCAAGTGTATTACCGCAAAAAAGGATGAATTAAAGAACGCTTCTCCAAATGATATTCAGAAAGAATTCATGAGCTGTTTTATGAGTGAGGGCCTTGACCTGTTAATGAAGTACGCAGCAGAAAAAAAGGTTAGCCTGACCGACCAGGAGGCAATGCAAAAATTAGGAAACAGTATAGGAATGGAGCTTGCAAAACAGTGCCCTGCCATGATGCAACTGGCAATTAATTCAGCGATGGCAGAAGATACGAGTGCAGGCTCCGGCTCTTCCAAAATTATCACTGAAGTAACTTCTGAAACGGAAGGGACAATTGTTAGCCTGAATACGACTGAATTTCCCGCCAGCATCCAGTTAAAACAAAAGAATGGTGTAGTAAAGAAAATATTTCTCGTCTCGGAATTTTATACCGATGATGATAATTTCTATAACACAGGATACCTGCCCGGTAAAAAAGTAGTCGCAGAAATAAGCTCCCAAAAGATATTCATACCTTCTAAAAAGAAATTTGTTACACTTGATGTGGTCGTGAAACTAAATCATCAATAACCGGGTGAGGCTTTATCATTTCGGTTTTTCTTTTGCAGTCATTACTGTAAATTTGCAACCCAAAAGAAATTTTTGATTTAAGATTTTGGGCCGTTGATTTATGTAATTTAAATCTAAAATCAAAAATCTCAAATTGTATACCATGGGAAGAATTTTTGAAGTTAGAAAAGCCACCATGTTTGCCAGGTGGGACAGGATGGCAAAACAATTCACCCGCGTCGGGAAAGAAATTGCTATTGCTGTAAAAACGGGCGGACCTGATCCTAATACAAACCCTGCTCTTCGTCGCTGCTTTCAGAACGCAAAGGCAGTGAATATGCCAAAAGATCGCGTTGAGGCTGCAATCAAAAGGGCGATGGGAAAGGAGATGGAGAATTTTGAAGAGATCTTGTATGAGGGTTATGGCCCGCATGGCGTAGCGATATTGGTTGAAACGGCTACCGACAACCATGTAAGAACAGTGGCCAATATAAAATCCCATTTCAACAAAGGAGGTGGTGCATTAGGCAACAGCGGCAGTGTGGCCTTCCAATTTAAAAAAATGGGAGTGTTTAAGTTAAAGCCCGAAGGATTGAATGCAGAAGAACTTGAATTCGATCTTATCGATCACGGGCTTGAAGAAATGGGAGAGGGCACGGGCGAAAACGGGGAATCTATCCTGGTACTGCGTTGTGCATTCAATGATTTTGGTAAAATGCAAAAAGTCCTCGAAGAAAAAAACATTACTCCTGTCAGCGCGGAAGTGGAATGGATCCCAACCACTACTGTTCCCCTGAATGATTTACAGGCGGAGGAAGTAAGTAAATTAGTAGAAAAGTTAGAGCAGGACGACGATGTGCAAAAAGTATTTCACAACATGGTGTGAGTCGATATTGGCCCCAAACGAGAGCCGAATTATTTTTCGAGGAACTTTTTCAAATTATCAAGACCTTGCTGCAATTGTGGGTGATAAACTCTTTCAAACATAAAGCTGGAAAACTTTTCCCAGGGATACCAGCGTAGATAAAAATCTATGTACCATTGGATCGTTACCGAATGTTCACCAGGATTTGCCGCCATCAACCATCCTGTTGGAATTTTTTTATTAGTCAAAACAAATTCTGCCGTTACTTCATCTTGTTTTCTCCCGGTAATAATTATGTATTGCTTTTTACGTTCGTTTAATATCAAACCTTTGATACTGCCGGTTTCGTAAAAAAATTTTGAAGAATCTGCACCCGGATACCAATTTTTCCAATTAGCCACATTACTAATTTGATCCATCACCCGATCTCTTGAAGAATTGATCTGGATGGCTTTATATATCCTTACATGAGAAGGAATAAAAAGAGAAATAATGGTAGTAATAAAAAATATTACGATGAGACTTATTATAATAAATCGGAAGATGCGCATGAGCGTTCAAAGCATTTAATGAACAATTAAAGATCATTCCCACCTGAAAACCCAAATGGCAAAGGTATAAATGACAATACCCCAGGCGCCTAAAATGCCAACCTGCTTCCAGCAATCATTAAGATGTAAACCTTCAAAGGCCACCTTACGCAAAGCGTCGTTGAGAGCGGTTAATGGCAATGCTTCGATAAGCCAGTGTATGCTCTTTGGTAACACTGTTTTTGGAAAAAAAGTTCCGGATAAAAAATATTGCGGGAACATAAAAAGATTGGCATAAATGGGGATCACATTCTGGTTTTTTGACACAGAACTTATGAAGAATCCAAAACCCATGAATACAATAAGGGCAAGGGTGCTTAATACCAATAATTCAAGAACCGTGACAAAGCCATTGGCCAACGTAAAATTATAAGCATACTTTCCAAATAGTATCAGTACAATGACGATAATCAGTTGAAAAAATACACGACCCAGGCTCTCGCCAAGTACAATATTCGTTTTCGTTACCGGCGATGCGTACATTCTTTTTAATACAAGGGTTTCTCTCAATGCAAAAAATAAAAATGCCACTCCAAATACGGCAGAACCGATCAATGAAAAACCGATCATACCCGGTAAATAAAAATCAATTCGTTTATAGATACGGCCCTCTACCTGTTCATTTGATATTGTAGCAATTTTTTCAACAGGATGCTCCTGTTGACTTACTTCATTGATCATTCCATTTAAAACTGCCTGCAATTGTGGTAGCTCTCGTTGGCTGGCTGATGAAGATTTTATGTGTACATCATATTTTCCCGAATTAGTTTTTTGAACACTTAATATTCCGGTAAGTCGCCCTTTTTTTAACCGGTCTTCAATTTCAGCTTCGGTTCCATTTGCAATACTAAAAATAGGTGCATGGGTAATAGCCTGGTAGATAGCGTTGGTGCTATCTGAACTTTTATCAATTGCCACATCAAAGGAAATTCCACCACCGCCTCCAAGTGAACCGAAAATAATGATCAGTACAATGGGAAAAAACAAACTGAAAAACGTTGAGGACGGACTTTTGAAAATAGATTTGAAACTGGCTTTTGTAATTGCGAACAATGCCCTTCGCTGATTATATCGTTGTGCCATTATTCCTGGTTGATGTGCAAATGTAAGTCTTCATAAATAGGAAAGAAATTTCATCACTAAGTGTCTGTGTAAAGACAAGTCCCCTTCAGGGGATTTAGGGGGTGGTTAATGGATGAAAAATTCAAAGGGCAAACGCGTTTGACTTGTGTTTGTCATTTGCCTGATTCGAATTAACTCATTATAAATTTTGAAATTTTCTTTTCCAAGTTCTGCTTTGATCTTTGACGAATAATTATCGGATGTTGATGAACCCAGTATCCGGTCAAAGATATTCTGTGGTTCGGGCAACTCTCTTAAACGATAGTCGCTTGTCTTTGCCAATCGTGCCGCGCAATCGACTGCATCCTGTAATCCTCCAAACCGGTCTATCAATCCATTTGTGATCGCATCATTTCCGATCCATACTCTTCCCTGGGCAATTGTTTCGATATAAGAGGTATCTTTTTTTCTTCCGTCAGCTACCCGTTTTTTAAATTGTTCATAGGTCATTTCAATACTATGCTGGATCATTTTCTTTTCCTCTTCATTTAGAGGATGAAAAATACCTGCATCTGCATATTCGCCGGTCTTGACTCCATCAAACGTAACCCCTAATTTATTTTTGAAAAACATCTCCATGTTGGGAATGATCCCAAACACACCAATAGAACCGGTAATGGTATTCGGCTCAGCAAAGATGCTGTCAGCGGCACAGGAAATATAATAACCGCCCGACGCAGCTACATCACCAAAACTTACTACTACAGGTTTCTCCTGTTTGGCTAATGATAATTCTCTCCAGATATTTTCACTGGCCAATGAACTTCCTCCTCCCGAATTTACTCTGAACACGATCGCCTTAATTGTTTTATCAAGCCTGGCCTTGCGAATAAGTTTCATATAATTTTCACTCGCAATAATGCCACGCTGATCAGTGCTGCCATCTATGATATCGCCTTCCGCATAGATCAGGGCAATATGGTCATTCCCCGATCTTTTGAATCCACCGGCCTTCGCATATTTATTAATAGAAATGAAATTGATCTTATCATACTTTCCCAGGCCCAACCTGTTTTTTATATCGTCTTTTACCTGGTCATCATATTTTAGATCGTCCACGAGTTTATTGCCAAGTGCATCCTGTGCAGTTTGGATTTTTCCTTCATTTGCGAGTTTGTGAAGAGTGGCGGTATCAATATTCCGTGAAGCAGATGCTTTGATTAAAAGCTGGTTGTAAAGAGAATTTAACCAAACTGTTGTCTGGAATTTGTTTTCCGGTGTCATTTTATCAGTACGAAAAGGCTCGGTCGCACTTTTAAATTTCCCGGCATAAAATATTTCCGGTTGAATTTCCAGTTTGTCAAGCGCCCCCTTCAGAAAGACATAATCAACATTAAAACCCACCCATTCCAGCATTCCGCTTGGATTCAGGTATATTTTATCAGCGACATCAGCAACATAATAGGCTTTTTGTGAGATCACGTCGCCTGATGCGATGATGAATTTTTTACTTGTTTTAAAATTGCTCAGTGCGTTCCTGATATCTTCGCTATTGGCAAAGCCATTCGGGTTGGAGTTTGCAATAATGTGGAGCCCGGCTATGTTTTTATCCTCCTTTGCTTTATTGATCAGTCTTACCACATCATATAAGCCCGGTACATCCATCTCATCATTACTGCTGAAACCCGATAAAGGACTTTCAACCTGCTGCTCTTTAAAATCCTGGCTAAGATCCAGCACCAGTACAGATTTGGCTTCAACCCGCGGTTTTTCCTTTGAAGCAAGGCCTGCTATCCAACCGACAAACAAAAAGAATACGATCAGCGAGAAGATCAGCAGTGACAGTAATGAAGCAAAGAATATTTTAAAAAAGCTTTTCATGATAAGAAATTTGAGTAGGTAAAAATAAAGATACTATCACGGATTTCACGGTTTAGCATGGATTTTACAGATTCTATCTCCTTCCATTCTGTATTCTGAATTCTGTTTTCTTTGTACGTTTGATGTCTATGAACAGAGCTTATTTACTGATCGGTGGTAATCTGGGAAACAGGGAAAATAATTTTACAATAGCGAAAGGTTACATCAAACAATATTGCGGGCCCGTCACCCGATCGTCTTCTTTATATGAAACAGCAGCGTGGGGCAAAACAGATCAACCTTCATTTCTTAACCAGGCCCTTGAAATAGAAACTGAGCTGCATGCAAAGCATTTAATGACGCAGGTATTGGACATAGAAAAATTCATGGGTCGCGAACGGAAAGAAAAGTACGGACCGCGTGTCATCGATATCGACATTTTATTATTCAATAACGAACAATATGATCTCCCTTTTTTAAAAATTCCGCACCCCGAAATGCAAAATCGGCGTTTTGCATTGATACCTCTCGCTGAGATCGCCGGGGACATTCAACACCCCGTTTTAAAAAAATCAATTGACCAATTGTTGAAAGAATGCCCGGATAAATTAGAAGTAAAGAAATATATAGCGGCACACTTGTGAGGTACGCTTTATTTTTTCCACAACTATCTTAAATAAAGTTTTTTTGTTGGTCAATTAATTTATTTTGTGTCTCCTGATTGCAGCCACTAACTGATGACCAACAACCAACAACCGGTAGCACCCAAATGAATTATCATTTTATTACAATAGAGGGGAATATAGGAGCGGGAAAAACTACACTGGCTCATTTACTTGCCCGTCATTATAATGCCAGGCTTGTGCTGGAAGAGTTTGCTGACAATCCATTTCTTCCTAAATTCTATGAAAATCCCGGGCAATTTGCATTCCCGCTGGAGCTTTTTTTCATGGCTGAACGGTTTAAGCAACTAAAAGAGCTGATACAGCAAAAAGACCTTTTCCAGAATATTACGGTCTGTGATTATCTTTTTACCAAATGTCTCTTGTTTGCAAAAGTTACACTACCCGCTGACGAGTTTCGCCTGTATCAACGGTTATTTGAGATCATTCATCAGCAATTAATAGAACCCGACATCCTGATCTATCTGCACGCTCCTGTTTCCAGGCTCCAGGCAAATATTAAAAAACGTAATCGGCCCTACGAACAAAATATTCCTGACCAGTATTTGTTCAGTATTCAGGAAACGTATACTCATTATATCAAACAGCATAACGTTAAAACTATTTTCATAGATGCATCCAATGCTGATTTTTTGGGTAATGAAAAGCATCTAAAGATCATTACAGACGCACTGGAAAAGGATTACGATGAAGGGCCACATTATTTTGCATTGCCGTAGAGAACCACGATTAAACGATCTTTAAAGATTTTGAGGAAAGCAGAGTTCAAAGAATGATGAGTCCTGCGAATCGGTAAATGTCATTTAATTTTGGTTCTTACTCATTGTAATCAAAAATTTTTTCATAAAACTGGATCTATTTCCTCTTAATCCATGGCTAATCCAGCAAATCGTGGTTCCCGTGGTTCTCCATTCGCGGCAGTCCGGATCAAAGAGTTCAAAAATTTAGTACTTGGCAGATTTGTCTTCATTGTAGCCTTGCGCATGATGACCACTTTGGTCGGGTGGTGGATATACCAGTTGACAAATGCTGCGTTTGCGATCGGGCTTGTCGGTTTATCGGAAGTAATACCTGCAGTCTCATTTGCCTTATATGCAGGTCATGTCATTGATATAAGTGAAAAAAGATGGATGCTTTTGCGTGGCGTACTTTTATATTTTGCCGCTGCAGGCGCCCTACTTTTTTTGTCCACCGGCCTTACAAAGGAGCATTTAAGCAGTCATTCGATAGCGATTTGCATTTACGCTGTTATTTTTTGCACAGGTATCATTCGTTCGTTTACTGGTCCTGTATTTAATGTGATGCTTGCCCAGATCGTGCCAAAAAGTGTTTTGCAAAATGCTACGACCTGGAACCAGGGAGCCTGGCTCTCCGCCTCTGTTACGGGTCATGCGCTGGGCGGTTTGCTGATCGCCTATTTTGGGATTACGGGCGCATTAGTAGCCATAGTAACTGCCATCCTCGCTGCATTCTTAATATTGTTATCAGGGCTTAAGCCAAAACCTCCGTTGAATGAAAGGGGTGAGAAGCGAACCTTGGACAGTGTGAAAGAAGGATTGAGATTTGTTTTCAGGACAAAAGAATTGTTAGGAGCTATTTCTCTTGACCTTTTTGCTGTTTTATTTGGTGGCGCCGTGGCCATGGTCCCGGTTTATGCAAGAACTATTTTGCATGTTGGAGCGATCGGTTATGGATGGCTGAATGCCGCATCAGACATAGGCTCCATTTGCATCGTAATATGGCTGACCATATTTCCTTTGCAAAGGAAGCAAGGGAAAAGGTTGCTGTTGGTAGTTGCAGGGTTTGGCGTTTGTATAATCATTTTCGGCTTATCGAAAATTTACCTGGTCTCTTTTTTTGCATTAATGTTCAGTGGTATGCTTGATGGAGTAAGTGTGGTGGTAAGGGGAACGATCACGCAATTAAAAACACCCGACAATATGCGTGGACGTGTATTGAGTGTAAACAGTATGTTTATTAATTCTAGTAATGAGTTGGGACAATTTGAAAGTGGACTCGCGGCTCATTTATTAGGCAATGTGCCATCTGTTGTGTTTGGAGGTTGTATGACGCTACTGGTCGTAATTATTACCTGGTTCAAAGCACCGAGTTTGCGTAAATTAGAGTATTAAAAAAGTTTATAAGTTCACGGGTTTCAAAGTTCCAACCAAAGTTGGTTCCTTTTTAAACTGTAGAACTTGTGAACTATGAAACTTTCAAACTATTCTTTATGAACCGCCGGAGCTTTCTACATTCGTCTACACTCACCTTAGGGGCGTTGACCCTTGCGCAACAAAAAATCTTTGCAACTATGTTTGATGAGCCATGGAAAATAAAAATGCTCAGGGGTGATATCGGTGTTTTTACAGAGAAGGGAGGCACGATCGCATTCCTGTTGTCCAAAAAGGGAATTGTCGTAGTAGACTCACAATTTCCCGAGCAATCACAACACCTCATAGACGAATTAAAGAAACAAAGTAGTCAACCTTTCGAGCTTCTCATTAATACCCATCACCATGGAGATCACACCGCGGGTAATATTTCATTCAAGGGGATCGTGAAACATGTGTTAGCCCATGAAAACTCATTAAAGAATCAAAAGAATGTGGCGGTTGCACAAAAAACAGAGGATAAACAATTGTATCCCGATCAAACTTTCGGAGAGACCCGGTGTGAAAAGATCGGGAAGGAAAAGATCTGTCTTCAATATCACGGCACGGGTCATACCGACGGAGACGCGATCATCCATTTTGAACATGCCAACGTAGTTCACATGGGGGATCTCATGTTTAATCGTCGTCATCCTTTTGTAGACAGAAGTGCGGGAGCGAGCATGAAGAGCTGGATCACCGTTTTAGACAAGACCACCAGCCATTTCAGTAATGACACCATTTTTGTTTTTGGTCATGCCAGCGATGGTTATGAGGTTACAGGAACAAAGGATGACCTGAAAGCATTCGGAGAATACCTTGGTAAGGTGTTGATTTTTGTTGACGGTGAGATCAAGGCCGGGAAAACAAAAGATGAGGTTTTAAAAACAACTGAATTGCCATTTGAAACACAGTGGAAGGGAGACGGGTTGCAAAGGCCTTTGCAGGCTGCGTATGAAGAACTGACTGCGAAGTAGAATGGCTAGAACGTCTTTATCAGCCTGTCATTAAACCTTATTTCCCTGTGGTGAATAACTTTTACTTGTTTCATCGAGGGATGTAGCGGATTAATGATATAATTAAATTCTTCAGGCATTAATACACTCGGAACCCTGAATAAAAGACCCTTCTGCTCCTCTAAGAAATTATCGCCGATCTTTTGGGTCACATGTTGTATATCCAATGCATCCCAATTGTTGGGAAGATCTTTTTCTTCAATGAATTTTAGAGGAGCCTTGTCTGGAAGAAAAACAGTTACAAGTATATATTTTTTGTTTCGAAACAATTTTGCCGGTATATGGGCCAGTGTTTCTAATAAAGCCAGGGAGCGATTTGCTGAAGTATACAACGCATATCGGCCCTCACTGTTCCATCTTCCTCCAAAAATACGGGACCCATCTCCCGACAGGTCGTTTGAATATGATTCCTGGGTGATCCTGTATAATTCCATAACTATGAAAAAACACCTTGCTCAAGACGGCCAAGAACTTTGAGAGCCATTTGTATTCCGAATGTGGTATCTAAAAAATCAATGGGCCTGCGATTTCCCAAAGCGATAATAGGCGAATGAACCCATTCTCTAAAGGCGTCTTCTGTACCAATAACATCTATACCTCTTTTTATAAAAGCTGCCAACTCTAAAACCTTTCCCGTTTTTAAAGTGTCCAGCAATTCATCTTCATCCTTTCTTTGAATATTTCGATGCGAACTATGCACAAGACTACTCATTTTCTCCATGGAGATGCCCAGGTAACCTGCCAGTGATTTTAATGAAGATTTTCGAACTCCATGGCGGGAAAGATTGATCAGGTCCATATCACTGGATATCGCTTTAGGAACAGATTTATTTCCCCCCAATATGACTTTTAGAGTATCATACTGAACAGCTGCTTCTGAAATTGTGGATGGCAAATCTCCACCAGGGTTATAAACGGACTTCTTTTTTACAATCTTTCCCATATTCCTCTTCTTTACTCAAATATACGACATTTTGGTTTTCAAAATAACTTTTTGTCGCTATGTTTTCTGCTTTCCATGCATTAGTTTTTCCAGCACATAATAAGTGATAGGGCAGAATGTCGAATTTTTTAACGTTAACTGCTGGCGTTTAATAAAAACATCTTCATCTGTATAGGGAAATCGCCGGCAGTCGGAAGGTCTTTGTTCATAAATGCTACAAAAATTATCTGGTCCTAAAAAAGGACAGGGAGTTGATCTTACGACGAAGTCTCCCTCTTCGTCCACCTTTAAATAAGTTTCAATAAAATCACTTTCCCGCATTTTTAAATGCTTACTGACCCTCTTGATATCCGGTGTCTTAAACCTGGGTGAATATTTTTTACAACAATTTGCGCATTGCAGGCAATCAATTTTTGAAAAGGCTTCCTCGTGAAGACCAGGTAATTGTTTCAATACGTCATTTTTGGTTGCTTTTTGCAGGTATTGCTTATAAACCTTCTGCCTTTCTGCAGATTTTTTTTCCCAGTTAGCCAGCAAATCTTTGATCATAAAGTTTTTAACAATGAAAGACCGGGCAAGGTACATAACATTTGAAAAGCTGCCTTATTTTTGCTGTTAATATGCACGCCGTTTACGAACAACTGCTGATACTCGTTTCTACGCCATTATACATCGTTATTATTGCGCTTGAATTAATCTTAAGCAACTACGGCCATAAAAAAGCTTATACCTGGAAAGACACGGCTGCCAATGTTTATCTTATGTTGTTGAATGCCTGCCTCGATCTTTTTGTACGGGGTGCTTACTTGTTTGTGTTGACTTATTTTTTTCAATACCAGGTTTTTTCGTTTAGCAATGTCATCGTGTATTGGATCATGCTCCTGGTGTTTGAAGATTTTCTCTATTACTGGTTGCATCGCTTTGATCATGAGATACGATTGTTCTGGGCAGTGCATGTGACCCATCATTCTTCACAGCAACTTAATTTTTCGGTTGGTTTTCGCTCTTCTGTATTTCAACCGCTTTATCGGTTTATTTATTTTATCCCGCTTGCTTTGATTGGTTTCAAACCCCTTGATATTGTTTTCATCTACTCTGCTACGCAGATCTGGGGGATACTTGTTCATACCGAACTTATAAATAAAATGGGATGGCTCGAATATGTTCTTGTAACTCCTTCCCATCACCGGGTGCATCATGCTTCTAATCCCAAATATCTTGATATGAATATGGGCATGTTTCTTATCATCTGGGATAAAATGTTTGGAACATTTCAACCGGAACTCCCGGTTGAAGAATATCAACCCTTAAAATATGGTCTGACAAGGCCCATAGAAAAAGAGACACCGGTCAGCATCGTTTTTCATGAATGGAGTGGTCTTCGCAAAGATCTTTTCCGAAACGACATTGGTTGGAGAGAAAAACTCTTCTATGTCTTTGGCCCTCCCGGCTGGAGCCACGACGGAAGTCGCAAAACCAGCAAAGAACTCCGCCAAATTGAAAACGGGGAAACGGAAACAGTTGGCGAAACAGAAAACCAGGTGGCCCTTTCGTCAGTCGTGAATCGTGAATCGTGAGAGGCCAGTAATGAGTAATGAGTATAATGGTGAATACTGCTAACTGCCGACTGCCAACTCCAAACTCGCCATTGCATTTTTATCCTTTTCACCCCGTAACTTTGCGCTTTT
>Ga0207706_10002606_pt1 | contig 17558 bp, 11 predicted proteins | sample KBSC53metaG_FD_184318 | JGI IMG/M metagenome (GOLD analysis project Ga0207706, IMG submission 184318) | Corn rhizosphere microbial communities from Kellogg Biological Station, Michigan, USA - KBS C5-3 metaG (SPAdes) (version 2) | ecosystem: Host-associated > Plants > Roots > Rhizosphere > Soil ... | reverse complement strand
AGGCGTCGGACAAGAGTGTCCGACCCACACACAACCACCTACACTCTCCAGTAATCCGGCCTCCACTGGGTGATGGCTTTTTTTATTTCTGCCTTGGACAATTTTTCTGACAGGGCCCGCGCTGCCAGAGCGGGGAGCTCCGCGTCCGAGGCGAAGCGCAGCCCTACCAGCTGCGATTCCGTCAGTTCGACGATGTGGGCTCGCAAAGGTTTGTCCACCAGAATTGCCAGCCGCAGCCGCTCCTCCAGCCGGATGACCCGGTCCTGCACCCTGAGCGCGTAGGTACGCGCCTTCACCACTGCCACCGTCGCGGCCAGAATGAATACCAGGAGCCAGGCCGCCTGCAGACTTGGGTGCATGACCAACTGCACAAGAGCGGCGATTACGCTGATGGCAAACACCGGCAGAACGAAGAAGTGAAACGGCGGATCGTAGCGGGCGTGGTGGGAAAAACTTTGAGGCACCTTCTCAGCCATGAATCGCTCCTTAAAGAAACCCATGTGGGCGCGAGCGTCCCGCTCGTGCTGGCAGCGCTCCGGAAGGCTTGGCACGAGCGTGGACACTCGCGCCCACATTTCAACCTCCGCCTTTACTTCTTTTTCTTTTTCCCAAAGAGACCGCCCAGCGCGTCCATGGGGGACGCAGAATCGCCGGTAGAATTCTTGCCTCCGGTCAATCCCCCTAACGCTCCGCCCAGGCCGCCCTTCAGCTGGCTCCCGACCATGCCCTTCACATCGGGTACGAATTTGGGGTCAGAAGTGGTGCCTTGAATGAAGAAGGGAATACTGCCGCCTTTGCCGCCCAGGCCCGCCATCTGAGTAAGCCCGGTCACCGCCCCGCCGGAAAGACTCGCGTTCATCTTGTAGTCGAGCGCTCCTCCCGGACTGATATTTCCATTTCCCGTGACCGTTCCAAGGGCAGGGATGGTGAGGTTGATGTTCTGCGTACGCACGCCCTCGGGAGCCACGCGCGCATCCGTGCTCAGGTTCTGGATGGAAGTGTCCGATCCTGTCTGCGCCCCAGACAGCGCCGAGATCGCAGACATTTTGGAGGCCAGGTTGAAGCCCTGGAGTTTGGTCTGGGACAGGCGAATCGGGCCGGCGATGACCAGCTTGTCAACTGGCCCCGTGATCCCCACATTGACGGAGAGCGTCCCGCCCTGCAGTCTCGATCCCGAAGGTAGAACAATACCGAGCGCGGGCAACATGGCTTGAAGGTCGTCCACCGGCATGCCATCGGCGTTGAGCTTCATGTTCAGAATCGTAGACTCGCCCTGGCTCTGATATGTGCCGGTCAGCTTGGCCAGGGCCTTGCCCAGGGAAACGTCGGCCTGGGTCAGCGTTCCGCCCTGCTTTTGCAGATCATAGTCAGTGGCGTATTTCACCGTCACCGCTTGCGTGGCCGGCGTGCCTTTAACCGCCAGCTTGAGCTTGTCCGCTTTGAGCGTTCCGCTGGTGCGCAGCACGTGGCCGTCGGATTTGAGCGTGCCGTCGAAGTCGGCTATGCCGGCAATCCCGGTGGAGGGATCAACGAACCCCGAGGCAGTCAGGTCGAGTCCCTTGACGTTCATCTGCGCTTCGATCGGACTCGCCGCCACATCGCTCGAGTTAATGGGCCCCGCCTTGCCGTCGAGTTTTGCTGTGCCGCCGGCGGGAAGATCAGCGGTGATGGTGAAAGGGAACTGTGAGGTGGGCGAAAAGTCGCGCACGCTGATGTCCACGTTGTCATACACGTGCGGCTTGATGGAGGAATTGGCGCGGTTCACAGACAGGCGGCCATCCTTTACATCAAGTTTGCTGACGGAGAGGTCGGGCGTGGACGAAGGTGCGCTGGCCGGCTTCGGAGTTGCAGCGGACTTGTTGCCCAGGCTGGAAAAATTCCATTTCCCGGCGGCATCGCGCAGCAGGGCAATCTCGGGTTTGTCCAGCGTGATATCGGTGACGTGCAGTTTCTTCGAAAAAATCAGCGGCATCACTTCCACTCCCACCTTCAGGGACTTGGCGCGAACGAAAGGATCCTTGCTGAATGCCGGATCATCGGCGATGGAGAGATCTTCGGCCGAGACGCTTCCGGAAAGGATGGAAAGACTGAGGTTGCCGACTTTGACTTCGCGGCCGAGGGCCTCGGTGAGCTCAGACTCCAGTTTGGGACGGAAGCTGTTCACATTGATCAGGAAGGGAAGAGCGATAGCGATGAGCAGCAGAACCACAACGACGATCCCGACAATTTTCAGCGCTTTCATAACAGGAACTCCTTCACGAACCTTGAATTCTTGAGAGGGCCAGTGGCACGGTGGAGTAAGCCGCGAGTGGCCCCCAGTCTATCAAAAATCGAACTAGCGGGGCTCCTGGGTAAGCTCCGGATTGGGGGCGGGCCTGCCGTAGAGTTCCTTCTGCCGCTTGTCTCGCTGTTCGTTCATCATGCGAGTGGTGGCCTCCATCTCGGCGCGGGCTTCCCGGGTCCGGCCCAGGCGCTGCAGCAATTGCCCGCGCAGGTAGTGGATGCTCGAATTTCCCGGATCGAGTTTGGCGGCGGCGTCAATCTCTGCCAGCGCTTGAACATATTTCGCTTGCCGCTGATAAACCTGCGCCAGCTGGTAGTGAGAACTGGAGAGGCTGGGATCAAGACGCAAGGCCTGGCGCAGATTGCGCTCTGCCTCCTGGTTGTTTCCCAGTTGCGAGTTCACCAGGCCCAGTTGGTCGTAGTTGTAAGCCAGGTCAGGCTCGATAGCCACATCCTTGAGGAATTCATCCCGCGCCCGCGCCAGGTCCTGCTTCCTGTAGTAAGCGATCCCCAGATTGAAGTGGACAAACGGGAGTTTGGGATTGGCCCTGGCGGCGAGGTCGAGCTCCCTGATGGCCTCGTCATACTCTTGCCGGTTGATGTGGGCCTTGCCCAGCAGAAGATGCAACTCGGGAGAATCCTGGCCGGTTTCGGCGAGCGCGGCAAAAGCGCGCTGCTCGAGGTCGGGCCGGGCCGACTTGCCGGCTGCGATGCCTAAAACGTAGAGATAGTTCAGCTGGCTCGAAGCCTGTGGCCAGAGTGGCTCGAGCATGGTGATCGCATCGGCATAGCGTTCGGTGAAAAAGTAGCAGAGTCCGAGCAGGTAGCGCGCCTGGTAGGAATCCGGGACGTCATGCACGACCGATTCGAAGGGAGTGATGGCAGCGCGAAAGTTGTTCTGCCGATAATAGGTCAGGCCGACATTGAGGCGTATTCCTGATATCCGCGGAGCCAGGTGTTCGGCCTTGTGCAACATTTCCAGAGCTTGTGCCCACTTCTTGCGCCGCATGTAGATAACGCCTAAGTTGGCATAGGCGCCGGCGGCTTGCGGGTCCAGGGCGAGCACGCCGCGAAAGGAACGCTCGGCCAGATCGAGATTGTTCTGCTTGAGAGCGCTTTCGCCCTGTTGAAACAGCTGCTGCGGGCCCGGGGATGGGTGCTGCGCCGGTGCAGTCTGGGCCTTCATACCTGAAAGCAGCGCGAGCAGAACCAGGGCTAGCAACCTTGACAGTGATTTCACTGTGCTGTAGTGTCCGCCAGCAACGGCCTGCAATTCAAGCGGGCACCGCCTATAAGCGCTGTTTTCAATCGTTATGGTCAAGACCTCAGTCATCACCATCCGGGACGTGGCCAAGGAGAGCGGATTTTCCTCAACCACGGTTTCCATCGTTCTCAATAATGCTCCCCTGGCCCGCTACATTCCGCCGGCCACCAAAAAGCGAATCGAGAAGGCGGCCAACAAGCTGGGATACCGGCCCAACCTCTTCGCGCGTTCCTTGCGCAGCAAGCGCAGTCACACCGTGGGAGTGATGGTCTTCGACATGACCGATCCCTACTGCACGCTCATCTTGCGCGGCATTGAAAATTCTCTCTACCAGTCTTCCTACCTGCCCATCCTCACCGATGTGCACAACGAACGCGGCCGCTTCGAGCGTTATCTGGAAATGCTGCTGGACCGTCGGGTGGAGGCGCTGATTGTGCTGGCCAACTGGTTGTTCGTCGATATCGATGTCCTGGCCGACCTGGAGAAGAGCAGCATTCCGACGATGATGATTGGGCGCGAGCTGCGAACCGATACCGTCAGCTCGGTGATCGTGGACAACGAAATGGGGGCGCGCCTCGCGGTGGAGCATCTGTATCAGTTGGGACACCGCAAGATTGCCTTTATCCGCGGGCCCAAAACTCTGGCCGACAGCGCTCCCCGGTGGCATGGAATTCGTTCCTTCGCCAAAAGCACGGGTCTCGAACTCGATCTCCGGCTGATCGTGGACCTGCCGGAATCGCAAGATCCGATTTCAAGTTTTGAAGCGGGCTACAAATTAACGGAGGAACTGATCAAGCGAAAGCGGCCATTCACTGCATTGATGGCCTTTGACGACGTGACCGCGTTTGGCGCGATACGTGCATTAGCCAAGGCTGGTCTTCGCGTGCCGGAGCACTGTTCGGTGATTGGCTTTGACGACGTCGCGGCGTGCAGTTTCTACACTCCGCCGCTCACGACCATTCGCCAACCCATGGAAGCCATGGGAGCGATGGCTGCGAACCTGGTGATTGAAGGCATCAATGGAGTCCTGGAAAAACGGGAAATCTCGGCAGTCCACCGTAAGATGGCCCCTGAACTGGCGGTCCGCGAGTCCACGCGCAGCCTCCCCTAGGAAAAAACCGGCCAGAACCCTCTTTTTGCCCGGTCACTTAAATAGGCGGCGGACCCAATTTCCCGCCTTTTTTTCTTGACACTTGTGATCGAACTACCGCAATATTCAGGCCATTGATTCGTTTTAATAAACGCTTTCACTCAGAATGCGCCGGTCAGGCCGGGGCGCGCGTCGATGGCCAATGGACAGGATATTCAGGCCCGGTGCCGGGATTGCCATCAGGCGCTGCAGGTTTACCGGATGGGTTCGAGACTGAGATGGTTCTCCTTTCCGGGAAAAACCGGATTAGGATCTGATGGCAAGTTGGTTCCAGCAATCTTCGGTTGGTAGAAAAATACTTGGGGGTATCGTATGAAGTCGCGCGTGTTTTGGCTCGGTGTTGTGCTGTTGCTTTCGCTGGCTGCCTGGGGGCAGGATTCGGCTTCGATTACAGGAACGGTGACCGATCAGAGCGGTGCGGCCGTCCCCAACGCGCAGGTCACGGTCAGCAGCCTGGATCGCGGCATCAACCGTCCCACCACCACGAACGCAACGGGCGACTATCTGGTTGCCGGCTTGCCCTCGGGTCCGGTCAACGTGACCGTGGTCGCCCAGGGCTTCAAAAGATATGAGGCGAAGGCAATCGTGCTGCAGGTGGGCCAGAAGGCCCGCGCCGACGTCGCGCTGGAAGTGGGCACGATCAAGGAAGAAGTCACGGTGGAAGGCGCCAACGTGGCCCAGGTGGAGACCCAGTCCTCGGATCTGACCGGAACCGTGAACGGAAAGCAGATCACCCAACTGCAGCTGAACGGACGGAACTTCACGCAGTTGGTCACGCTGGTCCCCGGCGTAAGCAATCAGACTGGCCAGGATGAAGGAACAGTCGGCATCAACGGGAACGTGAGCTTCAGCATCAACGGCGGCCGCGTCGAGTACAACAACTGGGAACTGGACGGCGGCGACAACATGGATAACGGCAGCAACAGCACGCTCAACGTCTATCCCAGCCTGGAAGCCATCGCTGAGTTCAAGGTTTTGACCTCGAACTACGGCGCTCAGTACGGCCGCAACGGGTCAGGCACGGTGGAAGTCGAGACCAAGTCCGGCACCAACGGCTTTCACGGGAACGCGTACGAATTCCTTCGCAACGATGCTTTGAACTCCACCAAATATTTTCTGGATTCGGTATCGCCCTACAAGAAGAACGATTTCGGCTACACCATCGGCGGACCTATCATCAAGAACAAGACCTTCTTTTTCTGGTCGCAGGAATGGCGCAGGGACCGCGTGCCTGCCGATTTCAACCAGGCCGTGCCTTCGGTCGAGGAACGGGCGGGTGATTTCACCGATCAGTGCAGCGGGGGCGGTTCCTGTCCCAGCGTTGGAGCGGACCTGCTCGCCGCCGGTTACAACCCGAGCGATCCCACGGTGCAGGCGCTGCTGGGCATGATTCCTTTGCCTACCACAGGCACCGGACTGGACTCGCGTTACCGCACGTCGTTATCTCTGCCCACGAACTGGCGCGAAGAGTTGATTCGCGTGGACCACAACTTTACCGACAAGATCCGCGGTACCGTCCGCTACATTCATGATTCATGGGACACCGTCACCGACGTGCCGCTATGGACCAACGCCGGCAGCTTCCCCACGATACAGACCGCGTTCAAAGGCCCGGGCGTGAGCCTGGTGGCCCGGCTGAATGCAACCTTTTCCCCTACGCTGCTGAATGAATTTGTGGCCAGCTACACAACCGACCACATCATTCTGAATAACGTCGGCAATTGGCAACGGCCGGCGGGGTTTGTCGTGCCCGATATTTTCCCCGGCAACGGCGACGGAATCTTGCCTGGAATTAACCTGGTCGGTGACGCCTACGACGGCGGCTTTGGTCAAGACGCGGGCTACATCCCGAACGGCGCTTACAACTCGAACCCGACCTACACCTACCGCGACAATGTCAGCAAGATTGTCGGCCGGCACAACCTCCAGTTCGGGGCTTATGCCGTGTTCGGCCAGAAAAATGAATTTGGCGGCGAGCTGGGAGCGGGCTCGATCCCTGGTTACCTGACCTTCGATGCCAGTACGAGCATTTCCACGGGCAATGCATTCGCCGATCTATTGCTGGGTAGAATCTCCAGCTACGGCCAGCAGGACCAGCGCGTCAAGTACTACAACCGCTACAAAATCGTTGAACCCTATTTTCAGGACGACTGGCACATCACCAGCCGCCTGACCGTGAACCTGGGTCTGCGCCTGAGCCTGTTCGGTACCTACCGGGAAAAGCAGAAGCAGGCATTCAATTTTGATCCAGCGCACTACCAGGCCGGCGTCACCACGGTGAACGCTGATGGCACGGTAAACAATCTGTTCATCAACGGACTGCCGAACGGAATTGTGCAGTGCGGTGTGACGCCGGGCGTTCCCGTCAGCTGCATGGACGGAAAGCTGTTCAATCCCGCGCCCCGTATCGGCTTTGCCTATGACGTGAATGGCGACGGCAAAACCGCGATCCGCGGCGGCTACGGCATTTTCTACGAACATGCCAACGGCAATGAGGGCAATACCGAATCGCTCGAAAACTCGCCACCTCTGGCCAATGCCTCGGTGGTGAACAATATCAACGGGTATGCCGGGACCGGGACCGTCGGAGCGCAGTTCCCCTTGAACGTGAATGCGATCCCCACCAAGGCCATCTGGCCCTACATACAGCAGTGGCACCTGGACGTGCAGCGCGAGGTGGTGCGGAACACCGTGGCCACGGTTTCCTATGTCGGCAGCAAGGGTACCAAGCTCAACCGGCAAACCAACTACAACCAGATTCCCGCGTTGCCCCTCTCGCTCAACCCATATGCGCCGGGAGAGTTTATCGACTCCGACCCAACGTCTCCAACCTTCAATACCGACTGTTCAAGTCTTAGCGTCAACGGCACGCCGGTAACTGGCCAGGCTGCCGTCAATCTTGGAGTTCAGTGCGGCGTTGACCCCAGCCCCTTCCGTCCATTTCTGGGCTACGGTGACATCACTCACTTGCAGTACGCCGCGTCCTCGACCTATCATGCCGCGCAATTTTCGGTGCGGCGCACCATGGGCAGCCTCAACCTGAGCGTTGCCTACACCTATAGCCATTCCATCGACGACTCCTCCGACCGCTTTGACGGGAGCTTTGTCGATTCCGCCAATCCCAGCGCCAATCGGGCCAGCTCCAACTTCGATCAGCGCCACATCCTGAATGTCAGCTACGTTTGGGACCTGCCGGGCTTCAAATCGGGCTTGACCAACGCGATCCTGGGCGGCTGGCAGTTCTCCGGCGTGACCAGCTACTCAACCGGAACGCCCTACAGCGTGGTGGTGTCGAACGACAACGCGGGCGTCTCTAATGGAGTGGGATCGGGCGCTCGCCCCGACCTGGTGGGCGATCCGAGGTCCGGTATTCCGAGCGGGACGATCACCGACTTCGGGCCGGCATTCGGCAATGCCGCTGCCTTTGCCCTGCCACGGGGGTTGACCTTCGGCGACGCTGGACGCAACATCCTGAATAATCCCAATCGACTCAACTTCGACTGGGCCCTGTTCAAGCACTTCAAAATCAGGGAGCAGATGGGCTTTGAGTTCCGCGCTGAAGCCTTCAACGTGTTCAACCATACCCAGTGGGGAAACATTGCCGGTGATAGCGGCTCGGCCGGCGGCGACGGCAACAATACCCTCGGCAGCGACAGCTTCCTGCGTGCCAGTTCCGCGCACAACGCGCGCATTATGCAACTGGGCCTGAAGTTCAGCTTCTAGAAGATCGTGGAGGACGGGCCGTCCTCGCCCGTCAACCGCAAACTAAAAGGACGGGCGGAGACGCCCGTCCTCCATTTTCATCCCTCATCTCAAGGGCTTAGCCTACCTCGGCGTGCTGGCGCGTCCCGGCCACGACCGTCAGCGCCTGTTCCAGGTCCGCGATCAGATCGTCCGCATTCTCGATTCCTACCGACAGCCGGATCAGCTGCTCGGTCACGCCCATCTTCTGGCGATGCTCGGCTGAAATCATGCCGTGCGACGTGAGCACGGGAATGGTGACCAGGGAATCCACTCCACCCAGGCTGGGCGCCAGGGTAAACAGGTGCAGCGCCTCAGAGAGCCGCCTGGCGTCTTCTCCAGTGCCGTCCACTTCGAAACTCAGCACACCGCCACCGCCGTGCATCAGTTGCATCGCCAGGGCGCGTTGCGGATGGCCTTCGAGAAAGGGATAGTGCACCCGCCGCACCTTGGCGTGTTGCGCCAGGAACCGGGCGACGCGCAACGCATTGTCATTATGCCGCTGCACTCGCACCGCCAGCGTCTTGATGCCGCGCAGGAGCAGCCATGCGGCGTGGGGATCCATGGTTCCACCAAGAGTCGTCCGGGTTTCATGAATCTTCTGAACCAGCTCCTGGCGACCCGCGACGATGCCGCAGATCAGGTCTGAGTGTCCGGCGAAGTACTTGGTGCCAGAGTGCATGATCAGGTCAATGCCAAAATCCGCGGGGCGCTGATTGATGGGCGTGGCAAACGTGCTGTCGATAAACGTGATCAGGTTGTGCTGCCTGGCCAGCGCCGTCACCTGTCGCAAATCCACGACCCGCAGGGTGGGGTTGGTTGGCGATTCCATGTAAAGCAGCTTCGTATTGCGCTGGATGGCGCGCGCGTGCTGATCGTACTCGACGGTGTCCACGAACGTGGTTTCGATGCCGAACTTGGGCAGCCACTGGCTGAAGAACTTGGTAGCGCCGCCGTAGATGTCGCGCTGTGCCACCACGTGGTCGCCACTTTTCAGCAGGGAGAGCATGGCGGTGGTGATGGCGTTCATGCCGGAAGCGAAGAGCAGCGCGGCATCGACGCCTTCGAGTTCCGCAATCGCCTTTTCGGCAACCGTGTGAGTGGGATTACCGTAGCGGGTGTAGAACATGTCGGTGGATGTGGCTCGCACCTGCTGATCGCTGTCGGTGACTTCAAAAGTGGAAGTCTGGTAGATCGGAGTGGCCAGAGGCCCATTCTTCTTGTGCAGATCGGTGCCCCCGCGGACTGCTTCCGTTTCCGGGTGGCGATTATGCTTCTTCATGCGTCCTCCCTTGGTAAGGTCTCGTGGAAGGGCACGGCTTCAGCCGTGCCAAAGGAGGCGTCGAGGCGACCGGCTTCAGCCGCTGTGGCATCTCGACATGGGCGAAAACCTGCGCCCAGCGGAATTTTCCACAGCGGCTGAAGCCGCCCCTTTCCGCAATTTTTTTCGCACGGCTGAAGCCGTGCGCTTCCACATCTTGAGGAACCTGCGCTCCCGAAGAATCGCGCTCGCTAGGCCCCCGACAACACAGCCTCGAATGCCGGCACGAGCGAAAACCACGCGGCAGACCGCGCGTGGCGGCCGCTGGTGAGCTTCTCGAATTCAGCCTGCAGGGCGCGCGTGACCGGGCCGGTCTTTCCATCCCCGATGGTGCGGAAGTCGATCTCCCGCAGGCCCACAACTTCGGCGGCGGTTCCGCAGACGAACACTTCGTCTGCGATATACAACTGGTCGCGCGAAATGGGTTCCTCGACCACAGTGTGTCCCAGGTCTTGCGCCAGCGTAATCAAGCTGTCACGCGTGATGCCCTCGAGTATCGCTGCTCGAGAAGGGGTATAGATCACACCATCACGCACCACAAAAATGTTTTCGCCGCTGCACTCGGCGACATAGCCTTGCGGATCGAGCATGATGGCTTCATCGAAGCCGGCGCGCTGCGATTCCGTCTTGGCCAGAATCGAGCTGACGTAATTTCCCGCCACCTTGGCCTTGGTCATCATGATGTTGGGGTGCAGCCGCGTGAAGGACGAAATGTTGGCCCGGACGCCGCGTTCCTTCGCTTCTTTTCCCAGGAAAGCGGTCCACTCCCACACGGCAATGATCAATCGCGGCTTGCCGCTATCCACCACCAGGTCCATGGCTCCATCCAGATAAATGACTGGCCGGATGTAGCAGGCGGAAAATTTATTGGCAGCAACCGTCTTGTGAATGGCCGCGACGAGAGTAGCGCGCGTCCAGGGCAGATCGCGGAAGCCGACGATGCGGGCCGAGTCCAGCAGGCGGTCAACGTGTTCTTCCAGGCGGAAGACGGCTGGGCCCTTGTCAGTAGCGTAACAGCGAATGCCCTCAAAGACGGTGAAGCCATAATGCAGGCCGGCGTTGACCACTGGAACTCCGCTGCTGGCGGCGTCCTTCAACTCATTATCGAGCCATACATACTTGGCGGGATTTGCCATCGGGGACCTCGGTTGGAAGTGAAACAAACGTTCGACTAAAACCAACACTTAAGGGTAACGTTCGCCAGGCGGCTGAGCAAGTGGTTGCCGCAAAGAAACCCTGGCGGGAAGGACTTCCAAAAATATGCTCGACCGATTTGATCCATCTATAATTCGATTCTTATGGAACTCGGTCTGAAGGGTAGAGTGGCAATTGTGGCAGCGTCCAGCCAGGGCATTGGCCGGGCGACGGCTGAGGCTTTCGCGGCTGAGGGATGCAGAGTCGCCATGTGCGCTCGCAATGAAAGGACGCTGGGCCTGGCTGCGGAAGGCATAAGGAAACAGCACAGCGCTGAAGTGTTGGACCGCGCGCTGGATGTCACCGACGCCGCCGCGGTGCGCCAGTTTGTAGAAGCCGTGGTGGCGAAATTCGGGGCCGCCGACATTTGCGTGACCAATGCCGGCGGCCCGCCCGCCAAGGGCTTCCTGGCAGCGACGGTGGAGGACTGGCACAAGGCCGTCGAGGCCAACTTCATGAGCACGGTGCACTTCGCCCGCGAGGTGATCCCGCACATGCAGCGCGGGCGTTGGGGCCGGATCATTACCATCACTTCCATCACCACCAAACAGCCGGTTGCGGACCTGGTGCTTTCAAACGCAGTGCGGGCGGCGGTGGTCGGGCTGGTGAAAAGCCTGGCCAACGAATTCGGCAAGGACGGCATTCTGGTGAACAACGTAGGTCCGGGCTTCACCGCCACGGACCGGCTGAAGGAGTTGGCGAAGAGCCGTTCCGCGGCCTCGGGCACGGCCGAAAAGGACATCTTTGACGGCTGGGCGGCGGATGCTCCGTTGCGGCGCCTGGGCGAACCGCGGGAAGTTGCCGAGACTATCGTCTGGCTGGCCTCGGACCGTGCATCGTACGTTACCGGACAGACAGTGCTGGTTGATGGGGGGATGTACAAAGGGCTGTAACAAATGTTTCACCCCGAGGCACTTTCATGGTTGCGAAGTCCGGCTAATTTTTAGTAATCTGTGCGGATTCATTACCCGAAATTTCAGCTGTGTTGTTGGAGGGGGCCATGCATCTGTCATCAGGGCAAGACACACGCCAGGTGCCGGGTTCGGCGCAGCCTTTGGTAAGCGCCGCGCTCGACTAAGCACGGCGGTTGCGGCGCTTGTTCCCGCATGTTCTAACTGATCGCCTTCGTGGCACTCAAACATTTAAGGACAGACGTCGCGTCAGGGAGGGGTGTATGCCGGGATCATGGAGCAGGTTGTTTTCAATCGGTCTGGTGATTCTTATCGGAGTGGCGCAGGTCCTGGCTCAGGGCGGCGCAACCGGTGCTATCAGTGGGACCGTGCTCGATCCCAGCGGAGCGGTAGTAGCAGGCGCGGAGGTTCGCGTCGTCAACCAGGATACCGGGGCCCTGACCCGCACTGCCAGGACGGACGCGAATGGTTCGTTTACCACGCAGCTGCTGCCCGTTGCCACCTACACAGTCACGGTCCAGGCCCCGGGTTTTGCCGAAGGCAGTTTTTCCAATATTGCGGTCCGGGTGACAGAAACCACGCGCATGACCGCCCAGCTGCGCACCCAGGCGGTGCAGCAGAAGATCGATGTGCAGGCGCAGGTGCAGGCGGTCGAAACCAGCGCCGCCACCACCGGCCAGGCGATCGAGGCGCAAACCATCCGCGACTTGCCCCTGGCCACGCAGAACTTTCAACAGCTGCTGTCGCTGTCCAGCGGCGCGCAGAGCGAGTTGAATGCGTCAGCACAACTCGGACGCGGAAACGCCCGCATTTTCGTGAACGGCCAGCGGGAAGACAACAACAATTACCTGATCGAAGGCATCAGCGCGACTGACTACAACGTGGCCCAGGCAACCAACGTGCCCTTGCCTAATCCCGATGTGGTGGGCGAGTTCAAGGTGCAGACGTCGCTCTATGACGCCAGCCAGGGACGCAACGGCGGCGGCAACGTGAATGCCATTCTGAAATCCGGCACCAGGAACTTTCACGGCGATGTCTATGAATTCTTTCGCAACGATGTTTTGAACGCCAACGAGTACTTTTTGAATCGCGCCGGCCAGTCCCGCCCCTCGGTTAAGCAGAACATTTTCGGGGGAAGCTTCAGCGGGCCGGTGGGGAAGGACGCCAAGGGCGGATACTTCTTCGTCAACTATCAGGGCACGCGACAACGCAGCGGCCTTTCTCCGGGAACGTTCATCAGCACTACCCTTCCGGTGCTGCCGTCAGTGCGTGACGATGCCACCCTGGATGCCACGCTGGAGTCCGCATTCGGCGTGCCCAGCATCGATCCGGTAATCCACAAACTCCTGCTGTTCAAGAGCAACCAGTTTGGCAACACTGCCGGCGGCTACCTCATCCCTTCGATTCCAGGAACGGTAGGTGCGACCGGACAGTTCATCGTCAGCAAGCCCGGCAGTTTTACCGACGACCAGTTCACGGCCAACTGGGACCGTGAGTTTCGCGGCGGCGATGACAAGCTCTCCGCGCGCTTTTTCTTTTCGAACGCAGAGTCGCTGTTGCCCTTCGGAGCAGGGGGCTTGCCCCTTTCGCTGGGCGGTACGTTGCAGAGCAGTATCAGTTCCACCGACCTGAATTTTCCCTATGACCTGCCGGTAAACGGACGGTTTTTCAGCATCAATGAGACTCACGTGCTTTCACCCACTCAGGTGAATGACTTCCGCTTCGGCTACGTCCGGATTAACAACACGCTGGGCAATATCCCGCCGATTACGGCTTCAGACTTGGGCCTCGACCGGCCTACCAATGAAGTCACCAAGTCCATTTACAAGTTCTCGCTGTTTGGGGGTTCGGGTTTCCAGATTGGCCCGACTCCGCCGGCCGACCAGGCGCAAACCCAGAACAACTACAACTTCGTGGATACGTTCAGCTGGGTGAAGGGGACGCACGTGCTGCGTTTTGGCGGGGAATACACGCGCGTAAACCTGGACAAACTTTTTCCCCAGGTTTTCAACGGGCAACTTTTCTTCGTCAATGGCGGAGGATTCACCGACTTCCAAAAATTTCTGATGGGCGCGCCTGACTTCAGCTTCGGAGGCGGCGGCGTGGCCACGCATGAATACCGCACCAACGACTTCGCAGTGTTTGCGCAAGACGACTGGAAAGTGCGTCGTGATCTGACCTTAAACCTGGGATTGCGGGTGGAGGCGCTGGGCGCGTTTTATGACAAGCTCTGCCACATCGGCAATCTCGATCCCGACCTGGCTGCCAGCGGCCAGTACCCCTTCATCTACGGCAGTTGCGTGAAGGATTTGAATGTAGCGGGACTCAATCCGACCGGGAGCAACACCACTTACAAGAATGACTATGCCACTGGATGGGGCCCGCGCGTTGGGTTTGCCTGGGACATATTCGGACATCACAGCACGGCGCTGCGCGGCGGCTACGGCATCTACTATGTGCGCGAAGACGTGGGCTCGGTGGACCAGCTCAGCTTCCAGGCGCCCTTCCTGCCGGTTGCTTTCGGGCCGGGGCAGGCCGGCTGCCTGGGATCGTTCTTCTCCGCCACCGTGCTGGCCGGTTGCCCGGATCCGAATCCCAACGCGTTGCCGCAGGCGGGTGTGATCGATCCAACCTTTGTGCCTTGCCTGGGATTGCTGCAAGGTTTTGCGGGCAACGATCCTAACGGGGCTCCGACTTACGCCTGCAACGGGCCGGGCATTCCATCCACCAACATTTTCGGACTGGTGGTACCGCGCAAATTTGTTTCGCCCAATACGCAACAGTGGAACCTTACTCTACAGCGGGAATTCGGCAAGGACTGGGTGCTGGAAGTGGGATACGTGGGCACGCATTCCATCCATCTTCGTGAAACCCGCACCAACCTTTCGGTGAATGTGAGCCCGACGCATCCGCTGGTGCTGACCGACACGAGCGGAAACCAATTTTCGATCCAGGCCAATACGCTGGCCAATGGTCCCGCACGATCCAGCGCTCAAGGCATCAACGGCTATAGCGGAATGCAGCTCTTCGCCGACGACGCATATTCTCACTATCACTCACTGCAAGCCACGCTGTCGCGACGGTGGGGAGCGGGATACTTTCAGGCTGCGTACACTTTCTCGCGTTCCACGGATGCGACCTCGAGCGGGAACACGGCGCTGAACACGGCTTTCAATGATGAGACTTCGCTGGATGGCTCGCGCGGTCTTTCCGACTTCGACCGCACTCACCGCTTCGTGGTGAGCTATCGCTACGATCTGCCTATGTTTAAAGGCGCCACGGGAGCCAAAGGGTTGCTGCTGGCCAACTGGGCAATCAGCGGCATCACCGTCTTTCAGTCGGGTACGCCGTTTTCGGTAACAGATTCAGCGGCAGGCACGGGATTTCTTGGGCCCGGTCTGGCATCCGCGACGCTCGGCGCCAACCTGGCTCCGGGCGGCTCTATCGCCGCCGGCAACACCAGCGGCGACATTCACCAGCGCATTGACGGATATTTGAATCCGGCCAACTTCACCAGTGCGCCTTTGCTTTATCCTACGCAGTGCGCCGGCGATGACAACTTCTGCACCACCAACTTCGGCAATCTGGGAAGGAACATTTATCGCGGGCCATTCCAGCAGAACTGGGATTTTTCGCTTCTGAAGGAATTCCGCCTGTCGGAACGGCACTCGCTGCGCTTCACGGCCGACTTCTTTAATATCTGGAACCACGCGAACTTCGGCAACCCGTCGATTACCGACATCGAGGCCTATCTTGCCAACCCGGGCGATCCCAATAATTCGTTCGGCAAGATCTTTTCCACCGTGGGCACGCCGCGCCTCATACAATTCTCCCTGCGCTGGGCCTTTTAACGTGGCGGAAAACGAAGCCCAGGGCCGCATTCCGATGCTCGAGCGGGACCAGGTCCCGCCCGAGCTCGCAGTCTTGTACGACGCTCTGCTGCAACAGCGCGGCGTCGTGCCTAACATGTTCAAGACCGTGGCCCAGACCCCAGCCCTGGCCATGGGCTTTGCCGCTTTGCTCAAGCCACTCCTGAGTGACGGCGCTCTGCCCGGCTGGTATAAAGAGTTGGTGGCGACCCGCATGTCGGTGTTACAAGGCTCCCTTTACGCGGTGACGGCGCACTCTTTGTCGGCCCGGCAGAAGGGGGCGACGGAAGCGCACGTCTCAGCGGTCAAGTCCGATTTCGAGAGCGGCCCGTTCACCGAGGCGGAGAAGCTGGGTTTGCGATGTGCCGACCGGTTGCATCATTCGCCCCGCGAGATTGACGACGAGTTCTACGCGAAATTGAAAACCGCATACAGTCATCCACAGATCGTGGAGCTTATCGCCACCGCTTCGGTGTTTGAATTCTTTCCGCGCTTTGTAGATGCGCTGCGTATCCCAGTGACCCCAGCCCCAAAGAATATTCCTGCAGGAAAGGCCTGATATGCGACCTCTGGCTGCCCGCATGTCGGTGATGACTGGCGAAGGCGCGCTCACCATTTTTGCTCGCGCCAAGGAGTTGGAGCGGGCTGGCCGGTCCATCATCCATCTGGAACTGGGCGAGCCCGACTTTCATCCCGCGAAGCCGGTGAACGACGCCCTGAAGCGGGCCATCGACGAGGGGAAAGACCGCTACTGTCCCGTGATCGGGCTGCCGGCGTTGCGCGAGGCGCTGTCGGTTTACCTGCGCGACACGCGCAATCTCAACATCTCACCCCAGAATATCGTCATCGCTCCGGGCTGCAAGCTGGCACTCTTCATGGCAATGATGGCGCTGATCGATCCCGGAGACGAAGTGTTATATCCCGATCCCGGGTTTCCCGGCTATGCCTCCATCACGCTCGGATTGGGCGGCGTCCCTGTGCCGTTTGTGCTGTCCGCCAGGAATCACCTGCAGCCCGATCCTGATGAAATTGCCGCCAGCATAACGTCTCGCACGAAAGTCCTGATCACGAATTCGCCCGGCAATCCAACCGGCACGGTTTACACCGACGACGTGCAGCGGCGCATGGCGGAGCTGGCCGTCAAACACGATCTGCTGGTGCTCTCGGATGAAATTTACGCCCGCATCATTTATGGCGGGACCTATAAATCCATGATGAGCTACCCCGGCATGGAAGAGCGGACACTGATCATCGACGGCTTCTCCAAGAGCTTTGCCATGACCGGCTGGCGGCTGGGCTACGCCACCGCCCCGGCACGCATCGTGCCCGCGCTCGATATGCTGGCGGTCAACACCTACACCTGCACCGCCGAGTTCAGCCAGTACGGCGCCATCGAAGCTTTGCACGATCGCGAAGGCGCCACGCCGCGCATGGTGGGAGAGTTTGCCAAACGCCGCGAGCAGTTTGTCCGCGACCTGAATCGCGTTCCTGGGTTCCGTTGCTCGCCGCCTGAAGGCGCGTTCTACGCCTGGGTGGACGTCTCTGAAGCCGGACAAAGTGCCGAGGAGATTTGCCGCATCATGCTGGAAGAGGCGGGGGTGGCGGCGATTCCGGGCGCGGCGTTTGGGCCTGCCGGCGCCGGCTTTGTGCGATTCTCTTACGCGTCGTCGAGCGCCATTTTGAAAGAAGCGGTGGAGCGGATATTGCAGGTTGCGTCAGCCTGGCAGGGAACGCCGGCGGCAACGTCGCGGTAACGTAGCGCCGCCGTCCCGGCGGCTGTCGTGGGGGCGTCCCGCCCGCACCGCCGAGGGCGAGACGCCCTCGG
>Ga0207706_10002602_pt1 | contig 17565 bp, 14 predicted proteins | sample KBSC53metaG_FD_184318 | JGI IMG/M metagenome (GOLD analysis project Ga0207706, IMG submission 184318) | Corn rhizosphere microbial communities from Kellogg Biological Station, Michigan, USA - KBS C5-3 metaG (SPAdes) (version 2) | ecosystem: Host-associated > Plants > Roots > Rhizosphere > Soil ... | reverse complement strand
CCAAGGGCGGCTATTTCCCGGTCGCGCCGGTCGACAGCGTCGTCGACGTCCGCGCGGAAATGGTCTCGACCATGCTCGAAATGGGCCTGCCCTGCGACAAGCACCACCATGAGGTGGCCGCCGCGCAGCACGAGCTCGGCCTCACCTTCGGCACGCTCGTTACCACCGCTGACCGCATGCAGATCTATAAGTATGTCGTGTGGCAGGTGGCTCAGGCTTACGGCAAGACCGTGACCTTCATGCCGAAGCCGATCGCCAAGGACAATGGATCGGGCATGCACACCCACATCTCGATCTGGGACAAGGGGCAGAACACGTTTGCGGGCAACGGCTATGCTGGCCTGTCCGAGACCTGCCTCTATTTCATCGGCGGTGTCATCAAGCATGCCAAGGCTCTCAACGCCTTCACCAACCCGACCACCAACAGCTACAAGCGTCTGGTGCCGGGCTATGAAGCGCCGGTGCTGCTCGCTTACTCTGCGCGCAACCGCTCGGCCTCCTGCCGTATTCCGTACGGTGCGGGCACCAAGGCGAAGCGCGTCGAGTTCCGTTTCCCGGACGCGATGGCCAACCCGTATCTCTGCTATGCGGCGCTGGTGATGGCTGGTCTCGATGGCATCGAGAACAAGATCCATCCGGGCGAAGCCATGGACAAGAACCTGTACGATCTTCCGCCGGAAGAGCTCGCGCTGGTTCCGACCGTCTGCGGATCGCTGCGCGAAGCGCTCAACTCGCTTGCGGCCGACCATGCCTTCCTCACCAAAGGCGGCGTGTTCTCCGAGGAGCAGATCGAGTCCTATATGGAGCTCAAGTGGCCGGAAGTCGCCCGTTGGGAAATGACCCCGGCACCGGTCGAGTTCGACATGTACTACAGCGCCTGATCTGTAGCTGATCGTTCAAGACGACGCTCCGGGGGGCAACCTCCGGAGCGTTTTCTTTTGCCGCCCGTCGGATATCTTTGGGCGGGAACGGTTGGCATGGTCCGGGCTTGGTGGCATTTGCCCGCTACTGCCCCCATTTTCCCGGTTCGTCCGCCTGGAGTTGCGTATGTTGTCTCCCACGCCGCCGCAAGCGGGTTCGCAACCCGCGATCACCTTCCGCGAATTCGTGGCGCTGATGGCCGCGCTCATGTCGATCAATGCTCTGGGCATCGATACGATGCTGCCCGCGCTTCCCGACATCGCACGCGATCTGGGGATGACCGACGAGAACCAGCGGCAGTGGGTCATACTGAGCTATATGTTCGGTTTCGGCCTGACCCAGCTGGTCTATGGTCCGCTCGCTGATCGTTACGGGCGCCGGCCGGTAATGCTGGTCAGCCTCCTCCTCTATACGGCTACGAGCATGATCGCGAGCTTCGCGACCTCGTTCGAAACCATGATCGTTGCCCGCACCCTGCAAGGGATGGCGGCAGCGGCATCGCGCGTGCTGGTCGTTTCGATGGTGCGCGATTGCTATTCGGGGCGACAGATGGCGCGGGTCATGTCGCTGAGCTTCATCGTCTTTCTCGCCGCCCCCATCCTTGCGCCGACGGTGGGCAAGCTGATCCTGCTGGTCGCGCCATGGGAAGCGATCTTCCATGCACTGGCCGCCTTTGCAGCCGGTCTCGCGATATGGATGACGATGCGGCTGGATGAGACGCTGCATCCCGAATATCGGCGCGGCATCAATTTGCGCGAGATCGCTTCGGCAGCCAGGCAGGTCGTCTCCAATCGTTGCTCGCTCGGCTATACCCTCGGGCTGAGCATGACCTTCGGTGCAATGATCGGGTTCATCACCAGCGCGCAACAGCTGTTCACTGACGTCTTCGCGGCCGAGGATATCTTTCCGGTCGTCTTTGCGGTGATCGCCGGATCGATGGGTCTGGCCTCCTATGTCAACAGCCGCATCGTCCTGCGGCTGGGATCGAGGCCCGTCTCGCATACCGCGCTGGTCGGCTATATCACCATCGGCGCGATCCATCTCGCGTCCGCTGAATTCATCGGCGAGACGCTGGTCAGCTTCACAATGTTCCAGTTCGCGATCATGTTCTGCTCGGGCCTGCTCGGATCGAACTTCGGCGCCATGGCGATGGAGCCAATGGGCGCGATCGCGGGAACGGCATCCTCGGTCCAGGGGACGATCTCGACCCTGATCGCGACGCTGATCGGCATCGCGGTGGGCCAGAGCTTCAACGGGTCCAGCGTCCCGGTGGTGATGGGCTTTTTCGTGGGCGGGATCGGCGCGCTGCTCGCCGTGCTCTTCGCCGAGCGCGGAAAACTGTTCCGGCCGCAGCACAGCATGGCCGCGCCGGCTCAGTAATCCTTCGAGACGCGCACGTTCACGCTCTGCCGTCCGATCGTCGAGACCGAGGACAGCAGCGACAGCCAGCGGGTGATCTGGAATTCGACGCGCGTCGCCGAATAGCCCTGCCCGTCCGTGATCAGCTCAACATAGGTTCGCCGGGTGATGTATTTGCCCGCGGCGATCGAGGTGCCCTGCCCGGTCGTCACGTCCGCCGGCAGGATGCGCAGCCGATCGAGGCCCGCGACCTTGCGCACCGCGTTGATCGGATTGAGTCCTTCCCCGCCGCCATTGCGGAACGAAGCGACGGCCGCGGCGAGTTGCAAGGCCTCGGGCGCCGAGAGATCAGTGATCGAGGAGCCGAACAACAGGCGCGAGAGCAGTTCATCCTCCGGCAAAGCGGGAATGCTGCTGAAATGGATCTCGGGATGGAGGCCAGTGCCTGCCACCTGTATCGATGCATTGAGCCCCTGCACGCTCGCCGTCGCGACGATGTCGAGCACCGGATCGGGGGGCTGCTCGCCGAGGAAGCGGATCGTGCCCCTTTCTAGATCGAACCGGCGGCCGGCGAATTCATAGGCGCCCCGCACCAGATCGGCGCGGCCGGTGATCGCGGGATTCTCGACGGTGCCCTTGATGTCGAGATTGGCCCGCCATTCGCTGTCCAGGCCAAGCCCCGTGACCATCAGGCGGTTTCGCGCGTCGGCCTTGATATCGAGCTGCCACGGTCTGGTGAGCCGTTCGTCGTCATCGTCGCCGGGGCGATTGAGTTCGACGACATTGAGGCGCGGGATCGCGACCGCCGCCGCCCGGCCCAGCCTGAAGCGCCCCCGAATGACCTTGAGATCGCCCGCTATCGTGCCGCCCGAGCCGTCCGAATGGATCGTCATCGGACCCGTGACGATCGCGCCGATATCGTCGCGGTTGAGGATCTGGGCATTCTGCGTTTGCATCGACAAGTCCATGCCGAAGCCGTTGACTGCCGCCAGATCGAACTTGCCGCTGCCCGATACGGTGCCGCCGCCCGGCGTTGTGCCCGCGAAATTGTCGATCCGGAGCACCGAGCCGCCGAAGTTGCCGGTGGCCCTGATATGTTCAATGATAGTGCCCGTGACGGCGCTTTCGAGGCGGCCATTGCTGGCGCTCAGTGATCCCCGGATGCGCGGATCGTTAGTGAGGCCTTCGATATCGGCGCCCACCGCGATCGGCCCGGACAGATCGATGGATTCAACACCCGTCAGCCGCCACAGCGTGTCGGCGGGGCCATTGTAGCGCAACTGGGCGAAGATTGGCGCCCGGGAGAGGCGCTCGACGATCGTGCCGTTGGGGGTCAGCATGCCGATGCGTGCCTGTGCGCGGCCGACCGTCTTGCCCTCGCTGACCGCGACCGCCCGCATCGCGAAGGCAGTCTCCGACAGGCGGGCAGTGATGCCGAGATCGATCGGCCGTGACGACAGCACCAGTCCCGAACGCGTCAGCCCCCGGATCATGAGGTTGGCATCCCCGACCGGTAGCAGGCCGCCTCGCGGCTGGCGGTAGTTGAAGCGGCCGCTCGCATAGCCGCCGAAGGCGAGGTCTGGCGCGACCACATCAAGCATCGAAAGTGGGATACGCTGGATGCTGGCATCAATCTCGGTCGCGCTGCCGCCGATCCGGCCCGAAAGCCGCGCCTGCCCGCCAGCGAAGCTCACTTTGGTCTGATCGAGCCGCCAGCCATCCTCGGTCCGGGTGATCTGGGCGGGGGTGTCGAGCGATATGGGCTGGCGATCGATCGTGCCGTTGCCGCTCAGCCGGATACTGTCGCCATTGCCCTTGATATCGGCCGTGGTCTGCAGATCGAAAGCGCGTCCCCGCGCGCCGGTCAGCCGCGTCTTCACCTGCCCGTCACCGCGTTCGAGCGCCACAGTGGAGGAGATGCGGCCCAGGAAAAGCTGCCGCCTGCGCAGGCCCCGGCCTTCGATCGTCGCCTGAACGGTCATGCCCGAGGGATCGAGCAGGAACTGGCCATCGAGACTGCCCCGCCCGACGCGGGTTTCGACGACGCCGCCAAGCTGTGCCCGGCTGAACTTGAGATGCGGATCGACGCGCTGGATGTCCCCGATGGGGATGAACCCGATCGTGCCGTCGATCCCGCCGCCCGCGGTGGTGATCTTGCCGGTGAAGCCGCCCGGATCGACCCGCAGCCCGCCCGTCGCATGGGTGCCGCTGACGTCCAGCCCAGCAATCGAGATCAGCGCCGGCTGGTTGGGCGGAAGGATGATGCGGCCGTTGCCGTTGAACGGCCCGAGCGTCGATCCGCCCTCGGCGCGCCAGGCAAAGCCGTCGGGCGCCGGATCGAGCAGGAGCTTGACCGCCGCCAGCCCGAGCGCGTCCATCGGCCGGGCAAGCGCGATGTCGAGCTTCGGACGGCTGATATTGCCGTCCAGCACCAGATCGACCGGGCCATATTGCTGCTGGGTGCCGCTGCCCTTGAAATAGAAGGTGCCGTCGCGGCGACGATAGCCGTTGCCCGTCAGGTCGATCGCCGGTCCTTTCAGCCGCAGGTTGGAGAAATGGATGATGCCGTCGCTGTCGCGGGTCAGCCGCGTCTCGATCTCCGGCAGGCCGCCCGCCAGCGAGCGCAGGAAGCCATTGTCGAAACGCCTGACCCAGGCACGGCCCCGCCCTTCGAGATGGCTGCCGCGCCCGCCGGGACCCGGCACCACCTTGAGATCGGTCATGACGTCGACGATGCCAAGGCCCGGGATCAGATAGCGGTTGAGACCGCCGCTAAGCCCCACCTCGTAACGGCCGGTGGCGAGATCGACGAACAGGGTGAGCTTGCCCTTGAGCTTGTCCGAACTGACCTTGAGCCCTTCGCCGGTCAGCGATTTTGCCGTGATCGAGACGACGCCGTCGACGCTCAGATTGCGCAATATGCCGCCGGCCACATCGCCCACGCCGGTGACGGTGCGTGCGGTCATCTTCACCGGCAACCTGATCGGCGGCTTCGATAGATTGCCGCGTCCGGCGATGCGGACAGTCTCGAAGCCGGTATTGTCGAACGCGACGCGCGGCGCCGTCAGGAGATAGTCGAAATCGGCGCTTGCGAACGGGCCGTTGAAATTGGCGCGCAGCCGCATGTCGCGCCCCGTCATGTTCGGGAACATCGCCGGCGGCTTGAGCAGCTGGATATCGACGCCCAGCCCGTCGAACGTGCTTTGCGCCAGATCGAGCACGCCCGACGCCTTGATGTCCACTGCTCCCGATTTGAGCGACAAGGTCGTATCGAGCCGCCGGTTCGCGAGCGTGGCCTTGCCATCCACCCGGATCATCGGGCTGGTCAGGCGCTGGATCTTGCCCTTGGTGATCGGCGCGGGCGCGAGCATGCCCTTTAGCTGATAGGTGCCGGAGTCGACGCCGAGCGCCAGATCGATAATGTGGAAACCCGAGACATCGGCCTTCATCCGGCCGTTCCACGCCTTCCAGCGGCCATCGCCGGCAATCGATGCCGTGATCGGCCGCTCAGTGCCGATCATAGCGCCGATCACGCCCTTCGACGGCGCGGCCATCCGGAAATCGACATCGAAGCCGTCCCGATCCGGCTCGGCATCCAAAGCGAGACGAAGCCTGTCGCCCGCCGTAGAAAAGGCGTTGAGATGCACCTTCGCACGGCCGTTGCGGATATCGGCGTCGCCCAGGATGCGTGCGATGTGGCGCTTGCCCGTCACCGGCGGTTCGACCCGCAAGCGCCGGATCGCCAGCCTGTCGATCCGGATATCGAAGCCCGGCAGGATCGCCTGACGCTTCCTCGGCGAAGGCTTCAGCCTGGGAACATGATAGAGGATGGCGAGATCCGTGACCGCGCTGCGGATATCCAGCCGATTGGCCACCCATGACAAGGGTCGCCAGTCCAGCCGCAATTCCGGCACCTCGAGGAACATGCCCCTGGTATCGTAGAGCCGCACGTCACGCAGCGTGGCGCGGCTGTAGATCGATCCGTCGATCCGGCCAATCCTGATCCTGAGCCCCGAGGAAGGCGCGATCCCCGCGACGCGATCAGCGATGAAGCGGTGCCCCGGCCCGGTATCGAGCCCCCAGCAGACCAGTATGATCGCCACCAATATGCCGAGCAGCCCGATGCCCAGCCAGCGCATGATGCGCCGCCAGAGTGAAGGCGCTGGCTTCTCGGGCGCGGTCTCGACGACGGGCTCGTCCATCAGAAGGCCTGCCCCAGCGAGACATAGACGGCGACGCGCGGATCACCCTTGCGGCGGCTGAGCGGCGTGCCGACGTCGACGCGGATCGGCCCGAAATTGGTGTAATAACGCGCGCCCAGCCCAGTGCCGTAGCGCAGGCCGGTAAAGCGCGGCAGCGCCTTGGTGTAGATATTGCCCGCATCGAAGAAGGGCACGACGCCGAAATCGCCGAAGCGGACGCGCGCCTCCAGCGAGAATTCGGCGATGCTGCGCCCGCCGATCGGATCGTTGTTCACGTCGCGCGGCCCGATATCCTGATAGCCATAGCCGCGCACCGATCCGCCGCCGCCCGCATAATAACGCCGCGACGGCGCGATCTCGTCACGCTCCGCCCCTGAGATAGTACCGACGCGTGTACGGCCGGCGATGACGACCTTGTTGGAAATCGGCTGGTAGAAGCTGGCATCGATCTGGGCACGCGCATAGGTGAAGGTGCCTGAGTGGAAAGACACTTCCGGCGACAGGCGGCCGGCCAACCTGAAGCCGCGCGTCGGGTTCAGCAGATCGTCCGATCCGTCATAGGCGAGCGTGCCGGGAAGCGCCGCGATGTAGAAGGTCCGCCGGCGCGGCAGGCCCGTGGTGGTGATGGTGTCGCGTTCGTCCGAAATCGACAGTTCGGGGCCGATCGACCATGTCCATTTCTTTTGCCAGATGATGTTGGTCTGCTTTTCGAGACTGGCGTTGAGCGTAAGGCTCTTCGCGTCATAGGCGCGGCGATCGAGATGGCTGGCGGTGATCTGCGCGGTCAGGATGCGGTCGCGCTTCTTGAAATTGTGGCGCCTGAGCGAGGCGCTGGCGACCTGCTCCTGCGTGCCCGCCACGCCCCGGAATGTGACTTCGCCTTCCGGCCGGATCAGATTGCGGTGCGTCCAGCTGACCGCGGCGCGCGCGCCTTCGCCCGTGCCATAGCCGAGTTCGCCCGCGATGGTGCGCGGGGGAGAACTTTCGACCGAGACTTCGAGGTTCACGACGCCAGGATCGACTGTCTGGACGGGCTTCAGCGTGACCGACGACACTAGCCCCGTTGCGATCAACGCCCGCCGCAAATCCTCGACATCGGCGATATTATAGGTGTGGCCCGGCTTGAACCGGGCCATCCGCCGGAAATGCTTCTTGCCGAACGGTGCGTTGCCCTTGACGATGATGTCGCCGAAGCGCGCGAAATGGCCCGGATCGGTCTTGACGACCATCTTCCCCTCGCGGTCGCCATGGTCGATCGTGACGGCGGGCTCTTCCACCTTAGCGAAGGGATAGCCGTTATCGCCCAATGCCTTGCGCAGACTCTCCGCTGCCGCCAGCACTGCGTCGGCGTTGACCGCATCGCCGGTCTTGATCCCGAAGGCGTCGCGCGATTCCACGGCCTTCTCGCCGCCGGTTTCCAGCCCGTCGATCTCGATTTCGGAGAAGGTGTAGATCTGCCCCGGCTCGGTGCGCAGGATCACCTGGACCTGACTGTTGCGGCTGTCGACCTCGGTGACGACCTGCGCGTTGTAATAACCTTCGGCGCGCAGCAGATCGCGCAGGGCCTGCTCATCCTCGCGGGCGCGGCGGTCGATCTGGGCGGTGTTCGCGGCATCGCCCTGCCCCTGCTTCAGTGTGGACAGCAACTCGAAACGGGAGCGGACACGGGAAGCGCTGGGAATATCAAGACCTTCGATGGTCCAGCTGTAGCGGCGGGATGCCGCAACATCGACCGTAGTCGCCGGTTTGGCGGGCGGCTTGACGCCTGCTTCGGTCGGTGGGGCGGGAACAGGCTCGTCGTCGATCGGCGCATCTGGCGCCTCCATGTCGGGCCAGTCCACGCCGAAGCCGGGAATGGTGTCGAGCGGCGAGGAAGGATCGAGTGCCTGACCCGTGTCGGCAGCCGACTTCGCCTGCAACGGCGAACCTATTGCGACGATGCCCGCAGCGCACAGCACAAGAGCCACAGATTGCCGCGACACCGACGACTTCATAGGGCGGTCCTAGAACGTGATCGTTTGAAGGGGAAGCGCTTTGCGTCTCCATTGGGCACGTCTATCGGCGCTACTGTCTTGCTGGATCGCCGCTGTCCGGCCATAGCGTGCCCGTGAGTCGAACGGCGAACGCCGGATGAAGATTGGGAGCGCGCCCGCATCATGAAGACCCGTGTCTATGTCACGCTGAAGGGCGGCGTCCTCGATCCGCAGGGCAAGGCGTTCCACCATGCGCTGGAGGGCCTCGGCTTTTCGGGCGTGAACGACGTGCGCGCGGGCAAGCTGATCGAGCTCGATCTTGCCGATGGCGTCAGCGACGCGGATATTGATGGCATGTGCCGCAAGCTGCTCGCCAACACCGTCATCGAGAATTATCGCATCGAAAGGGCCTGAGCCATGAAGAGCGCCGTCGTCGTCTTCCCCGGATCGAACTGCGACCGGGATCTCGCGGTGGCGCTGGGCCAGGTCACCGGCCGCGATCCCGTGATGCTCTGGCATCGTGAGACCGAAATCCCCGAGGGCACCGACATCATCGCCGTACCCGGCGGCTTTTCCTACGGCGACTATCTCCGCTCCGGCGCGATGGCAGCGCGCTCGCCGATCATGCGCGCGGTATCGGATGCGGCGGCGCGTGGCGTGGCCGTGCTCGGCATCTGCAACGGTTTCCAGATCCTGACCGAGGCGGGGCTGCTGCCGGGCGCACTGATGCGCAACGCTGGGCTTTCCTTCGTCTGCCGCGACGTGAAACTGACGGTCGGCACTAGCCAGTCGATTTTCACCAACCGTTACGAGGCGGGCGAGACCGTCACCTTCCCGGTCGCCCATCATGACGGCAACTTCACCGCCGATTCAGAAACCCTCGACCGCCTCGAAGGCGAAGGCCGCGTCGCCTTCCGCTATGCCGAGAGCGTGAACGGCTCGGCGCGCCATATCGCCGGTATTCTCAACGACGCGGGCAACGTTCTCGGCATGATGCCACACCCTGAACGGGTGATCGAAGCCGCCCACGGCAAGACCGATGGCCGCCGCCTGTTCGAAGGGCTGCTCCAGACCGTCAAGGCATGACCACGTTGCCCGTCACCGGCAGCTGCTTCTGCGATGCGATCCGCTACAGCGTCGATGCCGAGCCGATGGCGGCACGGCATTGCTGGTGCCGGATGTGCCAGTATCTTGGGGCCGGCAGCGGGACAGTGAATGTCTGCTTCCCGTCGGACAAGTTCAGCCTCACCGGCACGCTTACCTATCATCGCACGATCGCGGACAGCGGCAACGAGATGGAGCGCGGCTTCTGCCCGAAATGCGGAACACCGGTTACCAGTGCAGCGATCAGCCGGCCGCACCTGATCTTCGTCCGCGCGGGCACGCTCGACGATCCAGGTCTGATGGCCCCACAGATCAGTATCTGGACAGCCCAGGCGCCGGACTGGGCCTGCATCGATCCGGCGATCCCCGGCATCGAGGGCCAGCCCCCGCCAGCCGGCTGAGGCTTATATCGCCTGCCCCGCCGCCCAGCCGCTCGCCCAGGCCCACTGGAAATTATAACCGCCGAGCCAGCCGGTGACATCAACCGCCTCTCCTATCGCGTAAAGCCCAGGCAGGCGGGTCGCCATCATGGTGCGCGAGGAAAGCTCCGCGACCGAGATGCCGCCCGCCGTAACCTCCGCCTTCGCGAAACCCTCGGTGCCCGACGGAAGGAACGCCCAGCTGGCGAGCTGCATTTCCGCTGTGCGCAGAGCCTTGTCTGGCAGGTTCGCCAACTCGCCCTCCACCGCAAGCCGTTCCGTCAGCGCTTCCGCCAGCCGTGCCGGCAGCATGGAGGATATCGCTTTCCTGAAAGCGGTACGGGGCTGCGTCTGCTTCAGCCGCACCAGCCAATCGCGTTCGGCATCGGGCAGGAAATTCACGCTGATCGGCGTCCGATGCTGCCAGTAGGAAGATATCTGCAACATCGCCGGCCCGGACAGCCCGCGATGCGTGAACAGCGCCGCTTCCCGAAAACGCGTCTTGTTCCAGCTGACGACGACCTCAGTCGAAACGCCCGATAGCGACCGGAACAGGGCCTCGTCCGGCCCCAGCGTGAAGGGAACGAGCGCCGGACGCGGATGCACGATGGAAAGTCCGAAGCGGCGTGCGACGTCATAGGCGAAACCGGTCCCCCCCAGCTTCGGAATGGATGGCCCGCCGGTTGCAAGCACCAGTGCAGGCGCCTGATATTCGAGCCCGTTCAACGTCACCCTGAACTGGCCATCGCCATGCTCGATCGCGGTCGCGGAATGACCGAGCGTCGTGGTGACGTCAGCCTTCCGGCATTCCTCCATCAGCATGTCCACGATCTGCCGGGCGGACCCGTCACAGAATAGCTGGCCAAGCGTCTTCTCATGCCAGGCGATCCCGTAGCTTTCGACCAGCCCCAGAAAATCCTGTGCGGTGTATCGCCCGAGCGCCGACTTCGCGAAATGCGGATTGGACGACAGATAGCGGTCGGCGGCCGTGTGGATGTTGGTGAAATTGCATCGCCCACCGCCGGAGATCAGGATCTTCTTGCCCGGCTCGTCGGCATGATCGATCAGCAGCACACGCTTGCCCCGCGTCCCGGCTGTCCACGCGCACATCATGCCCGCAGCGCCAGCACCGAGGATGATCGCATCGAAACTGCTAGTCACTTCGGCAACTGTTTTCCGTTCGTGCTGAGCCTGTCGAAGCACCTCCCTTTCTTCGTTGGAAGGAAGAGAAGCCCTTCGACAGGCTCAGGGCGAACGGAGAAAAGAAGAATCACCGCTTCATCATGCTGAGGGCGACTGCCTCGGCGACATTGATGCCATCGATCGCGGCGGAGAGGATACCACCCGCATAACCGGCGCCCTCGCCCGCCGGAAACAACCGCCCGGTGTTGAGACTCTGATAATCCTTGCCGCGCGTGATGCGGATCGGCGATGAGGTGCGCGTTTCCACGCCCGTCATGACGACATCGGGATGGTCGTAGCGCGCAAGCTGGCGCCCGAAGATCGGCAGCGCCTCCCGCATCGCCTCGATCGCAAAGGCGGGCAGGCATTGCGACAGGTCGGTCATGATGACGCCGGGCTTGTAGGACGGTGTGACCAATCCGAGCGCCGTCGAAGCCCGGCCAGCGAGGAAATCGCCCACCTTCTGACCCGGCGCGTTATAGTTCGATCCACCCGCCACATAGGCAAGAGACTCCCAATGCCGCTGGAAATCGATCCCGGCCAGCGGCCCGTCCGGATAATCCCGTGCCGGATCGATCGCCACCACCAGCCCCGAATTGGCGTTGAACTCCGCCCGCGAATATTGGCTCATGCCGTTGGTGACGACGCGGCCATCCTCAGAGGTTGCCGCCACCACCCGCCCACCGGGACACATGCAGAAGCTGTAGACCGTCCGCTCGTTCGCGCAGTGATGCGATAGGCTGTAGGCTGCCGTGCCCAGGATCGGATGCCGCGCGAACTTCCCATAGCGCGCCTCGTCGATCCAGCTTTGCGGATGCTCGATCCTCACACCGATCGAAAAGGGCTTGGCTTCTATATGGACGCCCCGCCGGTGCAGCATCTCGAAGGTCGGCCGCGCGCTGTGCCCAACCGCCAGCACGACGTGATCGGCTTCGAGAAAACTGCCGTCATGAAGATGCAATCCACGCAGACCGCGACCGGCATCGATTTCGATGTCATCCACCCGCGTCTGCCAGCGATATTCGCCGCCCAGTTCCTCGATCGCCGCCCGCATGCTCTCGACCATCGTGACGAGGCGGAAGGTGCCTATATGCGGATGCGCCTCGAACAATATGTCATCCGGCGCGCCCGCTTTTACGAATTCCTCCAACACCTTGCGGCCGAGGAAGCGTGGATCCTTCACCCGGCAATAGAGCTTGCCGTCGGAAAAGGTGCCCGCCCCACCCTCGCCGAACTGCACGTTGGAATCGGGATTGAGTTCGGACCGGCGCCACAGACCCAAGTGTCTTTCGTGCGCTCCCGCACGATCTTGCCGCGATCGAGGATGATCGGGCGGAAGCCCATCTGCGCGAGGATCAGCCCGGCAAACAGCCCGCAAGGCCCGGCGCCGACCACCACTGGCCGCAGCCCCGACCAGCCGTCCGGCGCGTGAGCGACGAAGCGATAGGCCATGTCCGGCGTCGGACGTACATCCTTGTCACCCGCGAGCCGGGCCAGAACCTCGGCCTCGTCAGCCACATCGGCATCGATGGTATAGACGAGCAGGATCGCGTTCTTTCGCCGCGCATCATTCCCGCGCCGATAGATTTGGAACCCGCGCAACCGCTCCGCCGCAATACCCAGCCGCGCGCAGATGGCAGGCGCCATAGCATCCGCTTCATGATCGAGCGGCAGGGATAATCCGGAAAGGCGCACCATGACCCGCGCGTCTAGCTACAAGCGACGCATCCGCCAACCCGGCTGCCCGTCAATGCGCCTAATCCAGCCGCGCCTTGAAGGGCGAGAAATCGGTGCTCTCGTCGTAGACGTCGATGCCCTCGCGGTGCTTGAGGAAGCCGACCACCATATACGTGACCGGCGTCAGCAGCGCCTCCCAGCTCACCTTGAGCACCCATTGCGTCACCAGCACCTGGAGGACGAGCGTGTTGGTCCAGCCCTCCGCGCCCCAGAAGGCGAGCGGGTAGAAGATCAGGCTGTCGATGCCCTGCCCCGCCACCGTCGATCCGATCGTGCGGGTCCAGAGATGGCGGCCCTGAGTCCAGAGCTTCATCTTGGCGAGCACATAGCTGTTGACCAGTTCGCCTGCCCAGAAGGCCGTCATCGAGGCGACGACGATGCGCGGCACCTGTCCGAAGATCACTTCATAGGCGGCCTGGTTCTTCCATTCGGGCGCGGGCGGCAGGGCCACCACGACGAAACTCATGAAGGCCATGAACAGCGTCGCGCAGAAACCCGCCCAGATGCAGCGCCTTGCACGGGCATAGCCGTAGACCTCGGTCAGCACGTCGCCGATCACATAGGAGACCGGGAAGAACAGGATGCCGGCCCCGAACGGCCAGTAGCCGATCCCAGGCACCCAGACCTGCGCCACCTTGCCTGCACCGAGCACGTTGGAAAGCAGCAGGATCGCCACGAATGCCGCCATGACGAAATCGAAATAGCGCAGCGGCCGCGCGCCCAGTTGCCCGGCATCGACATGCACCGGCGATGCTTGCTGTTCCCCCGTCATGTTTCGATGCTTAGGATCAGGCGACCCGCCTCACAAGCATAAGGATTCGCCATGTCGATCGCCAAACTCGCCGAGGCCGAGCGCGCCAGGCTGGACGCAACCCTGCCGGAATGGACGCTGGACGCAGAACGTGACGCAATCCTGCGCCGCTTCAAGTTCCGCGATTTCGTCGAGGCGTTCGGCTTCATGACGCAGGTGGCTTTGCTGGCCGAACGTGCCGATCACCATCCCGAATGGTTCAACGTCTATAATCGGGTGGATATCCTGCTCACCACGCACGATGCCGGCGGACTGTCCTCGCGCGACATATCGCTGGCCAAGCAGATCGACGCGTTGGCGTCCTAGCGAATGGGCCCTTCGGCGCGACCTTGGACGAACTGATCGACGTAAGGGTTGCCCGAATCGTACAGCCGGTCGCGCGGCCCCCGCCAGATGATCTTGCCCTGATAGAGCATCGCGACGCGATGGGCGATCTTGCGGGCCGAGGCCATATCGTGGGTGATCGTCAACGCGGTGATGCCGATATCCTCAGTCAGCGTCACGATCAGATCGTTGATCACGTCGGCGCGAATCGGATCGAGGCCGGTGGTGGGCTCGTCGAAGAAGATAATCTCCGGCCGGGGCGCTATTGCGCGGGCGAGCGCCACGCGCTTCTGCATGCCGCCCGAAAGTTCGCTGGGCTTGAGATCGAGGATGCTCTTGTCGAGGCCAACGCGCTCGAGGTTCTCCTCCGCGATCTTGCGCATCCTGCGCGCGGAGACGATGCGCCCCTGCGTCAGCGCGAAGGTGACGTTGCGCCAGACCGGCAGCGAATCGAACAGGGCGCTGCCCTGGAACAGCATGCCGAATTTCGCGCGCATCCTGTCGAGCTCGCGCCCGCGCAGTCCGATCACTTCCTCGCCGTCGATCTTGATCGATCCGCCGTCCGGCTGGACCAGTCCGAGGATGCATTTGAGCATGACCGATTTGCCGCTGCCGGACTGGCCGATGATCGCGACCGATTCGCCCGGCTCGACGGTCAACGTCACACCATCGAGCACCTGATTGTCGCCAAAGGCCTTGGAGACATTGTCGAGGACGATCTTGGTCATCCGAAGGCGATCACGGTGATGATTAGGTTGGAAAGCAAAATCAGGACGAAGGTCGAGACCACTGCATTGGTGGTCGCCCGGCCCACGCCCGCTGCGCCGCCGGACGTCTGGAAGCCGTGATAGCAGCCCATCAGCGCGATGAAGAAACCGAACACGGCCGACTTGATCAGCGCCATCAATATGTCGCCGGCTTCAAGGAAGTGGCGGGTCGTCTTGAGATAGCCAACCGCATTGAAATCCAGCTTGTACACCGACAGGAAATAGCCGCCCATGATGCCAATCACATTGGCGATCAGCACCAGCACCGGAATGGTGATCAGCGCGGCGAACAGGCGGGGCGCGATCAGGTAACGATAGGGATCGGTACGCAGCGTCGACATCGCGTCGAGCTGCTCGGTAACGCGCATCGTGCCCAGTTCCGCCGCCATGGCGGATGACACCCGGCCCGCGACCATGAGGCCGACCAGCACCGGCCCAAGCTCCCGCACGATGCCGAGCACGACGATCGCCGGCACGGTCGAAGTCGCATTGAAGCGGGAACCGGCCGTGAAGGTCTGCTGGGCGAGCGCTGCCCCGGTGAAGATCGCGGTCAGGCCGACGACCGGCAGTGAGAACCAGCCGATCAGCGCGATCTGTTCGAGCAGCCGCAGAGGATAATAAGGCGGTGCCAGCCCCCGGCCGATAGCCCGGAGCGCGAACTTCGTCACGCGGCCGATCCCGGCCAGCCAGTCCAGTGCGATGCGTCCGATGAAGATCAGGAAAGGAACGGCGTTTCCCCGGAAGCTAAGGTTCAGGTCCAGCGGCGCTGATAGCGGCTGCCCAGTCCAGTCAGCAACTCATATTGCGACAATCCGGTTGCAGCCGACGCGCTGGGCAAATGATAATCGAGGCGCAGCCAGTCGCCCTCGCGCACATCGGCACCAGTCACATCGACCGCGATCAGGTCCATCGAGACCCTTCCGAGCACGGTGCACGACACCTCACCCGCCATCGCTGAACCATTGCCGGCAAAGCAGCGAAGATAGCCGTCGGCATATCCCAGATTCAGGATCGCGACCCGCATCGGATACGGTGTCGTGAAGGTCGCGCCGTAGCCTATCGTGGCGCTCGCTGGCACGTCGCGGAGCTGGAGGATTTCGGCCTCGGGCTGAACGACCGGTCGGATATGCCCATCCGCCTCAGAGCGCTGAATGCCGCCGTACAGCGCAATACCGGGCCGGGTGAGATCAAAAGCAAACCCGTCACCAGCACAAATCCCCGCTGAATTGGCGAGGCTGTAGCGGCGCGCCTTTATGCGTCTTTTAAGTTCGGCAAAGGCGTTTAGCTGAGCGTCGTTCATCGGATGCGCCGCCTCATCCGCGCAGGCGAGATGGCTCATCAGCACATCGATTGCCAAACCATCGAGCAGGCCAGAAAGCGCCTGTTCCGGAGTCAGGCCCAGCCGGTTCATGCCGGTGTCCACCATAATGTCACAGGGATCATCCGGCGCAAGCTGCCGCCAGCGCACGACCTGCTCTGTGCTATTGAGCACTGGTCGTGCGATGATCGACCGCGCCGCCGGAACATCGGCCTCCCGCACGCCGTGCAGCACCGACAGCGCACAACCGTCTGGTAGCGGCCCCAGCCGCTCGGCCTCATCCCATGTCGCGACGAAGAAATCGCGGCAACCCGTCGCCGCCAGCCGCTGGACGACCTGGACAGCACCAAGACCGTAGCCGTTGGCCTTCACTGCCGCGCCGCAGGCTGCACCGGGATTACGCGCCGCCAGCCAGCGCCAGTTGGCGGCCAGCGCATCGCTGTCGAGGATCAGGCGGAGAGCGGGAGAGGCAATCACGGGATCGCCGATAACGGCTCGACCCGGTCTAATCCAGTTCCTTGCCAGAGGTTTCGGGCAAACCGAACAAGGTCACGACCAGTGCCACCGCGACGACGATGAACGTATACCAGAGGCCAGCGAACGGATCGCCGGTCTTGGCGACGATATACTGACTGATAAAGGGCAGGAATCCGCCAAAGTAGCCCGTGCCAATATGATAGGGCACGGACATCGAGGTGTAGCGCACCCGTGCCGGGAACAGTTCGACCAGCAACGCCGCGACCGGCCCATAGGTCATTCCCGACAGAAATCCGATACAGACGATGGCGAGCACTACCTGCGACGCGCGGGAGAATGGCAGGCTGGTTCGCTCGAGCTTGTACCCCGCATCCGCCAGTGCCGCGTCGAGTGCTTCGCCATTACCCGGATCGACAGGCTTCCCGGCGATGGTGACGATCGGCGCCGATCCGGAAGGCCCCTCCACCTTTTTGTAGGCCACACCCTTCATGCTGAGCGTATCGAGGATCTGGCCGCAGGCCGTGGCCTGTTTCTTGGCGAAGGGATCATAGGCGCATGCGCTACCCGTCACGACGATCGGCGCACTTCGCATGGCGACGGCAAGCTCTGGGTTGGCCGCGGTCGCCATCCATTTGAACAGCGGGAAGATCGCGACCAGCGTCAGTGCATAGCCGATCAGGATGAGCTTCTTCCGTCCGACCTTGTCCGACAGCCAGCCGAACAGGATGAACCAGAACAGGCTGAACACCGCACCCGCGCCAAGGATCAGCCGGGCCGTATTGTCCTCGATCTTTGCCGTCGCCTGGAGGAAATAGAGCGCCTGAAACTGCGCCGTATACCAGATGACCGTCAGGCCGGCGGCGATGCCGAACAGCGTGACCAGCAGCATTTTGATCTTCGGCCAGCTGTTGTAGCTTTCGCTGACCGGGTTCTTCGCGCACTCGCCCGCTTCCTTCATCGCCTTGAAGACC
>Ga0207706_10002601_pt1 | contig 17570 bp, 16 predicted proteins | sample KBSC53metaG_FD_184318 | JGI IMG/M metagenome (GOLD analysis project Ga0207706, IMG submission 184318) | Corn rhizosphere microbial communities from Kellogg Biological Station, Michigan, USA - KBS C5-3 metaG (SPAdes) (version 2) | ecosystem: Host-associated > Plants > Roots > Rhizosphere > Soil ... | reverse complement strand
CCTCAGATGGTGCATGCCGCGATACATGCGCGACCAGGCGACGAACAGGGGGATCGCGACCAGGAATCCGCACGCCGCGACGGTGACGGTGGTGCGTCGCGCCCACGAGGCGAGCACCAGCAACAACCCGCCGTACAGGGCCAGCGCCGCGGCCGTGTGGCCAGAGGGGAAGCTCGCGTCGACGGGAAGGCTCTCCAGGCGATCCACGTCGGGGCGATCGCGATGGACGATCAGGGTTGTCGCGCGGTATGCGCCCGACTCGATGCAGATGACGAACAGCACGAAGGCGGCAAGACGCCAGCGCCGGAAGGCGAGGAACGCGACGAGGCAGGCACCCACCACCACGGGGATGACGACGCCTCCGGCCAGCGTCGAGCCGATCCAGGACAGATGCTCGAGCGTCGGGTCGCGGTGGTCGGCCAGCCATCGATTGATGCTCTCGTCCCGCGCCGCGAACCCTCCCATCGGCAACAGCAACTGGGTCAACACGAGGCCCAAGCCGACCATGACGGCGAGGAGAGCTGCATACCCGAGTACCACGGCAGCCAGGAAGACTGCTACCGGCCGCTCTGCTCCGATGCGCCGCGAGAAGGACTCTGCCCACGATTCGGGCCGTGGCTCGAGTAACGGGACGTCCGGGGCCGGAGGCCGCCGGGAACCTTCGCGGTCCACTATCGGGCCGGACGATGACGCGTCGACCGGGACCGTCTGGAGCGTTCCCACGCCGGCGGATTTCTCCACTGTTGCCATGCCGGCGGGTTTACCCCGCCCCAATCCTGGCCAATCCTCATGCTGGTACGGGTGTTCACAGACCGAGAGGCATGGGTGAGTCACAGATGCCGTTCCTGATCCTCCTGCTCGTCGCGACGATCGCGGGATCCCTGGTGTTCCTGCTGGGCAGCCGGTATCCGACGCCCGTGGTCGGCCAGGCTCCTGCGCAGGCCGCGGGAGAGAAGCTCGGCCATGAAGCGGCTCGCCACCCATGGTTGTCGAGGACCCTGCGAGGCCGCCTCGACCCCGCCAGTGCGACGGGCCTCGCGCTCACGATCGCGCTCGTCGTCGCGATCGGCGGCGGACTCGTGCTCGGATTACTCGCCTACCTGATGCGAACCAACGCGCAGCTCGTGTCGATCGACAAGAGCGTCGGCCAATGGCAGGTCGACCACGGAACGCATCTCTCGACGCAGGCACTCCAGCGAGTCACGGATCTCGCCAGCACGTATGCCGTGGTCATCGTCATCCTCGTCGTGGCGGTCGCCGAGTTCGTGCGCATTCCGAACAAATGGGTGCCGGTGTTCCTCATCTCCGTCGTCGTGGGCGAGATCGTCCTCGTCACCACCATCAAGCAGCTGCTGGACCGAGTGAGGCCGAGCTTCAACCCAGCCGCAGCAACGCTCGGCCCGTCGTTTCCAAGTGGCCATTCGGCGACGGCGGCTGCACTGTACGCAGCGGTGGCGCTCGTGGTCGCGCGTCGTCGACCGCCACGCACACGCGCTCTCATCGCCGGCGCGGCGGCAGCGGTCGCGGTTGCGGTGGCGTGCAGCCGCGTGATGCTCGGAGTCCATTGGCTCTCGGACGTCATCGCAGGGCTCGCGTTCGGGTGGGCGTGGTTCGCTATCTGCGCGATCGCCTTCGGCGGACGTTTCCTCAGCTTCGGCGCCCCGTTGAAGACCGCAACCGACATCGCTGCTTCCGAGGGAAGGTCTGGCTCGGCGCCGGCAGTCCAGCCGTAGCGCCGGTTTGCCGCGCGCACGTGTCCCCGGCCCGTACGATCACGCGTCATGTCCGTCGCTGCGTCGGAGCCCGATCTCCTCGTCGGACCGCTGCTTCGGTATGCAGGTACGACGACTGCCACCGTCTGGGTCGAGACCGCTCGGCCCGCTGAGGTCACCGTCCTCGGGCATCGAGCGCGAACGTTCACCGTCGAGGGACACCACTTTGCGCTCGTCCTGATTGAGAAGCTCGAGCCGGGGACGGTGACTCCGTACGACGTCCGTCTGGACGGGAAGCTCGTCTGGCCTCCGGACGACGGCAGGCCGCGCCCCGTGATCCGGACCCGCGAGGGAGAGCGGGAGGCGCGCCTCGTTTTCGGCTCCTGCCGTGTCGGGGCTCCCCAACGACCGCCATATTCCCTGTCGCGAGCGGAGGACGCGAAGGGGCTCGAGGTCGACGCTCTCTGGGCGTATTCGAAACGGCTCCAGCAGGAAGAGGTTCCCTGGCCCGACGCGCTCCTCCTGCTCGGCGACCAGGTGTATGCCGACCTCGTCCCGCCGGAGACCGCCGCATTCATCCGGTCGCGCCGTGACCCAAGCGAGCCTCCGGGCGAAGAAGTTGCGGACTTCGAGGAGTACACCCGCCTCTATCGCGAGTCATGGTCGGACCCCGACATCCGCTGGCTGCTGTCGACGGTGCCGTGCACCATGATCTTCGACGACCACGACGTCAACGACGACTGGAACATCTCCGACTCCTGGGTCGAGGAGATGCGCAGGCTGTCCTGGTGGGACGACCGAATCACGGGAGCCTTCATGTCGTACTGGCTCTACCAGCACCTCGGAAACCTGTCGCCACCCGAGCTGGCTGAGGAGACGCTCCTGCACGACTTGAGCGAGGACGAGGACGGCGGACCCCGCTTGCGCACGCTCGCCCGGCAATGGGATCGCGAATCGGCCGCGAGCAGGTGGGCCTACTACCGCGACTTCGGACGCTCCCGTCTCGTGGTGATCGATTCGCGCGCGGCCCGTGTGACGGTCGAGGGGCGACGGGACATGGTCGACGAGGAGGAGTGGGAGTGGATCGCCGAGCATGCCAGTGGTCGTTTTGACCACCTCATCCTGGCGACGAGCCTGCCGGCCTTCCTTCCCGCAGGCATCCACCACCTCGAGGCCTGGAACGAGGCAGTCTGCGACGGCGCCTGGGGAGCCATCGCGCAGCGTCTGGGCGAGCGGCTCCGGCGGGCCGTCGATCTCGAGCACTGGGCGGCGTACCAGCAGTCGTTTCGCAACCTCACGGAGCTCCTCCGATCGATCAGCCGTGCTGACGACCCGCCGGCCACCATCACCATCCTGAGCGGCGACGTGCACACGAGCTATGTCGCGTCGGTCGATCTCGGCGCGGGTGCGGGCACGAGCCGCGTCCACCAGGTCGTGTGCTCACCCTTCCGCAATCCGCTCAACCAGGCCGAACGCCGCATCGTAAAGCTGACCGGCTCTCGCCCGGCGGCCTTCCTCTTCTCCGCGCTTGCCCGCGCTTGCGGCGTACGGCCACCGGTTGCGACCTGGACGATCTCCAGCCGACGGACCTTCCACAACTCCATCGGTGAGCTCGCCCTCGATCGGCACCGCGCACACGTCACCCTGTTCCGCAGCAGACCCGGATCGGAGCAGGGAGACTCCGCGGGCCTCGTCCGCATCTACGACGCCGACCTCGGGGGATAGCCGTAGGGCGGCCGGCACCGCGTCTCTTGCTAGCCGTCGACGAGCAGGCTCTGGATCGGGCCCAACAGGCGGCGGGCGCGGCGCGAGACGCCCGGGAGCAGGAGGAGCCTGTGCGTCGCCGGGTCGCCTGCCCGGCGCCGCGCCAGCTGCTCGGTGGCGGTCGGCCGCCAAACGTCGTCGACGAGCGTCGCAGGGTCATCGGCAACCGCGTCGAGCGGTAGCTCCAGGTGCTCGGCCCACAATCGGCGGCGTGTCGTCGCCGCCAGCGCGGGATCGGCGACGACGAGGTTGACCTCCGTGTCGTTGAAGAGCGAGTGCTCGTTGAGGTTCGCGGAGCCGAGGGTCAACCAGCGGTCGTCGACGATGCCGATCTTGGCGTGGACGTACACCGGCTCGATCGCGCCGTTGCCTCGCGCAACCAGCGTGCAACACAGCAGTCGCCCGTCGACATCGGCGTCGCTGAGCACCGCGAGCTCGCCGCGCGTGTCGTCCCCGCCCGTGCTCGGGTGCGCCGGCAGCACCACGACCATCCGGAACTCGTCCGACGGCGGCCTCCTGAGCAGACCGGCGAGGATCTCGACTATCTCGCTCGACCAGAGGAACTGGTTCTCGAGGTACACGAGGGTGCGGGCCGCCCGCAGGGCTCCGACGTACGCCTCCAGGATCGAGAAGTCGCCCAGCGGGAGGCTGCCGTAGACGCGTTCGGGCACAGTCCGCGCGACCTGCACCCTGACGTCGCCCGCAGGCTTCGGCGGGTCGGGGGTCGCGAGCCGCTCGCCGGTCACCTCCCACCAGCGCATCCCGAAGTGGCGGGCGACATCCTCGACGACAGGCCCTTCCGTCAGCATGGTGGCGTCGTGCCAGCCGGTGCCGCTCCGGATCGGGTGACTTCCGCTGTCGAAACGGTCACCGTCGAGGTCCGTGAGGTCGATCCCGCCGACGAACGCCTGACGGCCGTCGACGATCACGAGCTTCTCGTGGTGACAGTGCATCGGTCGCTCTCGACGATCGGTAGCGAGGCGAAGCCGCGCACCGTCGGACAGCTCGGCCATCACGTTCTCGACCTGGCGCCGCCCAGGCCGAAACAGCGGTAGAGGCGCCCCTGCCCAGGCCAGAAGACGCACCTCGACACCCCGCCCGGCGGTCTCCCGGAGCAGTCCCGAGAGGGCGCGCCGCTCAGGTCCTCGCGTCAGCTCGAAGTCGGGGCTGAAGAACCATCCGGCGAGGTCGACGGAATGCTCGGCCGCGCGTATCGCGGCCGCGATGCGCGGCAGGGCAGCGGCTCCATCCACCAGCACCTCGACGCGGTTGCCCTCGCGCGGAGAAAACGCGTGCGGGGCGACGAACGACGCGGGCGCATCCAGGGCCGGCAGCCAACCGACGCGCCGCAGGCGACGGCGATGATGCACCCGCACTGCCCGCTCGACGGCGTCCCCGACGGCGGCGTCGACGCGTCCCAGTGCGCGCGCGACACCCGAGGGCCGGCGGGCACCGCTCATTCGATGTCTTTCGCGGGGAACAGAACGGACGGCGCCGGTTCCTCCGCCGGATCCTTCTCCCGGACGACGATGTCGATGAGCGTCACGAGGATGCTCGCGATCGGGACGGCGAGAATCACGGCGAAGCCGCCGAGGACGAGGCCGACCGTCGTGACCGAGACGAGCACCACCAACGGTGAGAGGCCGACGGAGTGTCCAAGGACGCGTGGGATGACGATGTAGTCCTCGAGCAGGCGCACGCCGATCACGACCGCGGCGGCAAGGACCGCGAGGTGCGCCGACACCGAGAGGCCGACACCCACCGCAAGGACTCCCGCGAGGAGTGGGCCGATGACCGGCACGATCTCGACGACGCCGGCGAAGACGCCGACGAGGAGCCAGTAGGGCAGCCCGATCGCCCAGAAACAGGCCGAGAGGACGGTCGAGACGATGACGACGAGAATGGCCTGGCCGCGGACGAAGGCCCCCAGTCGGAGCTCGATCAGCGTCCAGGCGTCACGGACCGTCTTGCGTTTCGGCCGCGGCAGGAGCGAACAGACGAAGTCCACGGCGCGCTGACGCTCGATGATCCAGTACGCCGAGGCCGCGAACACGAAGAACGTGCCGAGGATCACCTCGAACGCCATACGGCCGTACTCGAACGCCGGATCGACCAGACGTGAGCCGGACGGCAGATCGTTCAGTTTCCGGTCGAGCGCGATCAGGATGTCGTGCTTGATCCCGGTCGACTGCTGAGCCTCGTCACGGAGGCGGTGCTGGTCGCCGAGTGCGCCCTGGACCTGATCGACGGCGGCCGGTACGACGAGCCACAAGGCGACCCCGATCAGGGCTACGAGCACGGAGTAATGAAGAACAACGCCTATCCCGGGGCGAATCCCGCGGCGTTCCAGCCAGTCGACCCCGGGGCGGATCGTCGCGGCGAGAATGATCGCACTGAAGAGCAGCGCAATGACGAGCCGTGCCTCCCAGACCAGGACGGCCGCCACCAGTATCCCGACGACGACGAGCGTCCCGACGGCCACGCGGCCCGCGAGGCGAGAAAGATCATCGCCCGGCTCGTCCTCCGCCGGAACCAGATCGATCCCTTCGCCACGTGCTTCAACCGTCAACGGACGCTAGGTACCCCGCGTGGCCCGGACCGACACCCGCGGTGCAGATTCGCAGTGGCGTCAGCCGGGCAGTGGGGCGCCGAGCGCCTGTCGGACGGTCGCGAGGATCTCGTAAGAATGGACGCGTGCCAAATGGTCGTGGATCGCGGCGGCGACGATCAGCTCGTCGGCCTTGGTCTCGGCGATGACAGACTCGAGGCCTTCGCGCACCGTGTCCGCTGAGCCGACATACGAGCGGCTGAGGGCGTTCGAGACGTGGGCCTTCTCGCCGGCCGACCAGTGCGCCTCGATGTCCTCGACGGGTGGCGGCAGCTGTGCCCGGCTGCCGCGAATGATGTTCGTGAACGCCTGCTGCGCCGACGTGAACAGTCGCTGCGCCGTCGCGTCGTCGTCCGCCGCGATGACGTTCACCGCGACCATCGCGTAGGGCTCCTCGAGTTGCGCCGAGGGTTGGAAGCGCCCGCGATACGCCTCGAGCGCCGGCAGCAGCAAGTCGGGCGCGAAGTGCGACGCGAACGCATACGGGAGCCCGAGCGCCGCCGCCAGTTGCGCGCCGTAGAGGCTCGAGCCGAGGATCCAGAGCGGCACATGCGAACCGACACCGGGAATCGCGAAGACCGTCTGTCCGGGGAGTGGATCGCCGAGCAGCGCCTGGAGCTCCAGGACGTCCTGAGGGAACGAGTCGGCGGTCGGGCCCCCGCGCAGGGCGCGGAGCGTGACCTGGTCGGTGCCGGGCGCGCGCCCGAGCCCCAGGTCGATCCTCCCCGGATGTAGCGCCTCGAGCGTCCCGAACTGCTCGGCAATCACGAGCGGCGCGTGGTTCGGGAGCATGATCCCTCCCGCCCCGACCCGAATCGACTCGGTCGCCTCGGCGAGGTGCGCGATCACGACCGAAGTCGCCGCGCTGGCGATTCCGCTCAGGTTGTGGTGCTCCGCGACCCAGTAGCGCTCGTAGCCGAGCCGCTCGGCGTGCCGCACGAGGTCGATCGAGTTCCGCAGCGCCTGCGCCGGCGTCCCGCCCTCGACGATCGGTGCCAGATCGAGGATCGAGACGGGCAGCACGTCCCGAACATACCGACCTATAGTCGGGTGATGGTCGACGAGCGCGAGCGCCGGGAGGCCCAGCTCTACGCGGTCGACAAGCTCGCCGAGGCGGGCATCGTCCTGACGCCCGAGGAGCGTGAGGCCGTCGAGGTCGTCGACTTCGGCCTCTCGCGACTCGCCGAGACCGGCCTGCAGCTCGTCGTCTACGTCAACACCGACCGCTACTGCGCAAAGGAGCTCGTCCTACGGCCGGGCCAGACATGCCCGGAGCACCGCCATCCGCCCTTCGAGGGCACGCCGGGAAAGGAGGAGACGTTCCGCTGTCGCAGCGGGCTCGTCTATCTCTACGTCGAGGGTGAGCCCAGTCGCGAGCCGGCGTGCAAACCCCCACCTGGCACGTACACGGTCGGGCGCGAGATCGAGCTCCGGCCCGGGATGCAGCACACGATCCCGGCCGGGACGCTGCACTGGTTCCAGGCAGGACCGGAAGGCGCCGTCGTCTCCGAGTTCTCGACGACGAGCCGGGACGAGCTCGACGACTTCACGGACGAGAATGTGCTCCGCACGTGACGGCCCGTTTGCCCCGGCCCGCGAAAGGGGAGACCAGCCGACAGACGAGGAGAGGAGCGCTCATGGACACCCAGCTCGAGACCGATCGGGGCATCGTCCGGGTCCCGACCGGGACATGGACCGTCGACGCGTCTCATTCGTCCGTCGAGTTCAAGGTGAAGCACATGATGGTCTCGACGGTCCGAGGCCGGTTCGGCGAGTTCGAGGGGACGATCGCGGCGGCTCCCGACTACAAGGACTCGACGGTCCGGGGGTCGATCCAGGCGGCGTCGATCGACACCAACGAGCCGCGGCGCGACGAGCATCTTCGCTCCGCGGACTTCTTCGACGTCGAGAACAACCCGACCATCGAGTTCGCATCGACACGCATCGAGCACGCCGCCCGCGGCGACTACCGGGTCACCGGCGACCTGACGATGCACGGCGAGACGCACCCCGTCACCTTCGACGTGACGGTGCACGGCGTCACGCGGGACGCCCAGGGGCAGGACCGCGTCGGGTTCGAGGCGCGTGGGACGCTGAACCGCAGCGACTTCGGTCTTCGCTGGCAACAGGCGCTCGAGACCGGTGGCGTGCTGGTCGGCGACGAGGTCCGGATCTCGGCGGATATGGCCGCCGTCTGCACCGAGCGCGAGACCTGACCGGCGAACAACGCCGTCGTTCGCGCAGCTACCGATTGCGCTCCGGCTCCTGGAGCGAGAGGGGTACGCCTGCCGGTTCGCGCGCGAAGAGCAGCTCGTGGAGCTCCGCGCCGACGCGGTCGAGCTCGCCGTCGTGGGCGGCAGTCACGCCGAGCGAGCGCGGGCGGTCGGCGCCGACCGGCAAGATGCGGGCGATCCGGCCCGGCCGGGGGCTCATCACCACGATCCGGTCGGCGAGGAGGGTCGCCTCCTGGATCGAGTGGGTCACGAAGACGATTGTCTTCCGCTCCTCGCCCCAGATCCGCTGCAGCTCGAGGGAGAGCTCCTCGCGGGTGAGGGCGTCGAGCGCCGCGAACGGCTCGTCCATCAGCAGGACAGAGGGGTCGTGGACGAGCGCGCGGCAGAGCGCGACGCGTTGCTGCATTCCGCCGGAGAGCTCGTTGGGACGACGGTCCTCGAAACCCTCGAGGCCGGTCAGAGCGAGCAGCTGCTCCGCCCGCGTCCGGTGGGCGCGGCGGTCGAGCCTGAGAATCTCGACGGGGAGCATCACGTTCTCGATCACCGTCCGCCAGGGCAGGAGCGCCGACCGCTGAAACATCAGCGAGACGTCCCGGCGCGGCTTCGTCACCGCCTGGCCGCCGACCTCGACCTGGCCCGCCGTTGGTCGGAGGAGACCGGCCATCATGCGCAGAAGGGTGGACTTCCCGCAGCCGGAGCGCCCCACGAGCGTGACGAACTCGTTCTCGCCGATCTCGAGGTCGATGTCCTCGAGCGCTCGGAGCTTGGTTCTGCGCGTCTCGAAGGTGTGTGAGACGCCCTTCAGGCTGATCGCCGTCATCGGCCTACGTCTCCTCGGACCACGGGACGAGCACGCGTTCGAGCAGCGCGACCGCGTAGTAGAGGAGGATGCTCATCAGGGACAGGAGGACGATCGCGGCAAACGCGAGCGTCGTGTTCGCGTTCTGGCCCGATGCGACGATGACGTAGCCGAGACCCTTCGTCGCGCCGACGAACTCTCCGACGACCGCGCCGATGACCGCGAGGGCGATCGCCACCTTCAGCCCGACGAACACATACGGCAGCGACCAGGGAAACCGGAAGCGCAGAAAGTCCTGCAGCGTCGACGTCGAGAGCGAGCGGGAGAGCTCGGTGATCTCGGCCGGTGTCGACTTGAGGCCGGTGGCGGTGCTGATCACGATCGGGAAGAAGCAGATGAGCACGACCATCACGATCTTCGGCCCGGCACCGAAGCCCATCCAGATGACGAGCAGCGGTGCGATCGCGATCTTCGGGATGGCGTTCAGCGCGACCAGCGTGGGGTAGACGGTGAGCTCGAGCGTGCGCGAGTAGGCGATCGCGACCGCGCAGGGGATTGCGATCGCGATCGCCAGCGCAAACCCGAGGAGCGCCTCCCAGAGGGTCGTCTTGAAGTTGCTCGCGAGGATGCTTCGCTGGTCGCTCATCTCCTGCCACACCTCGAGCGGCGTGGGGACGATGTACGACGGCCAGTCGAAGATGATCGTCGCCAGCCACCAGGCGCCGATGAGGACGACGAACGTCAGGGCGGGGAGCAGGACACGCACCGCAATCGCGCCGAGGTTGCGGCCCGGTGCGGCGTCGACCTGCGTGGCGGTGTCAGTGCTCACGCCAGGACGGTTGCGGCCTCGGCCTCGGGCGCAAGGGCTCCGACCTCGACGCTCAACGCCTGGGCCTCCGCCAGCATGGCCGCGACGATGCTGTCGGCGTGCTCGTCGACCCGCGCCGTCGGGCCCATGACCACCAGCGCGCCGAGCAGGTTCCCCGCAGCGTCGACGACCGGCGCTGCGAACCCGGCGATCCCTTCGTGGATCTCCTCACGCTGGCTGGCCCACCCCCTGCGCCGGACCTCGGCCACCTCGGTGACCAGCGCATCGACATCGACGACGGTCCGTGGGGTGATCTGCTCGAGCGGCTTCTCGGTGAGTACCTCCCGCAGCCGCTCGTCGTCGAACTGCGCGAGGTAGAGCTTGCCGCCGCCGGTCGCGTGAAACGGCCAGCGCTGCCCGAGCGTCACGGAGTACTTGAGCGGCCCGGCGCCGTCGACGAAGTCGATCGCGACGCTGTGCGTCTGCTCGAACGCGATCAGCTTCGTCGTCTCGCCGAGCGTCGCCGAGAGTCGCTCGAGGTGACGGCGCGCGCGCCGGCGCAGGATCTCGACGGTGGGCGTCGCGGAGAGGCGTCCGAGGAGCCGGAGGCTGACGGCGTAACGCTTCGTCTCGGGGTCGACCGTGAGGTACCCCTTGCCGTGCATCGCGTGAAGGATCCCGTGCGCAGTGCTCTTCGGGATCCCGAGGGCCTCGCTGACGTCCTTCAGCGTGTACGTCGCCCCGCCGTCCAGGAACAGGTCGAGCACGTCGAGGGTGCGCCCGACGGACCGGTTCTCCGGGGTGGGAGGTCTAGATGGTGAGGTCGAAGAGGCGCGCTGCATTCTCGTGGCAGATCTTCCGTCGGTCGTCCTCGCTGATCGGAGCGGCCTCGATGAAGTCGGCGCCGTCACCGATCTGCTCCCAGGGATAATCGCTGGCGAACATGACGCGATCCGCACCGACCTCGTGGATCGTCGCGAGGAGCGCCGAGTCGAGCCAGTTGCCGCTGCACGTGTACCAGACGTTCGAGCGGAGGTAGTCGCTCGGCTTGCGCTCGATGTCCGCTCGGTGGGACTTCGCCATCCACGGCTTGTTGAAGTCGAAGTCGACCCGGTAGAGCCAGTGCATCAGGCCCTCGCCGAGGTGGCCGAGGATGAGCTCGAGGTCGGGCAGCTTGTCGAACGCTCCCGAGTAGACGATGCGCATCGCGTGCACGGCGGTCTCGTGCCCGAACCCGAGCCCCGGGCCGGGCATCGCCCATCCGTACCCGAGGTACGGGCCGAGCATGTTCGCGTGCGGGAGCGTGGGGTGGAGGTTGATCGGCACCCTGAGCCGCGCGGCGCGCTCGAGGATCGGGAAGTACCGGGCATCGTCGAGGTAGGTGTCGCCGATGTGCGAGTGGACGTTCCCGCCCTTGAAGCCGAGCTCGGCGACGCACCGCTCGAGCTCGTCTGCGGCCTCGAGAGGAGCGGAGACGGGGAGGCTGGCGAGACCCACGAAGCGGGTGGGGTGCTGCGCGACGAAGGCGGCGAGTGCGTCGTTGGCCTTCCGCGTGTGCTCGACCTGGACCCGCTCCTCGAACTGCTCGAACCCCGGGCTCGAGACGCTGAGGAACTGGATCGCGATGCCCGCCTCGTCCATGGTGGCGATGCGCGCTTCGCTGAGGTCGAGCAGCGTGTTCCGCAGGTGGTGGCTGTGGGTCAGCATGACGTCGGGCAGAGACGGCTCGAGCCAGACGCGGACGTTTTCGTCGGTGACCTCGAACCTCGGAGGCTGGGTGCGGCTCTCCAGCAGTGCCATGTACCCCGGCGTGAAGAAGTGGGACTCGAGGTCGATCTTCGGGATTCGCGCCATGGCCGACGTCTCCTTGCCTCGTTCGGAATAGTGAACTAGAGTTCCGGATTCGAGCATAACCCGTTGTCTCTCTCACCGGGAAGGGGTCGTCCGATGCGCCTGAGCCGCCGAGCTGCAGCCCTCGTGCTGGTCATTGCCGTCGTCGCCGGAGCCATTGCCGCCGGCGCGAGCTCGTCCACGTCGCGCCAGCAGGTCGACAGCGTCAAGTACGCGACGTCCTTCGGGACGTTCGGTCGCGATGCGTTCGTCTACGTCGCGATCGAGAAGGGCTACTTCCGGGACGCCGGCTTCGACGTCTCCGTCGTGCCCGGGCTCGGGACCGACAACGCGCGCCTCGTCGCGTCCGGCCAGATCGACTACGCCGGCTCGGAGACCCTCGGAAACATCGTCGGGCGCGTGTCCGGCGGCTTCCCCGTCAAGATCGTCGCCATCACGAGCCAGGCGACGCAGGCGGCGATCGCGACGCTCGCCGACAGCGGGATCTCGACGCCGAAAGATCTCGAGGGCAAGACCCTCGCCGACCTCCCTGCCTCGATCGTGATCCGGCTCTTCCCGTTCTACGCCAAGCGCGCGGGTATCGACGCGTCGAAGGTGAACATCGTGCCCGGCACGCCGCAGACGCTCCCCTCGCTGCTGGCCACCGGCCGCACGGACGCGATCGGCCAGTTCACCGTCGGCGTGCCGACGCTGGTCAAGGCTGCGGGAGGCCGAAAGGTCAAGACCTTCAAGTACTCGCAGTACCTGAAGGGGTTGCTGGGGAACGCGGTCGTGACGACCGACGAGCGCGTGAGGACGAAGCCCGGCGAGGTTCGCCGCTTCACGCGCGCCCTGCTCAAGGGGCTCAACTACGCCGTGCAGAACCCCGGCGAGTCGGGCTACATCCTGCAGAAGCACGTGCCGCTGGCCGACCCGATCGCGGCGGCGAACGAGCTCCGCATCCTCAAGTTCTTCGTCCAGAACAAGTGCACCCGGAAGTACGGCGTCGGCTACATCGACGTGCAGAAGGTCAAGTCGACCGCGAGCATCGCGCGCAACGCGTTCAAGACCGCGCCGTTCGCCTACCAGGATCTGTACTCGTCGGCGTTCGTCAAGACCGCCTCGTGCAAGCTCTGAGCGCGAGCGCCGTCGGCCAGACGGGCGCGGCCGCCGCATGAAGTCGGAGGAGCTGCCCGCGTTCTTCGAGGGCCTCGAGGAGTGGGCGCGCGGCCGTGACGGCGCACTCGACCTCGTGACCTACGGCGGGCACGATGACCAGGTGATCGAGCTCCGGCGGGGCTCGGCGCCCGGCGTGCAGCCGCTCGCGATCGTGCTCCACGGGGGCTTCTGGCGGACCGGATACACGCGCGCGAACACGACCGCTCTCGCCGTCGCGCTTGCCGAGGCGGGATGGTCGAGCGCCAACGTCGAGTACCGCCGACTCGGGCCTGGCGCCTACGGGCCGATGCTCGACGACGTCGCCGCGGCGCGGCGTTCTCTCGAGGGCTTCCACCCGGTCGTCGCCGTCGGCCATTCCGCCGGCGGCCATCTCGCCCTGTGGCTGGGGGCGGAGGGGCTTGTCGATGCCTGCGTAGCCCTCGGCGGGGTGTGCGATCTCGCGGAGGCCGCGCAGGCGGAGCTCGGGGAGCGTGCAGTCCAGGAGTTCCTCGGTGGGTCGTCGGACGAGGTGCCCGAGGCGTACCTCGTGGCGGATCCCGCAGGCCGCCTCCCGCTTGGCGTGCCGCAGGTGCTGGTCCACGGAGTGGGCGACGACCGCGTGCCGCTCGCGCACGCGCAGGCATACGCCGGCCGCGCCCGGGCCGCCGGCGACGACTGCCGGGTGGTGGAGATCGACGCGGGGCACTTCGAGCCGATCGACCCGCGCTCGCGGGCCTGGCCGGACGTGCTCGGCGCAATGGAGTCCGCGCGCTCGGCGGTCGCCGGAGCAGCCCTGCCTGGGGCGGCACCGTGACCAAGCCGGCGACGGTCGCGTTCGACCCAACGAGCGCCGAGCAGCGGGAGGATCCGTTCACCGTTCTCGCGCACGCCCGGCGGGAGCAGCCGGTCTTCTTCGCCCCCGAGCTGCGGCTCTGGGTGGTGACCCGCCACGACGACGTCCTCACGGTCCTCAAGGACCACCGGACGTTCTCCTCGGTCGGAGCGCTCACCTCGTCCACGGAAGAGCGTGAGCCCGAGGTGACGGAGATCCTCGCGGGCGGCCACCCCGAGATGCCGTACATCATCGAGGTCGACCCTCCGCTCCACGACCGGATCCGCGGACTCGTCGCGCGCGCCTTCACGCCGCGACGGATCGAGGCGCTCGAGCCGCGCATCGAGCAGATCGCTGCCGACCTGATCGACGGGTTCGCAGCGCTCGGCAGCGCCGACATCGTGGAGACGTTCGCGTGGCCGCTCCCGCTCAGGGTCCTCGGAGAGCTCTTCGGATTTCCCGAGGACGATCTCGTGCGCATCCACCACTGGGGCACCGACTGGCTCCTGCTGCAGCAGGATCGTCCCGCCGCAGAGCTGGCCGGGCACGCGCGAGGCCTCGTCGAGCTTCAGCGCTACTGCGTCGCCGCGGTCGAGGACCGACAGCGGCGTCCGACCGACGACCTCCTCGGGGCCCTCGTCGCCGCAAACGACGCGTCGGACGACCCGCTCGGCGTCGTCGAGATCGCGGGCCTGCCGCTCGACCTGATGGTTGCAGGACACGTGACGGTGACGAGGGCGATCGGCAGTACGCTGGCGCGCCTCTTCGTCGAGCCTGCGCTGCGCGAGCACCTGCTCGACCCCGCGCTGGCGCCGAAGGCTATCGAGGAGATCCTCCGGCTCGAGTCCCCCGCCCAGGGGCTCTTCCGCGTCACGACGCGCGAGGTCGAGCTCGGCGGCGCGACCATCCCTGCGGGCGCGCGCGTGATGGCGCACTTCGCGTCGGCGAACCGCGACGACTGCGTCTTCGCCGACCCCGACGCCTACTGCCCGGAACGCGGCGACATCGGCAACCACGTTGCGTTCGGGAAGGGCATCCACTTCTGCATCGGCGCTCCGCTCGGCAGGCTCGAGCTGCGCGTGGCGCTTCCGATGCTTCTCCGGCGCCTGCCCGGGCTTCGCCCGGGAGCCGGGGAGCCCGTTCGGGAGCCCGTGTTCTTCGCGCGGGGCTTCGCCTCGCTGCCGGTTGCGTGGGACACATGAGCGGGGTCGTCATCGTGACCGGGTCGGCGTCGGGGCTAGGGCGGACGTACTGCCGCGAGCTCGCCGCCGCCGACTGGACCGTCGTCGGCGCCGACCTGGCCGAGACCGAGGACGTCGCCCTCTCGGTCGTGACCGACGTCTCGGACCGCGCGCAGACCGAGCGGCTCGCCGAGGAGGCGCTCGAGCGGTTCGGCCGCATCGATGCGCTGGTCAACAACGCGGCCTACTACACCGCCATCGTCAAGCGCCCGTTCGAGGAGATCGACGACGACGAATGGACGAAGGTGTTCGACGTCAACGTCCGCGGCGCCTGGCTCTGCGCCCGAGCCGTCGCGCCGGCGATGCGCCGACAGGGGTACGGGAAGATCGTCAACGTCTCCTCGATGACGGTGCCGACCGCGCCCCCGGGCTTCGCCCACTACGTCGCGTCCAAGGCAGCGATCGTCGGGCTGACGAGGGCACTCGCACGCGAGTTGGGCGAGGATGGAATCTCCGTCAACACGCTGACGCCCGACTACATCGCGTTCGACCGCGACTACGACAACCGCCAGCTCGAGATGGCCGACGCCCTTGCCGCCCAGCGGATCTTCTCGCGGGCCCAGGCGCCCGAGGACATGGTCGGCGCCCTCCTGTTCCTCCTCGGCCCGGGCTCCGACTTCGTCACCGGCCAGAACATCTGGGTCAACGGCGGCCGCGCCTTCAACTAGCGAGGGACGAGCCGCTCGAGCTGCGTGACGTGGTGCGGGCCGAGCTCGTCGATGCTGCGGGCGCCGAGGAGGCGCATCGTGCGGGTGATCTCGCCGGAGAGGATCTCGATCGCACGGTCGACGCCGGCGCGGCCTCCGGCCATCAGGCCGTAGAGGTACGCGCGGCCGACGAGCGTGAACCGCGCGCCGAGCGCGATCGCCGCGACGATGTCGGCGCCGTTCATGATCCCGGTGTCGAGGTGGATCTCCGTCTCCCGGCCGACCTCGCGCACCACGTCTGGGAGGAGATGGAAAGGCACGGGTGCCCGGTCGAGCTGGCGGCCGCCGTGGTTCGAGAGCGTCATCCCGTCGACACCGGCCGCGGCGACCCGCTTCGCGTCCTCGAGCGTCTGGACGCCCTTCACCACGAGCTTGCCCGGCCACCGCTCCTTGATCCACGCGAGGTCGTCGTAGTCGACGCTCGGATCGAACATCAGGTCGAGAAACTCCTCGACCGTGCCCGGCCACGCGTCGAGGGCGGCGAAGCCGAGCGGCTCGGTGGTGAGGAAGTCGATCCACCAGCGCGGACGGGGGAGCGCGTCGACGACGCTGCGGAGTCGGAGCGCGGGCGGGATCGTCAGGCCGTTGCGACGGTCGCGGATCCGGGCGCCCGAGACGGGGACGTCGACGGTCACGAGCAGCGTGTCGAAGCCGGCTCTCGCGGCGCGCTCGATCAGCGCGGCCACACGCTCGCGATCCTTCCACATGTAGAGCTGGAACCAGTTGCGGCCGCGCGGGTTCGCGCGCGCGACGTCCTCGATCGACGTCGTGCCGAGCGTCGAGAGCGAGAACGGGATCCCGGCCGCGCCCGCGGCGGCGGCGCCTGCGCGCTCGCCCTCGGTGCGCATCAGCCGCGTGAAGCCTGTGGGGGCGATGCCGAACGGGAGCGCGGACCGACCGCCGAGGACGGTGACGCTCGTGTCCACCGTCGAGACGTCGCGCAGCACCTCCGGGTGGAACTCGACGTCCTGGAACGCCTGGCGCGCCCTCGCAAGCGAGATCTCGCCCTCGGCCGCGCCATCGGTGTAGTCGAACGCGACCTTCGGTGTCCGGCGCTTCGCGATCTTCCGCAGGTCCTCGATCGTGAAGGCAGCCGCCAGCCGGCGCTTCGTCGCGTCGAGCTCGGGGCGCTTGAGCCGGACGAGCGGCGCGAGCTCGCGGGGGCGCGGAAGCCGTCGCGCGGTCACGACGCAGAGGATCGATCATCGATTATCGTTCTCACGCGCCTGACCATAATCCCTCGAGAAGCGCGTGTCTCGTCTCGGGGCCGAGTGCCTGCAGACTCCCACGGATGAAACGGCCAGGCATCGACCTCTACTGGGTGCCGCTCGGCGCGGGCGGGTGGTTCGTGCGGCTCAACGGCAAGGCGTACGAGGCCCTCGCGGCGGCGCGCGAGCGGCGTCGGCGCGCCGACCTGTACCACTCGGCGCTCATCGTCACGATGCCGGAGGCGCGCTTCGCCATCGAGTCGGCGCCGATCCCCGACGGTGACTCCGCGGCCCGGGGGGTCGTGGCCGGAGGGGCCGTGGGACACCGCGCGCTCGGTCGTTTTCGCGTGTTCCGCTACGAGGTTCGGTGCGAACGCGACGGGGTCATCCCGGATCTCGGCGAGGCGGTGGACAGCCCGCGGAGGCTGACGGATGAGCCGGCCATCGCCCGGCGGATGCTCGAACTCACCCCGCGTTTACCGAGCCCGGTCTGGGGACGCGACGAGCTCGGGACGGGCGACATGTGGAACTCGAACTCCGTCGTGTCCTGGCTCGTCACCGCGAGCGGCCTCGACGTCGAGCCGATCCGGCCGCCCGCCGGCGGACGCGCGCCGGGATGGGCTGCGGGCATCGTCGTCGCACGGCGCCGCGCGGTCGGCCGCCTCACAC
>Ga0207706_10002600_pt1 | contig 17573 bp, 19 predicted proteins | sample KBSC53metaG_FD_184318 | JGI IMG/M metagenome (GOLD analysis project Ga0207706, IMG submission 184318) | Corn rhizosphere microbial communities from Kellogg Biological Station, Michigan, USA - KBS C5-3 metaG (SPAdes) (version 2) | ecosystem: Host-associated > Plants > Roots > Rhizosphere > Soil ... | reverse complement strand
CGCATTAGTGATAGCTGGCCAGCGAATTCAATCGGGAAAGTTTCGGTGGCTAAAGCTGTACGCTTCTATGAGGCAGGCGGCCCGGACGTGCTTCGAATCGAAGACGTCCCGGTCGGAAATCCAGGCGATGGCGAGGTACGCGTTCGCCACGTCGCCGTCGGCATGAACTTCGCCGACACCTATTTTCGCCAGGGTTATTACCCGGTGCCGCTGCCCAATGGGATGGGTGTCGAAGGATCGGGCGTGATCGAGGCCGTCGGCTCGAACGTCAACGGCTACCGGATCGGCGACCGTGTGACCTACACCGGCAGCCCGCTGGGCGCTTATTCGACCGAGCGCGTCATGCCGATCGGCTCGCTGATCAAGCTGCCGGTCGACATCGATCACCAGACGGCCGCGGCGATGACCATGCGCGGCCTGAGCGCGGCTTACTGGCTGCTGAAGACGAACCCCTGGATGAAGCCGGGCGACACGATCCTGCTGCACGCAGCGGCGGGCGGAGTCGGTCTGATCGCTACCCAGTGGGCCAAGCTTCTTGGGCTTCGCGTGATCGGGACGGTGTCGAGTCTGGAGAAAGCAGTCATCGCAAGGGCGCACGGCTGCGACGAGATCATTTTTTACCGCCAGGAAAACGTCGTGGACCGCGTTCGCGACCTCACCGAAGGGCAGGGCGTCACCACCGTGTTCGACACGGTCGGAAAGGACACGTTCGAAGCATCGCTGAAGTCACTGAAGCGCCGGGGCGTGCTGGTCGGCTGCGGGACTGCGTCTGGTCCCTTTCCGCCGATCGACGCGCTGCAAATGGCGATTCAGGGCTCCGTCTATTTCACGCGTCCGGCATTGGCCGACTACATCGCCGATCCCGCCGAGCGCGCCGAGTTGGCTACCGCGCTGTTCGATCATGTCGCGAGCGGCCGGATCAAGATCGAGATCAACCAGCGTTACGAGTTGGACGACGCCGTAAAGGCCCATAGGGACATCGAGGCGGGCAAGACCACCGGCTCCTCGATCTTCGTGATCTGATGCGCGTCGAGAAACTCACGACGCATATCGGGGCCGAGTTGAGCGGTCTCAGCCTCGCGGAGGCTGTCGGCAACGACGACCTCTTTGGCGAGATCAAGCATGCCCTGCTGCAGCACAAGGTGCTGTTCCTGCGCGATCAGGAGATCAGCAAGGCAGAGCATGTCGCCTTCGCGAAGCGCTTCGGCGATCTCGAGGACCATCCGGTCGCCGGGAGCGATCCCGATCACCCGGGCCTCGTATGCATCTACAAGGACCTCGATTCACCGCCCGACCATTATGAGAATGCGTGGCACTGCGACGCGACGTGGCGTGATGCCCCGCCGATGGGAGCGGTGCTTCGCTGCCTCGAATGCCCGCCCGTCGGAGGCGACACGGTCTGGGCCAATATGTCCCGCGCCTACGAAGAACTCCCGGACCATATCAAGGACGGCATCGACGGGCTTCATGCACGGCATTCGATCGAGGCGAGCTTCGGCGCCCGGATGCCGATCGAAAAGCGCCACGGGCTGAAGGCGCAATTTCCGGACGCCGAACATCCGGTGGTCCGCAAGCATCCGGAGACGGGGGAGAGGGTGCTGTTCGTGAACAGCTTCGCGACGCACTTCACGGATTTCCACACCGCGGAGAGGGTTCGCTACGGCCAGGATTATTCGCCGGGAGCGGCCAACCTCCTCAACTACCTGATCGCGCGTGCGACCATTCCTGAATACCAGGTTCGCTGGCGCTGGCGGCCGAATAGCGTCGCCATCTGGGATAACCGCTGCACCCAGCATTACGCGGTCATGGATTACTGGCCCGCCGTCCGGAAAATGGAGCGCGCGGGCATCATCGGCGACAAGCCTTACTGACGGAGAAGACCATGCAATTCATGGACGATAGCCTGCTGCCCGAGAACCAGGATCCCCTGATCATCCAGGTCGCGCCCTACGCGCCGAGCTTCTTTCCTCGCGATTCGGACGACATCCCGCTGACGATGGCGGAACAGGTCCAGAAGGCGGTCGATTGCTACAACGCGGGCGCGACCCTGCTTCACGTCCACGTGCGCGAGCCGGACACCGGCAAGGGCTCTAAGCGGCTCGAGATGTTCAACGAAATGCTCGATCGGCTTCGGACCGCGGTCCCGAAGATGATCCTTCAGGTCGGCGGCTCGATCAGCTTTGCTCCGAAGGATGATGGCGAAGCCGCGAAGTGGCTAAGCGACGACACGCGTCACATGCTTGCTGAGCTCGATCCCAAGCCGGACCAGGTCACGATCGCGATCAACACCAACCAGATGAACGTGATGGAGCTGATCACCGACGAGGATGCCGCCGGCACGTCGATGGGCGAGCCCGATTACAAGCACGCCTATACCGAGATGTATTACGAATCCGGCCCCGGCTTCGTGAAGGAGCATCTGAAGCGCCTGGTCCGCGCGGGGATCCAGCCGCATTTCATGATCGGCTCAATCAAGGACCTCGAGACGGTCGAGCGCATCGTCCGCCAGGGGCAGTATATGGGACCCTACGTCCTCAACTGGGTCTCGATCGGGGGCGGCCACGACGGGCCCAATCCGCGCAATCTCATGGAATTCATCAACCGCGTTCCGCAGAATGCCGTGCTGACGGTCGAGGGGCTGATGCGCCACGTCTATCCGCTGTGCACGATGGGAATCGCCATGGGCCTGCACGTTCGCGTCGGGCAGGAGGACAATCTCTACGGCCGGCGCGGCGAGCGCGCGACCTCCGTCCAACAGATCGAGAAGATGGTGAAGATTTCGAACGAGCTGTGGCGGCCGATTGCGACCGCCGAGCAGGCTCGCGAGATCTACCAGATCGGCACTTTCTACTCGTCTGTCGATGAGACGCTTGAGAAGAACGGCTGGCTTCCCAATCGCAAGACGCCGGCGGTGGTGCAGCGCGAGGCGGCGTGATTCAATCCCCTACGCGGGGTGAGCGCGTTTCCGCCTATGCGTGGCTGGTCTTTGCGCTCACCTTCGGTCTCCTGATTTCGGATTACATGGCGCGGCAGGTGCTGAGCGCCGTGTTCCCGCTGCTCAAGACCCAATGGAATCTCAGCGACAGCCAGCTCGGCTTGCTGTCCGGTGTCGTTGCCGCTGCCGTCGGTCTGCTGACGGTCCCCGTCTCGCTGCTCGCCGACCGCGTGGGCCGGGTAAAAAGCATCTTCGCCATGGCGGTGCTGTGGAGCATCGCGACATTGGTGTGCGGCCTTGCAGCCACCTATGGTCAGATGCTGGCCGCGCGCGTGCTCGTCGGCATTGGTGAGGCGGCTTACGGTAGCGTCGGAATCGCCGTCATCATCAGCGTCTTTCCGGCCCGACTTAGGGCAACGCTCACTGGCGCTTTCATGGCGGGCGGGCTGGCAGGGCAGGTACTCGGCGTTGCCGTCGGGGGCGTCGTCGCCTCGACTTACGGCTGGCGAGTGGCTTTCATGGCGATCGGCGGGGCGGGACTGCTGCTCGCGCTCATTTATCCGCTGGTCGTGCGCGAAGCGCGGTTGCGGCGCGAAGCGAACGAAAACCGCCCACAGGTTAGGTTGGCGGATGTCGGCGCCCTTTTCACTGGACGGGCACTATGCAGCGCCTACGCCGGAAGCGGCCTCCAGCTGTTCGTCGCTGCCGCCATTCCTGCATGGCTGCCGACCTATTTCGTCCGCTACTACGATCTGCCCCTGAAGCCCGCGACATCGCTTGCGGCCTTGTTCCTCGGCATCGGCGGAGCGGGAATGATCATGTGCGGCATGATCAGCGACAAGCTGCGCCTCTCGACAAAGCATCTCGCGCTTCTGAGCGCATCCTACTGCGTCGGCTGCGCGCTAGCTGTCGCCGGCGCTTTCATGGCCCCACCCGGCACGCTGCAGCTTGTCCTGCTGGGCATCGGCATGTTCCTTGCCGCCGCCTCAGCCGGTCCGGCCGGAGCGATCGTCGCACGGCTGACGCCGGCAGTCTTGCACGGCACCGCCTTCGCCGTCCTGACGCTCGCCAACAACGCTTTCGGCCTTGCGCCTGGTCCAATCGTTACCGGTTGGGTTGCCGATCGCATCGGCCTGCTCGGCGCCATGCAGTGGCTGCCACTCGCAAGCTTGGCCGGAGCAGCGGTGTTCCTGATTGGCGCGCAGGATTTCGCGAAAGAGCCTCGACCTCCCGTTACGGCATGAAGCCGCTCCGAGCCGTGACCGCTCGCCTGCCAGGGCTGGGGCTGTGCGGCTGCATTGCCGGGGCTGGCTACCTCATGCAGGCCGCTGAGCTGCGTGCGACGGGACGTCCGTGGATCGAGGCACTGGTGCTGTCGATCCTGATCGGGACGGCCGTGCGGACCGCCTGGACTCCCGGGAAAGCATGGATGCCCGGCATCAAGTTCAGTGCCAAACAGCTCCTCGAGGTGGCCGTTGTGCTTCTCGGCGCCAGCGTCAGCGCGGCAACCGTGCTGGCGGCCGGATGGCGCCTGCTGGCCTGCATCGTAGTGATTGTGACCGGTACGATCGTCCTCAGCTTCACGATCGGGAGGCTGCTCGGTCTGTCGAAGCGCTTGGCGATCCTCGTCGCGTGCGGCAACTCGATCTGCGGCAATTCGGCGATCGTTGCCGTCGCCTCAGTCATCGGAGCGGACGGCGACGAGGTCGCTTCGTCCATAGCCTTCACTGCGGTGCTTGGCGTGATTGTCGTCCTGACCTTACCCCTGATCGGCGCAGCCCTTCACATGAGCGACCTCGGTTATGGCGCACTGGCGGGACTCACCGTCTACGCGGTTCCACAGGTGCTCGCTGCGGCGGCGCCGGCGGGTGCGAAGGCGGTGCAAATGGGAACGCTCGTCAAGCTGGCGCGCGTCGTCATGCTCGGACCTGCGTGTCTCGCCGTCTCGCTGTTCTCGAAAGATCTCTGCGAGGAATCCAGCCGCCCTCCGCTTCATCAACTCGTGCCGTGGTTCATCATCGGCTTCCTGGCGATGGTCGCATTGCGGTCGGCAGACCTGATTCCGGTGGGGATGCAACCGCGTCTGGCTGCCGCTGCAACACTTCTCACCGTTGCGTCGATGGCGGCGCTCGGCCTGGGTGTTGATGTCCGGACCGTCTCGAAGGCTGGGCGCGCGGTGACCATCACCGTGATCCTTTCGCTTCTCGCCCTTGGTTCTGTCAGCTTCCTGGCCGTACGTCTCCTCGGCCTCTGATCCGGCCGGTACCTCAGCCCAGGAACAATGAAGCCCCGGCGCCAGTGGAGGGGCGCCGAGGCTTCACGCTTGCCGCTATTGCTCCCGTCAGTAGCGGAAGGTCACAGAAGCTCCGACCGTTCGCGGATCCGCATGAAGGCGACGGATTCCGGTGCTTCCGGTTGCCGGATTGAAAAGGCCGAGCGGTCCACCGAGGAACTGGTACAGGTTGCCCAGCTCATACTGCTTGTTCAGCAGGTTGTTGCTGAACACGGAAAGCGTCCATCCGCCCGGAGCATTGATGCTCGCCCGAGCTCCCAGCAGCGCATAGCCGGGGATGATGGTCTGCGGGTTCGCGTCGTTCTGCAGGCCGCCATACTGCTTCGACACGAACGACAGGTTCGAATTGAGGTCGAAGGTCCATCCCTCGCCCGCCAGATCGCCCGTCACGTCGACGCCAATGCGACCGCTCCACTTGGGCGCGAAAGTCGCCGGCTTGCCAGTCAGGTTCTGTGGTGTCCCGGCCGTCGCGGGCAGACCTGGGGCGTTCCTGTAATCCGTGAACTTGGAGTCGAGGTAGGCAAGGTTCGCGACGAACGAGACGTTCGCGAACGGCCTCGCGACGCCATCGAACTCGAAGCCCTGATGACGAAGGTTTCCGGCGTTACGGACGGTGAAGCTCGTGCCGTCGTAGCCGCGGTCCTGGAAGCCCCTGATGTTCATTCGGTAGAAGGTGACATTGGCCGTGACTGCATGGTTGAGCCAGCTCGTCTTGGCGCCGAGTTCCCAGTCCTCGGTGGTTTCCCGCCCGAACACACGCCGTTCCGGATGGAATTCCAGAGTGCCCGGGGGAGCCGGAGCAGGCGCGGGGATCATCGTCAGTGACGGCGAGCCCGCGCCCGAGTTGTAGCCGGCCGACTTATAGCCGGTCGAATAGGTCAGGAAGAACAGCTGGTCCCTGGTCGGCTCGTAGTTCAGGCCGAGGCGATAGGTGAACCTGTTGTCGCTGATGTGCGGAAACGTCAGCGATTCATTGGCGCGTTGGGACTGAAGGAAGAGATTGGCCACCTGCTTGTAGTCGCCGTCCTTTATGTCCTTCGAATAGCGGCCACCCGCTGTCGCGAAGAGCTTGTCCGTAAAATGGAAGTTCGCTTGCGCATAAGCAGCGTAGCTGTCGACTGTCTGGTTGACGTCCTGCACGGCCGCATTGATGCCGCCGACAGGGCCACCGACGGTCGTCAGGTTGTTGTTGCAGGCGACGTTATTTGTACTGCCAACGGGGCGTACGAGCACGTTGCAGAACTGTGCGTTCTCATTGAGCCGCTCGCCTTGCTGGTACTTCTCATGGAAGTAGTAGAGGCCGCCGACCATATCGAGGCGGCCGCCCACCCACTTATCCTTTGGCGAGATGAACTGGAGCTCGTGGTTCTGGCTCTTCGAACCGAACACACCGATACGCGACAGGATCGGGGTCGGAGTGAAGATCACGTCGCCGTCGAGCTGGTTGTTCTTCCAGTCGCGATAATTGTCGATCAGGCGCAGCGTGGAGCCGCCTCCAACGTCCCATGACAAAGTGCTGTTCACGCCCCACTGCTTGTCGTGCAGGTCCGCGGTCATGAACTGGTTCATGTAGCGGTCGTTGAGGTTCGTGTCGGGCGCACCGACGGCTTTGACGAAATTGTCCCACTGGGTCTGGCTGACGCTCGACCGGTCAAAATCGATGTTGGTCGCGCCGTCGCCGTTGGTCTTCGAGTAATCGGCGCGCAGCACCCAATCGATCGCACCCTTGCTCACTCGGACGCTTCCCCGAGCGACCGATTCGTCGGTGCCGCCGTAACGCCTGTTGTCGAGCTTGTTCTGCCAATATCCCCCGAACCAGGTTTGGGAGCCGGCGATACGGACCGCGGCGTAATCGCCGACCGGCACGTTCATGACGCCGGTGACCTTGTAGCGGTTGCCGGTGCCGACCTCGCCGGTGACTTCGGCAGTACCCTTCTTCAGCTTGGGCTGGACGGTGTGGAATGACACGGCGCCGACGCTCGCGTTACGGCCGAACAAGGTTCCCTGCGGGCCGCGGAGCACTTCCACACTCTCCATGTCGAGCATCGAGCTCACGGCCGAACCGATGCGCGGCACGTACGCGCCGTCGAGGAAGACAGCGACGCTGGGCTCGACGGTGGTGTTGCTGGCGGCACCAATGCCGCGGATGCTGAGGCGAAGGTAGGTCGACTGAGCGCCCTTGGCCGCCGAGAAGTTCGGAACGACCTTCGCAAGACCCTCGACGTTGAGGACGTTCGCCTTCTCCAGGGTCTGGCCGCTGAACGCGGAAACCGAGATTGGAACCTTCTGAACGTTCTCGGCGCGCTTCTGCGCGGTGATCACGATTTCGCCGCCATCGTTCGCGGCCGGCTGTTGCGCAGCGGCCGAACTCGCAGGCGCTGCAATTGCTGAAGCCGAACACAGGCCGAGCGCCAGGGCACCCGCGCTGACGCGCGTCAAATAACCGTTTTTAATCACAGACTTCCCCTTCCCGATTTGGGCAGGAGACTTAGAGAGATTCGTGCAGGCCTCTTGCGCAGCGGCGTCAGCAACTATCGCAATCGCGACAGGAAACATTTCAAGTCACGGCAGCGCAAGTCGCTAGGGCTCAGAAGCGCACTGACATGCCCGTGTAGATCTCGACGTCCGGGGTTTGGCTGTTCAGGCCGAAATTCGCTCCGCCGTCGAACTGCAGGGTCTTGGTCGGCTGGTAAGCCCCAGCCACATCCCAGGACAGCTGCTTGCCCGTACCCGCAGGATCCCAGTCCCATTTCGCCCAAACTTCCGTCGACAGGCTCAATTTCTCGCTCGCAGCTACGCCGACGTTCAACACCTGCTGCGTTGCCAGGTGGTGTCCGCTGCCATCAGCGTCGGCATTAAGGTCTAGCTCCGGGTCGAGGGACAAGGTGAGTCCGCTCGTGCCCAGTGCCGCGCTGGTCGCGACCAGCAGCCCTCCTTCGACCTTGCCGTTCCCGAGATGATGGTTCGCCGTGGGCAGTTTCACGAAGGGGTCGAGCGCGATCAGCAGCGGCGCATCGGCACGGGTGAACCGGTATTTGGCGCGGACAACCATGTCGCCGAAGCTCGAATGGCGTACGTGCGAACCGCCAGCATCGGCGGTCAACCTAGCCATGGGCGTGATTTGCAGCTCGAGGTCCGCATTGCTGCTGACCCCATACTTGATCAGCGAGCTGCCCCAATTCGTCAGTTCCGCGCGAACCCCGCCCGAGTTGTCATGCGTCCAGTCGATCAGCCCGGTCTCGATCTGCCAGTGGCCCTCAGGGACGGTGCATTCGCCGGTCGATTTGCTCGGCCGGTCCGTGCAGATCGGCGGCTGCTCAGCTGCTGCTGATGCAGCGCTGCTCGTCGCAACCAGCACCGCCGCCAATGTCGGAATGAACCCCCGCATGACGGCTGTTTGCATGGCTGCCGTTCGCCCGTCGAGTGAACAAGCGGCGATTCACATGCGAGTTTAACGGGGGAGATTCTAGGAAAGTCGGCTCAGCACGTCGTAGAATACTGCCTCGTGCATTGGCCGATTGAACTCCAGGCCCGCCACCGGCCCCTGGACCCATCGCAATTCACCAGCGATTGGTTCGAGCTGAGGGAAACGAGCGATTACCGGTTCCCCGGGTTCGATTGATTCAACGACTTCGATACAGCAACCGGAGGCCGACAGATCGTGGAGCGCAACCTCGTGATTGACGCCGCCAATCGGTCGAAGGCTGATCGTCGACGCAAGGATTGCACGCGTGCGCTCACGCCGGTCCAGCAGGAGTTCGTCGGTCATATGCATTCGTTCAGCGCCTCTCGAGCGCCGCCCTCATTCCCGTGCTGGTCGAGCGCGATTTCGCGCCGAGCGCCGCGGTCATTGACGACGACATAATAGGGTGACGCAACGCCTTTAGCTCCGGAGTTGGAGAGCATTCCGCCGTGATCACGCGGGACGTACCACCAGGCGGCGCCCCGCCGCTCCTGGCTGCGGGTGAAGCAGGTCGCGAAGTCGTGCGTGGACTTGGGCGTCACATAGACGGCCGGCCGGTAAGCATCCGGGCCGGGAGCCGCCGCGGTAATAGCGACGCTCAGCAAGGTGACGATGCCAATCTCTTTCATAGCTACCCCCGAACCCGGGCCAAACAATGACCCGCAATGGGCCTCCTCCAGTTGGCGGCCACCGGCAACGGGCTTGGCCGGACTGACCCAATATGAGGCAGCGGTGAGGGTCGCCTTGCGTGCGAGGGCCCAATTACGGCTGTTAGCTCTGCGGTCCGAACTGAGTGTCGGGTCCGCCGGAGTATTGAGGCTTGAACGACAGCAATATCCGCGTTTCCAGGAGCCGGAGCGTCTCACGGGCGGTTGCCCGGGCGCGCTCTGTCCGCGCCGCGGTAGCCCGCAGGCGCAGGCGGATGACCGCGCTTGCCGCATGCGCCGCTGTTCTCGTCGGCTCGCCGGTCGCGTGGTTCATGGCGGAGCCCGCCGCGGCCGTGGTCGCCTCCGCGGCCAGCCAGGTCCGCGACCTTGCCGACCTGCTCGGCCAGCGCTCGCCTGGCGCCCGAACCGAAGCCCAGCTCACCAAGCATGCGCGTGTCGCGGCAAAGGTCCGTCCGAACCCCAAGCCGGCCGCGCCGGCGGGGCATCCGGACCAGCCGGGCGCACCCTCGACGACTGCGCTCGTCGACTTGCTTCAGCCGCCGATCGCGCCCGTCGCGGTCGCGTCCAACGGAGTGCCCCCGGTGATTGCCCCGCCAACGAGTCTCAGCGCGATCCTGAACTCGACGCCGGACTTCACGCCTCCAGGCAACGAAGGCTCGGTACGGCTTCCGACCTCTGAGCCCAAGGAGCAGCTCCCGCCGACGAGCGCGGTGCCTGAGCCCGGGACCTGGGCGCTGATGCTGATGGGCTTTGGGTTGATCGGCTGGCGTGTTCGCCGCCGGAACAGGAAAAGCGTTACGCTGGCCGCGAACTGACGTCGGCGCCGCCGACGATCAGCACATCATCTCCGACTGAAACCGCATCGAACAGCCTGGCCGCAAACGCGGTCGGCACTCCAACGCAGCCGTGCGTCGCGTAACCCCAACGGACGTTGCTGCCATGGATGGAGACGCCGTCGCCGGTCAGCCGCAGCGTGTACGGCATCGGCGCGTCATAAGTCTGCGAGCGGTGGTCCTTGAGCTTCGCCAGGACGGGAAACTTGCCCGTCGGCGTCGCGAGCCCGTCGGCACCGTAGAGGATCACGGCCGTGCCGATCTCCTGCTGACCACGGAAGACGGACATGATTTGTGATTTGAGGTCGATGCGGACCCACGTACGCCCTTCCGGTACGCCTTTGTCGTCCCACCGATAGTCGCCGTATTGCATGCGCCCGGGCACGGCGAGGATCGAGCTCACTGGGTGCAGGATAAGACCCTGCGCCAGGGCTTCGCGAGCACTCGCCTGTGCAACCGCAACGCGGCCGGGCGGAAGCGCCGCAGCATGGATTATCGGCTTCGTCGGGCGCACATTCGGAGCATCGCCCATCGACAGGGCCGCCGCGGTGGTTCCACCGAGCGCAAAGGCCGCAATTCCGATGAGCGAGCGTCGCATCTGCTACTCGACGATGAACCGCGCGCCCGAGCGTCCGTCGGCGGACCAGCGGATCTCCGCATCGATCGCGCCGCGCTTCATGATCCGCAGCTCGACGACTTCGCCCTTCTTGAAGGCGTCGCCCGACGCAAACTGGCATCCGCTATAGGAAACGTCCGACACCAAGATGTCCGAATCGTGTTTCTTGCTAAGCGCGAATCCGCGCAAGGCGACCGGCCGCCGGTCGGCGCGTTCCTCGAAAGCCTTCATCCCCCGTACTCCAATCAAGCGAGACTTAGTGACCGACGGCTTTACCATCTCACCGCCTCCCCTGCGCCGTGGGTGTTGGCTCTGTCTCAAAAACGAACGGCTCTCACCGGGCGTATGCTTTGCAAATTTTAAACCGTTTTGGCCGTAATCCCTCTGAGCGTCCGGCCGAGGCGTCAGTGGAGCGTAACATGGGAATCAATACCCGGCCGCAGCGGGAGTCGCGAATGTCTGTTCACTCTAAGCTCGAGCCTCCGCGCCGCAGCACGCGCACGCGCGTCCTGATGATCGGCACCCTCGTCACCTGCGAGGGATCGAAGCGCGTGCGGATCCGCGACTTCTCCAAGAAGGGCGCTCAAGTCGTCATCGAAAGCGGCAAGGTCGAGAAGTGCGACGTCCTGCTGAAGCGCGGCGATCTCTGCGCGGCAGCCCGCGTCGCCTGGGTCAAGGGCGACGAGATCGGCCTTACCTTCTACCGCGAGATTTCCGCCGAGGACCTCGCCAACAACTGATCGCCAAGGCGCTCCTTTAAAAGGCGCGCCCCAACGACAAAGTCAGCCGAAAGCGATTGTCGGGGTGCGACGCCCTGATCCGCTGGTACACCGGGATCGCCACCCCCATCGAAGCCGACCAGCCGGAAGCGGCATTGTAGCGGACCCCAGGCGCTATCCAGCTCCACTTCCCGCCGCTTGCATCCTCGACTTCACCCTCAATCGTCTGGCGGCCTTCCCACTCGCCGGCCAGCTCGACGAAGGCGTCCCAGCTCGACTTAGGCGCGCCCTCGTGCTCGTCGAGTTCATCGCCATGATGATGATTGTGCCCTTCCGAATGCATGTACGGCGCCGCCCCGAAGCGGTGCGATAGCGCGATCCCGCCCTGCAGCCGGTCGCCAAGACGCGTGTCCTGCGAACCTCGCTGCGAGAATTGGTAGATCCCGCTCGCCGTCAATGTGAGCGGGCCCATCGGAAGCGATGCCGATGCACCGACGATCGGGTCCCAGCTACCGGTACCGGGCTGATGCTCGGTCTCCAGCCGCTCGCCCCCGAGACTGCTACGGTCAGTGCTACCGGTCGGCAACTTCATCCCTGCGATGAGTGCCAACGAAGGCCCGGTGCCTTCCGTCAGCCGGTATTTGGCGAGGAGGTTGAGGTCGCCGATCCCGGAGACGCTCCCCAGCTCCTCGACGCCATTCACCGCGACTCCGCCCACGTGGTCATGCGTTCCCTCGCGAAGATCATCGCGGCGCACGTACGGCAGCTCTGCCGAGACCGTGAGGTGATGGGTAATCCCATAGGCGACCCCGACCGCTGCCACGAGATTGTAGTCGGTGTTGTGGGCGTGGATGTGCTGGCTGGCGAGCGCCGCCAGCTCTACGTCTGGCCGCTGCTCGGGACGCGTATAGGTGAGTCTGAGGCCGGTCGCCCAATGGCCTTGATCGAGCGTCCCCGGATCGAAGACGCTCATTCCGCCGCCGGACCCGAAGCCGCTAGGCCCCAAATGATCGGCAAAAGCGGGGGTCGAGCAGGCGATTACGGCCCAAAGTGGCAAGGCACGCCGGACGAACGGCGCAAGGTTCAATTTCTCGGTCATGATTTCCCGTTGAGCAGGCGCGTGAGCGCCGGTTGAGCAAAGAGGTGGCTTTGGCTCAGGCGGGAATTGGCGGTCCTCTTAGCGGCGGGCGCTCGCGGTGACGGCGCAGCTCGGCGAAAGCGAAGGGCTGACCCAGAACCAGGACCGCGCCCAGGATTAGGATGCCAAGCAGTGGCCCAAAGTCCGCGCCAAGCGCACCGAGCGCGGAAGCGGATGCATAGGGGCAAGCGCCATGATCGTGCTTGGTCTTGCCGTGATGATGATGTGCCTCGCCAAGCGCGAGGGGAGCATTCGCATCGGCGTCGGGACAGACGATGATGGTGAGCACGCCGCGCTCGAACGCAGGCATATAGCCGGTCCCACCAAGGAGACGCAGGCCAAGCAGCAAGGCGAACACCAGCGCCCAGGCCGCGCGGGCCGAAACGCTCCATGTCCTCGATGGCGACATGCGCAGCCCACTAGCGTCGCGGCGAACGGGAGTCATCCTGTCACGCGGCTCGCTTGCGTCAAATCATCGTCCGTCACATGGTCGCGGGAATGGCACCGCCCCGCTTCGCTCTTGTCTTCGCCGCTGCCGTTCTCGCGAGCAGCGCCTCCGCAAACGTGACGGTCTCGCCTCAGCTGAGTGCTCCCGGTGCTCGCGAGAAATACCAGCTGCGCGTGCCCAATGAGCGCAAGTCGGCCACGATCACGGTGGAAATCCGCTTTCCGGCGGGTCTCCGCGTCACCGCGGTCGAGCAAAAGCCCGGCTGGAGCGCCGAAGCCTTTCGCGATGCGGCGGGCAACCTCATCGGCGTTCGCTGGGTCGGCAACTTGCCGCCAGAGCAGTTCACCGAGTTCGGCCTGCTCGCGCAGAACCCGTCGAAAGGCAGCGAACTCGTCTTCACCGCGATCCAGGCCTTTGCCGACGGCACGAAGATAATCTGGTCTGGCCCCGCAAGCTCGAAGACGCCCGCCGCTCGCGTCAGGCTGGCGCCGGGCGCCCGCTAAGCAAAGAGCGATAAGCGGCTAGAACGCTGTCGGACGCCGCGTCCCAGCTGAACCGGGCGCTTGCCTTGCGCGCTTCGCTGCCCAGCTGTTGTCTTCGTTGCGGATCGGCGATCAGCGTTGCGATCTCGGCACCAAATGCGTCGGCATCGGGAGCAGAGACCAGCACCCCGCTGCGTCCGTGCTCGATCAGTTGCCTGGAGCTGTCGGTGTCGGCGGAGACGATGGCCAGCCCCGACGCCATCGCCTCGAGCACGACATTGCCGAACGCCTCGGTCCGGCTCGGGTGGATGAGGATGTCCGCGCTGGCGATTGCGCGCGCTAGGTCAGGGCCGTCTAGATGACCGGCCAGGACAGCGTCGCCGAGAGGCTGAAACTCATCTGCAGCCGGACCCGCGCCGACCACCAGTGGTTTCACCGCGAGACCCCGCGCCTGCAGCTGCCGCACGATGGCCACGAAATCGCGCACGCCCTTTTCCAGCACCAGGCGACCGAAGAAGAGGACGACCACGTCATCGTCGCTGAATCCTGTCGCCCTGCGCCATTCCATGTCGCGGCGCTTCGGATCGAACAACTCACGGTCGACGCCCCGACTCCAAAGGCTCGCCCGCGCATCACCACGAAGCTGCCTCAACTCGTCGACGATGCCGGGCGTCGGAGCCAACACATGTTCGCTGCGCCGGTAGAAACGCCGCAAATGCGCCTCCGCCAACGGCCTCGCCCAGCCCAGGCCATAATGTTCGAAATAGGTCTCGAACCGCGTGTGCAGGCTGGCGACGACCGGCACGCCGAGCTGTTTGGCAAAGGTCTGCGCGCGCGTCCCGAGGATGTCAGGCGTCGAAACGTGGAGCAGGTCCGGCGCGAACTGCCGCACGTCCTCGCGCGTCCCACGAGGAAGGCCGGTCGCAAGCCTGAACTCGCTTCGGATCGGAATCGGGATTGATGGCACAGGCACCAGCTCGCCAACTGGTTCGAACGCCGGCGTGTCGGTAACCGGCGAATAGATCCGGAACTCGTGACCCTTCTGCAGCCCGCGTCCGACCAGCCGGTTCAAGGCCTGGTTCGCGCCTTCCCGAACGTAATTGTAGTTGCCGGTGAAGAGCGCGACCCGCATCGCCGCGTCACAGCCTTCGGAAGTTGAGGACGGCGTTAAGCAGGAACACAGTCAGGCCTGAGACCACCGACACCAGTACCCTCGCGACGAGGTAATTGATCGGCGTCCAGCGGATCATCGCCGCGAACAGGCTGATTGTGATCATCAACCCGATCCCCGCATTGATCAGGAAATAGACATAGCCTTCCGCAAGGCCGCGATCGGTGCCCTTGAAGATCCAGCCACGCCCGAATGCATAGTGCAGCGAATTCGCAATGATGAAGGCGAGCGCCGCCGCCGCGACCTTCCCCATCCCCATCTGCACCAGCACCCACAGCAGGGCGATGTCGAAAGCGAAGATGCCGCAGCTGACGATCGTGTTGCGGGCGAGCAGCGTCGCGGCGTGGCGCGACAAGAGCCGCCCCATCAGTCCCCCCTGAATTGCGCCCCCCTGCTGCCTCAGTGGATTGCCGCCATCGCCGGCTCTGGGAGCGGTGCGCGCCCGTCCTCTTCGTCGGCGAACCGGCTCCGCCGCTTCAAGCTCGGGTGCAGGAACAGCACCGGCAGCTTCAGGAACAAAAGCTCGGAGTGGATGAAGCTGTCGACCAGACGTTCCCACCATTTGTCGTTGCGCTGGCGGTGTGCCTCGAGCCAGCCGTCGTACGGCGCCCAGTGGCTGGGCTCGTCCTGCTCGATGATTCGGAAGATCTTGGTCAGTTGGTTGTCGCTCAGCACGTGGCTGTTCTCGAGCAGGATCTCGACCTGCTTGTAGCCGCGCCGCTCTGTCAGCGAGATTATCCTGCACAACCGTGCAAACAGACGATCGCTCCTCACCACCTGCATCTTGTCGAGACCGTCGATGCTTGATCGGAACATGATCTCTACAAACCGATCGATGTGACCGAATGCGCTGTCGAGCGCATAGGGCATGACGCCCCGCCGCTCGAACCAGCGGCGGAACATCAGATAATGCTTATGCTCGTCCGCCCGGTGCTTATCGATCTTGGCGATGAGCTCGTGATCCTCGGGCCACCGGGCTTGGACCGCGGCCAACAGGTCGTCGATCGCGGTGTAACCGCGGTGCTCGTTGTAGATGTAAATCGACCCAAGCAAATCGAGATACCTTTTACGGAACCACGCGCGCATGGTCGCAAGAGTAGACGGCAATGGCTGTCCCTTCAATTTACGGCGATCATTCGACGCGCTGGAAGGCAATCTGCCGATGGGTAACATCGACGCTGGCCAGCTGAACGGCGATCCGGTCGCCCGGGCCCGCACCCTTCCCGTCGATGCGGGCGATGACGGCGGGGTCGCAGAGCTGGATGCGTGCGCCGCGTTCGTCCTCGTCGGTCACGACGGCCTCGAACCGCTCGCCCTCGCGGCCTTCCAGCATCACCGCCTCTGCGAGGTCGAGCACCGCGCGGTCGATCTGGCCGGACTTCGCTTCCGCCTGAGCCATTACGGCGGGCAGCTGCTGGAACGCCGCCTGTATCTCGGGCGATACCGCTCCGCCGCTGACGATCTGGAGTGTGGCCTCGATCACGTACCGGTCCGCGAGCCGGCGCAGCGGCGCCGTCGCATGCGCATAGGTCGCGCCCATCGCCGAGTGCCACGGTACGACGCCCGCCTCGTACGGCGCGTAGCTCGCGCCTGGCCCGGCACGCCTGACCGCCGCCTGGAATGCCGCATGGCTCGGCTTGTAGCTGTCGAGGCTGCGTTCGAACTGCTCCAGCGTCTCGTTCTTCGGCCAGATGAGTCCCAGCGCCTTGGCTGAATGCCGAAGCCGCCAGATCGAGCGTTCGTCGGGCTCGGGCATGACCCGGAACAGGCCAGTGCGATGAGCGAGCAGCGTATCGGCAATCGCCAGGTTCGCGGCCAGCGACATCGAAGCATTCTGGATTTCGGACTGCAGCTGAGGACGAAAGGCGAGGGTGAAGCCGCCGCTTTGGTCCATCGCGACTTCCTGCTCAGGCGGATCGACGCGCGCTGCTCCACGCGCATCCTCCGCCGCTGCGATCCGCTGCGACAACTCACCGAAGCCTTCGGGCAGGTCGGCGGGTGGGACCGTCTCATAGGCGAGTTTGGCGCGCGAACGGATCAGGCCTCGCTCGGCACCTTCCAGCGTCGACTTTCCGTCGGGATCGATCCGGACCGTGAACACGACCGCAGGCCGCTCTACATTCGGAAGCAGGCTCGCTGCATCTTCGCACAAGCGCGGCGGGTAAAGGCTGGCCTTTCCGTCCGGCAGGTAGATCGTCTCGCCGCGAGTCCAGGCTTCGCGATCTAGAGCGCCGTCGGCCTCAACGAACCATGCCGTGTCGGCGATCGCGTAATAGAGGATGATGTCCTGGCCTGATCGCTCGATGGCGAAAGCCTGGTCGAGGTCGGTCGAGGTCGCCGGATCGAGCGTGACGAAGCTGCGGCTAGTCCAGTCAGCGCGACTGGCAATCGGCATCGCGGCCGCAGCTTCCGCTTCGGCGAGCACATCGGCCGGAAAGCTGCTCGGAACAGCGAATTGCGTGCGAATATCCGCCAGCCCGCGCGACAGCGCCCCTTGCCGATCGACCAGCTTCATCCGCCACGCACATGGAGCGGCTGTTGCCGTTTCGCAAATCCACAGGAAAAATCTGTTGACGCTTCATTTACCGGCTTGCGTCTCACGCAGGTTGAGGCACAATAGATGGTAGCGAACGAGGGGGGACACTCAACTACTAGTGTTTCGTCGCCGGAATACCTATATTCCGGTGGTGGGATAACTCGTCCCCGCTTTCCACAGGGAGCGGAGCCGAAAAGCCCCCGAAGAGCGCGAAAAACGGCTAGGATGCCGCCATGGCTCCGAGTCGAACAAGTCAGGAACAAACGGTCCT
>Ga0207706_10002599_pt1 | contig 17576 bp, 42 predicted proteins | sample KBSC53metaG_FD_184318 | JGI IMG/M metagenome (GOLD analysis project Ga0207706, IMG submission 184318) | Corn rhizosphere microbial communities from Kellogg Biological Station, Michigan, USA - KBS C5-3 metaG (SPAdes) (version 2) | ecosystem: Host-associated > Plants > Roots > Rhizosphere > Soil ... | reverse complement strand
TTGTAGACCATCGCGACGTACGCGTTGAACACCGCTGGCTTGAGGCCCAGTTGGTCGAGGGCGTTGTCACGCAGGCCCTTGATGCTCTCCTGTTCGTGAGAGATCTTGTGCTTGCACTTGACCGCTTCATCGACGAAGGAGCTGAGGAGTGCCTTCATCGAAGGCTGCTCCATGATTTCCTTGATTTCACGGAACTTGGTTGACTGTCCAGTCAGGTCTTTTGCCATTTTGTCCTCTTGTTGGCTGGTTGATTGTTACATTGTACCATGACACAAACCTGTGGAAAGTGTGTATAATGAATCATGAACGAAACCCTCATCCAGCAAGCGCGAATCTCCTGTGAAGAAGCCTGGCGCGAAGCCTGGTGGGATCGGATCTCGCACACTCAGGTCGCGCAACACTACATCGTGTACGGCGGTCTGGAACATACGTCGGTTCTCTGGAGCTTCTGATGCAAGGCATGCACCCCGTCCACGCGCTCGCTTTCTGGAAGACGAAGGCGTCCGAAATCAAGCAGATGGAAGAGCTCTACGACGCCATCTGTGGAGACAGCCTGGAGCGGCGAAAGCAGCTCGATGAGCTCATCGCCTGGGCCCGTGAAGAGGCGGTCTCTGACGAGATCTACAACTCGCAGGAATGATCAGTTGATCGTCACGGTGTCGAGCTTGTCCATCGCGAAGATGCGAGCTTGACCCACAGCGTGGATCGCCAGCTTTCCTTCGAAGCTCTTGTCGAAGAGCCAGAGGCGCGCAACCTCATCGTCAGCCCAGTCCTTTGAGCGGGTCTCAACACCCGTGTGGGCCGGGTTGATCTCGCTGGTAACGGCGAACTCGATCGTCTCGTTGCTGGCCGCACGTGCCACGTCTTCCATCAGGTGCTTGACGCTGTTCGCGCACTCCACGTAGGTGGAGAAGGTGCGAGAGTTTAGCGAGACGTCCGTCACGCCAGGGAACAGGGCAAGCGCCTTTGAAGCACCAACCTCACTGATCTTGATCGTCGCGTTGTACGCGAAGTCGAACTGTGTGATGTCCATCAGTTGAGCCCCTTCGTTTGACCAGCGATGATGTCCTCGTAGGACGGAAGCTCGAACGGCTTGCAGGCAACCTTGGCCTCAAGCACGCCCTGGTCATTCGACGTCAGGCTGGTCGTCTTCAGCGTGAAGGGGTTGCCATCCATGCCAGTGAACTTCAGTGTGTCCGACTTGAAGTCGCCGTCAAGCACGTCACGAATGGCGTCGGGGCCAGAGGGAATGTAGAGAGGATTCATCGTGATCAGCTCCTCAACTTCACCCATCAGGGAGTTCTTGACGTTCAGCACCGCGTTGTCCATGCTGACCTCCGCTGCGATGTCGTTGGAGAAGTCCTCAGAGATCATGACAGCTTCGCGAATGTCAGAGAGCGTGCTTTCCGAGAGCGTGCTAGCCACGTACTCAGCAGCTTCACCGTGAAGTTGAATGACAAAGAAGCAGTCGGTTGGGGGATTGATCATGCGTCTGGTCCTGTGATGACCGCACCGTCGATGGTGATCTGCTCCGTAACTCCTGGGAGTTGGGTCTTGATCGTCTTCTCGACAGCGAACTTGCCGAGTGTCAGCGGTGGGTAGATCGTTGAGATCGCGGTTTGTGTGACGCGAGCAGTGGTGACTGAGTTCACGGCGTAGAACTTGATGTAGTCGCGTTCCTCATCCATGCCTGACAGCTCAACGACGAGGTCCGTGTAACGATCGAGCGTGCTGTACGGCGAGCGGGCCAGCAGGAAGATCGCGTCGGTGTTCGTCGACGGTGAAACGAGAATGGAGTTCAGCGACAGTTGGGTTGCCGTGTCTAGGTCAAGGTGGAAGAGGTAGTAGCGACGCAGGTGCGGAGCTGCTAGCGTTTCATCGAAGCGATCGACGTACGAGACGTTCTCGTAAGCGCCGGTTCCTGCACGCGATTCATCGAGCGCGTTGCGAGTGAAGGTGAGCGTGACGTCATTCGACGCCTGCTCCTTTGAGACGATGACGTCGACCTGTGTGATGCCTGCCTGAACGATCGAGGAGTTGAACTTGATCGTGTTTGGCAGGATGCCGTTGGAACCGTTGTACACCTGGTAGTCGTCGGTTCCTGTTCCCTCAGCGCGCTTCACGCCGTTGACGTAGACCTCGACTAAGTCTGGATTGGCACCGTAGGCGGTGAACCGCAGTGACTTCTTCTCCAGCCCGCTCTCCACACCAGCAACTGAGTCGAACGACTGGTCCATGCGATAGACATACTGACGGTACGCCTTCGGTGTGTCAGCACGAACCGAGAAGGTTACGTTGTGTGTTGCGCCTTCACCAGGATCGGAGACAAGAGCCACGCCAAGCGTGAGCTGCTTGAGAGTTCCCGTCTCCAGTGCGATCAGGCTTGGAGCGGTGTCTGTTGGTGAGTTGAAAACCTTCGTGCCGCGTGGACGCCAGTCGGTAACACCGAGGGCTGGCGCGACGGCAATCTCCGCGTTCGAGCGGTACTCGATCGGCAGCAGACGACCCTCGCAGTTGAGGGTGATCGTGCATTCGTCAGGCGCGTAGTGCGTCAGATCGACGAGCTTGTCGATGCTGCGCTTGCAGATGGTGCAGGTAAGTCGAAGGTACTTTTTCACTTGGCGGTTTTGTACCGCCTCAGGGTTACGTTGACGTCATTGCAGTTGAAGGCCTGGCCGTTCTCGAGGTTTTCGACCTTGAGGCAGGTACCAGCGGCGTCCTTGTAGACCATGGGCAGCATTCGGTAGTCCATGTATAGGTTGTAGCAGCAGTTAAATACTGATGCTAGAACAGCCATCAGCAGCGTCATCAGAAGCAGCTGAGTTTGCGTCAGTACGACGTATTTCATTTGGAGACCTATTTATGTTCGTTGACAACAAGTATCGGGGATGGTACACTACCATTATAACACGTGCACAGGGACGTGTAAAGCCCGACATTGTTGAGCAACATCACATCGTTCCAAAAAGTCTCGGCGGGAGCAACGCACACAGCAACCTGGTTTTTCTAACGCCACGCGAACATTTCATCTGTCACCAACTACTCTTCAGGTTTACAATCGGAAAGGCTCATCAGAAAATGGCCACTGCGATGGTGCTTATGGGAGGTCGACATTTTCCATCACGGCTTTACGAGGCTGCTAGGAAAATTCATGCCGCACATATTTCTTCCGTAAAGAAGGGAAGCAAGCATACCGAGAAAACAAAGCGACATCTGTCTGAAATCCGAAAAGGAAAGAGCGCCACATGGAACATCGGCAGAAAAATTCCTGAAGAACAAAAAGTTGAAATGACCAAGGCCCGACAGGGCCTTGTTTGGTGGAATGATGGTAAAGTTTCAAAGACTGCCAAGATCGCACCAGGTCTAGAATGGAAGCGCGGCAGGCTTAAATTGAAGTAAGCTTACTGAATTCGGAACAGCGCCGCCAGGTTGACCCACTTCTTCCAAGTGCCCTGATCTTGGTCCAGAGGGGTGATTTCGTGCATCACGGCCTTCTTTCCACCAGGCAGGTCCTTCGACGCGGTACGACCCGTCGGCTTCACTTCGAGATCATCGTAGATGTAGGTGTCAGTTGGGGTGTCTTCAGCCATGTCTTTTCCAGATCTTGTTTCCATTTGGAGCTTGATACCACAACGAATATTCGGGGCCAGGGCAACCGTTACACACGAACAACCCAGCCCAGCCCGGTTTATCAAGTTCTCTGATGACGAAGTCAGTCATAGAGCGGGCGGGCCCAGTCATTGTCGTGGATGTAGTTGATCTCGGCTAGCTGCACTGCCTTCTTGATGCCTTCCTCGATCGTGTCAAAGAGAGGAACGCTGAATCGTGCTGCAGTCTCCTCAATGTTCGTGCGACGCCAGAAGCCAGGTGGGCAGGTGACAACGAGTTTACGCCGTGAGTTGGGACGGGCAAAGAGACCAAACTCAAGCATGCTGATCGGTGAAAGGGTTCCAGGCTGGAGATAGATGAAGATCGCATCGCTCTCCTCAAGGGCGGAAAGCTCCCAGCGAATCTGCTTTCGAATCATCGCCTCGTCCGAGAACTCATTCCATTCTGCACGACGCGGATTGAACAGGAGAAGTGGCTTATCAGCCAGCGACTCAGCAACCTTGTCCTGCCACAATTCAGCCTTGCCTTGTTCGATGGAGCCACCAAGGAACAGACTTGGATTGGGCTGAACGTCCCACCCGTTGCGCGTGACACGGAACTTGTTGATGTCTTCAGGTGCTGAAATAAGTTTCATGGTCGTAGAAGCCAGTAGGTAACGCCGATCCCCACGAGAAGACCGGCCATGAAGGACTCGAAGCAGAGAATGATGATGTCGTGGGTCACTGGGTCTCTGCAATGTTGATGGTCTCACTGATGACGTTCAGCGCGAAGCCTGAAGCGAGAGCCTCAGCGACACACTGGTCACGAATCTCTTTCAGGTTGAAGGCAACGATTTCAGGTGGGCAACCAATCAGACCCTTGATCTTCTTGCAGATTTCAGGGTGGATCTGAGTCTCAGGCGCCTCACTGATCGTTGTCAGGAGCTTGTTCAGAGCGTTCATCCGTTTTCAAGCCCTACAGCGAAGATCGTCTTCATGTTGCGCACGACCTCGAGCGCCATGTGGGCATCTTGAAGGGCGTTGTGCTTTCCTTCACGAACTTGACCGAGGAACGCCTCGAACACGTCATTCGAACGGTAGACACCAGCCAGGATGAAGGCCGTGCCTGACGTCTCGAGCTTGACGTGGTGGATCTGCAGCTCGATGCCATGGTCCTCAGCGAGTTGAACGGTGAAGTCGATGTCGAAGTCAACGTTGTGGCCGAGGAACATGATCTTGGACTCGGTGCCGATGTACTGCATCACGAGCTCAAGCAGGTCAACAAGCGCCTCTTCACGAGGAACGCCATGCTCCTTCAGGTGCTCGCGTGACAGGCCATGGATCTTCTCAGCTTCATCTGACCACTTGTACTTCTTGTCATCGAAGTGCAGCTCGCGGTAGAGCTCAGCAACCGGTTCGAAGGTCGTGGTGTCGAAGATGATCGCACCAAACGCGATACCCTGGTACTCCTCGGAAGAGTCACCACCGAAGTTGGAACCGCTGGTTTCCCAGTCGATTGCCAGACCGAACTTGCCCGGGTGGGCTCGCGTGTATGTTGTCTTTCTTGTCATGCGGATTTCCACCATTCCTTGAATTTCTGCCAGAGAGAAAGCTTCTCCCAACGGGCACGTTCACGTTCCTCTGCGAGCTCGCGCTCGACTCTTTCCTCGATCTTGCGACGGTCTTCAGCGATCCGCTCACGGTGCTCTGCCATCATGCGAGCTTCTTCTGCCCACTTGGGGCGGAGCTCTTCTAACAGCTTGTTCGTGTCAGTTTGAAACTTGGCAATGGCGGCATTGATCTTTTCGCGCCGCTCTGGAGACATGGGCTCACCCGTTCGCTCACCCTCCGGCTTCAGCTGGTAGCAGCCAGGGAGATCTTCAATGGGTTCCAAGTTCTTGAACCGTGTGTAGTCTTCAGGCCTTGGCCACATCATCCACCCCAAGGTTGTTCATCATCGTCGATCTGGTACTCGTAGTAGTACGCGTCACCCCAGCCATGGCAGGCTCCCTCTTCAAAGGCGCACCATTCAGGACTGTGGCGTTCATAGGGATTCTCAGCATGCTCACCTTCGCGAAACGACTTGTGGCCTGCCTTGATCCCCTCCGCGTATGCCGTTAGAGGGTCGACAGCCATTTGTTCACTTGATCAATTCTACCCTGCACGGAGCCCTCAGTGATCCTGAAGACAGGAACATTCTCTGGGTGCTTGCGTGCAAAGAAGCCCTCGAGCTCATCCGTGATGAACTGCGTGTGCTCCTGCTTGGCGCGGTGCGGGTCGGCCTGCCACTGAACGTGCGGCATGGATGGAAGGTAGATGTTGCCTGTGTAGACCTGCTGAGCTCGTGCACATTCTTGGATGAAGCCAAGCGAGAAGTCAACGGCATCCGCGATCGACCACTTGTTTTGATGTGCGAGCTCCCAGCACCAGAGCTGCGTGTAGGCCGCGATGTCAGCGAAGGAGCGCTCAGTCAGGACGAACTTGACATCTGTTCGCTTCAGGTTCTCCTTCTCACGGGCGATCTTCTGCTCGAGAATGGCAGTTTGAAACTGCTTCATCGTGACTGGATCTTCCAGCACGTTCTCAAGAGTTGACCAGCCGAGCTGGGCCTGAACCGCACGGGATACCTTGAAGTCATCCGTGGCGATGTTGAAGGTTCCATCTTCATTCGGCTTGATGTCCCGCTGAACGAGGCCTAGAAGGAGGGTGCTTTTGCCGGAGCCCTGTGGGCCGCTCAGCGCGATGATGTCAGCCATTGATCAACCTCTTGAGTTGCTTCATGTCACGTTCAAGCTCTGCCTTGGTCAGGTCCTTGGCGTAGTAGCCGAGCTCTGACACTGGAAAGGTCATGAAGTGGAAGGTCATCACCTGCCTTGGCTCGGTGTTCAGTGACATGATGGGCGCGGTGGCCCACAGGTTCTCCTCGCGTTGCACGAGGGTAGCTGAGACGTCACGTTCGATCAAGAAGGCGGAGATGAAGTCGAGTAGAGAAACACCGCGCTTGAGCGGTACAATGCCACGCCCCAGCTCGGTCTTCATCCTGCCATTCCCGATGCCGGTGATGATGGTGGCGACGACCTTGATGAGGGTTCGTTCTTTCACTGGTCATCCTCTGGGAAGATGGCCGGATCCTCAACCTCGATGATCAGGCCGGTGTCGAGGGCGGCAAGTGCAGCATCGGTGGCCCAGACCAGGGACGGTACGCCACGACGCTTGATGATTTCCATGTTTAGCGGCAGGGCCACGACCTCTTCATCGGTCTGCCACTCTTGTGCTGCCTTCATGTCCACGAGCGGAACCTCGGTGACGAACATCTGGAGGCTGTACGAGAAGTCCTGCTTCGGAGACATTGCCGCACGGAAGCGGCGGCCGACGTAGCGCCAGTGGTGGAAGTCGGTCTTGATGCCCGTCTCTTCCGCGATCTCACGTTGAACTGCGAGAAGTGCCGATTCGTTTTCCTCGACCTTGCCGCCTGGAGCGTTGAGCTTTCCATTCTGCCAGGCCGGGCGGTTCTTCCAGACCAGCAGAACGTGTTTGCGTTCCTCGTCGAAGATGAAGCCGATGACGTAGCGGTCCTTTACAGGATGGGGGTCAGGAAGTAGGTCTGACCAGGCGGTTCGAAGAGCTGAGTCAATTTCGTCCTTCGTCACCTTGCAATCTTGAACCAGCTTGACCGCGCCCTCACTGAAGAGTCCACTTGAAAGCATCGAGTGGCTCAAGAGCTCGATTGCTAGATCCTTTGATTTACGTGCCATTTATCCTCCGGTTGTTCGTCTTGATGGCTGATTGTAACATTTTGATCACTCGGGTCACTTGATTGTTCAGGACCGATATAAATACCCGCATCTAGAATCCACACACTGGGATCCCAATGACCGTCTCCTTCAAGCAGTTCAACGCCTTCATCGACAACACCGTCGACGCTTCGGCAGAAAAGATCGACGAGGTCTTCGGCAAGATCTTCGGCAGGTCCGAAGACAAGGAAGGCAAGAAGGAGAAGCTCACCCTTGCTCAGCAGAAGCTTGCTGACAAGAAGAAGGCGGATGAAGATCGTCGCAATGCTCTCAAGAAGAAGCGCGACGAAGAATGGCTGAAGGCCAAGGAACGCACAGAGAGGGGCACCGACAAGGGTTACCCACAGGGCGGCTATCCAAGCCTCAATGGTCGCGAACGCGACGACTACGCCCAGCACCGCACGATGCGCGAAGATCGCCAGTCATTCGAGGCAGGCGACCAGCAGACGTGGACCACGCAAGCCAAGGCCGCTGGTTTCCAGGTCAAGAAGATCGCCGGCAATCAGGAAAATGGCGACGAGACTTGGGCCGCCTTTGATGGCGACGAAAAGAAGGGCGAGTTCAACTCGAAGGGCGGCTACCTAGCCGACTAATCCTTACCGCGGATCTTCTTGAAGATCACGCTCACAACGAACGAACGGATGATGTTCAGCACGAGAATGAACGAGCTGAACTCTGCGCTCTTCCAGAAGTCCTGATCTGAGAAGATCATGGAGAGCGCAACGGTGTACGCGAACCCGATCGCGTTCGTTACGACTGACTCGAGGGCCGAAGCCTTCTTCTCAGAATCCACGAAGGATGCGCTTGAGCCCTCGAAGTTCCATTCGAGCGGCCTCCTTCATCGCCCTACCCGCGTCAACGACGCAGCGGCAGAGCAGGCATGGCACGAAGCAGGTGATGGCGAAGGTTTTTCTGAACATGGTTCATTATACTCCTGATTCCTCGCGGCGTAAACACTCAGAGGAGTTGGTTACACCTTACGAGGTCGGAGTACGCGGCCTTCATCTCATCACGATTGAAGTTTCCAAGGTCCTGGTTCTCCATGATGAAGAACATCAGGGATGATTCCACGTTCGCCATGAGCTCATTTAGGATGTCGCCCTCAATACCGGAGCGGCTGATAATCCGTGGCTCTTCCTTCTTCCAACGCACGACTTCAGCTCCGAGGAGCTTTGTCAGACGGGCAAGTTCTTCAACAGCGGACGTGATACCTTCACGCTTGATGGCGTCACTTTCGGTGACGACTTCCCCCTGTTCCATGTAGGCGCCTGCAATCTCGATCAGGTCACCGACACCTCTCATCATCTGAATCGCTGCACGGTTTGCTTGATCGATCAGCACCTCGTGCGGTTGGGTATTGTTCATGTGAGTCTCCTTGTCTGCAGGTATTTACGCCTGCAGAGAGGAACCACTCAGAATCGAACAGGCTCGATCAAGGGAATGAATTTCTCTTTGGAGCGCTTGATCTTGAGAACTGGCTTCCCGTTCTTGTCAAGCTCCGCGATCACCGTGAAGATCCAGCCCTGCCCCGCCGTGTCGTGCGTCAGCATCGAAAACTCTGACTTTGGGCCCTTCTTTGGGTCATCCCACTCCAGAACTGGAGTGGCCATTTTGACCGTGTTGCCCTTCAGCTTGGTGAGATTGTCAGCCATCACTTCGCCTTGTCAGGCTTGTTCATCAGCTTGATGACGAGGTAGATGGCGCCGATGGACAGCGCAAGGACGATGATCTCAGCGACCAGAATGGACAGCTTCACCACCACGCCGATGATGAAGAAGGCGCAGAGGATCGAGAGAATGGAGATGAGTGCGTATTTCATTTCGAGAAGATGAGGTGGACCCCGTAGCCGATTAGGCCGATTCCGAGGGCAGTGAAGAGGAAACCAACGGTGCTCATGAGCCAGGTCTCCATACGCGTGAGACCCCAGCTTCGTGAAGTTCTGGCGCGGGAACGCGCCTCCCACCAGATGAGCAGGAAGATGCCGCCTGAGACGATGAGCGAGAGCGCCGTGCCGAAGATCAGGACGTAGATTGCGATCCAAAGAAATGCCATCACTCCTCCCAGTCTTCGAATTCGTCAACGACCTTTTCGCCAAGCATCTTGGCCATCGCTTCGAACATCTTGCTCATCGAGCGCATGCCCTCTGAGCCAACCTCGTCGTAGGAGGTCCTGCTGGCAATTTCACCATCGATCACGAAGGTGATGTGCTCTTCGTCAGCACTCATGATCCGCATGAACTTCATCTCAGTTTCTCGATTCTCAGAATTCGCGGGTCTTTGAGGTTGATCGTCGTCGCCCGTGTCAGGAAGAACGACCCGCTCTCTCCCTCGTAGAGGTTGACGCGGTGCGCTGGGTACCACTTCTCATCGTCTTTCATCATGAGCCACCAACCACCCAGGAACCAGCGAACTGGCCAGTACTGGTGCAGTTTGCATGGGGTGGTGTCGAGCAGGTCAGTCATCGCTGGCCAGCGCTAGCGCGAAGGTCAATGCAAAGAAGAGAAATGCAGTCGTGGCGGCCGCCACGGTGAGGCCTGGATGGCCCTCCTCACCAAGGTAGCCGGCAAGGAACACGAAGCACACGCCCGTGGTGAAGGCGACCTTCCATGTCCAAAAGTTGAATCTCTTCGGCTTATTCATGGTTCATTATAAGCCGAAGCCTATCCTGCGTGTTCACAGAATGCCGAACCAGCGCACGATCCCAAGCGTGTTCATGGCAATGAACCAAACGTTGATGATCACCTGAGAGCGGCTCACGTTCGAGTGCAGCATGATCCAGATGGACGCGAACGTACCGCCCATGTAGAAGACGTAGCCCCACTTGGAGTAGGCGGTGTTAGAGGCAAGCAGCATGGAGCCGATGATGGCTCCACCTACTGAGATGACGTCAATGAGGCTGATGCGACGCAGGTGACCCCACAGCCGAATCACTTCAGCCATTCGGAGACCCCGTCGTTCGGGATCGGCGGCAGCCGCGTCAGGTCCTTCTTGAGGTCAACCGGGCCGAAGCCCCAGTTGTACACACGGAAGGTCAGGTTGCCTTCCTCGTTCTTGAACTCGCGGCACGGCGCCCCATTCGGGGCGTGATCTTCCACGTGGTGGAACAGGACGGGCTCCTTGTACTCGGGCATGACGAGCTTCAGCTCATCGATCCCGCCGAAGCCACGGTCGATGATCCAGAGGAGTCCGTTGTTGGCGTAGTCCACGCTGCGCACGAGGTGCGCCGGCATGATCGTCGGCGGTGGCGCATACGGTGGCATGCGCGTGGGTTTGTCTTCGTTTTCAGTCATTGAAGATGACGACACGAATGTCGGCCAGGTTGCGGTCGAAGGCGAGGTCCGCCGCCGACGGCTTGAATTCCCAGTACTGCAGTTCCTGTTCGGCGTTGCGGCGCTGGTCGGAGATGACGAAGTCGACAGAGCGACCCGTCTGGTGGTTCTCCATGCGGAAGCCGATCTCGCCGGAGTCGGCGTAGAGCTGCGACATGAAGGTGGGGATGCCGTGGAGGTCCGATGCTTCGGTGACGAACTCACCGCTCTTGGGCGAGAAGGTGAAGCGAGAGGTCGAGATCGTGGTGCCGATGAAGGTGTTCATGGATGGTCTCCGTTGCGATGAGTCCATTATATCAAGACACGCGCAGGTGTACACTATTCTTTTGGAACGTAGTGAAGGTAGTAGCCGGGCGAGGCAGCCCAGTTCTGTTCCACCATCATCGCGAAGTCGGCAGGGGTGCCCTCACCTTCGAACTTGTCGTAGTCATAGAGCGCCATCTCGAGGGCGTGGTGCTCCTCGAAGTCCCGCACGAAGAGCTTGTTGGTCTTCAGCAGCTCGATCGATTCGAGCGGTGCGCGAATCATCAACGCAAGGTCATGATAGACCGGCGGGTCATCGCTGAGCTCCTCAGTGTCCACCCAGAGGGAGATGAAGTGGTCATCACCTTGCTGGTAGTGGGACATGAGGGGACCATCGTACCACAAGAGGCACTCGACCTCCATCAGTTCAGTGGTGATGAGCATCATCGTCGTATCGCTCTCTTATTTCTCGACGGGACTCGAACCACAGGAGTACGATGACACCGAAGAACGTCAACAGAAAAAGCCCGATCATGGTGGCGATCGAGCAGAGAAGGCACACGATCACGTATGCCAGGAAGGTTGTGAAGCTGATCAATGCGCAAACAGTGCGAAGACGACTGCCCCCACGATTGCGATCAGGATCAGTTGGCCGATCGAAAGCTCAGGACAGACGCTGTCGTCCTTGTCGCCTTCAGGCCGCGAATTTGGCATGGAACTTCTCCAGATCGGTTTCGACATCGCCGAAGCCGCGCCGGCGGCCATCAGCGATCCAACGCACGAGCTGCTGAACCTTGGCCAGCGCGTCGTACTTGTAGTGGAACTCCCACTCGGGGGCGTTCTCCCATTCGCGGGCCTTGCTGGTGACGACCCACGAGTTGCGGGCTTCGTCCTTGACCACGGGGTAGTTGGCCTCCATGATCTGCCACCAGTCGGCGCCTTGGTGCTTGGCCTCGAAGGACTTGAGCTTCGCGGCCATTTCGACGTCCATCAGCGAATTCGCGCGGCGCTCGGTGTTCTCGATGGTCTGCTTGAGCAGTTCCGTCGGGTTGACGGCGTACTGCTTCTTCAGATTTTCGAGGACTTGGAACGTTTGAGCGGCGGTTTGCTTGGTGGGCTTCATGTTGGGGAACCAGGTTGTTTGGTTGATGAATTCATTATAAGCACATCTCTCCAGATGTACACATCTCCATCAACTGTTACACCTCTCTTGGTAGCGGGATTCGAAGCAGCGGTGGAACTGGCAGTTCGGGTGGTTCATCGATGAAGAACCACGACGTGTAACGGTCGCGCCATATGTACTTCTTCCCATCAACTACCGCGACTTGGCCGTCGGCAGGATTGGCAGGCAAGCTGATTGGTTCCATTTAGCGCTTTCGAAAGTAGATGAGCCACCAGAGCAAACACCAGCACAGCGTGCAGAGGACCACGCCAATGAGAGCTCCGAAGAGGATGCCTGCCGGACCCCACGCCATCGTGCCGAGGACAGCGCAGATGCCGACAATGATGGTGTAGAAACCTTCCATGTGACCTTATTGAATGTTCGAGAGAGCGATCCGCTTCCACAGCTTCGAGCCCGTGTTGGCGACCTTGATGACGTTGAGCAGCGAGCGAGTAGTCAGCTCGGCTGCACGGTCACGGTTCTCGTAGAGGAAGTCGTAGCCCATTTGCTTGACCTCCATCGAGATGCCGGGCGCGAAGCTCTCGCTCGAGAGGAGCTGACGCATGCGTTCGAACGTCTCCTCGGTCGTGAGCTCGATGTCAGCGCGGAGAGCGCGCGAGACGAGCGGCTGGGGGAAGTCCTGCGACCGAACGTTCGAGATGAAGATGACTCGGCCTTCGAACAGGAAGCTCGTCGGCAGGTCGTCGTTCATGTTCTGCTCGACGTTCCACGTGACCCAGCGGTCCTCGTCGGTGTCGAGTGCGGCCTTGAGGATGTTCGCGCCGACCTCGTTCTTCCACGCCGCATCGCAGTCGTCGAACACCACCAGCTTCTTGCGGTTCTCGTACAGCGTGCGGTAGAGACCCTTCGCCGACGAGTAGCCTTTCATGTAGTGGTAGTCGCCCTTCAGCTCAGGCGTGTTCTTGACCGTGGAAATGTCGTACGTGTGGTAGCGGTCGCCCGGAATTTTGAAGCACTTCGTCATGACCGTCTGCCAGTGCTTGCCATGAGGCGCCTTCGCGGACTCCTTCGGGTGCAGGATGTGGTCGATTTGGTGGGAGACTTCATGAGGCACGACGATCTCGATGAAGTCGTCGAGGTTCTCCTTGGCCAGCGTGAGGTTGAAGCGGTAGGCGTGGGTGCCCGGGTAGTACTGACCGGCGCAACGGCGGTCCTTGATGTCGTCGGACTTCTGGAGGTCGTAGCTGACCTTGCCGAAGTTCAGCTCAAGTTCGAGCTCCTCTTCGGGTTCGTCATCGTCCTCTCCCTTCGACTTCGCCTTCTTTAGCGGTTTGGCGTCCCTGTCGTGCGTTTTGTAGAAGGCCTCGGCGACGTGCTTGCACTGGGCCATCTTCAGCTCGATGCGCTCGATGATGTCGCGGTCTTCTTCGGAGAGGGTCTCCTCGATGAGCTTGGCTTCATCGACCGAGACGAGGTTGTGTTCCTTGATCTTCGCCTTCGTGTGGTACGTCTTGCCGAGACCACCGAGGCCGGTGATGATGAGCGAGGTCACGTGGCCCTGCAGCACGATTTCGACACACTCGTCGAGGAGGTCGTAGCGCTCCTGCACGGAGAGCTCGTTGTTCGCCTTCACAGGCTCAACGTACGCTTGGCTGACGGACTTGGCGAGGGGATTGGGTGCGAAGGCTTCGCGCACGTTGTCGAAGCCGACGATGCCGAGCTTGCGACACTTGGCAGACTTGCCCTGCGTGATGCGCTCGATGATGTACTTCCGTGATGACTCGCCACCGACTGAGCTCATCACCGTCTCGCCATTGAAGGTGGCGTACCAGGTGGAGGTTGCTTCGTCGTGGCAGAGGGTCGCGAGGTTCATTCGTACTTTTCCTTAAGTGAGGAGTCGATTATACCACGCTCAATCCGAAAGTACACTAGCGATTCGTGTCTGCAAGTTCCATGATGGTGACATCGACACGAGGAAACCGGGTGCGGTCGAGCTCAGCAGCATTGCGCTGCATCACCGTCGCAGTTCGCGGGTCAGTCTGGTGCACGATTGCGTTCGACGTGATGACGCGACCAACTTCGTCGTACGCGACAGTTTGGATGAGCAGGATGATCATGACATGAACGCTGTGTAGTGCCCAATGACCATCGCAACGGCGACGATCCAGAGGACGATGGAGACGAGGATGCCGCCCGGGGCGAACGGCACGAAGAGCACGCCGATCGCCGCGATGAGGGCGGGGATGTACCACCAGAGGATGTGGATAGTGAACGTCATTGCAGCCAGTGTCCTAGGCAGATGCAGAGAGCAGGCACCCACCAAAAGAGACCTGCGCGAATGGCCTGCCACTCTACGTCAGGCCCAGGGTTGCCAAACGGCTCCCCTCCAATGGCCGCGAACACGATGGCGCCGATCCCTGCAAGGACTGCAGGGATGATCCACCAGTAGAGATGGAAGGCGATGTCCATTACGACAAGAGGAGCATGATCCCGATCTTGAGGTAGACCAGGATTATGATCGCGAACGGTGACAGGAGCAGCCCGATGAAGAGCTGGGACGCAGTCGGCCACCGAAATAGCGGCTTCCCATCATTTTCAATCGAGATGCGGATCATGATCAGAACTTCTTGGAGACGATCAGCTCGAGCGCCTGCACGCCAGGGTTCGGCTTGCGAATGTCAGCGTTGCTGAAGTGCTCGAAGCGGACACCGACTGCCGTCTTGGACGAGAGCTTGTAGCCGACACCTGCGATGTCCGAGAACTGGAAACGCGTGTTGATCGAAGGCGAGGCGAAGGCCGGGTTGTTGAAGTAGGCGATGCCGACGCCGAGTTCAGCGTACAGGTTCGGCGTCACGTAGCCGCGAAACTGCGGGTTGATGTTGACTTCCAAGCTGTGGTCGTCGGTGGCGTTGTCGCGCATGTAGCCGAGCGTTGCTTCCGGAACGACCGAGAAGTAGCGGTTGAAGTGGTGTTCGTTGAAGTCGTACGAGACCGCGCCCCTCGTCACGCCGGCGATGTAGCCGGTTGAGAGAGAAACAGTCGGGTCTTGCGTCGACGCAGCGGCGAGGCCAGTGGTGGCCACGAGGGCGAGGGCGATGAGGTGCTTCATTTTTCTTTCATTCGAGTTCCGGATCCCATGTCACTGAGCCATCAGGCCAGCGAATCATGCCATCAGGAACGGGTTCAGGTTTCGGCATTGGTGTGGCAGGAACGGGTGGGGAAACGTGGAGGACGGTGCGACCCGCGTAGGTATCGCCTTCGTCACGAAGCTTCACGAGCTTCGAGTGGAACTTGACGGCTGCGCCGTAGCTGTCGAACTGCCGCATGCGCGCGTCGTTCTGCCCCAACTTCGTGCGACGCCACCACTGATGCTCTTGAATCAGGCGGTTGCTGGACGACACCCAGTAGACGACGTAGCAGCCGTCGGGTGATCGATCCTTGTCAGCGAGGAGGGGCCTGACGCTCATGCTTCGAAGCTTTCGAAGTAGTCACAGATCTCACGCTCCGTGAGCTCGACGATGAAGCCGTCTTGCTTGTTGGCGGTGAGGATGTTGCCAGCGTTCTTCGGCACGAGGAAGACAGAACCAGCGGGCGCTGGGACTTCTACGTCACCGATGCGGATGGCGTCGGTCAGACGGAATTCTTCACCGCCCATGGAGCGCTGAACGAACTTTCCGAGCGGGATGTCTCGCGCTCGGATGAACACGGTGATCGTGCGCATGGGAATCCTTGAGGCACCACCCGGTCGGGTAGATGGGCTTGACGAATCAAGTAGGCCCGGGTGGTGCGGTCAGCGGGGATCAGGCCTCGGCGGTTTCGGCGCCGGCCGTCTCGGTGGAAGCAGCGGTCGTGTCTTCCGTCTTCTCGTCGCCGGTGATGCCGGCTTCGAGGGCGGCGGCGACCTTGGCCTGGATCGAGTCGTGCGACAGGGCAGCGAGTTCGTCCTTGGTGCCGAGCTTCAGCTTCACGCCTTGCGCGACGAGCTTCTCGGTGTCCTTGACGGTGCCGGCGATCACGGCCTGGTTCCACACCGGACCGAAGCTGAAGCGCTTGCGGGCGGCCTTCTCGACGGCGGTCTTCGCAGCCTTGACGGTCGCGACGGCGGATTCGGTTGCCGACACGTCGGCCTTCTTGCTGGTCTTTGCCATGGGAAAATTCTCCAAAGAGTTGATGATTTGCGGTTGTTTCACCAACTAACGGCTGTTTGTTGATGATGAATCATTATAACGCTTTGGCGGTTGGTGTACACTCCCCAACCTCATTTTCTCACTTTATTTTCGCAATATCAGGAGGAAGTTCACCCGCAAGGGTGGCCTTCTCTCGGTTGAAGTCGATAATACCACGACGCGCCATGTCCTCGAAGTTGAGGAGGATGATGAGGTTGGCAGACCGTTCGACTGACATGTCCTCGAGGACGACGCCTTCGGCCTGAGCCAGCATCTCGCCAAGAATGACGATTGAGTCGTACTCAAAGTCCATGTCGGTCTTCACTGCGATGCGGTTGCAGTAGCCCATGAGCTCATGCAGGTCCTGTGTGCTGAGCTCGCTCAGGAACGTTCCCACGTCCGTGTAGGTCGCATCAGCCAGCTTGATGGCTGCGTCACGCACCACCGGCGGGTAGTTCGAGGTGATGATCTGTTCTAGAACAACCCAATGCATTAGAGAGTCTTTGAGTTCAGCCACGCCTCGATGGCGTGCTTGAGAATGGGTTTCAGGTCCGCGCGACTGAAGACCACCTCCGAGTCGAAGGTGATCTCTCCATCGAAGGTATCAGACGCGGCGCCTGAAGCGAGAAATGCCTGCATCAGCTCGGCAGTGGCCTCGTCGAGGTGTTCGTCGTAGGACACGCCGTTGCGGATTGGCTGAAGGAAGTCATTGGCCTCAGCAAGCTTGAGGTTCAGGTGGTGCTTCTCGTTGAGCAGCCGGTTGATCCTGCGTTCAAGCTTGGCGTTCGCCTCCATCAAGGAAGCACAGGCCGTGTCAACTTGTGTGACCAGTCCATGAAGATCGTTGGCGAGTTCGTACTCACCGTCTGGTCCAATTGCGCCGCCAGTGGCGGCCTCAATGATTTCTTGAAGACGCTCGATTTGGCGTTCTTCGGGATTCATGCGGCTAACGATCTTCATGACACACTCTCCTTAGTCGAGGATGTATCCTACCTGTGGTGTCGTTCCTGGTGGGCAGAAGGCGAGGAGCCCTGAGAGCTCTTGTTCATCGACATCGTTCGGGTTCACTGGTTGAAACCGTTCGATGAAGGTGATGTCCTCTGCCTGTCCTTTGAAACCTACGCCTTCGTAGGAAACTTGGCCTCGATTGTTGCTTGTGACGATCAGGTATTCATTCACCTGGCCATTGTAGTAGAGTTGGCCAGCGAGAATGAGGGGTGACCTGGTGGGGTTCATGTGTGTGGATCTCCGTTAACAAGTCAGCTACCAGGCGGCTGACATGTAACAATTATAGTTCCACGTGGTGAAAATGTACAATTTGAAAAGCTGATTGAA
>Ga0207706_10002594_pt1 | contig 17594 bp, 17 predicted proteins | sample KBSC53metaG_FD_184318 | JGI IMG/M metagenome (GOLD analysis project Ga0207706, IMG submission 184318) | Corn rhizosphere microbial communities from Kellogg Biological Station, Michigan, USA - KBS C5-3 metaG (SPAdes) (version 2) | ecosystem: Host-associated > Plants > Roots > Rhizosphere > Soil ... | reverse complement strand
CGCCGGCCACGACTGGGGCGGCTTCGTGGGCTTTCTGCTCGCGCTCGACCATCCCGACCGCGTGAAGAGCTTCCTCGCGCTGAACGTCCTCCCGCCGTGGCCCGCGCGTGACCGAAGGGTGCTGCGCGACTCCTGGCGTTTCCTCTACATGCCCGTGCTCGCCTGTCCAGGCCTCGGTCGCCGCGCCGGGCGCGCGGCCGCCGCGCGCGGCCTGCGCGACTCCGGCCTCGACCCGGCCGAGGTCGAGGCCTTCGTCAGCCGTTTCAGGGGTGAGCGCGGCGTGGTGACCGAGCGCGTCTACGGGAGCTTCCTCCGCAGGCTGCCGCAGGTCATCCGCGGGCGCTACTCCGCCGCCGATCTGCACGTGCCGACCAGGCTCGTGTTCGGGACTCGCGATCCGGTCCTGACCGCGCGCGCGGCCAGGGACGCGGCCGCCCAGACCGATCAGCTCGAGCTCGAGGTCGTCGACGACGCCGGGCACTTCGTCGTGGACGAGAAGCCAGAGCTCGTCGCGGACCGGCTGTTAGCTCTCATCTGAACCCGGGAACTACGACCGCCATGACTGTGCGGGGTCGGGCCCTTCTATTTCTGTTGACCACGATGCTGGTGCTGGCTCTCGCGGCGCCGGCGTGGGCCGCGAGGCAGTACGTGTCGCTCGGCGACTCGTACGCGGCCGGGCCGCTGATCCCGCTCCAGGTTCCGCCCTTCGGCTGCCTCAAGTCGAACAACAACTACGCGAACCTGACGGCGCGCAACCTGGGCCTGGCGCTCACGGATCCGAGCTGCAGCGGCGCCGAGACCGAGGACATGACGAGCCCGCAGAGCGTGGACCCGGACGGGCCGAACCCGCCGCAGCTCGACTCGCTGTCGAAGAAGACGGGCATCGTCACGCTCCAGATCGGCGGCAACGACATCGGCTTCTCCGGTATCGCGCGTGATTGCACGAGCACCACGAACGAGGGCACCCCGTGCCAGGACCGCTACGTGCACGACGGGCGCGACGAGATCTCCGAGCGCATACAGGCCACCGGGCCGAAGGTCGCCGCGGTGCTCCAGGGCATCCGCGCCCGCTCCCCGAGGGCGCGCGTCCTCGTCGTCAACTACGCGGCGATCCTGCCCGACGAGGGCCCAGGCTGCTGGCCCCAGATCCCGATCACGGACGCCGACGTGCCGTACGTGCGCGCGAAGCAGAAGGAGCTGAACGCGATGATGGCTCAGCAGGCCGCCGCGAACGGCGCCGAGCTCGTCGACTGGTACACGGCGAGCATCGGGCACGACGCGTGCCGGCCGCCCGTCATCCGCTGGGTTGAACCGGCTGTGCCTGTGAACGCCGCGGCGCCGCTCCATCCGAACCTGGGCGGGATGATTGGGGCGTCGGAGCTGCTGACCGCCGCGCTCCGATAGGCCGCGAGCAGCGCACCTGGTAGACCGACGTGAAGCCGGTCTCGAAGCCGCGCCGCGCGCCGCGGAGGTAGAGCCGCCAGACGCGCGTCCGCTCGGGCCCCCCGAGTCGGATGGCCTCGTCCAGGTTGTCGTCGAGGCGGCGCGCCCAGTGACGCAGCGTCTCCGCGTAGTCGTTCCTGAAGTCCTCGACGTGGTGCGTCTCAAGCCCGGCGCGCTCGAGCGCAGCCTGTATGCGCGACAGATGCAGCGGCGCGCCGTCGGGAAATATGTAGCGCTGAGTGAACGCACCCGCCTCCGGGTCGCCGATGCGCAGGCGCCCGATGCCGTGGTTGAGCACGCGGCCGCCGGGGCGCACGAGCCGGACGAGCTGGCGCGCGTAGGCGTCGATCTGGCTCGAGCCGACGTGCTCGACCATGCCGATGCTCCCGACCGCGTCGAAGGGCCCGTCGTCGATGGCGCGGTAGTCCTGGACGCGGATCTCGATCCGGTCTGAGAGGCCGCGCTCCGCGACCCGCTTGCGCGCGAGCTCGGCCTGCGGCTCCGAGAGCGTGATGCCGACGACGCTGACGCCGTGGTGCTGAGCGGCGTGGATCGCGAAGCTGCCCCAGCCGCAGCCGATGTCGAGCACGCGCTGGCCCTCCCGGAGGTCGAGCTTCGTGCACACCAGCTCGAGCTTGTCCCGCTGTGCCTCCTCGAGCGTCTCCGCGCCTCGCGAGAAGATCGCGCAGCTGTACGTCATCGACTCGTCGAGGAAGAGGGCGAAGAACTCGTTCGAGACGTCGTAGTGGTGGCGCACGGCGCGCGCATCGCGCTCGACCGTGTGCCTGCGGCCGCGCAGCCGGAGCTCCGCCTTCGGCACGTGGGGAGGGCGCCTGACGCCGAACGCCCGAGCCGCGGCCAGCGCCAGCCGTACCTGCTCGCGCCGCTCCAGCTCGGGTGGCCGCCAGCGCTCCATGACCTCGAGCCCACCGTCGAGGTCGTCCACGTCGAGCGCCCCGGACACGTACGCGCGCCCGAGCCCCAGCTGGCCGGGCGACAGGAGCACGTGCGCGAACGCGTCGGGCGAGCGCACCTCGAACGTCGGCCCGGCGCCGTTCGTCGCGGGCAGCGTGCGCCCGTCCCAGAACCGCACGGCGAACGGGCGATCCGGGATCGCGCTCTCAAGCTCTCGGAGGAAGGGCTCGGGCCGGGAAAGCATCCGCGAGAAGTTACCGCTCGGAGTGTCTCGACTAAGCAGCCGCCGGAACGCGCGCGCGGCGACGTGCGCGCAGGACCGCGCGGCTGCCCGCCTTCGGGCTCAGCGTGATGCTCCGGCGACGGGTTCCCTCGTCGCCGGGCGCAGCCGGAGCCAGCTCGTGCTGAGCGAGCACCGCGCGCAGCACGATCTTCATCTCGAGCTGCGCGAAGCTGGCGCCGAGGCAGCGGCGGCGGCCGCCGCCGAACGGGATCCACGTGTAGGTGCCGGGCTGCTGGTCCAGGAAGCGCTCGGGCGTGAATGCGTACGGGTCCGGATACACGTCCGGGTCGTGGTGGAGCAGGTAGGCGTCCGCGATCAGGCATACGCCCGGCTCGTAGCGCCAGCCGCCGATCTCGACCGGCTGCATCACGAGCCGCGGCGCCGCGTTCGGCAGCACCGGGCGGCGGCGCAGCGTCTCCTGCACGGTCGCGGTGAGGTAGGCGTCGTCGCCGTCCGAGTCGATCTCGTCGGTGAGCCGCGCGAGCACGTCGGGCGTTCGCGTCAGGCGCTCGAAGGCCCACGCCAGCTCCGACGCGGTCGTCTCGTGGCCGGCGACCAGCAGCGTCATGAGCTCGTCGCGCAGCTCGACCGGCGACATCGGCGATCCGTCCTCGTGCCGTGCTTCGAGCAGCATGGCGAGGATGTCGTCGCCGTCGCTATCGCGGCGTTCGTCGATCGTCTGGTAGATGAGATCGTCGGCCTCCTCGCGGGTGCGGACGAAGTCCTGCCAGCGGCGCCCGCGCTGGAGCGCCGGCAGCGTCGACGCGGGACGGGCGCCGAACTCGAGGATGCCGGTGAGCCGCCGGCGCATCGCATCCAGGCGGTCGCCCGAGTCGAGCCCGAAGACGGCACGCATGATGATCTCGAGCGTGAGCGCCTGAAGGCGGGGGTGGAGGGCGATCGACTCGTCCTTGGGCCAGCGCGCGAGCTCGCGCTCGGCGACGTCCTCCATAAGGCCGGACAGCCGCTGCATCTTCTCGCCGTGGAACGCCGGGAGCATCAGCTTGCGCTGGCTCAGGTGGGCGCGCTCGTCGAGCAGGATCACCGAGTTCGAGCCGACCACGGGCTCGAGCAGCTTCGCGCCCTCGCCGGGGTGGAGCACCTCGGGTGGCGCAGTGAAGATCTCGCGCAGGTGCTCCGGCTGCGAGTGGTGCACGAACGGCGGCGCCTGGAGCAGCCGCATGGTGAAGCGCTTGCCGTAGCGCTCACGGCAGCGCTCCAGGAACGGGACCGTGCGATTCCACCACGCGATCGTCTGGAGCGCGCGCGGCAGACGCGGCCCGGGCGGAAGCTTCGCCCGCATGTGCGGAATGTAACCGCAAGTTTGCCGCGCACTGTGCGTTCGATCACACATGAGCGTGATTCGCAGGGTCCTCGCCATCTCGATCACGACGGCCGCGATCCTCGGCGCGGCGGTGGCTCCGTCGTCCGCCGTCGTCGGCGGGCACGACGCGAGTCCGGGCGAGTACCCCTCGGTCGCGGAGATCACCTTCGGGCCGTTCCTCTGCACGGGCACGCTGGTGACGCCCGACTGGGTGCTGAGCGCCGGCCACTGCAGCAGCGTCACGGGCGCTGTCGTCGCGACCCCGGCCAGCTGGCCAACGCCGCTCATCAACGTCCGGATCGGCGGCGTGACTCAGAGCGACGGCGAGCAGCGCGGCGTGAGCCAGGTCGTGATGCACCCGAACTACCTGGCCACGTCCGGCTACGACATCTCGCTGCTCAAGCTGTCGCAGAGCTCGACGATGGCGCCGACGCAGGTCGCCGGCGCGGCCGAGCGCAGCACCTGGACCGCCGGCACCCTGGAGACGATCGTGGGCTGGGGGGCGACGGAGGAGGGCGGGGACCTGCCCGACAACCTCCAGGAGGCGCGCGTTCCGATCACGACCGACCAGTTCTGCGCGGGCGCCTACAGCGACTTCGACCCGCAGACGATGGTCTGCGCCGGCTTTCCCCAGGGTGGGGTCGACACGTGCCAGGGCGACTCCGGCGGCCCCATGTTCGGCCGCACGTCGGCGGGCGCGCTCCGGGTCGTGGGCACCACCAGCTTCGGTGAGGGCTGCGCGCGCCCCGGCAAGCCGGGCGTGTACGGCCGCGTGGCGGACGACACGCTCCGCCCGTGGATCGCCCAGAACACCGGCACCGGCGTGAGCGCCGGTGCCAGCCGGGCCAGCAGGCGGGCGAAGGCCCGCCGCGCCAAGCGGCGTGCAGCGCAACGCCGCTGGGCGCTCGAGCACCACGCCCCGGCGGGGCGCGGCACGGCTCGCTAGAACACGAAGGCGATCAGCAGGATGATCAGGATGATCAGCAGGATCGTTCCCACACCGATGTACATAGGACACCTCCCTGGTCGGTAATCGGTCCTGGACCCCTTTCCCCTTTTTGCACGCCCTTAAGCTGCACACCCGGTGCGCAGGCGACTTCGTGAGCTCGGCTACGCGGTAGGCCGCTTCCCGACGGGCGAGCTGAACGCGCTGGTGGACGTGCCCGGGGTGCTGGTCGGGCACCGCACGATCGTCGAGGGCGACCGGCTCCGCACCGGGGTGACGGCGATCCTTCCGCACGGCGGCAACCTGTACGAGGAGAAGGTGCTCGGCGGCTTTCACGCGGTGAATGCGTACGGGAAGGCCGCCGGGCTCACCCAGCTCGCGGAGCTCGGCACGGTCGAGAGCCCGCTGCTCCTGACGAACACGCTCTCGGTCGGCCCGGCCTGGGAGGGCGGGCTGCGTCACGTGCTCGACCAGAACCCCGAGGCGGCGCGCGACCGCGACACCGTCAACGTGATCGTGGGCGAGTGCTTCGACGGCTGGCTGTCGGATGCGCGCGCCCTTGCGGTGCGCCCGGAGCACGCGCTTGAGGCGATCGCGGCGGCAAACGAGCACGAGAGGTCCGAGGGCGCGGTGGGCGCCGGCACCGGCACCACGTGCTTCGGCTTCAAGTCGGGCGTCGGGACGTCCTCGCGCTCGATCGACGGGCACGTGCTCGGCTGCCTGGTCGTGTCGAACTACGGCTCGCGGCGCGACCTGCACCTGCTGGTCGGCCCCGAGGCGGAGCTGCCGGAGGGCGGACCGGAGCCACCGGCTCAGGGCGGGTCGATCATGATCGTGATGGGGACCGACGCTCCGCTCTCGGAGCGCCAGCTGCGCCGGCTGGCCGTGCGCGGCGCCTTCGGCCTGGGCCGGGCCGGCAGCTTCGCCTCGAACGCGAGCGGCGAGTACCTGCTCTCGTTCTCCACCGCCCAGCGGCTCCCGCACCGCACCGAGAGCGAGCGCGACGAGCTCAGCTTCCTGCGCGACGACTCTCGGACGGTTCGCGACCTGTTCGAGGCGGCGGGCGAGGTCGTCCAGGAATGCGTCCTGAACTCGCTATGCGTCGCCCACGCGGTCGTCGGCAGAGACGGAAACCGCGCCGAGGCCTTTCCCCACCAGCTCCTCGGCGCGGTTCCGTTCCTTCGGCGGAACTAGTCGTTCCTACGAGGTCGGCTGCTGCGTCTCCTCGTCGTTGTCCTCGCGGACCTTCTGCGAGACGCACTTGCCGAAGGCGTTCTTGAAGTTGCTGCCCTCGGTTCCGTACGTCGTCTTGAACGTGTCGGCATCCGCGGTGCGCTCGGAAGCGCACTCCTTCGCGGCGTTCTTGAACTCGGTGGCGTCCTCCTGGTCCTTGGCGTCGGCCTTCTTCTCCTTCGCCCTGGCCGTCGCGGAGACGCACTTGCCGAACGCGTTCTTGCCATTGCGATTCGCGCCGTTCTGCCCCGGCGTGCCCCACTCGGTGGCGAACCCTGTGGGATCCCCCGAGCGCGCCGCCTTGCATTCCTTGGCGGCGTTCGTGTGCGCGTTCTGCGCCTCCTGCGCCTCCTCGGCGGCCTTCTGCTTGACGCACGCCTTGAAGGTGGTGAACTTCGCCTGGAACGCCTCACGCGTGGCGTGGGAGTGCCCGCGGAACATGTTGCACTCGCTCTTCGCGGCGCGCTTGTCGCCGGCGTTCGGCGTCGGCTTGGCCCCTGCAACGGTCGGCACAAGCAGCACAAGTGCGAGTCCAGTCATTACGGTGATCTTCTTCATGCGCGTTGAAACGCCGGTCGAGAACAAAGGTTTGAGGGTTACACGCGAACCTCTTGCTGCCGATTGCGTTGCTATGGGCGATGCAAGCGGGTACAACCTCTAGGTCGTGGAAGCCGGAACCCTCACAACCAGGGCCGATCGAGAGCGCTCAGGCAGACGGCGCCTGCCCGGTTCCAAGCGGCTTCTGTCGCTCGCGGGCGACGATCGGCTCGTCGACCAGATCCGGCGCGGGAACGAGGCCGCCTTCGAGGTTGCGTTTGAGCGCCACGGTGCCGGCATCCTCGCCTTCTGCCGCCACATGCTCGGCTCCCGCGAGGAAGCCGAGGACGTCGTACAGCACACGTTCGCGGCGGCGTACAAGGACCTTCAGGGGGGCGGCAGGCGGAAGATCGCCCTCAAGGCGTGGCTCTACACGATCGCCCGCAATCGCTGCGTGTCCGTCTTGCGCGCGCGCCGCGAGCACGCCTCGGAGCTCCACGAGCTCCCGACCGGCGGGCTCAGCGAGCAGGTGGAGCAGCGCGCGGAGCTGCGCGAGCTGCTCGCCGACGTGCGGGAGCTGCCGGAGGAGCAGCGCGCGGCGCTTCTGCTCGCCGAGGCGGCAGGGCTCTCGCACGCCGAGGTCGCCGAGGTGCTCGGCTGCGAGCCGGGGAGCGTGAAGGGACTCGTGTTCCGAGCGCGGACGGCCCTGATCGAGCGTCGCGATGCACGCGAGACTCCGTGCGAGGAGATCCGCGAGCAGCTCGCAACGCTGCGCGGTGGCGCGCTGCGTCGCAACGAGCTGCGCCACCACCTGCGCGGCTGCCCGGGCTGCCGCGCGTACCGCGAGGAGGTCCGGCGGCAGCGCGAGCTCATGGCGATCGCCCTGCCGGTTATCCCGAGCGTCGGCCTCAAGTCGAGCGTTCTGGGCGCAGCCGGCCTCACGGGGAGCGCCGCCGCCGTGGGCGGGGCGTCCGCGGGCGGGCTCGCCCTCGGGTCCGCCGCGGTCGCCAAGGTCGCGCTGGTGGGGGTGCTCGCGGGCGGCAGCATCGTTGCGGGCGAGGTCGCGATCGAACAGGCTTCTCAGCAGGACGCCGCCCAGGTGGCGCCGGCGCGCAGCACCGCGCCCGGCGTGAAGGTCGGCCCCGACGCCGCGCACCCGCCGGTCGCGACGCAGGGCGCGCACGGAGAGGCGATCAGCTCCGAGCGCAGCCACGGGTTGCGCGGCGCCGAGCGGCGTTCGGACCGCGCCGAGGGCCACGCCTACGCGGGCTCGAAGACGCGGCCGGAGCGGCGCGAGCGAACGAACTCCGCCGGCGGGAGGCGGCTCGGCAAGGAGAAGCAGGGCGGACGCGCCGAGCGAGTTGCGCCCGAGCGCGGAGGGGGCAAGACCTCCGGCGGCCGGCCAGAGAACAAGCTGGCGGCGCCGGAAAAGCCGCTCGCAGACCCGAAGCCCGCGCCGCGCGAGCGCTCCGCGCCCCAGCAGGAACGCCTCGCGGACCCGCCCGTGACGGAGACCGGCGCGCCGCTTCCGGCCCCCGAGCTTCCGGCCGACACCAGCTCCAAGCGGTCGGCGGCGCCGGGCCAGGCCCAGCACACGGGCTGACGTCGCGGGTAGCGTCCCGCGCGTGCCGAGCATCGACGAGCTCGAGATCGCCGACGATCCCGCCGCATGGCGCGCCGCCGGCTTCGAGCTGGCGGCCGACGTCTGCCGTGTGAGCCGGGTGCGGCTCCGCCTCACCGGAAAGGGGCCGCGGCGCGGCATCGTCGGCTGGGAGCTGGGGGACAGTCCGGCGGAGGAGGTCGCCGCGCCGCACCCGAACGGGGTCGTGAGGGTCGATCACGTGGTGCTGCTGTCCCCCGCCCTCGACCGGACCGTCGAGGAGCTCGAGTCGCAGGGGTTCGATCTGCGCCGGCGGCGTGAGGGCCCCACGCCCGGCGGCTCCACGCGCCAGGCCTTCTTCCGCGCCGGCGAGCCGATCCTCGAGGTGGTCCAGGCGCCCGAGGGCACGAGCGTCGCACGCGACCCGAACGGCCCCGCTCGGCTCTGGGGCCTTGCCTTCCTGGTGGCCGACATGGAGCGGACCGCGCAGTCGCTCGGCGACCTGCTCGGCCGCCCGCGCGACGCGGTGCAGCCCGGCCGCACGATCGCCACGCTGCGGCCGGAGGCGGGCCTCGGCCCGGCGATCGCCTTCATGACGTCCGGTGCAGGTGCCATATAGAGGGTCGCGTAATGGCGACCCTCCCTCATCTTCGGCTCTACCGGCTCGGCACCGCGGTGGCGCTGATCGTCGCGCCCTTCCTCTTCCTTCTGGACAACGTGATCCATCCGAAGGAGCTCGGGAGGCACAACGAGGTCGAGCAGGTGCTCCTGATCGCCGAGCACTACACGCGCTGGCAGCTCGCCCACGTGATCGGCTTCCTCGCGATCCTTGCGTTCGCCCCGGCGATCCTGGGCCTCGCCTTTCTGGTCCGGCGCCGGCAGCCGGGGTACGGGCTCGTCGCGGGCGCGCTCGCGCTCGCCGGGCTGATCGGACTTGCCGCGGTGATCACGATCGACGGATACGCCTGGGGCATCTCCGGGGAGCTGGCCACGAACTCGGTCCTCGGGCCGGAGAACGCGGCGGAGGTGTTGAGTGACCTTCAGGGCTCGGAGTGGTCGCTGGCCTACTACCTCACGCCGCTCGGCTTCATCGTCGGGATGGTGATGCTCGCGGTCGGCGTCGCGCGTCAGGGCGCGGTGCCCGGCTGGGCCGGAGGCCTGCTGGCGCTCGCCGTGCTCATGGTCGGGACCGAGACGGCGATCGTCTCGAACGCCTACTTCATCACCGGCGCGGCGGTCTTCCTCGTGGCCGGGATCGCGGTTGCCCTCCCGCTGCTGCGGATGAGCGACGAGCAGTTCGCTCAGGGCAGCTCGTAGTCGCGCAGCTCGTCGACCTCGCAGAGTCCGCCGATCTCGACGAGCCCGTCGGCACGCGGGCGGGCGAGGATCCGGGAGCCGCGTCCCTGGCGGATGTCGATCGGGCGGCCGACCTCCGCCGCGAGCTTGGTGGCCGCTGAGCCGGTCGCCTCGTCCTCGGGGATGCCGATCCGCACCGGGAAGACGCGCGCCCGGACGATTCCCGCGGCTTCGTCGAGCCAGGCCCACGCGGCGATCAGGTCGTGGCCTCGCGGAGGGCCGCCGAGCGCGTCCACCTCGGACCGGGAGCCGAGCTGCTCGAGCTCGAAGGGAGGTCCCCAGGCCGGGCGGGCGGCCACGAAGACCGCGCCGTCCTCGCGCACGACCGGCACCTCGCCGGCCCGGGTGCGCAGCGTCTCGACGCCCTCGAGCAGCCACGCCGCTCCCACAGCGGGGTGGCCGGCGAAGTCGAGCTCCACCGCCGGCGTGAAGATGCGGACCTCACCGCGCTCGCGGTCGTCCACGAAGACGGTCTCGCTGAGGCCGAGGTCGGCCGCCACCGCCTGGCGCCGTTCGGGCGGGACCTCGGCGCCGTCGGCGAAGACCGCCAGCGGGTTTCCTCCGGAGCCGTCCTCGTCGCAGAAGACGCGCAGGAGCTGCAGTCGCGACATGCCGCAACGCTACGCTCTCCGACCTCGATGGCGCCCTTTGCGCAAGCGCCGGGCCGTGCCCGGCGCGCAGCGATGCCGCCCTTTGCGCAAGCGCCGGGCCGTGCCCGGCGCGCAGCGATGCTGTTCACACGACGATGCGGCCTCCTGAGCGTGGCCGCGCTGATCCCGCTCGCGCCGACGTTTCAGGCCGCCGGGCTGCTCGCCGAACGGGCGAGCGAGCGCGCCGCCGCACATCCGGCGGTGGTCTTCCCCATGCTCGCGCGCCCGGACTGGGGCGAGCAGGACGCGCGCTTCGGCGCGTACCGGAGCGGCCATATGCACGAGGGCCAGGACGTGTTCGCCAAGGCGGGGACTCCGCTGGTCGCGATGCGCGATGGCATGGTCGTCGAGACCGGCGACGACGGCGGGCGCGGCAACTACATCGCCATCTGGAGCCGGGATGCGCGCAGCACGTTCGTGTATCTCCACATGCTGCGGCCCGCGCGCCTCCACCGGGGCGACCGCGTGAGGGCCGGCCAGCGCGTCGGCGCGGTCGGCTGCACCGGGTCGTGTTGGGGCGACCACCTCCACGTCGAGCTGCGTCGCGGTCGCGGGACCACAGGCACGCCGCACGACCCGCTTCCGCTCCTCAAGCGCCTCGCCGCCCAGAGGGGCGCGCGGGAGTAGCCTGCGCGCCGTGGACCAGATGGAGCTTCGCAACCGCCTCGTGATGGCGACGCAGATGTGGAAGGAGGCGACGACCGAGGCGCTCCCTCGGATGCCGCCCGGCGACCCGGCCGAGCAGCTGTCCGCCTTCGAGGTCCGGCTCATCGACATGCTCTGCGCCCAGGCCACCGCTGAGACCGCGCGCGACGTGGCGGACAAGACCTGGGACCTGGTGCACGACCGGAGCGACGACGACCCGGTGAAGCGGCGCGTCGTCGAATGCCACGAGGCGCTGGCGCGGCTGTCGGCCCGAGGCGGCGGCACCGGCTTCTAGGCTTTGCCCAGGGTGAGAGATCTCCCGGGGCTATTCGACGTTCGCGTCAAGGCGCGCTCGATCGCCTACCTGTTCGCGACGGGAGCGTCGCTCGGCCTGCTCACGCTGGTCTTCCCGCACAGCCAGGAGGTGCGCGACGTCCCGCTCATCATCCTGGCGGCGATCGCCTACGTGATCGCGGCGATCGTCTGGCTGAGCGCAGACCGGCTGCGCGACTGGCACATCCACGCGATCCTCGCCAGCGGGACGGCGATCGTCAGCCTCGCCAACTATTACGCGGGCCCCGGGTCGCTCTACCCGATCCTCTACACCTGGACCGCGCTGTACGCGTTCTACTTCTTCCCGCTCCGCGAGGCGGCCGCCCAGATGGTGTTCCTCGGGGCGTCGTACGCGATCGTCCTCGCGGTCGAGGACGCGGACATGGTCGTCGTTCGCTGGCTGCTTGCCGTGGGCACGCCGCTCGTCGCGGGCCTCCTGATCTCACAGCTGCTGGCCCGGCTCCAGCGCCAGGCGAGCAGACGGCGCCAGTCCGAGGAGCGCATGCGGCTGGTGCTCGATACCGCCCCCAACGCCTTCATCACGCTCGACAGAGAGGGCCGCATCATCACCTGGAACGCGGCGGCCGGGCGGCTGTTCGGGTGGAGCGAGGAGGAGGCGATCGGCAGGACGATGCGTGAGCTGATCGTCCCCACGGAGCACCAGGAGCGCCACGACGCGCGCCGGCAGGCCCTGATCGACTCCAAGAGCCCGGCCACCGAGCACTTCGAGGTGGAGTTCCAGCGCCGCGATGGCACCCGCTTCCCGGGCGAGGCCACCGTCTCGAAGCTCGAGGCGAGCGGCGAGGTCTTCGTGTCCGGCTTCATCACGGACGTGACCGAGCGGTTGCGACGCGAGGCGGAGCGTGAGGCGCTCGTACGCGAGCAGGCGGCGCGCGCCGAGGCGGAGCGCGTGGCGCAGGTCGTGGGCGGCATGCAGGCGCTCGTAGACGCAGCGCTTGCGCAGCGGAGCCTCGACGGCATCCTCCGGGACCTCGTTGCCCAGGTGCGCGGCGTCCTGGACGCCGGCGACGCGACGATCTACCTGACCGACGAGCACGACCGGCTCACGGCGGGCGCCTCGACGCCCGGCGAGCAGGCGGGCGGCGAGGCCTTCGCCCGGCGAGTCGCGGCGGCGGGCGACGCGATTCTCGCTAAGGACGACTCGCTCATCGGCGTGCCGCTGCTGGCCGAGGGCGTGGTCATGGGCGTGCTCGTGGCCGGGGCCAAGCCGCCGCGGGAATTCGGCGGCGAGGATCTCACGCTGCTCCGCCTGGCCGCCGAGCGGGTCGGCCTCGCCATCGCCCACGCGCGCGTGTACGAGCGCGAGCACCGCATCGCGGAGACGCTCCAGCGGAGCCTCCTGCCCGACCGCCTGCCAGAGCTGCCCGGGCTCGAGGTGGCCGCGCGCTACCTCCCGGCCGCGTCGGAGGCGGAGGTCGGCGGTGACTGGTACGACGTGATCCCGATCGCAGGGGGTGCCGTCGGGCTGGTGATGGGCGACGTGGCGGGCAAGGGGCTCGCGGGAGCTTCCATGGTCGGGAGGCTGCGCAGCGCGCTGCGTGCTTACGCGCTCGAGGGCCACGACGGCGGCCGCGTGGTCGAGCGCCTGAACCGGCTCCTGTGGACCGAGGCCGAGGAGAGCCAGATGGCGACGATGCTCTACCTCATCGTCGACCCCGCGGCCAGCACGGTCAGGTGGGTCAACGCCGGGCACCCGCCGCCGCTCGTCATCTCCGGCGAGGAGGTTCATTTCCTCCAGGGCGATGCCTCGGTGCCGCTCGGCGTGCTGCCGTTCCCCACCTACGAGGAGGTGACGGGGCCCATGAACCCGGGCGACGCGATCCTCCTGTACACGGACGGGCTGATCGAGCGGCCGGGCGAGCATCTGGACCAGGGCCTCCGCGAGCTCGCGGCGCGCGTGCGCGAGGCGCCCGGCGACCCCCAGGGCCTGCTCGACCACCTGCTCGCGACGCTGGTGCCGCCGCACGGGGCCTCCGACGACGTGGCGCTGCTCACCCTTCGCAATCTTCCGGTGCCGGAGCGGTTCAGCGCCGAGTTCCCGGCCGAGCCGGAGTCGCTCGCACCGATCCGCAGCATGCTCCGCCGCTGGCTCAGCCACGCGGGCGCGGACGAGCTGGAGATAGCCGAGATCACGACCGCATGCGGGGAGGCCGCGACGAACGCGATCGAGCACGCGGGCACCGGAAACGGTGCCCATTTCGAGGTCTCCGGGCGCCGCGACGGGCTCGAGATCGAGCTGGCCGTGCGCGACCATGGCTCCTGGCGAAGCGAGCGCGAGGACGACCAGGGCAGGGGACTGGACCTCATGCGCACGCTGATGGATACGGTTGCGGTGAAGCCCGGCGAGGAGGGGACCACGGTCAGCCTTCGCCGGCGGCTCGCGCAGCGCGGAGGTGACACTTGATGGAGGACCTGGTTGGGGTGGAGATCGAGCAGCGAGACGACCACGTGGTCGTCGCACGCCTGACGGGCGAGCTCGACATCTCGGCCGCGGAGCGGACGGGGAAGCGGATCGCGGAGGCGGTGCCCAGCTCGGCCCGTGGGCTGGTCGTGGACATGAGCGAGCTCGAGTTCATGGACTCGAGCGGGGTCTCGATGCTGTTCTCGCTGGCCCGGCAGGTGGGCAGCCACCGGCAGCAGCTGCGCGTCGTGGCGCCGCCTGGCAGGCCGGTCTCGCGGGTGCTTCAGATCGTGGAGTTCGACCGCGCCGCGCCCGTCGACGCCGACGTGGAATCCGCGGTCGCGGAGATCGCTACGCCGCAGGCGTCGCAGCCGCCTCCCGGATGAACTCGAGCACCGCCGCGTTGAAGTCCTCGGCGCGCTCGATGGTGAGCCCGTGCGGCGCGGCCGGCAGCATGGTGAACTGAGCGCCCGGAATCGCCTCCGCGATCCCCCTCGACTTCCAGATCGGCACGAGGATGTCGTACTCGCCGCCGATCACGTGGGTGGGCATCGTGAGCGAGCCAAGCCGGTCGAGAGTGTGGTGGCGGCCGCAGGCCGCGAGCTGACGGGCGAACGCCTCGGGCGGCTGCGGATGGGGGTTGTTCAGCATCGCCGTGCGCACGAACTCCACCATCTCCGGGCTCTCGAAGAACGCCTGGGAGTGGTTGAGCAGCATCAGCTCGTCGATGTGCTGCTCGTGGCTCACCTGGCGGACGCGCGCGGCCCAGACCTCGCCGAGGCGCCTGGCCCATGCGCCGCTGTCCGCGAACGTCACGGCGAGCGTGAGGGTGCGGACCCGGTCCGGCACATGGAGCGCGATCTCCTGGGCGATCGCGCCGCCCATGGAGACGCCGAGCAGGTGGAAGCTGTCGAGCTCCAGCTCGTCGGCGAGCGCGACTGCGTCGCGCGCCATGTCCGCGATCTCGTAGTCCGCGTCGGCCATCGACGACTGGCCGGCGTCGCGGTTGTCGAAGATGACCGTCCTGTGTGCGGCGGCGAATGCCTGGACCTGCGGAATCCAGACGAGCGTGTCGCAGGTCAGCCCCGCGACGCACAGGAGCGGCTCCCCGTCCCCATGAACCTCGTAGTAGAGCCGCTGTCCGTTCACCTCTGCGATCGCCATGCGGCACAGCGTAGCCCCTCGCAAGGCGCACTGGCTGGCCAGCCAACTTGGTAGGCTCGCGCGGTGCCAGGCGTGGCTGTCGTAACGGGCGCCGGGCGCGGCTTCGGCCGCGCGATCGCGGTGCGGCTCGCCGCTCGCGGCTACACCGTGCTCGCGACCGACGTCGACGCGGGCGCGGCCGCGACGACCGCCGAGCTCGTGGGCGGCGCCTCGATGGAGCTGGACGTGCGCGACCCGGAGGCGCACCGCGCCGCGGCGAGGGCCGCAGCCGAGCACGGCCCGGTGGAGGTGTGGGTCAACAACGCCGGCGTCATGCGCACGGTCAAGTGCTGGGAGCAGTCGGACGACGAGGTCCGGCTCGAGTGCGAGGTCAACCTGCTCGGCGTGATCTGGGGGTCGCGTGCCGCCGTCGAGGCGATGCGCGGCGGGCCGGGTCGGGACGCGCACATCATCAACATCGGGTCGATGTCCTCTCTTCAGCCGGTTCCGGGCCTCGCGGTCTACGCCGCGACGAAGCACGCGGTGCTCGGCTTCAGCGGGTCGCTCCAGGGCGACCTTCTCGACGCGGGCCTGCCGATCACAGTGCACGCCATCTGCCCGGACGGCGCGGACACTCAGCTGGTGCGCGAGCACGACGACGAGCCGGAGGCGGCGATCATCTGGTCGGGCCGGCGCCTGCTGACCGTGGACGAGGTCGCCGACCAGGCCGTCGCTCTGCTCGACTCCAAGAAGCTCGTGCACGTTGTCCCGCGCTGGCGCGGGTGGGGCGCACGGGCCAACGCGATGGCCGGGCGGACGGGGCTGCGGACGGCGCCGCTGCTTCGGCGCGTCGGCGAGCGGCGGCGGGCACGGGCGGGTTAGTTTTGTGACGAGCGAAACCGGAGGAGTGGACGTGACCGAGACGACGACGGTTCCCAGCACAGGCTCGGACGGCGCGGGAGCCGCGCGCAGCATCGAGGTGGAGAACCCGGCCACGGGGCAGGTGATCGCATCAGTGCCGGTCGTGGCACCCGACGACGTGGCGGCCCTGGTCGCGCGCGCCCGGCGGGCCCAGATCGGCTGGGACGCGCTCGGCTTCGACGGCCGGGCCGCGGTGATGAAGCGCTGCCAGAAGTGGGTCTCCGACAACGCCGACCGCGTGATCGAGACGATCGTGTCCGAGACCGGCAAGGCATACGAGGAGGCGCTGCTCGCCGAGATCGGCTACGCCGAGGGCGCGTTCGCCTTCTGGGCAAAGAACGCCGAGAAGTACCTCGCGGATGAGCGCGTGAGGTCGGCCTCCCCGTTCGTGAAGGGCCGCAAGCTGATCGTCCGCTACGAGCCCGTCGGCGTCGTGGGCGTGATCGGGCCCTGGAACTACCCGCTCACCAATTCGTTCGGCGACTGCATCCCGGCGCTCATGGCGGGCAACTCCGTGCTCCTGAAGCCCTCGGAGGTCACGCCGCTCACGTCGATGCTGATGGGCGAGATGCTCCGCCAGTGCGGCCTCCCGGAGGACGTCTACCAAGTGGTCCCGGGCTACGGCGAGACGGCGCAGGCGCTGATCGACGAGGTGGACTTCGTGATGTTCACGGGCTCGACGGCGACCGGCAAGAAGGTGATGGAGCGAGCGGCGAGGACGCTGACGCCGGTATCGCTCGAGCTCGGCGGCAAGGACCCGATGATCGTGTGCGCCGACGCGAGCCTCGAGCGGGCCGCCAACGCGGCCGTCCACTACTCGATGCAGAACGCCGGCCAGACCTGCATGTCGACCGAGCGGGTGTACGTGGAGGAGCCGATCTACGACGAGTTCGTCCGGCTCGTGACCGACCGCGTGCGCAGGCTCCGCCAGCAGGCCCCGGGCGCGGCGGGGTCGATCGACCTCGGCGCGGTCATCAACCCGCCGCAGTCGGACATCGTGGAGCGGCACGTGAAGGACGCCGTGGAACACGGGGCGCAGGTGGTGGTCGGCGGCGGCAGGCGTGACGAGAACGGCCACTTCTTCGAGCCCACCGTGCTGGTGGACGTGGACCACTCGATGGCCTGCATGCGCGAGGAGACGTTCGGGCCGACCGTGCCGATCATGAAGGTGCGCGACGCGGAGGAGGCCGTGCGGCTGGCGAACGACAGCCCGTACGGCCTGTCGGCGTCGGTCTGGACGAAGGACGCCGCCAAGGGCGAGCGGCTGGCGCGCCGGATCGAGGCCGGCTCGGTGAGCGTGAACGACTCGCAGGTCCACTACGTGGCCCTCGAGCTGCCCATGGGCGGCTGGAAGCAGTCCGGCCTGGGCACGCGTCACGGCGCCGACGGCATCCGCAAGTACACGAGGAAGCAGACCCTGCTCGTGACGAGCTTCGCGCCCATGAAGCAGGACCTGCACATGATGCCGTACACGGCCCGGCGCACCGGCTTCGTGAAGCGCCTGCTCAAGCTGGTCTACGGCCGCTGAGGCGGCTAGCGAACGACGGCATCGATGGGTGCCGATCCGGGGGGTGAGGCGCTTTCCCTGCGCATTTTCGCAAGGGGATCCAGGAGATCATCTGGAACTGCCGCTCCTGGTGGTCCGGCTCCGAGGGAATGGGCAAGTACTCCGTCTGCTTCACCGACAGCGGCAAGCGGCGCAAGAACTCTGGACAGCGCGTTAGTCGTCAACGTTCTCCGATTGAAACAGTCCGATCGGGCGTGTCGTATTTGAGCTGTGAACGGCACGGCTTCTGGACAGGAGCTCGCTCTGGATCCGCTCGTGCGGCCGTGGTATCGCGTG
>Ga0207706_10002592_pt1 | contig 17607 bp, 22 predicted proteins | sample KBSC53metaG_FD_184318 | JGI IMG/M metagenome (GOLD analysis project Ga0207706, IMG submission 184318) | Corn rhizosphere microbial communities from Kellogg Biological Station, Michigan, USA - KBS C5-3 metaG (SPAdes) (version 2) | ecosystem: Host-associated > Plants > Roots > Rhizosphere > Soil ... | reverse complement strand
GTCGCGAAGGTGCGTTGTTCGCTGTCGCTTTCTGCGGTGGATTGCCTTGAAAAAGGTATAGATTTTAGTAAGGTGTGATCTTTACTTTCACCCTTGCAAAGTCTTTAAGCAGAGGGTCGCCGGTTCGAATCCGGCATGGCTCACCAGCAATCGTCCCCGTCGTCTAGCTCGGCCCAGGACACCGGCCTTTCACGCCGATAACACGGGTTCAAATCCCGTCGGGGACGCCAGTTTTCCTCATCATTCTCGGCCTTTGCAAAATCACCCTCTGAAATTTCCGTTTTTATTTCCGTTTCCGCTTCGATCTCGGCCATCATGCGCGACCCGAAATCGCTGCTCATATACCTTCCGTAATGCTGCTCGATCATCTGCGCGGACGTGCCGCACTGCTCGGCGATCGCTTTGATGTTCTCGCCCGCGGTCAACGCCAAGCTGATGAAGGTATGCCTCGTGCAATAAAAGTCGCGCTCACGAATCCCTTTCGCACGGAGCGCAGTGTACCAGTAATCCCTCCGCCATTGGTCGGCGTCGATCGGCGTCCGGAAACGATTCTTGAAAAAGTAATCGTCCTCCGTGACGCGAAGCTCTTTGGCTCCTCGTAAAACCTTGATGACGTGCGGTAGTAGTTTAACCGTGCGGCGGCTGGCGCTCGTTTTCGGCGCGCGCTCTTCGCCCAGGTGCCGCGATTTGGTGATAGAGATTGTTCCGTTTGCTAGATCAATGTCACCCACCCGCAGCGCCGTGCACTCCGAGGGCCGCATTCCGGTCCAAAACATCGTGAACACAAACGGATAGTAGAAAGGTTCCTCGGATCGAAAGTACTCGAGGATTTTATCGCGCTCTTCTCTGGTGAACGCATCACGCCTTATTGTTTCTCTATCTGGCCATTGAACCGCGGCGAACGGATCTCCAGTGAGCAGCTGGTCAATTTCCCTCGCATCTCTGACCATCGCGCGAAAGCTGCCATCGATAATATTTCGCACTGTCTTTACCGCCAAACCGAGCTCGCCTTTTTTTAGTCGCGGCGCATCGTGCAGCAGATAACTCTGAAAATCCATTAAGGCCCGGGTCGTAAGCGTCGAATCGGCGAGACTCGTTTCTCCGAACCTCGGGAGAATATGGCGGCTGAAGTGTTGCCGATAATCGCGCTCGCTGCTCTTTCGTACGAGCGGCGGCCGCTGCTGCTGAATCCACTTCTGGTAATACTCACGCACGGTCCAGCCCTGCTGCGGAGCATCCGCTTTGGGGATCTTATTTCCGGCTGGAAACCATCGAGCATAATCAAACCGGCCAGCCTTCATCTCGCGAGAGATCAAATCGGCGTCAGCCTCGACGCGTTTTCGATTCGCCGCCGTATCGCGGAGGTTCGTCCCCTCCCAGCTGCGTTGATTGCTCCACTGCAGCCGGTACACCAAAAACCCCTTTTTGCCGACGTAGATTTTGCAGCCCATAGGACAATTCACTTCTGAGGAAATAACTGCGGATAAATATCGGACCCGCTGCTTAGGACTTCTGTAACAATGAAATTTTTGTGATGTTCGGCCGCTTGAATTACCGTGAGCCACTCTTGAGCTGTAGAAGAATTGATCAGCGTATTGAAGGCCTTTTGATCTGGATAGGCCATATGCCAGCCTTCTACTTGAGCCATTCCTGAACTAACATCGCTGGGAATGAATGGAGCGAGACCGATACGATCGGCTAAAGTGCCTAACGGATGAATTTGAAAACTATTCGGCACCGAACCGAACTTCTCCGCTACAATTGCTTTCAATGGATATTCATATCCAAACCGAAATAAGTCTCCAGCCTCAGCAGCTGTGATAGAGCCGGTTTTAGTTACCGATTCGCGGATACGGTCCACAGTGATTTCAGCTTCATGGATGTATCTCTTCGCTGCGTCATTCATTTCGGATCTTTCTTCTTACCGATGTAATTCGTCGAAAGTCTCACCAGAATGTCGGTTACCGTCTCTTCGTCCTCGAGCGCGCGATGTCTCAGCTTTTTCCAAAGATCCTTGGGAAAGTTCGCGTTGATTCTGACTACCTCTTTTGGCTGAAACTTAGCTTTTCGTGTCATGAGGCTATACATACAGCCTCAGTCGTTTACTGTCAAGCGCCGATTTTCGCGAATCCGTTTTTGTCCTGGCAACCGCGCGCCAGCCGCCGATGTTGGTACAGTTAGCTCCCCGTCGAACCGATACATCGTCAGAACCGCGCTCCAGCGAAACAGAGTCGGCAAACCGGCCGGGCTGTCGAAGTGCACACCGCGCTTGAAAACGGCATCCGGCCCGCTCATTTTGTTGCGGACTGTTTTCTCGCTCCAGCCCAAGCGAGCGGCGAGCTGCTCAATTGTGAGATAGTCGTCCGGCGCGTTCATTTCCTGCTGAGCCTCAACAGGATTTCCCAACTCTTCCGCTGCTCCATTAGCGCCAATAGCTTTGCTGCCCGCTTCAAAACCCAGAACGTCAGCCGGCAGTTTTTATCGCAGAACCGCCGAGGAGTGCCGCGCGGCTACGTTTCCGATCCAATTCGGCGGTGCAGATAGGGTTGCGGCAGTGCTCAGGCATGGTGCTTTAGAAATCGTTAACGCTTATTTGGCGCGTTTGCGGTTCCCGGTTAATGGTTTCGGTCGTTCATTGCTTCTAATAGCGAAATTGTGCGAAAAGCACGGGAAACGTCAGGTCGTCGGCTATGAGTTTGTTAACAAAGTTTCTGTTCCTAGTTTTAGCTGTAACAACGTTGAAAACGCGGCGGTCAGAACCACGTAAAAAAAGAAATCATGATGCCAGTCCAAGAAGCCACCATCATGAGCCAGCCGGCAAATCCGAGATAAACCGGGCCACGATCAATCCCGTAACTATCCAACCAGACTCCGACAAACAGCAATGGCGTCAGGATCAAAAGCGCATTTGGGAAAGGCAAATACGAGTTGCCAAAATTCTGAACGGTATTACCGCCTTTGCAGCTGCCGTCGGACTCTTGAGCCTCTGGTTTGTATGGCAAGCCCTTGAGAGTACCAGAACACAGGCTCTGACCGCCAAACGCGCCGTTGATGTTGCTGAAGAAACCTTTCGCCTGGACCAAAGAGCTTGGCTCGGAGTCAAAGAGATGACCTTTAGAGGAGATGTAAAACCGGGAAGTCCGTTGTTTGCTGCGATTCAAGTAGAAAATTCTGGCAAAACTCCAGCCCTGGAGGTCGGAATTATGCATACGTTGACGTTCGCGGAACCCAGTAAAGACCGTTTGACGGTACTCCCTAAAGTCGGCAACTTCGGAAAAATATCTATTGCTCCGGGTGCCATGTATATAGCAATTCAGATGTTCAGCACGAGACTGACGGCAAGTGAAATTGAGAAGCTTAATACCACCAAGCCATACGTATTTGGCAGAATCTCCTACAAAGACATTTTCTTTCGAGAGCACGAAACCTGGTTCTGTTCGTTCTACGGACGTGATTTCTTTCCCGCTCTCCACTTCTGCGAAACCCTCAACAACATGGACTAAAAGTAAGAAAGCTATGATAATTTGCGGCATGAGCTTCTCAGAGCGCTTCGTTAATCCCCGCTGTAATTGCCTTGTTCTTCTGTGTTGCCATTTTTTCCCCTCAGCAAAAATTAGGGCGACCTACATTTTTAACTCGGCGGTGCAGTGCTCCCGTTCAGCATATCGCCGATCATTCGCGCCAACTCCTGCGGCGTCATGTCGTTGCCATAGTTTTCGATATTGATCTCAACGTGTGGTGCGGAGTTCGCTTGCTGCTGATCGGTGAGTAACCCCAACGAACCGATCAAATCCCGTAGCGCTTGAACTAGTGGGTCAAGCGTCTCGCCCCTGGTGCTGATATCCTCGATTGCCGGCAGCAGCGCCCGCCTGAATGCATCAATGTCCGGTGTCTGACCCGTAGCCAATGCCTGCTGAGTAAAGTCGCGTATGGTTTGCTGGATCGGCGCAAGCAGGTCGGTGAATTGAGCGCTGGCAATAAAGCTCTCTGTAATACCGCTTAGAATCTTCTCTCTTACTCCTTCGTGCAGGGTATCGAGAAAAGCGCGGCTTGCATCAGAATCGGTTGCGGCGTCGAACGCCGCCATCAATCCCTTACCGAACAGGTTGCTGGCTTCGGTAACGGACGTTTGCAGGAAGTCAGCCAACGGCTTGACCCGTTCAAGCATTTGGTCCACCGCCCCGGCAAACTTATCGCCTGGTGTCAGCAATACTTGAGCGATTTCGGCTTGGAGCTGCGCCTTATCTGCATCGGTTAAAAACGGCGTAATCCCGCGCGGGCTGATATTGGCAAGCGTAGAGGTAAACCCGGCAAATTGCTTCAAGGCATCAATGAACTTGCCGAACTCTTCCGCGCCTTCGGGCGGCAGGAGCCCACCAGCGCCGCCGCGGAACGGGAAATCTCTTGGCGTTGGATTTGGCGGTGCCGGCAGCTGCTGATTGATGAGGTCAGTCAACCCTGGCAATCCGGCAAGATTGAGGGTTTGCCCAATGCCTGCACCGATTGCCCCCCTGAGCGCAACAAAGAAACCCAGCGGCCCCTCTTTCTCTTTCAGGTCGTCTAGTTCTTTTCGGATATTGCGCTTGCCGAGATCAGTGTATTTCTTGCTGCCGAATATATCGCCGAGCACACGGTTGGCATTGTCGAGCTGTGCGGCTATGACATCGTGGACATTGGTCGGGAAGATATTCAGCAGGTCGGTAAACTTGTCGCCAAGATCATTAAGAATCTGTTGGTGTTCCTCCAGAACCTGTTTGGCCTTGCTGCCTTTAATTTCCAGAGCCTTAGTAATCGTCGCGGCCTCGAAGAATGAGAATGCCTGAAGCGTTTGATCGTAGAAAAACCCTAAGACTGTTTTGACAAATACAGTTGGATTCGGAACGTGCTTGAAAAGCAGACTGATCAAGACGCCGATAATCGCGCCGATGCCCGGGATAACCATGCCGGCAAGCAATCCGGCGATCGTGCCACCGACAACGCCGCTGAGCGCACCGGCTATGGACGTTGTAATGGCTGTCCCTATGGTCGTGCTTGCCGCGAGCGATCCAACGACATTGCCGAGCAAAGATCCTACTTGTCCCTGCCAGCCGGTATTCAAAAGGCTAGCGAGAAGACCGCCACCAACGGCGGCACCACCGGAGAATAGACTGCCGCCGCCCGCCTGAAATGCGCCTAGTGGGTTTGAAAAGAACCCGCCGTTAGATAGCGCCGGTCCCGCTACGCCAGCCGGCGCACTACCAAATCCGGTCGTTCCGCCGTTGCTGAAAATGTTGCCAAGCAGGTTGCCTATAGGTAGCCCACTGAAAAGTCCATTGCCGCCGAAAATGTTCGGCTGTCCGCCGCCACCAGGACCCACTACACCACCGCCTTGGCCGATTTGGCCCCCCGGCAAAGCGTTGACGCCCGACGTAAAAGCCGAGTTCATTTGTCCCGGCAAACCGTTCATGTTGCTCAGGATAATATTTTCAAAGCCGAGCTTTTTGTTGAGTACTTGTGTGAAGAAATCGCCTGCGGTGCGCGCCACACCGGCAAGCAGGCTTTTGCCGATGTCGCTGAATTTCAGCGTTCCCTGAATCGCGGCGGTGAAAATGTCGTTGAGAGTGTCGGCGATGGCGTGACCGACGTTTACGGAGGCAACGCCGAGCTGTTCTAGCTTGGTTTTTGCAAGGTTGATTTGCGCATCAGCTAATGAATTCTCGCCGGGTTGGCGAAAAATCTTTCCCTCTTGAGCTGCCTGATCCAGCGCCTTTTTGCGCTCTTCGTTGAGTCGAATAAGCTCGGTCAATTCCAATTGCGCTGCCTGACTCTCAAGACCTTTGGCGCGCAGAGTCTCGAGTTGGACCGAGAGAAGCTGTTGTCTTAAATTGAACTCTGTTTCGATCTCCTGCCGGTTCTGTTCCTTCTGTGCGTTTTCGGCCGATTCACTATCGGCAAGAAATTTGTTTGCGTTGGTGATCTGCTCGATGGATTTCGCGTACTGAAACGCTTGTTCCTTCACATCGATGAGGTTGATCTTTTGCCGCGCGAGCTCATTGATTGCCCCTCGCACCGCGCCAATAGTGTTGTCCTTCTCTGCAGCCGCAATCTTTTCCGCCTTGTCCAGTTCTACGACTGCCACTTGTGCGGCAATCAATTTCTGACGGTACTCATCGGATGCGCTGTCCGTATCGCGTAGGTTCGCCGATTCTTGCAGAATGGAAAGATTGACCTGATCGATTTCCTTTCTGAGATTCGCAAGCGCTTGAGCGTTTTTAAGCAACTGCTCTTTCTCTTTGTCGCCGAGTCCAAGAGCTGTGGTCTGAGTTGCCGCTGGCTTATCGTTATCGGCGCGCAGCTTGTCGATTAGGGTTTGTTTCTCTTTTGTGAGGTTATTCTGATCGGCCAACATGCGATTATAAACTTCATCGCTGGCCAGCCCGCTCCGTTGCCCCTTCCGGCGCGCCTCTTCAACGGTCAGCAACTGCTGTTCGAGCGCGAGCTGCTTTTCGTTTAACGCGTTCAATGCTCCCAAGTCGCCCCGGTAATTGTTTGCAAGTCCGATATATGCGGCAAGCGCTGCGGCCGCCGCGAGCCAATGACCGGTTAATGCTGCGACGCCTGCACCGAGCAGCAAGATCGCGTCTTTATGCGCTAGGATGAATGCGATCGTCGAGCCGACGAGCGAACCGAACTGCCGCACGGCTCCGGAGAAATCACCGAGTGCGCCGATGCCCGTACCGAATGATGCAAGAACTTGGTTCTTAAACCCGACAAACGCATCGCCCAATTCATCGAGACGCGCGACAGTTTCATTCGCCATTGCGGAGGCAGAGTTGCGAAATTTATCGAGCCCCTGATCGGCGATCTGCAGAAAGACCGGGCCCAGCTTCGCACCGCCGCGGCTTGCGGCTTCTAATGCAAAAGCGGTTCGCTCTGCAGGGTTTTTGATGTCGGCGAGTTTCTGGGCAAATTTTTGGAGAAATTGCTCCGGATCAGAACTGACTTTGAGCAGGTCGCGCATCTTGAGAGCAAATGCCGTCTGCTCGCCTCGGGAATCAACTAGAGATTTTTGCAGCCGTACAACTCCATTCGCAAAATCGTCCAGGGTGACACCCGATTGTTCAAGCGGCGTCTTTAATCCGCTGAGTGTTCGCGCAGTAAGTCCGGTCTGATCGGCGAGATCCTGAATGCGACCCGCGGCTTCAATCGCTTGCCGGGCGAAGACAATGAACGCGCCGACTGAAACGAGCCCGGCAAGCTGTGTGCCGACTCCGCTGAGAACGGACTGCATCCGCGACCATGCGGCCATCGTTTGTTGAGCGCCTTGGATTGCCGAGCGGTTCAATTGATTATTTTTTTCAATAATCCTCTCGACCGTCGCCCGGTATCCGCCGTCATCGCCGTCAATTTTGATTTGGACTATTCGTTCAGCCATTGCTTAAAGCTCCCGGCAAATCGGCAACGGTTGCCGATTTCACTCAACCCGAATGTAAGGACCTTCGTCTTTCGTCTCATAGTGCTCATCCGCCGTGGTTAGATCGTGCGTCTGCCCACACAGACAGCGCAACTCGTGATCATTGATTTGCAAAAATCGGCGATTCGCCTTTTTTGCTTCCCGCTTCAGCACGCGACGCTGTGAGAACGTCGGCAATGTTCCACTTCTAAAAGCGAGCAGAACCATGTACCGTTCGCCGCACGAGCAATCGATGAGCATGAAGCTGTGGTGAAAACGATCATTCCTCATTTGATGCACTCCCTGTTTCTTCGGCGATAATCTCCGGTTCAAAATCCTTCTTCCGAAGTCGCTGTTTTTCGACTGCCGCTAACAATCGATGGCGCTTCAGGTACGACGCTTCGCTTTCGTATTTCGGTGGATTGCGTGGATCGATCGGCTTGCCGCGAAACTTCTCGCCTTCACTGCGATAAAAGCGAACGTCTTCTGCGCTTACGAAATGGTCAGGTACAGCGCAGTCAAAATGCGGGACATAATTGAGATGCTCGTAAATCGGATCACCGACACCGCCGAGCCGACGGCGCAAATCGGGCAAATCTTTGGCGAAGAACCATCCGGTCCAACCGTGGCGCTCAATCTCTTCATCGGACATACGCGGGCATTCCGGATCGAACAGATACCACCAGCTCGGGCGAGTGCCCGGATATTCTTTGACCCATGACGGCAAGAGCTCGTCACGGACCGCAAGCCAAACCATGCGGCATTGATCAGCAGAGCAGCCCGGATATCCGTAGAGGAATTCATCCAGGTCGACGCCTGTTGGACGTTCACCCCAAAGGCCATCGCTTGCATAGTACAGCGCGACTTTCGATACCTCGGCGCGCCTCTGATGCACTTTCCGTGTCCGCTTCGTCGGCATTACTTCCCTCCCGGCCGTCCGGGTTTGTCGCGTAACGGTTCAATGTCTAGATTCATCATCTTCAACGCTTCGAGCATTTGGCGGTGCGCTTCTTTTTCGATGCTGACCGCGGGATGACTTTTGATACTGCCTTTTTTGTCTGGAATGCATTCGCCGTCCTTCTTGATCAGCTTCTGTGCGCGCCTCATCCGGTCCAATGCTTCACACGCGCGGAGTAAAAGTTTTAGCCCCGCGGCATCTTCAATTTCGTATTCATCAATAAGCGCTTGCCAAAACTCGCGCGCTTCGGCGCTGAGTCCGGTCGGTGCTTTTGGTTTGGCTTTTTGACCCCAGCTCATCGCGGTTTTCGTTTTCGTTGCCGTCGCTGTCGAGGAAGTAACCGGCGCTCAAAGTCGTTCATTCTGGTTTGCAACGATTCGAGATCTTCCTCGCAATCAGCGACACGATTCTGGAGTTCAATCACGTCGGATTCCAAATTTTCGACCGGTATTGACCGCCCTTTATTTGCTTTTTTCATGGGACGGGACGTTGCGAGTGCATGGGACGCTGCTTAGAAGACTCAATTTCATGAAAGATTGGCTGCAACACGGTTAGGGAGCTATGCCTAATGTGAAGATTCAATGCCACCCGGTATCTATTCGACATTGCTACACTTTCTTGCCTAATTTTCGTGGGTTTCCGAACCCACGATCATGTCGAGCAGTGACTCGTGAGTGACACGACGTACAGCGCCCCCTACCATTTTCGATTCTCAAACGAAGATCCGGCCGCTCCCGCACCGGAACCAGATGATCGGCATGACGCGATGGCGCTGCATTGCAATCAACGCACACTGGCCACAAAGCTAGAACCGCTTTGCGCCAAACCGCGTGGGCACGATCATAGCCGCGCGCGTTTGCCGATGGTCGCGCCAGCTTCGGTGCTCGTGCCATCAACGGTTGCAATATGCGCGGTTTGTTCGGCATGGACTTTAATCAAGTTCGTCGAGCTCGCGGAGAAACATTTCAAGGCTCTCGACGCTCACGATCCGCGGGAAGATAATTCGTCTCAAGTGATCGATTCGTACGCCAGCATTCAAGAGCGGCTCAATCAGGCGCTTCTCCGTTTCCATGAGTTCGAGTACAGCACGCGCGGCGGCTCGCGCCTTTGGAAGAACGGCCCCGTTATAGTCCGGCTGAGTTTCATGACAGATTTCCATGCACTCTTTACCGAAAGCGAAGTCCTGAGAATTCCGTCCTTCACTGATGGCCTGTGCGTTAAATCGTTCTCGCTGTTCCAGTTCTCGATATTCGTTCCGCAGCTGATCAGCAGCTGTTAGTCCGTCGCGATCACCATGCAGTGCGGCTTCCCAGGCGCTGCCTGATTTCTTCGCGACCAACGCACTGAGCTGTGTCTCGATCTGCAGCTTTCTAGCTACAATGGCCGCCTGATCTTCTTCGAGTTTGGCCATTGTTACGATCACTGGCGAATTATCCAGTCGCGCCATTTTCTCGCTGATCTTTTTCCATCGCGGATCATCGCTGATTTTTACTAAACTCATCGTTCTTTCATCCTTTCTGTTTGCTCTTATTTGTACGGCCCGCCACACGGGCAACGGCCACGCAATTCGAATCGTTCAAAAAATTCTTCGGCGAATTCATCGGCATCTACCTCGTGCTTTTTACCGGACAGCATTCCTGCAAATCGTTCGGTTATCATTTGCCAGCGATGGCGCACCTCGTGTACGGCAACCAAAGCAACCCGACACGCGCAGTTACCTTGCAGCCTCACATGGATCACATTGGAAAATCCTGCGAATCCATCATTTGCTTCGTGCTCGCCTGGCATAATTTCGACGACGCTCGGTGTTGGGATATGCAGCGATGCCGCGGCAATTGATGCGCTGATCTCTGCAATCATCATTTTCAACGGCGGTGCATCAAGCGCCAAGGCGCGCACCAGCTGATTGAGATCGATTTGGATATTATTGCCGTCATAAGTTTTTCGATCGGCGATTCGACGGATGACTTCTTGTGTATCAATCACTTCGCTTTACTCACCTTTCGTTTTTCCCCCGGAGCGCGGCGGTGCAAGGAGAGCACCGCCGCCTCTTCCGTTGAGCGCCGATCACATCCCATCGACTGCCGGGGTTTCATGAATCCGTTTTTTGTTTTTTTCCTTTTCTTGCCGTCGCGCTTCTATCTTTGCTTGTTTCACTGCTCTTTTTTCTCGACGCTTTTCTTCGCGCGATGAGTGCAACATGCTATTTCCGGTTTTCGGCATCGTTCACCTTTCTGGATTTGCCCGCCTTCTCCAACAATTCGAACTGATGTTCAGCTGATCGTTGAATTACTTTTGCACTGGGAAACGTCCGCAGAACGTCGGCAATGGTTATTCCCGCTCTTTTTCTCGGCGGCGCTATCTTTTCTGATTGCATAAACCACTCAATCAGAGTGCCCGCAGGGAAACCGGCGGACCGATCTCCCCGCGCGGGCAACCGCGATGTGCAACTGCGCCAGCCGGTGCCGCGGCTTTTGTGTGCTGACACTCGCGGAACTGACCCCCATATGGCCCCATATGCACCCAGAAGATAGAAGACAGAAGACAATGCAGATGGCACTGAATCTGGCACAGCAGACACACACAGCATGGGCGCGCAGCGGCCAGATTCAGACGCACGGCAGACAGTGCCCAGCAGATGCAATCCCGTATTTTCCGGATGTCTGGTCTTCGGATTTAAAAAAAGCGGCGCTGGGGTCACAGATCCTCCCGACTCAGGATTTCGTGAACACGCAGGTAGTCGCCATCCTGCTTTTTTGTCATGGCGCACTGGTCGGAGAACTTGCCGCGACCGCCCGGCAGTTCGGATTTGCGATAGCCAACAAAAACAATGAAGCGCCGTCCGGAGAAAAATTCCCCAGGCTCGGCAACGGGATCTCCGTCGTGAAGCGGCCGTCCAAGTGCAATCTGGCAGGCGCGCGCATATTTGCCCGTAGGTGAGATGAAGCCGCCATTATCCGCCGCATTGTCGATCCACATGCGGAGCGCAACGCCACCGTGCTTGCCGTCAACGACTCGAAACTGCAGAGCGGCCCGGTGACTTTTACCGCGCTGCTCAAGCCAGGCGTTTTCACACGAGACGAGATAATTGCCAGGTTCCATGCTTTCAGTGGGAAGCGTGCCACCGAGGCGCACGGCCGGCGCAGACTTAACAACTCGGAGATTTGGTTTTTGTGTTGACCCCGATTGAGGATTTGATTTAGTATTGGCTTGACGTTCCACGTCAGTTGCTCCTTTCGCAGCCGAGCTTCCGACTCGGCGAATGCGCTAGATATAAAAACGCTGGCTCACAAGGCCGGCGTTTTTGTTTTTGTGACATCATTGACTACGCCGCCGACGGAGATTGCTTCTCAAAGTAGTCTCGACCGAGCGCCCTTTTTAGAATCTCCCGTTCGTGTGCGTTTGGTTCGGCATGTCCGCGCACAAGATACGAGAGCTTTGCTTCCCGGATCTTCAGCTTCTTGGCTGCAGCTACTTGCGAGCCAGCGTAACGAATCAATCCAATTCTGAGTTCAACATTCATGTGCGGCTTGCCTCCCCAGCAAGATTTTTCTTGCCGGTATAGGTATAGTCGCGAAACTTTGGAATGGCGGAGTGTAGATAGTATTCCGCCAGTGGGAGTAACAACGCGGAATTAAAGGGATTTAGAAAATCGCGTTAGATTTGACAGGGCGCGAAATAGGCGATGCGGCAGCAGCAATTAATGCGGAAACTCGGCGACCGTAACGTTTTTCTAGAATCGCTGGGTCAGGAAGACTGGCCATTATGAAATCGATTTTTTGTTGCACAAGAGTGAAGTGAACGCGATCTCGCTGAGCAATTTCTCGGTAAGATTTCTTTCTGAAGTAGTGGTCCTCAGCCCAATTAAGATATTTTCGCAAGCTATCTTCAGCGACCGGCTGGCCAGCTCCTAAATTTTTCGGGGGCGTTAACCATTTGACTTGTTTTTCTAGCCAAGATGAATAACAAATTTGGTGACATCGTGTTGGAGCATTCTTGGCGCGAGAAAATGTCAGCTTCCTACAAAATACGCAGCGACCAATCCTGAAGAAAACATTCTTCCAGAATGCTGGTCCTTTGTTTTTTTGGCCTGGCTTTCGACCACCCAGCCATTTTGTTTTCTTGGCTACGAAGTTTGGATTAATTTGCGGGAGAAAGGTCGATATAAGTTCACGTCTTTCATCACGGCTTTCAATCCTACCATACCTGATTTTGCGTTCCTGTAGAAAGGTCTTTAGTTTTTGTTCATTTAGTACAGTCGAAAACGAGCTCCTGGCGCAAGCTTCACATCTAAATGTTTTTGTTTTCCCATCACGAAAAGCTCGCGCCCATTTGATCTGGCCGTATCGGCCCGGACGCCATTCCTGATCGCGCTGATTGCCCCAATGACTTGGGTTCGCTTCTGCTTGCTTTGCGCGCTCATTGTAGGATCGCAAGGCTGTTTCGAGCATCTCTAATTTGCCGACACATTTTGCGCTGTGCCGGATCGCTGCGTCTTTTTTCCATAACGGATCGCGAAAACCGACACACACAAGCACAATTCTGTCACGGATTCGCGCGCAACTCTGACAGAAAGAGCGATGATCTTTGTTTGTCTCGTATACGTGCTTATCGCCGCAACGGCCGCACATACGTTCGACCGCCAGATGTCTTGCTTGTGGAAAATCCGTAGGAAAGACTTTTTTGCCGCCGCATCCGCAGCTACAGAGGTCCTCCGGAATATCCTGCCAGATTAACTTTGCAAGTTCCTTGGTGTCTGTGTTTAGGATTTCCGCCAGTTGAGTCATGTAGCGCCATGGCGGACGGTGACCACGTTCCCAGCTGAATAAAGTTTTTCTTGCGATCCCGCTCTTTAGCGCCAATGCCGTGACGGTTTCATACCCTGCCGCCAGCCGTAGCTCACTAAATGCGCTCATAGCTTTCAATTTTTACTGAAGCTGCTGCTGTCTGCCTTTTCGTGATTTTCTCTGTGGATTAACTTTGGCGGCATCTACGGTCAGCTCGTTTGCCTTATCAACCTTCTGAATGCCTATCTCAAGAACGGGAACGAGCGCAGTTGGAAGCAAAGGAGCCCCTAAACCGGCAATGTGCCCAGCTTGGATGCCAAATTTGATCGTTACAGACCAAAGCCCCTCATGGATGTTCTGGCGTTTGACAAGCAATTCTGCCAATTCTTGAAACGAGAAAACGTATTGAGACGCATCAGCCATTTGGTAGCCGCCTCTCATCAACGGTCGATGCTGCGCTAATAACTTTACCATTGCCAAGCGTCGGCATTACTCCACCGCTGCTCGCATCCGAAGGCTCGTACAAAAAACGACTTTCCTTCTTGGTAATTTTGCCGCTAGCCGTTATCGCAAAAGCCTGATTCTGTTGTTCTAGATCGAAAAAGTCGCGCGGTTGGTTCTGTTGCTCCCAACACTCTCTGAAAATGTTAGGATGGACCGGGCGATCGGACTTGTTTTTGTCGTACAGAACGACATTGACCTTCATTCCAATTGCTCGTGCATACTTAATCATGGTTTCTAGAGTCAGATTTCCAGGGTTGTTTAAAGTCTGAGAAACAGCGCTTTTTGAGATCTTAAGATTCTTCGCCAATTCTGCTTTCGAGCTAACGTTCTCTAGTACCTGCGATACAAAATCGGCTCCGATCTTGAATAGATAATTCTCGACTTTCTCTTCAGTCCAATGCGTTCGCTTCTTCATTTTGACTACCCTCCTGGAAAACAATTAGTGATCGCACGCCGAACGGCTATGTTAGTCTGCACCCTTACGCAAAGGTTCAATATTTCTTCGTCTCGTTCCCACATTCTTTGTGCCGCATAGGCAACGAGAACGCACAAATTCTGCTTATATGTCGGACTGCTTTGTTTAGGATGACAGAGAAACCCGTACAGTCGATGATGCTGATATTGGAAATAACAGCACTGGTTATATGGTTCTTTGAACTCGTGGAACGTCCCAAGCCGTCCAACCTGTCCATCCGCCCAATCATCAAACGCGGCGCTAAACATCTGCTTATCTGTGATCTTAAGGCGTTCATGCTTTCGTTTAGCGTTTACACTTGGTTCCGAATCAAAAATCAAAAAACCTACACTACGGCGGCCTCTCGGGCGGTCTGCAACAATACGTATTTGGCATGAGATCGCATGTGCCATCTGACCATTTCGTATAACGGTGGTAGTTTAGCTATAGCTAAACTTTAGTCAAGGGGTATTTTCGCTTAGGGCGCGGTATCTCCAAGAAAGTGCGCGGACCCGCAGTATTCATCCTTCATCGATTCAAAGGCCTGGTTCATGACTTAAAACTTCCTTTCTCTGCTCCTCGTGCTATATTCTCCCGCCGTGATCGTCACGGAAGGTGAACGTGATCTCTGGATTGCTGTCATAAAGCGCGCCGTTGAAGATCTTTCCGCAGAGAAACCTCTTATTCGAAAAGCCGCACGGAATTGGTTCTTGTCGCCAAGTCGGCACGTGGGAAGCCTCGTCTGGATTTGTCATCATTGCGGAGTTGAGCCGACAGCGGTGCGGCGCGAGCTGGCAAGTGATTTAGTCGCCGCAATGCCTACCAGATCGGAACCTCGACAAGCTTGCAACGTTTTTCTTTGACCTGTTTCGTCGATCGCTCAAACGTTTGGTTCATTTAACTCTCCCTCCGGAATCATCACCAAAATAGTTTGTACCGATGGGAGCCATTGGATTTAGCTATTTGATGCAAGTCGCTCGGTTGGCTACAAAGAAGAATGAAATTCCCTCCTGACCGCCGAGAGTGGATGGGCCTGATTGTTGTCGGACTCGGTATTGGCTTTGCCGCATTCGTCCTATGGCAAATGTATTCTTCATAGTTCAGCAAGCGAACTCACATGAAATGAATCATTGAAATGCCAATGCGGGTCCTTTTCGGAGTCCTGAACGGTTGCTGGGCGCGCGCGCGTCCACAAATTCCTTCGTTGTTTCTGCTAGTTGCACATATGCTCTGACTGTTCTCTCTGTCGCTGTTTCGGCAACAATGCTGGATCATCCTATGAGCCCCGCGACGATGACACCGAGCAGGAATACAATCACAAGAACGCCGATCCAATGCGCGCCCGCTTCGATATTGTGTTCAGGAACATCGCCAGCGTCTGAAAGATTCTGCCGAAAATAGACGCCATACCGCCCGCCGGCGACGTAGCTCTTACCCTTTGCATTGATGCCAGATCTCAACCCGCGGACTCCGGTTGATACGCCGACACCGGAGCGGCTCAGATTGAACCGCACCGGTCCGACGTTGATGCTTTTACGAAAGAAAAAACCCATCGATCAAATCTCTGCAACCCGAATCCACCGGGGCTATCGAAAAAGGCATTTTCACGCCCTGACATTTAGCACAAAAAACTGGATCACTTCACGCGATTTCAGAGTGTCTTTGAGCTGATCCGCCCAAGCGAAGCCCAGCGGCAAAGCCCAAATAAAAGGCCGCTATCTGCCGATTATATTCCCGCTGGCACCAGTCGTCGTCGTACCGCGCAAAAAGTTTTCTGCCTTCATCATCAAGTTTAGCTCGAATGGCATGATCGAGTTCAATCCAAGGTGTTGGGTTTTCCAGTTCGTTAGCCTTTGGATCAACTACCAGAGCGATTTCGCGAACGTGTTCTTCGGTAAGAAACTCATAAAGATGCTCCTTCAGACCTTTTACGTTCAACTGAAATTCATCAATCAAATCAAAAGCAACTTTCATCGCCTTGTCATGCTTAATTGGGGTGACTTTGCGGTTTGCATTAGCCATTTGTGTTGCCCTTTCTCTTCTTGGTTGGGTGTTATTGAATCAAAGGTTTCAGCTATCTTTTGATGGCAGCCTTAATTTCTGACGACATTTTCCTGTACTCTTTGGGCGTCAGCATGAGACTCCGTGCACGCGCTTCCTCGCCCAGCAGCTGTAACGCCGCGGCAAAGCCGAGGTTGAACCATGCCGTTTGGATGATGCCTTGAAGCGACGAATGTTCATCGTCAAGCTCACATGGATGATCGAACAAAACTTTTCTGACGGCCGGGTAATCGGCGTCGATGGCTTCATAGAGTTTTTCGAGTTCCAGCTGTTCAAGATGCTCCGCCACTATGCTCTCAACATCGCTTATCGCTAAATCTTTCATCATTTGCCGCGCGATCTTTCCCGCCCTAGCCTGGTTTTCCATTTTACCGAAATACGTCAAACTCATAACGGTGGAACCTCACTTTCTTGGTTTTGGATTATTGATTTGAAAAACTCAGTTCACGTTGGACCGAATCTCCCGGCGGTGCGCGCTGGACTGAAAAGAAACGAGCAGGTATGTTGTGGGTGAGAGAGTTTGACGCCATGACGTCGAACCTTTCCGGCCTCTGTGAGTTACAGCTCACAGGGGCCTTTTTTTCGATCAATTCAAAACGGAAATGACGGAAATCTATTTCCGTTTTAGGGCTGATTTGGGGTTAAACCGGGAAGATTGAGGAAAAACCCAAGGCTGAACTGAAAGCAAAAAAGCCGAACATATCCGTAGACATGCCCGGCTTTATTCAACTTTTTTCTCTTTTGGGGTTACGCGGCTTGAGCGGGTTCAAATCCCGTCGGGGACGCCAAGTTTTCCAACACTTACCAGGCAACTTCTCGAAAACTTCTGGATCTGAATCGAGTCCGGATCGAGCTCTGCACGGAAGTACCGCAGTAATCCGCGATGTCCTTGAGGTTGATGTTCTTGCGGACCATCTCAATGTGTGACGCGTTGCGTAGAAATTTTCGCTTGCGAATTTTCAGCGCGCCAAGAGTGCGATCCCAGTAATCCAGTCGAACGATGTCGGGTTGACTGGGTCGCCGTGCTTATTCAAAAAGCTTTGTCAGTTTCGCTCGACCACGCATGGCGAAGCGTGACGATCAAATCCATGAGTGCGCGCCTTACCGTTATCCTTCCGCCGCTGTGGGTTGTTTTGGATGATCATCACGTTGATGAAGCCTCGCTTCTTGGATTGTCGGCTCACGTCTATGGTTCTTTATCAATTCCTTGGTGTTTGGCTTTTCGGTTCTTCCCGCGGAGTCGCTTTCCAGCAATTCCAGTGCTTGTGCCGTAACTTTCGCCGCGATTTCTCGGCCGGCGCCGTTCCAGTGCGCATCGAGCTGATAATAGACGAGCTTTCCTTCGTGCGCCGCATCCCGAAATGATGGAAGAAGTGAAATCATTTGAACACCGACCTTGCGAGCCAGAATC